>Ga0081539_10002441_pt1 | contig 26258 bp, 23 predicted proteins | sample TabmetS4T2R2_FD_71023 | JGI IMG/M metagenome (GOLD analysis project Ga0081539, IMG submission 71023) | Tabebuia heterophylla rhizosphere microbial communities from the University of Puerto Rico - S4T2R2 | ecosystem: Host-associated > Plants > Roots > Rhizosphere ...
GTATCCGCTCCCTCGAGCGCTCCGACGACGAGATCGCCCGCGCCGGCCGAGAAGGCTGCGCCGGCGAAGAACAGCGTCGTGAAGGCGAGGGTCGTGGCGAGGCGGCGCTTGCTGAAGCCGCCCTTCGTACGCGTGCGCGTGGTCTTCTGGCCCTTGGTCTCCGTGGCCTCCGGCCGGGTTTCCTCGCGGCCGAGCGCCCAGAGGAGCCACCCAGCGAGAGTGAAGAGAACGAGGCGGATCAGGAGCCGCCCCGAGGAAGTCCTTTGTGGCATTGCCTTTGCTCCCGTTTTTCGGGCGCCGAGGCCGCCACTTCGGCGCGGATCACATTGCACACCATCCGTTGCCGCGACGGACGTGACGCACAGAAGCGGTGATCCGAAGCCCGGTCATCCCCCAGGTGGGGCAATGAACCGCGAATCCCTACGGAGGGGGATTCCCGGCTCTCTGCACTTGGACGATGCTCGGAGCATTGTCGGAGTCGTTGCGCGGCGGAGCGGTCACGCCGAGGACATCGGAGGTTTTCAACGTCGTGACCCTAGTCGCTTGCCAGATTCAACCGGCTTCCGGCCTGGAGAGAAGTTCCACCCTCGACTCTGAGCTGTCTCTGTTTGTGCGCGCACCAAGGCGTGCCCGGGATGACGAAGGGAGGTGAATCCGCAAATGAAGTTCTACGGTTATCTCACTGAGCTGATCGCCTCGATTCGCCGGCATGAAGAGGGTCAGACCATGGCTGAGTACGGCGTGATCCTCGCCGTCATCACGGTCGCCATCATCGCCGCGCTCGTGGCCCTCTCGACCGGCATCTTCGACAACCTCATGTCGGTTGTGAGCGTCCTCAGCTAGACGACGCGCAACGCAGTTTGGTCGAGGGGCGAGCTCTCCAAAAGCGACGGGGAGCTCGCCCCTCACCAACAGCTGGCCCTCAACAAGTGAGCACGGAAACCCGAAGAGAGAACGAGCCGCAATGTCTTTCACAAAGTTTCGAAAAAAAAGAGAGCAGGGGCAGACGATGGCGGAGTTCACGCTGGTCCTCCCCGTGCTCGCGATCCTGCTCTTCGGCGTCATCCAGTTCGGGATCGTCTTCAACAACTACCTCGCTGTGACGGATGCCGTCCGCGCTGGCGCACGCCAGGCCGCGGTCGCGCGCTATCTGCCTCCGGGGAGCCGCGAGTCGAAGGTGAAGTCCAAGGTCTACGCCTCGGCCGACAACCTCGACGCGAGCAAGCTCAAGGTGACCGTCAGCGCGCCGGGCGCGTGGGAGCCCGGGACCGATGTGACCGTCACGGCCACTTATCCGTATTCGATCAATTTGCTCGGGAAGGTCGTCAAGGACGGCCTCCTCACGAGCAGGACGACGGAGCGTGTGGAATGACCAGGCACAAGCAGAGCTGCGGCCAGGCATACGTCCTCACCATCCTCTTCCTCGTGGTGCTCCTCGGCATGGCCGCCGCCGTGCTCGACGTGGGCTCGTGGTACCGGGCGCAGCGCGCCCTGCAGGCCACGGTCGACGCCGCCGCGCTCGCCGGCGCGCAGAAGCTGCCCCAGAGCACGAGCCAGGCGAGCGCCCTCGCGAGCGAGTACGCGGCCAAGAACGGCGGTGGCTCGATCACGGTCTCCTTCTCGTCGGGCGTCGTCCCGAACGACACCATCAGCGTCGAGGGCACGCGTCCTGCGCCGGGCTTCTTCGCCAAGGTCTTCGGGGTCGACTCGGTCAACGTCAAGGCGCATGCCAAGGCGCGGGTCGGCGGGATGGCGCAGGCGAAGTACGTCGTGCCGATCGTCGTCGACGAGAAGCACCCGAAGCTGCAGTGCAACCCGAATCCGTGCTCCGGCTCGACCGAGCTCGACTACCAGCACCTGAAGTCCAACGGGTCTCCGAACGGCTCGGGCAATTTCGGCTTCATCAACCTCACCGGCGATAACGGGACCGGCACCAGCGACCTCGAGAAGTGGATCACGAACGGGTTCGACAAGTACCTCGGTCTCGGGGACTACGACGCGAGAACGGGTAACCCGTTCAGCTCCTCACACGTCGGTGACGTTCTCGAGGCGCGTGAGGGCGACATCCTCCTCTTCCCGATCTACCGCAAGCTGACCGGGACGGGAACGGGGGCGAACTACCAGATCGTCGGTTGGGCGGCATTCCGGCTCACCGGCTTGGATCTGCAGGGATCGAACGAGAAGCTCTTCGGGGAGTTCGTGAGCGTGACCTGGGATGGCATCCAGGCTGGCTCGGCGGGCTCCGCACCTCCCGATTTCGGAGTCAAAAACGTCTCCCTGATCGATTAACGGCAAGCAAACGAGCTGAGAAAGACGTGGTGCAATGACTTACCGCCTTCGTAACATCGCGATTGCCGTCGCGCTGGCCGTTCTCGCGGCCATGATCGTCAGCTTCTACGTGAAGCAGCAAAAGCAGGACCTCCAGAGGGGCCAGACGCTGACGGCCGTCTACGTGGCCAAGGAGGACATCCCCGCGGGGACCCCCGGCTCCGAGATCGCGAGCAAGGTCGAGCGGGTCGAGGTCGCGAAGGACGCATCGGCGCCCGGCGCGATCGTCAGCCCGTCGGATCTCGAAGGCAAGGTCTCCACGGAGCAGATCTACGCGAACGAGCAGGTGAGCCTGCTGCGCTTCGCGAATCCGACCGAGCAGGGCATCCGGGCCAAGCTGTCCGGCACCCTGCGCGCCGTCCAGGTTCCGGGCGACGAGCATCAGCTCCTCGCGGGCACTCTCAAGGACGGCGATCGGGTCGACATCGTCGCCAACCTGAAGTACAAGCTGGTCAACTTCGGGCGCTCCGGCGGTGGCCAGACCGCTCAGGACAACGTCGCCACGCGCGTCGTGCTCCGCGACATCCTCGTCCTCCAGGCCACCGAGGCCTCGGACCAGGCCAAGCGCCTGAGCAACGACTCGGCGGACAAGTTCGTGATCCTCGCGCTCACGGACGCCCAGGCCCAGAAGCTCTTCTTCGTCGAGAAGAACGGCGACTGGACCCTCCAGCTGCGGCCCGTCAAGGATCCGGCAGACAGCCCGGAGAGCATCGAGACGGTAGCCACGGTTCTGGGCGACGGGCTGTCCCGCGCGCAGATCAACCAGCTCCTGTTCCGGCTCAACCGTGCGGAGGGATCTCAGTGAGCACCCAGATCGAGACACCAGTAACGACTCGCGAGCACGTCCGGATCTTCGTCACGGGCAGCTGTGACGGGCTCCCGGAGCTTCGCGACGCCCTCGAGCGCCACGGCGAGGTCGAGGTCGTCGGGTGGAGCGACGGGGTCACGGACTCGGCTTCGACGCTGACGGGCGGGCATCTCCAGGTCGTCCTCCACGGGACTCGCAGCTCCACGCTGCCCGTGGACGAGCTGGCCGCGATCCGGGAGCACACGCCCGCTCCGGTCATCCTGCTCGCATCCGGCGAGTCCTCGCTCCTGCTCGAGGAGGCGCTCGACGCCGACGTCTCGGACGTCCTCCTCCTCCCGCAGATGACGGAGAACGTCGTCTTCGCGATCCGCAAGGCGAGCCACTCCGGCCGCAAGGCCGCCGGTGGCCACGGCCGCCGTGGGCGCGTCGTGACCGTGTTCTCGCCGAAGGGCGGCACGGGCAAGACCGTCACGGCGACGAACCTCGCCTCCGCGTACGCGAAGTACGAGGGCAAGAGGGCCCTGCTGCTCGACCTCGACCTCCAGTTCGGGGACGCGGCGATCATGCTCGGCCTCGAGCCGGAGAAGACCATCTACGACCTGGTCGTCGCCCCGGGCGAGCTCGACTCCGAGAAGCTCGCCGGCTACACGACCCGCCACACGTCGGGCCTCGACATCCTCCCGGCGCCGCTGCGCCCCGAGGACGCCGAGCTCGTCACGGAAGCCAAGCTCGCCAGGCTCCTGGAAGTCGCCCGCGAGTCGTACGACGTGATCATCGTCGACACCTCGCCGTTCTTCCACGGCCCGATGCTGGCCACTCTCGACCGCACGGACGAGCTCCTGCTCGTCTGTGGCCTCGACGTGCCGACCCTGAAGAACGTGCGCCTCAGCCTGCAGACGCTCGAGCTGCTCGCTTTCCCCCAGAACCGGATTCGCGTCGTCCTGAACCGCGCGAACTCCAAGGTCGGGATGAAGCCGGGCGAGGTCGAGGGCGCCCTTGACGTGAAGGTTCGCTTCGAGCTTCCGAGCGACGGCAAGGTCCCCCTCGCCGTCAACCGGGGCACGCCGCTCGTCCTCGCCGACGACAAGGCCGACTTCTCCCGCTCCGTGCGGCAGATGGCCAAGTCCCTCCTCCCGGAGGAAGCGGTGAAGGCCGGCCAGAAGCGAAAGCTCTTCGGTAAGGCGTAGTCATGGGACTCCACGATCGCCTCAAGGGCGGGTCCACCAACGGGGACGGGGCCGCCGTCGACGAGACGCTGGTGCAGCGCGGGGACTCCGCGGTCGCCCAGCAGACCGAGCGCACGGCCGTCGATCCCTACGCGGAGCTCAAGACCCGGATCCATCACGCCTGCATCGCCAAGCTCGGCCCCGAGCTCTTCACGGCCGAGACCACCGGCGACCTCTCGGAGCGCGTGCTCCGGGCTGTCACCGAGCAGCTGGCGCTCGACCGGACCCCGCTGACGCGCGACGAGCGCCGCCAGCTCGTCCGGGAGATCACGGACGACATCCTCGGCTACGGCCCCCTCGAGCCGCTCCTTCGCGACGACTCGGTCACGGAGGTCATGGTCAACGGAGCCGACCGGATCTACATCGAGCGCAACGGCAAGATCGAGCGCGCCGGCGTCACGTTCGTCGACGACGCTCACCTGCTGCGCATCATCGACAAGATCGTCTCCCAGGTCGGCCGCCGAGTCGACGAGGCCTCGCCGATGGTGGACGCGCGCCTGCCCGACGGCAGCCGCGTCAACGCGATCATCCCGCCGCTCTCGCTGCGCGGGCCGACGCTCACCATCCGGAAGTTCTCGCGCGACCCGTACACGATGGACGACCTGATCAACTTCGGCACCCTGACGCCCAAGGCGGCGCACTTCCTGGCCGCCTGCGTGCAGGGAAAGCTGAACATGCTGATCTCGGGAGGTACGGGTACCGGTAAGACGACGACCCTGAACGCCCTCTCGGCCTACGTCCCCGGCGACGAGCGCATCGTGACCATCGAGGACGCGGCCGAGCTCCAGCTCCAGCAGGAGCACGTCATCACACTGGAATCCCGGCCGGCCAACATCGAGGGGCAGGGCGAGGTCAAGATCCGCGAGCTCGTCCGCAACGCCCTCCGCATGCGCCCCGACCGCATCATCGTCGGCGAGGTCCGCGGCGCGGAGACCCTGGACATGCTCCAGGCGATGAACACGGGCCACGAGGGCTCGCTCACGACGATCCATGCCAACTCGCCGCGCGACGCATTGGCGAGGCTCGAGACGCTCGTCCTCACGGCCGGCGTCGACCTGCCGCTACGGGCGATTCGCGAGCAGGTGGCGAGCGCGTTCGACGTGCTCGTGCAGATCACCCGCCTCGTGGACGGCTCACGCCGGATCAGCCACGTGACCGAAGTGCTCCGCATGGAGTCGGACGTGATCACGCTGCAGGACATCTTCATGGCACGGCCTCCGGACGAGGACGGCGCTTCGCAGGTCACGCGCTTGCTTTCTGCGCTTTCCTGCACCGGTCTCAAGCCGCACTTCCTCGAGAAGATGGCCGCGAACGGAGTCACCCTCCCGGCGACGTTCTTCCAGCAGGAGGATCCGAGCTTCCGGCCGAGCTTCACCGCTGCGAGCTACGGCGGATTCCAGTGAGACGGGCCGTCCTCGCAGTCCTGGTCGCCGCACTGGCGCTGCCTGCCGCCGCCCTAGGGGCGGGCGAGGTCAAGCACGCCAGCGTTTCGGCCTTCCCCCACGTCGAGCTGACCGTGGTCGCTCCGTCGCCGACGCAGACGCCTCCGACGGTGCGCGAAAACGGCCGCCCGGTGGCGGGCCTCGAGGCGCGAAACCTCGGCTCCTCGAAGAGCGTCGTCGTCTGCATCGACCGCTCGCGCTCGATGAGCGGCCAGCCGCTCGTCGACGCGACGACCGGCGCACGCGAGTTCGTCGCCGCCAAGGCACCGAGCGACCGCATCTCGGTCTGTTCGTTCGGGAGCGAGGCCGAGTCCCTGACCCGCTTCTCGACGGCGACCATCGACGCCGACGCGGTCCTGCGCACCATGGAGGTCGACTCGGTCCAGGGTACGGCGCTCTACAACTCGATCGTCGACTCGTCGCATCTCCTCGGCGGAGAGCAGAACGAGGCCCGCGTCCTCATCGTCCTTACGGACGGAGCCGACCTCACCGAGGGCGGCGCCACGCTCGACGAGGCGATCGAGGCGGCGAAGACGGCCGGCGTCGCGGTCTACACCATCGGGATCGAGGCGAGCGACTTCAATCCAGAACCGCTCCGTCGCATCTCCGAGGCGACGAACGGGAGCTACTACGGCGCCGCCACGAGCGCCGCGCTCTCCGACGTCTACAACTCGATCGCGGAAGACCTGCGCCGCACGTGGCACCTCGAGTACGTCACGGCCGCGCGGCCGGGCGACCGCCTCGACCTCGTCGTCGGCCTCCCCGGCGGCGACGAGCTCACGGCGCATCTGACCGCGCCCGGCGATGCACCGACCACAACGGCCAAGCCCTCGCCGCTCCTTCCCGACTTCTTCTACACGAGCGACTGGGGGCTGCCGGTGCTCGCCGGAGTCGTCGGGCTGCTCGCCCTCATCGCGGCGGCGTTTGCGCTCGCCGCGCCCAAGGGCGCGTGGCTCCGCGGGCGCCTCGAGCCGCACATCGCCTCGACGCGTCAGAAGGCGCTCAAGCGCGAGCGTGAGGGCAAGCGTCTCTCGCTCTTCAGCGGTCTCTTCAGGGCGACCGAGAGTGTCTTCGGGAACCTGAAGCATTGGAAGAGGATCGACACGCTGCTCCAGCGTGCGGACATTCCGCTGAAGACGCCCGAGTTCGCATACATCATGCTCGGCTTCGGCCTCGTCTTCGCCTTCCTCAGCACGGCGCTCGCACGTTCGATGGTCGCAATGCTGATCGGCTTCGCGCTCGGGGTTGCGCTCCCGTACGGCTTCCTTTCGTTCAAGGCGCGCAAGCGCCTGAAGGCGTTCGACGAGCAGCTCCCCGACATGCTCGTGACGATGGCCGCCTCGCTGAAGGCCGGCCACAGCTTCCGCCAGGGCATCCAGAGCGTCGTCGACGAGGGCGTCGACCCGGCCGCGAAGGAGTTCAAGCGCGTCCTCAACGAGACGCGCCTCGGGCGGCCGATGGACGACGCGCTCGTCGACATGGCCGAACGCGTCGGCTCCAAGAACTTCGAGTTCGTCATGAGCGCGGTCACCATCCAGCGCCAGGTCGGAGGCTCGCTCGCAGGGCTCTTCGACATGGTCGCCGACACGGTGCGCCAGCGGCAGCAATTCCACCGCAAGATCCGCGGGCTGACGGCCATGGGCCGCATGTCGGCCTACACCCTGGTCGGCCTGCCCTTCGTCGTCGGGCTCGCGATCTATGTGATCAACCGCGACTACATGAAGCCCCTTCTCACCACGTCAACCGGGCACAAGCTGCTGATCCTCATGTTCGTGATGATGGGAATCGGCTCCCTGATGCTCAAGAAGATCGTCTCGTTCAAAGGCTAGGAGCTCATGTTCTTCCTCCTCGTATTCGGTCTCGCCTCACTCGGCCTCGCCGCGTTCCTGATCGGCGAAGTCGCAACGCTCCCCGCGCGCCAGCGTGAGGGCAACCTGCGCCGCGCGGCGACCTACGGGGCCCGCAGGCGGCCGTCCTCCGGCCCGGGTCAGGAAGGGTTTCGCGAGCGCGCGGTCGAGCCCATGAAGATGGGGCTCGCCCACGCCGTTTTGAAGCTGAGCCCGCGGATGAGCGTCGACAAGGTCAGTCGCCGCCTGATGGGCGCCGGCGTCGGCCGGGCGATCTCGCCCACGAGCTTCCTCGCCAGCAAGGCTCTCCTCGCCGTGGGCGGGTTCTTCCTCGGAACCCTCCTCGGCGGGATGACCGGCAAGGGCTCGCTCGGAATCCTGCTCGCCATCCTCTTCGTCCTCATCGGCTTCGTCCTGCCGGACCTCTTCGTGTCCTTCAAGGCCCGGGGCCGGCGGGACGAGATCCGCGCGGAGCTCCCCGACGCGCTCGACCTGCTCGCGGTGAGCGTCGAGGCGGGGCTCGGGTTCGATGCCGCCATCTCGAAGCTGACCGAGCACATGGAAGGTCCGCTCATCGACGAGTTCGCCCTCTCGCTCGGCGAGATGCGCATCGGCGAGACCCGCCGCGCGGCGCTCGAGAAGATGGTGCAGCGCGTTCAGGCGCCCGAGATCGCCTCGTTCGTCCGCGCCATCATCCAGGCGGACGAGCTCGGCATCTCGCTCGGTCGCATCCTGCGCGTGCAGGCGACCGACACGCGCAACAAGCGCCAGGCCGCGGCCGAGGAGAAGGCGATGAAGGCGCCGATCAAGATGCTCTTCCCCACGGCGCTGTTCATCTTCCCCGCGATGTTCCTGATCATCCTCGGGCCGGCCTTCCTCAACTTCAAGGGCATCTTCTTCTAGGCCGAAGAGAGCGGCGATGTCGGACGACGAGAAGCGCACCGAGACCGAGACCGGCTTCGGCACCGGCCTGCGAGCGAAGCTCGGGCGGGCCGAGCAAGAGCCCGAGGCCGCTCCCGTCGCGACGGCGGAGGCCGAGCCCGTCGCGGTGCCCGAGACGAACGGCGGAGGCAACGGCGACGTCGAGGCTCTTCGGGCCGAGCTCGCCGCAGCTCTCGCCCGCGAGCGAGACCTTCGCACGGAGCTTGCCATGGCCGCCCAGCCGGCCGTCCCCAGCGCCGACTTCGGCCCGCTCGAGGCGGACCTGAAGACCCGCTCCGCCGAGCTCGACGTCCGTGCCGCCAGACTCGCAGCGGCCGAGACCGAGCTCGAGGAGCGCGAGCGCCGCATCTCCGAGCAGGTCGCCATGGTTCGGGCCGAAAAGGAGAGGCTCTCCGAGATCGAGAACCGCGTCGTCGCACAGGACGCGCTCAGCACGGAGCGCGAGGCCCAGGTCGAGGCGAAGCTTCGTCAGCTGAAAGACTCGGAGCGCGACATCGAGCGCCAGCAGGCCCAGCTCCAGAAGCAGTCTTCAGCGTTCGCGACCCAGGAGGCGAAGCTCGCCAAGCGCGAGGCTGCCGTCGAGGCCCGCGAGGCCGAGGTGACGGCGCGGCAGGACGCCCGCGACCGCTCGCTTGCCGCCCGCGAGGCGGCCGTGAAGGAGCAGGAGAAGGGCTACTCGAGCGCGGAGGCGAAGATCGCGCACCGGGAACGCGAGCTCCAGAAGCAGGTCGCCGCCCTGACGGCGAAGCAGGAGGCCCTCGAGGAGCGCGAGTCCGACCTGCTCAAGAGGCAGGAGCGGCTGCGCACCGACGCCTCGAGGCTCGAGGCCGAGCTGTCCGGCCAGGGCAAAGCTGCGCAGGACGCCGTGGCGAGGCTCAAGGACATGGAGGCCCGCGAGCTCGAGCTCGCGGCGCGCGAGGCAGAGGTCGGCCGCCGCGAATCCCATCTCGCACACGTCGAGAGGGATTCGGCGAAGGGTCGCGACCTCGAGGAGTACGAGCAGCGGCTCAAGGAGCGCGAGCGCGAGCTCGCCGAGCACGAAGCCGAGCTCGCCAACAGCGAGCAGCTCACGGACTCCCAGAAGAGCCGCCTCGAGCGCAAGGAGAAGCGCCTCGCCGAGATGGAGGAGACGATCCGGGAGCGGCTACGCGAGCTGGACGACCGCGAGGAGCAAATCGAGCACCGCGAGGCGGGGGTCGAGGCCGACCACGACATCCGCGAGGACAAGCTCGAGCGACGTGAGCAGGAGCTCGCCGACCTCGAAGCGCGACTGGCGAACAAGGAAAGCGAGCTCGCCTCCTACGTGCGGCAGATCCAGAGTCAGCTGAACGATCGCGATTCCGACTCCACCTGGTGGAATAAGGTCACTGGTGGAGACGAGGAAGCCGCTTAGCCCTTCGCGGTAGGGCGTGACCTATGCGGTCGCGCTCGTCTGGGCAGCGGCTCGCCAGCGTTCCAGCGCGTCCCAGCAGGCGACCGTGTCGCCGGAGACCTGCGCGCCGAGGTCGGCCGGCCCGGAAGCCCACTGCAGCTCCGCCACCTTCGCCTCGTCGGGCGAAGGCTCGGGCCCGGGGCGCAAGCGCGCGTGGTAGACGACGAGGGCGGAGCCGGAGTCGTCGTTGATGCACACGGCGACGGGCGAGAGCCCGTCTAGGTCGTCTTCGGTCAGCGAGATCTCCTCGAGCGCATCGGCAAGGATGGCGGCCCGCGGCTCCTCGCGCGGCATGAGCCCTCCCGATGCGGACGCCGTCCAGAGAAGCGGCTCGCGGCCGATCGAGGGTCCCCGCAGCTGAAAGAGAGTCGGGCCCTCGGGCCGCTCGACGAAGAGCTGTACGCCGAGGGCGAAGCCGAGGCGGAAGGCGAGAGTCGGCTCCTCGAAGACGACCATCGCCTCTGCATAGCGGCCCGCCCGCCGCAGGATCGCGCCGTCGGGAGACACGCCGTGGCAGAAGGCGATCGGCCCGTCGAACCGCCCGGGCGTCCGCGAGAGGACCCGCTCGGCGTTCCGCAGGGCTTGCCCCAGGGCGGCGTCGGACGGGAGGGCGAACGGGAAAGGGCGGAACCGCGGTTCGCCGTCGAGGAAGACGATCGCGCGCATCGGCGCGCCTAAGTGTGACTGGACCGTCGGCGTGGCGGGAAAGACTGCATCCGTGTCGAGATTGCGAAGAGTCGACTGCTCCGGCCCCGGCATCGAGCGCCGCCGGCGTGGCCGAGGCTTCGAGTACTTCGAGGGCGGCGAGCGCCTCGACGATCCCGAGGTCCTCGAGCGCATCCGCGAGCTCGCCATCCCGCCTGCCTGGGAGAGCGTCTGGATCTGCCCGTACCCGTCCGGGCACATCCAGGCGGTCGGGACCGACGCGGCCGGCAGGCGCCAGTACCTCTACCACGACCGTTGGCGCGAGCGCCGCGACCAGGAGAAGTTCGACGAGATGCTCCGCTTCGCCCGCGCGTTGCCGCGCATGCGAGAGATCACGGCCAGCCAGCTGAAGCAAGACGACGTCAACCGGGAGCGCGTGCTCGCGGGTGCGGTCCGCCTGCTCGACCGCGGCTTCTTCCGCATCGGAACGGAGGGGTACGCCGAGCAGAACCAGACGTACGGGCTCGCGACGATGGAGAAGCGCCACGTCACGCTGGAGGAGGGCGGAGTGCTGCGCTTCGACTACGCCGCGAAGGGTGGGAAGCGCCGCGTCCAGTCGATCGTCGACCCGGACGTCTACGAGCTCGTCAAGGTCCTGAAACGCCGTCGCGGAGGACCGGGGCTCCTCGCCTACAAAAACGGGCGCGGATGGACCGACGTCAGGTCCGACGAGATCAACGAGTTCATCAAGGAAGTCTCGGGCGAGGACTTCTCGGCGAAAGACTTCCGCACCTGGAGCGCGACCGTGATCGCAGCAGTCGCCCTCGCCGTTTCGGGCGAGGCCGCCGAGACGAAGACGGCCCGCAAGCGCGCCGTTGTCCGCGCGATCAAGGAGGCGGCGCACTACCTCGGCAACACCCCGGCCGTCTGCCGCGCCTCCTACATCGATCCGCGCGTGTTCGATCGCTATCACGACGGTTACACCATCGGCGGCGCTCTCGAGCGGCTCGGCGAGGGGGTGGATCTCGGTCAGCCGTCCTTCCAAGGCGCGGTCGAGGAGGCTGTGCTCGACCTCCTCGAGGACGAGCGCACCGAACTGATCGAGAAGGTCGCGTGACGCACCCCGTGTTTCGGGTCGCCCCGAGCGGAGACGCTCTCGGTGGAAAAATCGGGTTGCGAACAAGCGAAAGGGGTGCCTGATGGCACAGCTCGTGGCGGATTTCGTGCTCGAACGCCTCCGGCTGTGGGGCGTCAAGCGCATCTACGGCTATCCCGGCGACGGCATCAACGGGTTCCTCGGGGCACTCGACCGTGCGAACGGCGATCCGGACTTCATCCAGGTCCGTCATGAGGAGATGTCCGCGTTCATGGCCTGCGGACACGCCAAGTTCACCGGCGAGGTGGGCGTCTGCCTGGCCACCTCGGGTCCGGGGGCGATCCACCTTCTGAACGGCCTCTACGACGCGAAGCTCGACCATCAGCCCGTCGTGGCCATCATCGGCCAGCAGAAGCGGATGTCGCTCGGCTCCTCGTACCAGCAGGAGGTCGACCTCCAGACGCTCTTCAAGGACGTCTCCGAGTTCGTCCAGGTCTGCATGGAGCCCGCGCAGGCGCGGCATCTCGTCGATCGCGCTCTCCGCATTGCGCTCGCGCGGCGCGGCGTTTCGACGATCGTGATCCCGAACGACGTCCAGGAGGAGGAGGCCGTGCCCTCGCCTCCGCGCGAGCACGGCGCGGTCTTCTCGAGCGTCGGCTACTCGCCGCCGCGGATCGTGCCTCGTGACGGCGACCTCCAGCGTGCCGCGGACGTCCTCAACCAAGGCCAGAAGGTCGCGATGCTGGTCGGCCAGGGGGCACACGGGGCGGCCGCGCAGGTGATCGAGGCGGCCGAGCTCCTCGGGGCAGGCGTGGCGAAGGCGCTCCTCGGCCGGGACACGCTCCCCGACGACCTGCCCTTCGTCACCGGCCCGATCGGCCTCCTCGGCTCGAAGGCGAGCTACGAGCTCATGAACGGATGCGACACGCTCTTCATGGTCGGCTCGAGCTTCCCGTACTCGGAGTTCCTGCCCAAGGAGGGGCAGGCGAAGGGCGTGCAGATCGACATCGACGCCGGCATGATCGGGCTCCGCTACCCGATGGAGGTGCTCCTCGTCGGGGACTCGAGGGAGACTCTCGAGGCTCTCATCCCGCTGCTGCAGCGAAAGCAGGACCGCTCGTGGCGGCAGGAGATCGAGAAGCACGTCGAGGAATGGTGGCGCCTGCTCGAGGACCGGGCGCTCATGGACGCAGATCCCGTCAACCCTCAGCGCGTCGTGCACGAGCTGTCGAAGCAGCTTCCGGACGGCGTCATCATCACGGCCGACTCGGGGTCTTCGACCAACTGGTTCGCTCGCCATCTGCGCCTGCGCGAGGGGATGATGGCTTCGCTCTCGGGCACGCTCGCGACGATGGGGCCCGGAGTGCCCTACGCGGTCGCGGCCAAGTTCGCGTATCCCGAGCGGCCGGTGATCGCCTTCGTCGGTGACGGTGCCTTCCAGATGAACGGGATGAACGAGCTCATCACCGTGATGAAGTACCACGAGCGCTGGAGCGATCAGCGGCTCGTCTTCTGCATCTTCAACAACCAGGACCTGAATCAGGTGACGTGGGAGCAGCGGGTCCTGGCCGGCGACCCGATGTTCCCGGGAACGCAGCACATTCCCGATTTCCCGGCGGCGCGCTACGCCGAGCTGCTGGGGATGAACGGGATCAAGGTCGACGAGCCCGACGAGCTCGCCGGGGCCTGGTCGGAGGTCTTGACCGCGGACCGCCCCTCCGTGCTCGAGGTCGTTGTCGACCCGGAGATCCCGCCGCTGCCGCCTCACGTCACGGTGACGCAGGCGAAGAAGATGGCGCGGGCGATGGTCAAGGGCGACCCGGAGCGGGTCGGGGTGATGGAGAAATCGCTCCGCGGGAAGCTCGAGGAGTTCCTCCCCGGCCGCTAGGCGTCATGGCCACGAGGGCCCCGCAGCGCGTCGACGCCGAACTCGAGCGGGTCGTGGTCTCCGCGTACACGATCCCGACCGAGGAGCCTGAGTCCGACGGGACGTTCGAGTGGGACGCGACGACGATCGTCGTCGTCGAGGTGGAAGGCGGGGACGAGCGCGGGCTCGGGTACACCTATGGGGCCGTCGCGACCGGCAGGCTGGTGGAGGAGAAGCTCGCGGATGCCGTCGTCGGCCGCGACGTGGGCGATCATCACGGCGCGTGGACCGCGATGGTCCGCGCGCTTCGAAACGTCGGTCGGCCGGGCTTGGGATCGATGGCCGTCGCCGCCGTCGACATCGCGCTCTGGGATCTGCACGCCCGGCTCCTTGGCGAGCCGCTCGCGACGCTTCTGGGCGCGGTGCGGGAAGAGGTGCCGATCTACGGAAGCGGTGGCTTCACCTCGTATTTGCCGGACCGCGTCGCCGAGCAGCTCGGCGGTTGGGCGGGGGCCGGCATCCCGCGCGTGAAGATGAAGGTCGGCCGCCGGCCGGACGCCGACCCACCCCGCATCGACGCGGCGCGACGGGCGATCGGGGACGAGACGGAGCTCTTCGTCGACGCCAACGGCGCGTTCGACCGTGAGGAAGCCGTCGGGTGGGGCGCCCGTTACGCGCGCGAGTGGGGTGTCACATGGTTCGAGGAGCCGGTGTCCTCAGCGGATTTCGGCGGCCTCCGGCTCGTGCGCGAGCAGAGCCCGCCGGAGATGGAGATCGCTGCCGGCGAGTACGCGTACGTCCGCCGCGACTTCGAGAACCTGCTCGAGGCAGACGCCGTTGATTGCCTGCAGGCCGACGTCACGCGGTGCGGTGGATTCACCGGGCTTCTCGAAGCAGCGCAGCTGGCCGCCCAGCAGGGCCTCGACATCTCGGGGCATTGTGCGCCGGCCGCCTCGGTCCCCGTCCTGTGCGCGGTCGAACGCCTGCGCCATCTGGAGTGGTTCCACGACCACGTGCGCGTGGAGGCACTCCTCTTCGACGGCGTTCCCGAGCCTGACCGTGGCGTCATCCGGCCCGATCTCGATCGGCCCGGCCTCGGCCTCGAGCTCAAGCGGGCAGAGGCTGCGAGGTTCGCAGCGTGAAGCTCCAGGTACCGGCGAAGACGGCGCCGCGAGTGCGAATGCGTCCGTACGCCTCGGTCGAGGTGGACGCAAAACGGCTCGCGCACGAGCTTCGCGGCGTCGTCGAGGGAGAGGTTCGCTTCCGCCCGGGCGACCGCGCGCTCTACGCCACGGGAGGGTCGAACTACCGTCAGATCCCGATCGGCGTCGTCATTCCTCGGACAATCGACGACGTCGTCGCGACCGTCGCCGCGTGCCGGGAGCACGACGCGCCGGTCGTTTCCCTCGGCGGACACACGAGTCTCGCCGGCCAGGGAGCGAACGTCGCCGTCGTCATCGATTTCTCCAAGTACCTGAACGAGATCGTCGAGCTCGACGCGCAGCGAAAGCTCGCCCGCGTGCAGCCCGGCGTCGTCCTCGACAGCCTGCGGCACACCGCCGAGCGGGAGCACGGGCTGACCTTCGGACCCGATCCCTCCACCCATACGCACTGCACCTTCGGCGGCATGATCGGGAACAACTCCTGCGGCGTCCATTCTGTGATGACGCAGTTCTACGGGCCGGGACCCACGACCGCCGACCAGGTCGAGGAGCTGGAGGTCCTCACCTACCGCGGCGAGCGGCTCCGGGTCGGCCGCGGCGAGGCGACGCTGCCGCCGCACCTCCGCGATCCGCTCGTCGCCCTGCGCGACCGCGTGGGCGACGAGGTGCGCCGGCGCTACCCGCGGATCCCGCGCCGCATCTCCGGCTACAACCTGAACGAGCTTCTGCCGGAGAACGGCTTCAACGTCGCCGCGGCGCTGACGGGCACCGAGTCGACCTGCGTGACGATCCTCGATGCGACGGTCCGCCTCGTCGACAGCCCGCCTGTTCGCTCCCTGCTCGCCCTCGGCTACGTGGATGCGCCGACGGCCGGCGACCACGTCCCGGCAGTGCTCGAGCACAAGCCGATCGGGCTCGAGGGCATGGACGAGAAGCTGGCGCAGGACATGACGCTCGTCGGCTTGCACGAAGAGGATCTCTCGATGCTGCCCGAGGGCGCGGGCTGGTTGCTCGTCGAGTTCGGCGGGGAGACGAAGGAGGAAGCCGACGAGAAGGCACGGGCGCTCATGGCCGACTTGAAGAAGGCGGGCGGCGGGCTCCGCGGGATGAAGCTCTACGACGATCCCGAGCAGGAAGGCCATCTGTGGCAGGTGCGCGAGGCGGGCCTCGGCGCTACCGCCTACATCCCGGGCAAGGCGGATACGTACGAGGGGTGGGAGGATTCCGCGGTTCCGCCCGATCGCGTCGGTGAGTACCTGCGCGAGCTTCAGAAGCTCGCGTCGAAGTTCGGCTACGAGAGCGCTCTGTACGGCCACTACGGCCAGGGCTGCATCCACGCGCGCTGGAACTTCGACCTCAAGACTGCCGAGGGGATCAAGACCTTCAGGCGGTTCATCGAGGAGTCCGCGGACCTCGTGCTCTCCTTCGGCGGGTCGCTCTCCGGAGAGCACGGGGACGGGCAGTCACGCGCAGAGCTTCTCCCGAAGATGTTCGGCGACGACCTCGTCGAGGCGTTCCGCGAGTTCAAGTCCGTCTGGGACCCGGATTGGAAGATGAACCCGGGCAAGATCGTCGACCCATACGCGATCACGGAGAACCTGCGTCTGGGCACGGACTACGACCCGCCGTCCGTGCAGACGCACTTCGCCTATCCGGACGATCACGGGAGCTTCGCCCACGCCGCCGTCCGTTGCGTCGGCATCGGGAACTGCCGCCGCCTGGAGGCCGAGGGCGAGGTCATGTGCCCGAGCTACATGGTCACGCGCGAGGAGAAGCACGCGACGCGCGGCCGAGCCCGGCTGCTCTTCGAGATGCTGCAGGGCAACCCCGTCGAGGGCATGTGGCGCAACGAGGAGGTCTTCGAGGCGCTCGATCTCTGCCTCTCCTGCAAGGGCTGCACGAACGACTGTCCCGTCTCGGTCGACATGCCCACGCTCAAGGCCGAGTTCCTCGCGCACCACTACGAGGGTCGCCTCCGCCCTCGCCACGCCTACGCTTTCGGCCTCATCGACCAGGGTGCACGAGTTGCGTCGCGGGCGCCGAGGCTCGTCAACTTCCTGGTCCGGACGCCGCCCTTCTCAGGGGCCCTGAAGCTCGCCGCGGGCATGGCCCCGCAGCGCAGCTTCCCCGAGTTCGCACCGGTGACCTTCACACGCTGGTTCCGAGAACGCGGCGGCTCCCTGAACCCGAACGGCCAGAAGATCCTCCTCTGGCCCGACACGTTCACGAACCACTTCCACCCGGAGATTGGGATCGCCGCCGTAGAGGTGCTCGAGTACGCCGGCTACCGCGTGGAGCTGCCCGAGGCGCGCGTGTGCTGCGGCCGGCCGCTCTACGACTACGGGATGCTCGACCTGGCGAGGCGCTATCTCGAGCGGACGCTGGACGATCTGCGCGACGAGATCCGGGCTGGAACACCGATCGTGGGGGTTGAGCCGAGCTGCCTGGCGGTCTTCAAAGACGAGCTGCCGAAGATGCTTCCCCACGACGAGGACGCCGGGCGGCTTCGCAAGCAGGTCTTCCATTTCGCCGAGTTCCTCGACCGCGAGGAATACGAGCCGCCGCCGCTCGCGCGCAAGGCGCTTCTCCACGGCCACTGTCATCACAAGGCGACCGGCGGCATCGGAGCCGAGCAGAGACTGCTCGAGCGGATGGGCTTGGACGTCGAGGCACCCGACTCGGGTTGTTGCGGGATGGCCGGGTCGTTCGGCTTCGAAGCGGCGAAATACGACGTCTCGATGGCGTGCGGCGAGCGCGTCCTCCTGCCAAAGGTGCGGGAGGCCTCGACGGACACCATCGTCGTCGCCGACGGCTTCTCCTGTCGCACCCAGATCGAGCAGGGCGGTACGAACCGGCGCGCGCTCCACCTCGCGCAGGCGCTCAAGCTCGCCTACGACTACGGGCCCGCCGGTCCTTCCGACGAGCCACCCGAGGCGGCCGCCGATGCGGCCCTCGACGGCGGGCGGCCCGGGCTCTTGACCGTGGCGGTCCTCGGAGGGGCGCTGGCTCTCGGCGCGGGCGGCCTGGCGCTCAGCCGACGCGCTCGTACGTAGCGCTGCTGGAGAGACTTCAAGCGGCGCAGGACCGCCTTTCATCGGCCTTTAATCTCCAGGCGTAAGGGTGCATGGACTCCGAAGGAAGGAGAAGGGATGCACCCGAGAATGGGGGGGTTGAAAGTTGCAGTCGCGCTTGGCCTCGTCCTCACCGCGGCAGTGCTTGCCGCCGCGCCGGGCTGGGGCGCCTCGACTGCCCAGTCGTGCCCGAAGCCGCCTGCCCTGCCGACGGCCTGGGCGAGCCAGGTCGACAATCCGTACATGCCGCTGACGCCCGGGACGACCTGGACCTACAAGGGCAAGCTCGACGGAACGTCCTCGACCGACGTCCTCACGGCTACGAACCAGAAGAAGGTCATTCTGGGAGTCGCGACGACGGTCATCCACGACCAGGTCTACCAACAGGGTGATCTCGTGGAGGACACGTTCGACTGGTACGCGCAGGACGCGAGCGGAACGGTCTGGTACTTCGGCGAGGATACGAAGGAGCTCGACCACGGCACGGTCGTATCGACGGAAGGGTCGTGGGAAGCAGGCGTGAACAATGCGAGAGCGGGCATCTTCATGCCGGCTACGCCCGCTGTCGGGCAGGCGTTCAAGCAGGAAGACGCGAAGAACGTCGCCGAGGACTGCACGAGAATCGCCGACCTTCATGCGTCGATCAAGACGTCGTACGTGACGACGTCCGACGCGCTGAAGACGGAGGAGTTCTCGCTTCTTGAGCCGGGCGTCCTGGACAACAAGTACTACGTCCGCAACATCGGGCTCGTTGCCGAGCGAACGGTTCAGGGCGGCACCGACTTCCTCGACCTCATCACCGTCAAGCACGGCTGATCCTCAGCAGCCGCCCGGCGACGGCTTCTTGTCGTCGTCGGGCGGTTCCCTGTCAGAACGTCTCGGACGCTCCTTGGACGCTGATCGCGACTTTTCCTCTCGCGTGGTGCCCGTACATATGGGCGACCGCTCGTCCAGCTTCGGCCAGCGGATAAACGTGGTCGATCACGACCTTCACCTCGCCCGAGTGGAGGAGTGCCGCGAGAGCTTCCAGGTTGTCGCGGCTCACGACGCATTTGACGAACCGAACCTTCGTCGAGCGCACTCGCATCAGCGCGGCCCGCGCCATCCGCGGAAGGCCCGCGAACATGCCGCCGGTGTTGCCGACGCTGTTGGGAATGAGGATCCCGTCCGGTGCGAGGACCCGCGCGGTCGCCGTCGGCGGGCGGTTGAGCACGTTGTCGAGGATCAGGTCGTACCGAGACTCGCCGTCGGCGAAGTCTTCCTGCGTGTAGTCGACGACGCTCGCGGCGCCCAGGGATCTGACGAGCTCGACGTTCCGGGTACTGCAGACGCCGGTGACCTCCGCGCCGAGTGACCTTGCGATCTGCACGGCGAACGTGCCCACGCCTCCGGACGCGCCGTTCACGAGGACCCGGCTCCCCGGCGCCACGTTGCCCACGTCCCGGATTGCGGTCAGCGCGGTGATGCCCGACATGACGGACGCCGCCGCCTCCTCGAACGTCAGGCCGGCGGGTTTCTTGATGACGCGGGCGCCCGGCACCGCGGCGAGCTCCGCGAAGGCACCGGACGTGGCCAGGCTGTCGGACCAGACCGATCCGAACACTTCGTCCCCCGGCTGGAGATCCGAAATGTTCTTGCCCGCGTCCTCGACGATCCCGGCGACGTCGGTCCCTCTGATCGGCTTCTTCGGCCCGCGCAGCCCGGACGTCACACGAAGGACGTAGGGGACGCCGGTGACCGTGATCCAGTCCGGCGTGTTGACGCTGGACGCGCGCATCCGGACGAGGAGGTCTTCGTCGCCGATCGGCGGCGGGTCGACCTCCACGAGCCGCAGAACCTCCTCGGGCGGACCGTATCCATCCTGCACGACAGCCTTCACGACGTCTCCTTGCGTGCGCGGCTGGGGGCGACTCGCGGGGGCTCGTCCGGCTGCTTCGGGTAGACGGGAGGCCACGGAGCGTCCTTGAGGCCGGCCGCCCGGTCGCGCTCGTGAAGCTCGAGCAGCGGTTCAAGTGACTGCGGCTCCTCGTTCATCCCTTCCCAGGGGTCACCGCGGGCCGCGAGCCGCTCGGGCACGGTCGCGATCGTCAGCTCGTCGGGATGGACGGCGTCGATCTCGTCCCACGACAAGGGAGCGGAGACCTGGGCCCCTGGTCGAGCGCGAACCGACCAGGCGCCGAAGACGGTCTTGTGCGGAGCGTTCTGGTTGTAGTCGACGAAGATTCGCCGGCCGCGTTCCTCCTTCCACCAGGCGGAGGTGATCAGCTCGGGCAGGCGCCGCTCGAGCTCGCGCGCCGCCGCGACCGCCGCGGCCCGCACCTGGTAAGAGTCCCAGCGCGGCTCGAGCCGGACGTAGACATGGAGGCCGCGATTACCCGTGGTCTTCGGATAGCCGACGATCCCGAGCTCGTTCAGCAGCCCACGCACCTCGGCCGCGGCCGTGCGCGCCTCCTCGAAGCCGACCCCCGGCTGCGGATCGAGGTCGAGGCGAAGCTCGTCTGCGACCTCGGGATGGTCGTGCAGATTCGGCCAAACGTGGAATCCGAGGCAGGCGAGATTGACGGCCCAGGCGACATGTGCCATGTCGGCGAGCACGAGCGCGCGCGAGGTCGTCCCGTTCGGCGTCGTGACAATCGCGGTCTGCAACCACTCCGGAGCTTCCTTGGGGACGCGCTTCTGGAAGAACGAGTCGCCGCCCGCTCCGTGGGGGAAGCGCTGCATGAGGGTCGGCCGCCCGCCGGACGTGCGCAGGAACGGCTCCGCGACGGCGAGGTAATAGCGGACGAGGTCGAGCTTCGTGTCGCCGCGCTCGGGAAAGAACACCTTTTCCGCGCTAGTCAGCGTGACCGCTCGGCCGGCGATCTCGAGGGTCTGCTCCTCGTTCACGGAACGAACGCTACTGGGCCAGAAGCTCCTGCAACTTGAGCGTCGTGTTCAGGTTGCGCACGGTCAGCTCTTTGTATGCGGCGCCGCCGATCAGCTTGCGCATGACGCTCTTGTTGAGGGCGTCACGTTTCGTTGCCCACAGGATCGCGCCGTTGATCGCCTTGACCTCCTCGACCGCGGCATCGGGCTCGAGCTCTCGCACGACCTTCCTCGCGTCGGTTCCGCGGCGGACGAAGGCGACATTCGCGCGCAGCGTGTCGTCGCCGACCCACGACTTCGGGACCGCCTTGACGACGCGAGCGTACGCCGCCCGGTCGAGCACGACGACCTTGACGGGCAGCTGGAATCGCTTTTCGATCGCGCCCTCGATCCTTCGCTCGAGCTTTGCCGCGTCGCGCTCGTCGCTCGAGAAGAGGACGTTGCCGCTCGCGATGAACGTGGACACGTCGTCCAGCCCGAGGGATCCCACGCATTCCTTGAGGTCGGCCATCTTGATGAGGGTCTTCCCGCCGACGTTGATCCCTCGCAGAAGCGCGACGTACCTCATAGGGGCACGGTACTTCGTGCGTGCCGGCGCCGAGGACAGTCACGCGAGCTCGGGAGGCAATCCGCACTGCTCGAAGAGCCAGGGATCCGGGAAGCCGACGATGCCCGAGATCTCGTCTTGCTCGATTTCCAGCACCATCAGCCCGTACGGACGGTGCTTCCCATCGTCGGCGAGTGCGTAGGCGGCGAGCGCCGGCTGCCGGTTGGCGGCGGTCTCCACGAGCAGGATCTCGTCGAGTCGTCCCTCCAGTGGGACCGACGCGAAGAACTCGCCGATCGCAGCTGCCCCCGCGATCCGCATTCCCTCCGGCGGCATCGTCATGACCGCGTCCGCGGTCAGCAAGGCGACGAGCCCGTCGATGTCGACCGCTTCCCAGGCGGCCACGAAACGCCGCACAAGCTCACGCTCCCGCCCGCTCGGCGCGTCGCGAAGGTGATCTTTCCCCTTGAGGCTCGTGCGGGCGCGCTGGAGCGCGCTCGTCACCGCGGCGACCGAGTCCTCGAGCGCCTCGGCGACCTCCTTCGCCGACCACCCGAGAACGTCGCGCAGGATTAGTACGGCGCGCTGTTTGGGGGGAAGAAGCTGGATCGCGGTCACGAACGCCAGCTCGATCGTCTCGCGTACGACCAGATCGTCCAGCAAGCGATCCGGATACGGCTGGAGGTACTCGAGGTCCTCCATGAGCTGTGTCGGCTGCGAGCGTCTACGCGCGATCGCCGTGAGGCAGACGTTGGTGGCGATGGCATGCAGCCAGGTGCTCAGCTGCGCGCGCGGCTCGTACCGTTCGAAGCTCTTCCACGCGCGCAGCATCGTCTCCTGAAGTGCGTCGTCGGCGTCGTGCAGCGACCCGAGCATCCGGTAGCAGTGGAGATGGAGCGCCCGCCGGTGGGGCTCGATCAGGTGCGCGAACGCCCGCTCGTCCATTTCCGGGTGGGACGCTAGTGGGCCGGGGGGCTCGGTGGGTCGGCGCCGAGCTCCGTCCACGCCGCGGGCTTGAAGACACCCGGCGCGCCTCCGAGCGCGACAAGTCGAATGCCTTTGGGGCCCGGCCGAATCTGGCGCAGCTGATTCGGCCCGACGCGGGCCATCGTTCCAGGGAGAAGCTCGAACTCGGTTCCGTCGGCGATGAGGGTGGCTCCCCCGCTCAGGGGGATGTAGACCTCCTCCTGGTTCGGGTCGAATGCGTCCGCGCTGTGGTTGTGGTTCGGGTAGCCGTCCCAGCCGGGCGGCAACGTCAAGACCTGCATGCCCCACGCCGTCACGCCGAGCTCGGCGCGCGCTCGTCGGGCGAGGCCGCCGTGGATTGCCTCCATGTCTTCGATCGATCTCACCGTCACATCCGGCATCGTGCACCTCCGTCTTCGAGTGAACCTCCTCCGTGTTCAACTCGTGACGGCGCCGAAACTCATCGGCTCGCAAATTTGGGCGAGCTCGGGGCGACCAGGCGGCCGCTTCGACAGGCGTGAGCTCTCTTCTTTACGGTGGAATCCAGTACGCCTCGACGGCGGACTGTTTCCCTTTGAGCTTCAGCAGCTCTTGCTGCGCATCCGGGTATGCCGCCGCCACGTCTGCATAGGTTTCCGCGTCCACGACGATTTGGCCGTTGGCCGCCGAGGAGGTCAAGCGGGCAGCGGTGTTGGTGACGTCTCCGACCGCGGCGAAGTCCTTGTAGCCGCCGCCCGCGACGTTGCCCACGAACTCCTCACCGCTCGCGATTCCGATCCCGACGTCGAGCGCCCCGTCCGGAGACTCGGTGTAGCGGACGACCCGTACGAGCGACCGAGCTGCTTCCACTGCCTTCTTTCGGTAGTGGGCCCCAGCGAGCCCCGGTACGAAGAGGCCTTCGACTTCGTCTCCGGCAATTTGGCCAAGTAGCCCTTCCTGGGCGAGGAGGGCCGACGATGCGGTTTGGTAGAAGCGGTTCACGAACGCGCTCACCTCCGCCGGCTGCATCTTCTCGCAGAGAGTCGTGTAACCACGGACGTCCGCGAAGAGGACCGTGACCGGGACGATCGCGCCACCCTCCGGAGCATGCTCGATACAGCGCGCGCAGATGTGTGGGTTCTTGCTCGAAGGCGCATACCCGATTCGCTTCATCGTTCCGGCGTACGGACCGCGGAACGGCGCGTTGCAGAACTTGCAGCGCCAGGGGCTCGGCATCAAGCCGAAGAGGCGCCTCCCGGCTCTCTGCGGAAAGGCGAGGATGCTCTCGCCGCTCAAGATGCCGACCCAACGGTCGCTCATTGGAGCTGGGTCGGGCTGCAGCTTCTTTTCCGGGTCGGTCTTTGCGTCGTTTTGCACTCGAGCGTGGTCTCCGCTCAGGGAGTCGTCATGGTCGCGTCGTCGGGCTCCATCCGATTCATGCGCCCGTCCGAGTCGTCGGTCATGACGATCGGCGCCATGACCGCTGCCACCAACCCGGCCAGCACGACCGCCCCAGCGATGAGCCTGAGTGTGCGACGCCGGGTCAGCAAGAACACAGCCACGGCGATCGCCACGATGGCGAGGTCGATCAGGGTGCTGACCCACCAGGGCCACCACCAGTCGTCTCGCAGCATGACCAGCGTCGCCTGGGAGATTGCTCCTCCTGTCGCTTTTGCAGAATAACTCGGAAGAAGATGCGCTGAGCCCGCGTCTGGTACGCGGAGCGGAGTCGCGTAAGAATGGCATTCGTGGTGAAAGTCACTTGGGTCTTGGCGGTCGCCGGCGCGATGGTTCTGGCTGCGTGCGATGGCAGCGAGAACACCGGCGCGACAGGAACGATGGCGCAAGCCTCGACCGCTTCAACGACCATGAAGGGACCGTCGTGTGCGGGCGGCCTCACAGCTGTCTCCGCGCAGGCAAACATCTTCGGCGCCGGCTCTGAGTTCGCGCCAGGTCCTGGCGGAGGCGGTGGAGGAGCGCTCCCCCCGAGCGTGCAGCTACCGGAGGGCGCGAGCGTCGTCACGTTCCCGACGGTCACAGGAAAGGTCACAGCGCTGATGGGTTCGCTCGGGTACCACGGGCCGCGCGGCGACCGGAAGGGCGCCACCAACATCACCTCGTACGGCGGCATCTCGGGGATCCTGAATCGGCGCGCCGGCCTGTTTCTCGTCGCGGTCTTCCTCACCGACGAGCCTCCGTCGACCTCGGCGCCAAACCGACTCGACTTCACCAAGCGGGAGGGGTTTCGAACTCTGGCGCCCGATATTGGCCAGACGTTCCTCGTTGGCGATGGCAAAGACCGCACCTTCCACGTCCCGCCAGGAGCGACGCGACTCTTCCTCGGCTTCGCAGATGCGTATTCGCTCGGGGAGGGTGCACTGAAGGGGAACTACCAAGGTCGTCCGGGCTATTACGACAACAACGGCGGGCATCTCTGCGTGGGCGTCGGCACGCAACCGGAATGAGCATGGCCGCCGCGTAAAGATCGCGGCCGTCGCTCAGCCTTGGCGTAGCCAGCGGTAGCCGTAGGCGTCGAGCTCGACGCGCCCGTCCTGGGGCTCGTCGTACGGGCGGTTCGCGAACGTGTCGACGAACCGGCCGCGCAACCCATTTTTCCCGAGGGCGACGCGGCGCTCGCTCGCCGAGAGGTTGTGCACGACGACGGTTTCGCGGCCCTCGCGCAGGTAGCGGAGGGCGAGGATGCTCGGCTCGCGGGAGTCGAGCGCCTCCCAGCTCCCCTCGCCGAACTCGGGACGTTGGCGCCGCTCGACGATCGCCGAGCGGAACCAATTGAGGAGCGAATCGGGCTCGCGGCCGGCGTCTGCGACGTTCACGGTCGTGTAGCCGAACGGCCCCTTGCTGATGACCGGAACGTCGAGATCCCGCCTTGGCGCGGTCGAGAACCCGCCGTTTCCGTCGCCGGTCCACTGCATCGCCGTCCGCACCGAGCGCCGTTCGGGAAGCGAAAGGTCGTCGCCCATGCCGAGCTCGTCCCCGTACAGGAGGACCGGCGTACCCGGAAGGGCCAGCAGAATGCTCAGGGCGAGCTCGATCCGCGCGCGCTCGCCACCCAGCATGGGCGCCAGGCGCCGCCGGATACCGCGGTCGTAGAGCTGCATCTCGGGCTTGGGGCCGAAGGCGGCGAAGACGTCGGCGCGCTCCTCGGGAGCGAGGCGACCGAGATCGATCTCGTCGTGGTTGCGGGCGAAGTTCGCCCACTGGTCGGACGCGGGGATCCCGGCCGTCTCCTCGAGCGCCTGCACGAGTGGGCGAGCGTCCTCCCGCGCGAGGGCAAGCCAGAGGTGCTGATTGACCGGGAAGTTGAAGAGCATGTGCATGCCGCCGATCCCGAAGTAGTCCTGGATCGCGTCGCGCTCGACATTGGCCTCACCGAGGAAGATGGCGTCGCCTCGTCGCCACGAAAGCACCTTCCGAAACTCGTGCAGATGCCCGAACTCTGGCCCCGGGCTAGGGCCGCGCACGCCTGCGGGCTCGATCAGGAAGGGGACTGCATCGACGCGGAAGCCTGCGACGCCGAGCTCGAGCCAGAAGGCGATGATCCTCCGCATCTCATCGCGGACGGCCGGGTTGTCGATGTTGAGATCCGGCTGAAAGTCGTAGAAGCGGTGGAAGTAGTACCGGCGTGCCTTGCGGTCGTAGCTCCACGTCGTCTTCTGGACGCCGGGAAAGACGACGCCGCTCTCCGCGTCCTCCGGTCGTTGGTCGGACCAGACGTAGTAGTCCTTGTAGTGCGGATGGCCGTCGCGGGCGGCCCGAAACCAGGGGTGCTCGTCGGACGTGTGATTGAGGACGAGGTCCAAGACGACACGCATCCCGCGGGCGGCGGCCCGCTCGGTCAGCTCGGCGAAGTCGCCGAGCGTCCCGAGGTCCGGGTGGACGGCGTAGTGGTCGGTGACGTCGTAGCCGTCGTCGCGCCAAGGCGAGGGGTAGAAGGGCAGAAGCCAGATGCAGGTTGCGCCGAGCGAGCTGATGTAGTCGAGCCGCTCGGAGAGCCCGCGCAAGTCACCGATTCC
>Ga0081539_10002442_pt1 | contig 26244 bp, 29 predicted proteins | sample TabmetS4T2R2_FD_71023 | JGI IMG/M metagenome (GOLD analysis project Ga0081539, IMG submission 71023) | Tabebuia heterophylla rhizosphere microbial communities from the University of Puerto Rico - S4T2R2 | ecosystem: Host-associated > Plants > Roots > Rhizosphere ...
TGGTGGGGCGCTGCTGCAACTGCATGAGCGCAAGCCGTTTCCCAACACTCCCGACGAGATTGCCGAGCTTGCCGCGCAGGTGACCGACCGCAATTTCCGCGTCGAGACCGCCGAAGATGGCATTCACGTTTATGCGCGCGGCGTCCATCACGTGGGGACGGACGCATTCTCGCTGTTTCCCAAGCTTGCGCTCGGAGATGACATCGGCCACGCCTTCTATCTCGGCGCCGAATTGCAGAAGGCCGAGATCGCCTGGCGCCTCGGCAAGCGCTACATCCAGGACGAGCCGCTCGACTGGGGCTGCGCGGTCGACCGCAAAACTGAGGACCTCACGCGATTGCGTGCCGCGGGTCACACGTTGCGCGGCGCGCCGAACGAAGCTGAGGGCGCGACGGACGAGGACGAAGGCGGAGCCTGATCGATGCCGATGATCCGCGAGTCGATCGTGATCACCGCCGACCGCGAAGGCCACGCGCATATCGCGCCGATCGGCCTCATCGCGGAAGGCAATGGCTGGATCATCGCGCCGTTTCGTCCCTCGACGACGCTGGACAATCTCACGGCGGTGCCGTTCGCGACTGCGAGCCACACCGACGATGTCCGCATCTTTGCCGGTTGCCTGACTGGTCGGCGTGACTGGCCGGTGCTCCCCTCGCAAGAAGTCCCGGTGCCACGCCTCGCCGGCGCGCTCGCCCATGCGGAGCTCGCGGTAACGGAGGTGCGCGATGACCCGCAGCGTCCGCGTTTTCTCTGCCGGGTGGTCCGTATGACTACGCATGCGCCGTTTCCCGGCTTCAATCGTGCCAAGGCAGCGGTCATCGAGGCCGCCATTTTGGTCAGCCGGCTGCACATGCTGCCGCGGGAGCGAATCGAGCGCGAATTGAACTATTTGCAGGCTGCGGTCGACAAAACCGGGGGGCCAGAGGAGGTCGAAGCCTGGAGCTGGCTGATGGAGAAGGTTCGCGCCCACCAGCGTGGCCCAATTTCCGTGCACAACCCTTGAATTACGATCGTCATCCGTTGAACAGCTGACGCGGCCGGCCCTGGCCTGGGTTATGGAACCCAGGCGGTGCGATGGGGCTGCGTCGACGGGCTGGGTACGAAATTGATGAAAAAGCAAGAACTTGTCGCCAGAATCAGGGAACGGCGCAAGTCTTGCTTCCCGCTCCAGAGGCAAGAGCCTGGCAACGCATCGGTCAACTGGTGCCTGACTGCTTGTGCCGATGACTTGTGCCGACTGACTTGGGCTAGCGCCCCACTTTGGAGCTCATATGCTGACCGCCTTGATCCTGATCTGCTCGTTGGCGAGTACGCCCGACCTGCGGGACTGCTCACGCGCCAACGCCGTCGATGTCCTTGTGACGCCGGTCGCGTTCGCCAACCCCGCGACCTGTTTCATGCATGGACAGGCCTATCTGGCCGAGACGTCGATTGGCCGCGACCTGACCGACAACGAACGCGTCAAGATCGTGTGCGTGCACAAGGTCGCCGCCGAAACCGGCAGATCGGTTGCGGAAACCAAGTCGGCGCCCAAGCTGCCCTGATCGCTACCTGGGTGCGCTTAGCCGCCGTCATTCGGTAGGCCGGGCCTCCGGTGTCGCCGGCGCGAGCGGCAGCCCGGCCTCGGCCCAGCCATCGGTTCCGTCCGGATACCAGTTCACGTTGGTATAGCCGAGTGCGAGCGCGCGCCGCGCGGCATTCCACGACATCCAGCAGTCGCGCAGACAATAGAGCACGAGTGCCTTATGGCGATCGCCGCCGCTTGCCTTCGTCAGGCCCGCGCGGAAATAAGACTCCATCGCCGGTGCGAGCGCACCATAACCGGTGTCGGGCAGCCAGGTGCCGTGCGGAATGTTGAGCCGCGGCGTATCGCGCCAGATCGTTCCGGAAGGAAGATTGGACGGTCGCGGCGCGCGCGGCAGCACATCGATGAATGCGGCCTCGCCGCGCTTCCACAGCGCGGCCGCCTCGGCGGTCGTCACCACGCGCGCGCCGCGCAGGCTGCGCGGCGTCGGAGCACGATAGTCGTCGGTACGGTAGTCGTCCGGCTCGCGCGGCGCGTCCTCGCCGCGCGCGGGAAAGCACGCGCAAGCCGATGCGCCGACGCTTGCGACGACAAACAGCCGGCGGTTCATGGTGACGCTTACTGATTGCTCGAGGCCGGAATCAGACGCTCGCTCTCGTCCAGCAGCGGAACGCCGTAGCTCTGCAGCAGCGCGGTGATCTCCGCTTGCTTCGCCTTGATCAGCCGATTGAGCTCGCGCTTCCATTCCTGATCGGAATAGCGCACCCCCATGCCGATGCGATAGTGCAGGCGCGGACCATTCGGCTCCTTCATCAGCGGCACGAGCGTCACCGGCGATTTCGCCTGCTTGGCGTAGTAGCCGGCAAGCGGGCCCCAAAGCACGCCGGCATCGATCGTCCCGTCGGCGATATCCTGCATCATTGCGACGGTGGACGAGTCGTAGCGCGTGTCGACGATGAGCGGGTAGGGCTTGGCCTTCGCCATCAACCCATCGAGCACCAGGTTCGTGGCCGGCGGCGTGCCGGCGACAACGCCGATGCGTTTGTCCTTCAGCCGCGGATCGATGAGCGTCTCGACGCCGTCGAGGCCGTGTCCCGGCGCGAACACGAGCGCATAGGACGTGAAGTAGTAGGGATTGGTGACCTGGACGATGTCGTCGCCTTGCGGCATGCCCATGATCAGATCGCACCGGTAGGCGGCGAGCGTGCGTCGCACGAAACCTGGGCCGCCACTCGGGTACCAGGTGAACGACAGCGTCTTGCCGAGCTCGTTGGCCAACAGCGCCGCGATCTTGTTTTCGAATCCCTCGCCCGCGGTGTTGGAAAACGGCATGTTGTTCGGGTCGGCACACACCCGCAGCACTTTCGGATCGACCAGTTCGAACCCGCCCGGCACCGGCGCGGCGCCTTGCGGCCCAAGTTGCGGCGGCGGTCCCTGGCCGGACGGCTCTTGCGCGGGCCGCGGCACGCCTTGCGCAAGCGCCGCGACAGTCACGACTACGACCGCGGCTGAACCCGCGAGACTTAGCAACATCCCGACTGCGCGCGCCCGCATCGTGGCTCTCGCCCTTCGATATCGCGCCTGATTTGCGCCTGCTCTGGCCAATGAAGAGCCGCCAAGCGTCCCTCACTTGCCAAGGCAGCTATTCTCCGCGGCCTCGATTTCCTTGCTCTTGTCTTCGCGTTTCTCCGGCCGGCCGCGCGGGATCGCGCCATTGGCACGCCCTCGCAGGTAGACGAAGATGTCGTCGAGGTAGCACATCACGTTCGGATTGGTGCCGAAGGCCGGCATCACGTTTTCCGATGCGGTGTTGACGTTCTTTTTTCCGCTCGCCACGGCGCCGAGAAAATCGCCATATGTGATGGCCTTGACCGATTGGACAAGCGAGGGCGCGTAGCTCGACCCTTCGCCGTCGGGCCCATGGCAGACGTGGCAATCCGAATGGTAGCGGCGGAATCCCGAATAGCTGGGCCAGTCGACCTTGCCGTCGCCGCCGACGTGATAGGTCGGAGTGCCGTCCTTGTCGAAATACTTTCCGCCTTCCTGTTTCGCCGATGCGGGATCGCCGCTGCCGTCAGCCAACGCGGGGCCGGCGTCGCATAACATCATCGCCGCGACCACCGTCGCGGCCACGCACACACATGTTCTCACGGAGCTTTCCTTGTTGCGATGCCGTCATGTCGCCCAACACGGCGCTGGCGACCAAGCGAATCCGACGCATCGGCGACTGATGCGTCGGGTCCGTTCAGGTTCGGTCGCGCCATCCGCGGGCTTCAGTTACCCGGCAGGGCGAACACCGTGAGTTGGCCACCGAGCGAGGTGTAGTTGCGCAGCGCCGCATAACCGCCGACCGCGCCGAGGCCTGCCGTCGGATCCGTCAGACCCGCCGCAAGGCCGATACCCGCCCAACCGCCGACACCGGAGAGAATGGCGACATACTGCTTGCCGCCATGCTCATAGGTCATCACGTTGCCGATGATGCCGGACGGAGTCTTGAACTTGTACAGTTCCTTGCCCGTCTTGGCGTCGACGGCTTTGAGATAGCCTTCGAGCGTTCCGTAGAACACCACGCCGCCTGCGGTCGCGAGAGCTCCCGACCACACCGAGAACTGCTCCTTGTTCGACCACACGATCTTGCCCGTGCCGGCATCCCAGGCGATGAAGTTGCCCATGTGGCTCTCGCCCTGAGGCGGATACATCGACAACGTCGCACCGACATAGGGCTGGCCGGCCGTGTACGACACCTTGAACGGCTCGTAGTCCATGCAGACGTGGTTCGTCGGCACGTAGAACAGCTTGGTATCGGGCGAGTAGGCCGCCGGCTGCTCGTCCTTGGTGCCGAGCGCAGCCGGGCAGACGCCCTTGGTGTTCTTGTCTTCGCCGGTTTGCTCGGTCGAGTACTGCGACACGACCAGCGGGCGTCCATAGGTCTTGGAGTTCTTGTCCATATCGACCTTGGTGGCCCAGTTCACCTTCGGATCGTACTTCTCGGCGACCAGCAGCTCGCCATTGACGCGATCGACGGTGTAGCCGAAGCCGTTGCGGTCGAAGTGCACGAGCGCCTTGCGGTTCGCGCCGCCGACCTGAACGTCGGCCAGGATCATCTCGTTGACGCCGTCATAGTCCCACTCGTCGTGGGGCGTCATCTGATAGACCCACTTCGCCACGCCGGTGTCGGCGTCGCGCGCGAAAATGGTCATCGACCATTTGTTGTCGCCCGGCCGCTGCTTCGGATTCCATGTCGATGGATTGCCGGAGCCGTAATAGATGAGGTTCAGCTCGGGGTCATACGAGATCCAGCCCCAGGTGCAGCCGCCGCCGATCTTCCATTGATCGCCTTCCCAGGTCTTCAGGCTGGAATTGGCGCCGACCGGCTTGCCGTGCTCGGTGGTCTTCTGCGGATCAAACAGGAGCTGATCGTCCGGGCCTTCCGAATAGGCTCGCCATGCGAGCTTGCCGCTCTTCGCGTCATAGGCGCTCATGTGGCATTGCACGCCGAACTCGCCGCCCGAAATGCCGACCAGCACCTTGTCCTTCACCGGCAACGGAGCCGATGTGCCGGTCTCGCCCTTCTTCGGGTCGCCGTTCTTGGCCTCCCACAGCACCTTGCCGGTCTTGGAGTCGATCGCGACGAGGGTCGCGTCCGCCTGATTCAGGAACAGCACGCCGTCCGAATAGGCGAGGCCGCGATTGACCGTGTCGCAGCACATCACCGGGATCACGTTCGGATCCTGCCTGGGCTCGTACTTCCAAAGGATCTTGCCATCCTCTTTGAGGCTGAGCGCGTAGACCGGATTGGGGAATGGCCCGTGAACGTACATGACGTCGCCGATCACCAAGGGACCGCCCTCGTGTCCGCGCAATACGCCGGTCGAAAACGTCCATGCGACCTGCAACTTGCCGACATTGGCAGCGGTGATCTGGTTCAGCTTCGAATAGCGCGTATTTGCGTAGTCACCTGCCGGCATCACCCAATCTTTCGGGTTCTGCGACATCTTCGCCAGTTGCTCATTCGCATTGGCGGCCGTGGCCGCAAGCAGGGCTGCGGCACCAATGCATCCTTTGATGACGAGATTGGGCATTCGGTATCCTCCCTCGAGATCGTCGCGGGTTGACCGAACAAGCGGCATTTACGTGCCGCAGCCGGCACCCGTGCTTGGGAAGAGCTTCCGACAGCGTGTCACAGCGTGGCGTGGCACCTGGGGCACGTCGCTGGATGCCCCGCCAAAGCCTACGAAAGAAACGTCAGTATTCCCGTTCGACTGACGCCCTTGAAGTCGGAAACCGTTCCGAAGTGTAGGCGCGCCTTTCTCCGGCCGCAACAAAAAACGACAAATCGAAAATTGCGCTGCGTTGCCGGCTCATGCATGCGCGCGTGCGCGACGCGCCGGCGTGCGGGCCTTGTCCCAACGCGGCGTTCGTCGCATGCAAAAAATGAGATGCCGCGCCAAGTTCCGTGCGGCTGAAGTCTGTTATCGGCAGTGCTGAAATACCAAGCTGCTGACATACCACGCACAAGGTCTTCGCGATTGATGCGCGTGACATCCGATAGCGAAACGACCCGCCAACACCGCATCGCGACGCGCGCCGTCGCGATTGCGGCCGCGTGCATGACGTTTTGCAGTGCGACATCGCCCGGCGTTGCCAAGGCTGATGACGCGGTCACGCCTCTCGAGGTGAGCGAAATTGCTCCCGGTGTGTTTGTTCACGAAGGTGTGATGGCGCTCATGAATCGCGACAATGAGGGCGCGATTGCGAATGTTGGCTTCGTCGTCGGCTCGGAGGCGGTCGCTGTGATCGATACCGGCGGCAGCGTGCGCGAGGGCCGCCGGCTGTTGGCGGCCATCCGCGCGCGCACCCCAAAACCCATCCGCTATGTCATCAACACCCACATGCACCCCGACCATGTCTTCGGCAATGCTGCGTTTGTCGGCGACGGCGTTACGCTGATCGGCCACAAGAACCTGCCGCAGTCGCTGGCGACGCACGGCGCCCACTATCTCGCCAATCTGCGCGCGCCGATGGGCGAGGCGCTGATCGCCGAGGTGAAGCTCATTCCTCCGAGCCAGACTGTCGCCGATACGCTCGAGCTCAATCTCGGCGACCGCCGCCTCACGCTCACCGCCTGGCCGACCGCGCACAGCGACAACGATCTCACGGCGCTCGACCAAGCCTCCGGCACGCTGTTCGCCGGGGATCTGCTGTTCGTGCGGCACGTGCCGGTGCTCGACGGCCGCCTCACCGGATGGCTCGCGGTGCTCGATCGGCTCGCACGCGTGGACGCGCGCCGCGCCGTGCCCGGCCACGGGCCGCTCGTCCTCAATTGGGCCGAACGGGTGGCGGATGAGCGCCGGTATCTTGATCGTCTGGCCACCGACATCCGTGGTCTGATCAAACGTGGCGTGCCGATGTCGACGGCGGTCACCGAGGCCGCCGTATCGGAACAGGGTCGCTGGGAGCTGTTTGAAGCGTATAATCGACGCAACGCGACGGCGGCATTCGCCGAGCTCGAATGGGAGTGAGGGCAGGGAGGCTGCGCATGACCAGGCATCGGTTTCGGCGTCTTGTCCTGACCGCGATGGCGGCCATCGCGATTGTCGTCGGCAGTTTTGCCGCAGCGGCGCAAGCAGCTGCGACTGAGGATCCTTGGCCGGATCTTGCGCGCACGGTTTTCGGTGATCGCCCGCTGCTCGATGGTGCGGACGTGATCACGCTGGAAACGCCCACGCGCGCCGAGGATGCCGCCCTCGTTCCGCTGACGGTGCGCATGCGGCCCGATGAGACCCGCTATGTGAAGGCGCTCACGGTCGTGGTCGACGAGAATCCGGCGCCTGTGGCGGCGACGTTCGGGTTCGGCCCGAAAGCCGGGGTGACCGCGATCTCGACGCGCGTGCGCGTGAATTCCTACACCAATGTGCACGCGGTCGCGGAGTTCAGCGACGGCAAGCTCTACATGGTCAAAACCTTCGTGAAGGCGTCCGGCGGCTGTTCGGCGCCGGCGTTGAAGGACGCAAACGGGGCCAAGACGCAGATCGGCGAAATGCGCTTCCGCCAATTCGAGCCCGCGGCATCTGCCGGTGCGTCGCGCGAGGCGCAGCTCAACATCCGCCATCCGAACAATTCCGGGCTGCAGATGGATCAGCTCACCCATCTCTACATCCCGGCCTATTTCGTCGATGAGCTGAAGATCACGCAGGGCGACGATCTGATCCTCACGATGCAGGGCGGCATCTCGATCTCGGAGAATCCGAGCCTGCGCTTCACCTTCGTGCCGAACGGCGCCCCCGTCTTCCGCGCCGAGGCGGTCGATACCGAGCGAACCGTCTACAAGAGCGAATGGCGCGCCGGGCTGTAGGGTGGGCAAAGGCGCGCGCTCTGCGCGCCATGCCCACCGCTTCTATCCGCGCCGCCAGCGCGGCGGGCACGGCGCTGCCTTGGTGTGCGCCGAAATGTTAGTGCGTTTGGCCCGCGCCTTTGCCCGCCCTACGCATGGATGAGAGTCAGAAGCAGCGGATCTCGGCCTCGGCTTGGGCGCGGCGCAGATTGTCGACGGCGATCTTCGTGGGCTCCGGCGTCTGGAACAGGGTGCCGAAGCGGCCCGGGACCTGCGACAGGCTGAGCACCGTCTGCGCCGAGACGTAGCGCTCGTAAGGCAGGATCGAGGCGATCACGTCGATCGAGCACGCGCATTGCCGCAGAGCGACTTGCGTATCGCCATTCGTCTTCATGCAGGCGAAGACATATTCGGCGCGCGCCTCGGTCGGATAGTCATTGAGCTCGGCGGCCGAGGCCGCGCCGATCGTCGTCAACGCCATGAGGAGAAGGCAACCATTCCGAGCCAACATCATTGCGCGTCATCTCATTGCTGCGCCGCGAGCGCCCTTCCGATGATATTGCTTCGTCGGTTCAACACAAGGCGCAGCGCAGCATTCTGTCGCGCCCCGCTTCCCAACATTGAAATATCATCCCGAACCATGGTCTGCTTGCGCGCATGATCCCGAAAAGTGGGAACCGGTTTTCGGACAAGATCATGCGCAACGAGAGACGTGGTTCCGTATCTCAAGCATGCGCGAGATGTGATCGCGCGCGACGGAGCGCTGAACCGATGCATCTGGCTTGCCTGCGGTGGTGGTTTGTCGTCGCGCTCTGCGTCTTTGCGCAGGGCGCTGTCGCCGACACCATTCGTCTCGCGGTTCAGAAGACCGGCACAGTCTCCTGGGAGCTCGACGTGATGCGCGCTCACGGTCTCGACAAGGCGGCTGGCGTGAGCGTCGAGACGCTCGAGCTCGCGAGCCCCGAGGCCGGCAAGATCGCGCTGCGCGGCGGCTCCGCCGATATCATCGTGGTCGATTGGCTGTGGGTGTCGCGCGAGCGCGACCTCGGCAACAAGGTCGTGTTCTATCCCTACTCCAGCGCACTGGGCGGCGTGATGGTGCCGCCAAATTCGTCGATCCGCACGCTCGCCGACCTCAAGGGCCGGACGCTGGCCGTCGCCGGCGGACCGATCGACAAGAACTGGCTGCTGCTGCGGGCCGTGATGCAGCAGCAGGGGATGGATCCGCAGACGGAAGGTCGCGTCGTCTATGGCGCGCCGGCGCTGCTCGCGGGTCAGTTCAAGCAGGGCGCGACGGACGCGTTGCTGAATTACTGGAATTTCTGCGCCCGGCTCGAAGGCGAAGGCTTCCGCCGCATTCTCGACATCGAGGACCTGCTGCCGCAATTCGGCGTGCAGGGACCTTTGTCGATGATCGGCTATGCGTTCGAGGAATCCTGGGTCGCACGGCATCGCGATGCCCTCGATCGCTTCCTCAATGCGGCCGCCAAGGCGAAACAGATGCTGCTGACCTCCGATGCCGAATGGGAGCGGATTGCGCCGCTCACCGGCGCGCGCGATGCCCATGCGCTCAAGATCTATCGCGACCGCTACCGCCAAGGCATTCCGCGCCGCACGATCGAGGCCGAAGAGGCCGATGCGCGCGTGCTCTATCGGGTGCTGGCCCGCCTCGGCGGTTCGCAACTGGTCGGGCAGGGGCAGGAGCTCGCGGCCGGCACGTTCTATCGGCCGCGCGGGGCCGAGTGAGGCGCAATGCTGCGGCTCGCCTCGTTGCTGATGTTCTTCGCGATCTGGTGGATTGCTTCGCTGTTCGCGGGCGCGCAGATGTTGCCGGGTCCCGAGAAAGTGCTCGCCGCCATGCTGGCCGAAGCACGCAGTGGCGAACTGTTCCGGCAGATCGAGATCACGCTCGTGCGCGTCTTCGTGGCCTTCACGCTCGCGATGCTGGCCGGCACGGCGATCGGGCTGTTGATGGGGCGCGTCAGGCTCGCCGACCGGCTCGGTGACCCTTGGCTCATCGTGCTGCTGAACCTGCCCGCGCTCGTCATCATCGTGCTCGCCTACATCTGGGGCGGATTGACCGAGACCGCGGCCATTCTGGCGGTTGCGGTCAACAAGCTGCCGAACGCGATCGTGACCGTGCGCGAGGGGGCGCGTGCGCTCGACCGCGGGCTCGACGAAATGGCGCAGGTGTTTGCGCTGCCGCGCTGGAAGGCTTTGCGTCACGTCGTGCTGCCGCAGCTTGCGCCTTATCTGGCGGCGGCGGCGCGCTCGGGATTGTCGCTGGTCTGGAAGATCGTGCTGGTGGTCGAGCTGCTGGGCCGGCCGAACGGCGTCGGATTCGAGATCGGCATTGCGTTCCAGCTGTTTGACGTCACCCGCATCCTTGCCTATGCGCTCGCATTCGTCGTGGTGATCCTCGTGATCGAAACCGTCCTGGTGCAGCCCATTGAACGACGCGCGTCCCGCTGGCGAAATCGGGCGGCTTGACGTCCGCATCATGCGCAAGGCGTTCACCGCGCCAGCGGGTGATCGGCTCGAGCTCCTGCATGATATCGGTTTCTCGCTCGCCGATCGCGAGGTCGGCGTGCTGGTCGGCCCCTCCGGCTGCGGCAAGACCACGACACTGCGGATCATTGCGGGGCTCGATCGCGACTTTGAGGGGGCCATTACGCGCCCGCCAGGGCGCGTCGGCATGGTGTTCCAGGAGCCGCGGCTGCTGCCGTGGCGCACCGTCGAGGACAATGTTCGTCTTGTGGCGCCGGAGATTGCGCAGGCGGCATTGACCTCGCTGTTCGCCGTGCTGGAGCTCGAGGAGCATCGGCGCCACTATCCCGGCGAGCTGTCGCTCGGGCTGGCGCGCCGTGTCGCGCTGGCGCGGGCCTTCGCGATCGAACCGGAGCTGCTGCTGCTCGATGAGCCCTATGTCTCGCTCGATGCCGCGCTGGCGCGGCGGCTGCGCGAGCAACTCGCGGCGCTGATGGAAACGCGCGCGATGACCGCGCTGTTGGTGACGCACGATCTGGAAGAGGCGGTACGCCTCGGCGATCGCATTTTTCTGTTCTCGGCGCGTCCGGCGCGCATCGTCGCCGAGCTTCCCCTCAAGGTGCCGCGGCGCGCGCGCACCGAGGCGCAGATCGCCGCCATGATGGCGGACGTTGCGCATCGTATTTCGGCGGCCACGTGACCCGAGATCCGACCTTGCTGATCTTCGATTGCGACGGCGTGCTGGTCGATTCCGAACTGCTCGCGAACGCGGCGATTGCCGAACTCATGACGCAGCTCGGTCGTCCCATGACGGTCGAGGAAGCGCTCGGCCTGTTTGTCGGCAAGAGGCTGCAGGATGTGCTCGCCGCCGCCGAGGCGGTGCTCGGCGCTCCGATCCCGCCGGCCGTCGCCGAACAGGCCGGGCAGCGGCTGTTCGAACGGTTGCGCCGCGAGCTGAAGCCGATCGAAGGCGTGCGCGCCGCGATCGAGGCGTTACCGTATCGCCGCTGCGTCGCCTCATCGTCGTCCCCGGAGCGGATCCGGGTCTCGTTGCAGGCGACCGGTCTGGCGCCACTGTTTGGCGATGACGTGTTCAGCGCCGAGCAGGTGGAAAACGGCAAGCCGGCGCCCGACCTCTTCCTGTTCGCGGCTCGGTGCCTCGGCGCATCGCCTGCCGACTGCATCGTCATCGAGGACTCGCCCCTCGGCATTGCGGCGGCGCGCAGCGCCGGCATGCGGGCGATCGGCTTTGCGGGCGGCAGCCAGATCGACGAACGCGCGGCCGCACGGATCGCGGCGGCCGGCGCCGATCGGGTGATCCATCGCATGGCCGAATTGCCGGCCGCCGTCGCGGCAGTCCGCCGCGATGCGCGCCGCTGATTTTGGGCGTATCGTCTTCGCGGTCGCGTGGAGACGGATCATGTCCAATCGATCGCTTCTGCTCGCAATGCCGATCGCGTGCGCCACGGCGGTTGCGCCGAGTGCCGCGCAGGACATGCTGCGACACCTCGACCTTTCCTCGCCGGAGATGACATCGGCCGAGATGACACGCGCCGATGTGGAAGCGCGCGCAGCCGCCGCGTCCGGCGCGGCCGATTTCACCGCGAAGAAACTTTCGGGACTCGAGCTTTCCGGTCTTGATCTCTCCGGCGCGGTGTTTCGGACTGCGCGTCTCAACAAGGTGAAGCTCGCCGGGGCGAAGCTCGACCGTGCCGTTTTCGATCAGGCTTGGCTGCTGGAAGCCGATCTCAGCGGCGCCAGCCTCGCACGCGCGAACCTCTTTGCGGCGCAGATGCAACGTGCGCGGCTCGACAAGGCCGATCTTTCCGGCGCGCGCATCGCGGCCGATCTCAGCGGCGCGAGCCTTGTTGGGGCGAAGCTCGAACGCGCCAACCTCTCGGCCGATATGAAGAACCAGTCGATGGGCTTGATGCGTGCCGTGCTCAGATCGGCGCGGCTCGACGGCGCCAACCTGCGCGATGCCGACCTGTCGCGCGTCGATCTGCAATTCGCGTCGCTGAAGGGCGCCGACCTGACCGGCGCCTCGCTGCGCGGCGCCGATCTCAGCGGTGCCGATCTCAGCGGCGCAACGATCGCCGGCACGGATTTCGAGGGAGCTGATGTCGCCTCGGCCTGGCTGGTCGCGCCGGTCGGGCTTGATACCGCGCGCAATCTCGACAAGGCTGTGAACCGGGAGCGGCTGCGCCGGCAATGATCGCAGTCGTCGACATCGGGAGGATGGCCATGCGCATGCTGCTGCTTGCCGGTACGATGCTTGCTCTACTGGACGCGAATGCCTTCGCGCAGAGTGCCAAGCCGACGCGCTTCTGGAATTTGACGCGCTATACGGTGACGAGCTTCCAGCTTTCGCCGGTCGGCCAGCAGGCGTGGGGCGCCAATCTTTGCAAGAATGATTCCGACGGCACCGTCGATCATGACGAGCGCCTGCGCATCACCGGCGTCAAGGCGGGGCGCTACGACGTCAAGATCGCCGACAAATCCGGCCGCGTCTGCATCGTTCGCGATATCGAGGTGAAGGACGGCGCCGTGTTCTCGATCGAAGAGAAGCAGATGACCGACTGCGGCAAATGACCGGTCGCCTCCGCTAGAGCGAGATGAGTTTAGATTGAATCAACGGCGCCAGCCATGTTTGCCCTCTCCCCTTGTGGGAGAGGGCATCGCAGGAAGTTCAACGCATTCGGCTGGGTGAGGGGTTGCTTACCCCTCACCCAACATTCTGCGCTGAATGTCTGAGTAGCCCTCTCCCACAAGGGGAGAGGGCGCAGCAACGAACTTTGCGCTCGCGGATGGGGAAGTCGGCGGGCTCGCGCAAACCTAAACTCATCCCGCTCTAATCCTTGCCGCGCAGCGCCTCGCGGACCTTCACGGCCGCGGCATGCGTGGCGACATCATGCACGCGCACGATGTCGGCGCCAGCTGCGATCGCCATCAGGCTGACGGTGAGCGTGCCGATCGGCGTTCCCTCGATGCCGTCGCCGGTGAGCGTGCCGAGAAATCGTTTGCGCGAGGCGCCGACCAGAATCGGAAGACCATAGTCCTTGAGCTCGCCGAGGCGCGCGATGACGTCGCGGTTCTGCCGGCTGCTCTTGGCGAAGCCGATCCCCGGATCGAGGATCAGATGCCGATATGGGATGCCGGCGCGTTGGCCGATTGCGAACGACCGCTCGAAGAAGCGGCGGATGTCATCGATAATGTCGATGCTCTTGTCGATGCTCGTCCGGTTATGCGTGATGACGACCGCAGTGCCGGCCTCGGTCACGACCTCGGCCATCGCGGGATCCTGCTGCAGCCCCCAGACATCGTTGATCACCGCGGCACCGAGCGCGGCCGCCCGCGCCGCAATGGCGGCTTTGCTGGTGTCGACCGAGAACGGCGCGTCGAGCTTCTGTGCGAGCAACGTCAGCGCCGGCTCGAGCCGCGCGAGCTCCTCTGACAGCGAGACCGGCGTCGCGCCGGGCCGTGTCGATTCCGCGCCGACATCGATGATGTCGCAGCCGGCGTCGACCATTTGCTGGGCATGGGCGAGTGCAGCATCCGGCGCAACGAAGCGTCCGCCATCCGAGAAGGAATCCGGCGTGACGTTGAGAATCCCCATGATCAGCGGGCGCGAACCGACATGTGCAAGGAACGCGTCGCGTGCGGCGCCTCGGCTCTCTCGGTGCATGCCGCGATGTATCACGAACTACGCAGGTAAAGCACGCGTGCGGCTCGATCTCGAGCGGCGCAAGGCGCCAATCAGGTTGCGCGGCCTTGGCCCGGATATTCGCAATGCCAGCGCACTGCGGTCCACTTGGGATGATCGCCGATCCACTGTGCGACATAGGGCGGCGCGCTCATGGCGCACTGGCGCAACGATCCGGCGGATGCGTACTGAAGATGCTGATCCTCGCATTGCGTCGGTTGCGCGACAGCGCAGACCGTGATCACGAGCTCGATCAAACCCATGGCGGTAAATCTCCGGGCAGCTCCAATCGCTTCCGCTTCTCCCGACGATGTTACCAGCACAAGTCGACTGGCGGCGAGATAACGGGTGGAATGTAGTCGCGGTTTCAAATCGCGGGAGTGAATATTTCTCCCTTTCCGATCACAGCCATGTCACCGAGAAAACGGCGCCACGGGCGCCGGATCAGGGCCGCGAGTTCGGTGCTGTACGGCTTGACAAAATCGGCCATCAGGCGAAAGGCGACGAGATCGTGCACGCCGCAATCGACGAAGCTCGGCGAGATCGCCTCGCACCCCTGTGCCAGGATGATGCTGCCTCGCCCCATCAGATAGCCGGGCAGCGCGCCGGCGTGGCCGCGCAGGATCAAAGTTCCCGCAATCATGCGGCTGCCCGCCTGAGCGCCAGTCTTGCCTTCGACGATGATGGTGCCGCGACGCAGTCGGTCGCCGGCGCGGGCGCCGGCATCGCCGCGCACCACCACGATCCCGCCGCGCATTCCGCTGGTTTCGCCAGGGAGCGGTCCGCCGACCCGATCGCCGGCGGCGCCGCCGATCTCGATCGACCCGTCGTGCATGCGCGAGGCGGCCCACGGTCCCGCATTGCCGGCAATCTCAAGCCGGCCGCCGCGCATCAACCGTCCGGCCTGGACGCCGACCTCGCCCTCGACGCGGATCGTGCCGCTCGTCATCGCGAGGCCGACGCGATCGAAGCGCTCGCTGCCGCCTTCGAAGACGAGTTGCGCGGAATCGCCCATGCGCAGGCTGAAGACATCGCCGACGCGGACGCGCTCGCGGGTGGTCTGCAGCTCGATTGCGGCGATGTCGCTCTCCGCCAGGCCGGCGAGGCGGTTCGGCGTCAGGGCTGAGAGATCGAGCCGCTGCGCAGGCGTAGCGCGCAAACTGAGCACCAGCGCCGTCATGGCAGCAGTTCCTTGAGATGGAAATGGTGGCGCCCGAGCTTGCCGCCGTAATTGCCGGCGCCGATGCGCAACGCGCCGCGTTGCGGACCGAGTGCGATGATGGCGGCGAGACCGGCGCGCATCGCTGCCGCGACTGCCGCCGGCGTCAGGCCGTCGATCACGATTTCCAGCACCGAGGCAATGTCCGCATCAAGCGCGGTGTTGCCGCTGCCTTTCAGTGTCGGGCAATAGGCGTCATTGGTCGACGCATTGGCGCCTTTGTATTTCGATCCGACCTTGGAGCCGGAGCGCGCGATGCCGCCGGGAAACGGCATGATCGCATCGGGCACGGCATCGATCGCGCGCACCGCCGCTTCTGCCGCCGCAAGCGTGGTTTCGCGGCTTGCGCCCATGATGATGAGGTTGCCGCCGCCGACCGCCTGCTTGGTCAGCCCGGTGGTCGCTTCGCAGACGAACTCGCCGTCCATCACCGGAATGCGCCAATAGCGTTTGCCGGCGAAACGTTTCGAAACCTGCCAGCCGTCGCCGAAAAACCGCAGGGCGTTGCCGAGCTTGAGCGTCTCCTCGCCCGCGAGCGCGCCATAGCAGGCCGAGCCCGGGCTGGTGAGCACGCACTGGCCGACGCGATGCTGCAATTGCTTCTGCAACTCGCTGGTCGAGACCGCGAACAGCAGCACGCGGACGCCGGGTCGGTTATCGGGCGTCGTCTCGGCGGCAAGCTCGCGATCGATGCTTGCCTCGCAACCGCAGCCGATCACCGAGGTGGCAAATCCCGTCATGGTGATCGCGGCTTGCCGCGCCCAGGCCATGCTGTCGGCCGTGATCGTCAGGGCCGTCGCCCGCATGTCGAAAGCTTCGGCGAAGGTGTCGTCGATGCGGATGCCGTTGCGGCTCAGCTCCGGCATGGCACCAGCTCGAATGGATCCGGCTGACCGATCGCGCCCGGCGGCACGGCGAGGAAATCCGGCGATAGTCCGTAGCGGCCCTCATAGTAGTCGCGCATGCGGCGCTCGATCGCGCGCTCGCCCGGCGGGCTCGCCGTCAGCGCGCGGCCGATCGTCTTGCGCAACACCGCGCCATCGCGCACGACGAGCTCGCCATTCTTGAACACCAAGGCCGCCGCGCGAAACATCTTCGCGCTGTCGCGGTCGGGCGCATAGACCGCCACATCGGCAAGCGCGCCGATCCCGAGATGGCCGCGATCTTTCAGCCCAAAAAGCCGCGCCGGCGCGGCGCGGGTCATGGTCGCGACCTCCGGCAGCGTATATTCGCGCGTGATCGCCGGCAGCGTCGTCACCTCGATAGCCTCCTTCGGCATCATGGCGATCCATTCGGCGCGAAGCTCGCGGCTCATCAGCAAAGCAAGGATATCCGGATAGCTGGTAAACGGTGCCCCGTTGGGGTGATCGGTGGTGAAGAACACGCGCCATGGATCGTTGGTGAGCAGGAACAGCTCGAGGCCCGCGGCCCACTGGACTGCGTTGTAGAAATCCTTCGACCGATACTCGTAGGGCACGATGCCGGCCCCGTTCGCATCGCCGTCGAAGATCACCCACTTTCTCGGGCGCGCGTGCGCGCGTGCATTGAACTGCCGCAGCACGTCGCAGGAGATGGTGACGGTCGGCCCGAACATCACCTGCCCGACGTCGACCGTGACGCTCTTTGCGGCGTTCACGGCTTCGGCGAGGCGCGCCGCCGCGGAGGAGAAACTGCGCTTGCCTTCCTTGCCGTAGGAATAGAACTGCAGATGCGCGAGGTGCAGCGGCAGGCCTTCGGCCGCCGCAATGGTGGCGATCGCGGTCTCGACATTGCCGGCGAGGCCGAGATTGTTGCAGTGGACATGCAGCGGATGCGGCAGCGCGAGGTCCTGCACGGCGCGCTGCAATGCCTTCACGATCGCGCGCGAGCTCACGCCGTAGTGAGGGACTTCGTCGTCGAGCGAGAAGCTGCGGACATTCTGCTTGAAGGCCTCGGCGCCGCCGGCATTGATCACCTTGATGCCGAGGCCGCGCGACGTCGTGAGCGCCCAGGCGACGTACTCCCGCAGCGCCTCGGTGCTTTCGCGCCGGCGCAACAGGTCGAGCAGGAAATCATCATTGCCGAGCACCGTCAGCGTCGCCTTGTCGATGATCGGAATGTCGGCGAGCTCGAGATGGGTCTGCAACGCGTGATGCGGCAGCACCGCCGGCTCGACCACGGTGGTGAAGCCCATGGCGGCATAGAGGCATCCGGTCTCGTCGGAGCTCCAGGCGCCGCGCGGCTGCGGCGAATGGCCGGGATGAGCGGGCGCGTCGGCATAGCGCTGCTCGGGGAGCAGCAGCCGGCCCATATTCTCGTTGCTGCCGGCGATGTGCGAATGAATGTCGATCGCGCCCGCCATGACGATCATGCCGCTGACGTCGTAGGTCTCATCGGCCTCGCCGCCCTGCGGCGCCGCAACGATGCGGCCGTCGCGCAGGTAGATATCGCCGACCGCGTCCCGATTGTTCGCGGGGTCGATCACGCGCCCGCCGGCAAGACGCGTCAGCATGGCGGCTCCGTTGGCAGGGCGGCGGCGATCCGCTCGATTGCGGCGGCGACGGAGATCACATCTGCGGATGCGCGCGCGTTCAGCACGGCGAGCGTTCCGGTCGTCGGCAGATACGCGACGCTATCGTGCTCGATCCCCGGACGACCGACCGCAAACGTGACCTCCGCAACGCGCGGCGGATTGGAGGGTGCGGGCGCAAGCAAGATCAGTGGCACATCGCGACTCCAGCTCGGCGATGTCGCGCGGTAGCCGGAAATCCACACTGCGCAATCGGCCTCGCCGCTCTCGACCAGGCGCACGGCGTCGAAGCGCCAGGGGTCGTGCTCCGCATAGCCGCGGCAGAAGCCCGTGCGCAGCGGAAATCCGGTCATCCAGCCGCTCACCTGTTGCACGCCCGCGGCATTGTCCGCCGGCGCCAGCGGCAACCCGGAAAACCGTGTCGACGCGTTGAGATCCCGCACCAGACCGCAGAGCATGTCCAGCGTGAGCTGATCGAGCGCATCCGCCGACCAGACCGCGACGCCGAAGCGCGCCTGCCTCAGCTCGATTGCGAGCGCGTTCAGCGCTTGCGCGTCCTGCGCGGTGACCGGTCGCCCCGCGCACCGCGCGCGCAGCTCCGCGAGCATTGTCGGTAGATCCGCCGGGCTGTCGCCAATGATCGACATCGCGGCCTGCGCGCGCGCGGCATCGCCCGCATGCCCGGGGCAGAGCCAGACGATCCGGCGCGGCGCCCGATCATCGCGCCGAGCCAGGAGCCGCGTGTCCAGATCCGCCCAGGCTTCGTTGAGGCCGGGGCCGACCAGCAGCAGCAGATCGGCACGCAGCCGCGCTTCGTTCGGCGTCGTGATCATCATGCCGCCCTCGCGCATGACGTCGAGATCGCGCAGCAATGCCGCGGAGTGCATATGGTCGATCGCGCCGCGCAGCTTTTGCGCCAAGGAAATCGCCGCGCGCGCGCCGGCGACATCGGTCCCGAGGCCGGCGATCACCGGCATGCGGCTCGCGCCAAGCAGCTTGGCAGCCTCGGCGACCGCATCCTGCAAGCTCGCCGGACGGCCTCGAATCCAGGCCTCAGCCATTCCCGCACCCCATGGTCGCGATCCTTGTCGCGGTTCACGCGCCGCCCGACGCTCCTGCAGCCGAGCGCACGTATGCGGTCAGCTGCCGCTTACTTGTCGTACTTGATGTAGGCGAAGCGTTGATCGGTTTGCGGCGTTCCTTCGAGCGCGCCACCGTCCTTGGCGGGCTGCCAGTGCACGACATCTTCGATCTTCTTGGCGAGCTCGAAGTCCTTGTCGGTGATGCCCTTGGCGGCGTGGTTCTGCAGGCGAACTTCGACCCACGCGTAGGATGCCGTGATGTCGGGATGGTGCCAGGCCGCCTCTGCGAGATGGCCGACCGCGTTGATCACCATCAGCGTGCCTTTCCAGCTGCTGGTGCGGTACTTGCGGCGGATCCAATCGCCTTCGAACCACCAGTGCGGCAAGTCTTTGGCGAGTCGCGCCTTGATCTCGTCCTCGCTGTAAGTGCGCTCCTTGATCGCTTCCTCGGTCATGATGCGAACCCTTTCTCACGCGCGCTGCAATCCCTCTGCGATTGCCAAGCAGGTCCAAGTCTAGTGTAGTCTCCTCTTGAAGGTCGCAAAACCCCGTTCATCTCGACGCACGGCGCGCGTGGGTGAGAAGAATGTCCGACAGCGTTACTGTCACGGTTCCGGCGCGATTGCATCTCGGGTTCCTCGATCTCAATGGTGAGCTCGGGCGCAGATTCGGCAGTATTGGTCTGCCGCTGAGCGGTTTGCGTACGCGCGTCACGGTGTCCGCGGCAACGCGCATGCAAGTCGTCGGTCCGGACAGCGATCGCGCGCGCCGTTATGTCGAAATCCTGTGTGACGCGCTCGGCTTGCGCGGCGCGCATCGCGTGGACATCGAGGAGGCGATCCCAAGTCACGCCGGCCTCGGCTCCGGCACACAGCTCGCGCTCGCGCTTGCTGCTGCGATACGTAAGTTGCACGGCCTGCCGCTCGACATCCGCGGCGACGCGATGCGCCTGGGTCGCGGCGGACGCTCCGGCATCGGCATCGGTCTGTTCGACGGCGGCGGCGTTGTGGTCGACGGTGGGCGCGGGCCCGCAAATACCGTCGCACCAGTGATCAGCCGCATACCGTTTCCATCGGCGTGGCGCATCGTGCTCGTGCTCGATCCGGCGCGCAGCGGCGTGCATGGCGCCGAGGAGGGCGTCGCCATGGCCAAGCTGGCGCCGATGCCCCCCGCCACCGCCGCGCAGATCTGCCGCCTCGTGCTGATGCAAGCGATGCCGGCGCTGGTCGAAACCGATCTTGCAAGTTTCGCCGCCGCGATCAGTGAGATGCAGGCATTGCTCGGCGCTTACTTCGCGCCCGTGCAGGGCGGCGGCGCGTTCACAAGTCCCGCCGTTGCGGCCGCGCTCGATCTGCTGGAGGAGGAAGGCGCGCTCGGCCGCGGGCAGAGCTCATGGGGGCCGACCGGCTTCACCTTCGCGCGCACGCGCGAGCAGGCTGAGAAACTCGTCGCGCTCGCGCGCAAGCAGTGCCGGGGTCTGGACATCCGTGCTTGCGAGGGGCTCAATCACGGTGCACATATCACCGCTCACGCTGACGCAGTGATGCCGCACCCGTGATCGCACCGGGAGACGGACATGGCCGACAAGCACATCCTGCATATGCTGACGCCGCTCCGGCATATGAGCCCGTTCGATCTGAACATGGCGCTCGATGCCGGATTCGATGCCGTGGTGCCCTACACCGATGTGAAGCCGGAGGAAGTGACCGGCCTGGTGCAGGATGCAATGTTCTCGCGTCCGCCCAAGACTGGCGTGAAGACCGGTATCTTCATCGGCGGCAAGCACGCGATCGCCGCGCTCGACATGCTCGCGGCCGCCAAGAAGGCGCTGGTGCCGCCGTTCGGCGTTTCGTTTTTCGCCGATCCTGCGGGCTCGTTCACGACCGCCGCCGCGATGGTCGCGTGCGTTGAGAAAACGTTGCGCGACAAGAAGAACCGCGAGCTGAAAGCGGCGCGCGTTGCGGTGTTCGGCGCGACCGGCGTGGTCGGCTTTTCCGCCGCGGTGATCGCCGCGCTGCAAGGCGCCGACGTCACGCTGGTCGGTTATGACGGCATCAAGCGCGTGCAAGACGGCGCCAATGAGATCAAGGCGCGCTTCGAGGTGGATGTGCGCGCCGCCGATGGCAGTGATGACGGCAAGAAGGCCGGCATTCTGTCGACGACCGACGTCGCGTTCTGTGCCGGGCGCGCGGGCGTGCGCATTCTCAGCAAGGCGCAGATCGCGGCCGCGAAGAGCCTGCTCGTCGTCGCCGACGTGAACGCAGTGCCGCCATCCGGCGTCGAGGGCCTCGACATGATGGCGAACGGCGCCGAGCTTGCGAGCCACGGCACGCTCGGCATCGGCCCGCTCGCCATCGGCAACATCAAGTACAAGACCGAGTTCGGTTTGTTCCGGAAGATGATCGAGGCCAGCAAACCCGTGTGCTTCGATTTCCGTGACGCCTTCACGCTCGCGCGCGAGCTCAATGCATAGGAGTCGTTCCGTGCTGATCGCGGCCGCCTCGGGCCGAGCGTTGGCCGCGTCCGCGCGGCGCGGCGGCTACGCGCCGCTGGTGGTGGACGCGTTCGGCGATCAGGACACACTCGCGGTCGCGCGCGAGCATGCGCAGGTCGATCTGCTCAATCGGCCAGTCGATGACGAAAAATTGATCAGCGCGCTCGAGGGCCTCGCGCGTGGGCACGATCCAACAGGCATCGTGTGCGGCAGCGGCTTTGAGGATCGCGCCGATCTGCTGACGCGCCTTGCGGCGCGCTGGCGGATGCTCGGCAATGCGCCGGAGATCGTAGCGCGACTGAAGGATCCGCTCGGCTTCGCGGCGATCTGTCGTGCGGCCGACATTCCGCATCCCGAGACATCGCTGACGACGCCATCGGACCCATCGGGCTGGCTGGTCAAGCGCGCGGGCGGCGCCGGTGGACAACACGTCCGATCGGCCGACGGCGGCCATGCGGCTCCCGCGGGCGCTTACTATCAGCGCCGCGTCGACGGCGCGCCGTTCTCGGCGCTGCTGCTTGCGCATGGCCGCGATATCATCGTGCTCGGCTTCAGCGCACAATGGTCCGCGCCGACGCCGCGACAGCCGTTTCGCTACGGTGGCGCGGTGCGCCCTGCACCGCTCGGCGAAGACCTCCGGCAGGCGATGACCGCCGCGATCGCGCGACTCGTCGCAGCCGTTCCACTCGTGGGACTGAACAGCGCCGATTTTCTTGTCGATGGTGACAGGTTCCACTTGCTCGAGATCAACCCACGGCCGGGCGCGACCTTCGATCTGTTCGAGCCGGAGGGAAGCTCGCTCTTCGCGCTGCATGTCGACGCGTGTGGCGGACGTTTGCCCGCGCAGGCGCCGAGGTTCGATCGCAGCGCGGCCGGCGCCATCCTCTATGCGCGCCGCGACATCGCCACGATGCCGGCGCTCGATTGGCCCGAATGGGTGGCCGACCGGCCGGTCGCCGGTAGCCGTGTCCACGCCGGCGGGCCGCTCTGCTCGGTCTTCGCCCACGCCACGACTGCCGCGCAGGCGCGCGCATTGGTGGAGGAGCGAAGCGCGATGCTCCACGCCATGCTTGATGCGAGGCTGTCATGATCGCAGCGCCGTCGATCAGTGTGAATGCGCGCGCACAGGCGCTGATCCGGACGCTCGCCGATGCGTCGGCCGAGCTCAAGATCGAGGTCGCGCGTGGCACGCGCGGCGAAACCTTCATCGATGCCGGCGCGCGCGTGCGCGGCAGCATCACGGCCGGCCTCGCGATCGCCGAGATCTGCATGGGCGGGCTCGGCCATGTTCACCTCGCGTCCAGCAACGCGACGCCGCGCTGGCCGTGGACGCTGATCGTGCGCTCGGCCAATCCGGTGATCGCCTGTCTTGCGAGCCAATATGCCGGATGGCGGCTCGCACACGGTGAAGGCAAGGACGCATTCTTCGCGCTCGGGTCGGGGCCGGCGCGGGCGCTCGCGCGCAGCGAGCCGCTGTTCGAGGCGCTTGCCTATCGCGATACAGCGTCGAGCGCCGCGCTGGTGATGGAGAGCGCGCGCCCGCCGCCCGAGCCGGTGATCGACAAGGTGGCCCAGGCCTGCAATCTCGCTCCCGACCAGTTGACCTTCATCTACGCGCCGACCCAGAGCCTCGCCGGCGCGACGCAGATCGTGGCGCGCGTGCTTGAAGTGGCGCTGCACAAGGCGCACGAGTTGAAATTCCCGCTCGAAAACATCATCGAAGGCATGGCGGCGGCACCGCTCGCGCCACCTCATCCCGATCTCATCACCGCGATGGGCCGCACCAATGACGCCATCATTTACGCGGGTCGCGCCCATCTGATGGTGGCAGGCCCCGCGGCCGCGGCGCGCGCGCTCGCCGCGCAGCTGCCGAGCGAAGGCTCGCGTGACTATGGCTTGCCCTTCGCGGAGACGTTCAAGCGCTTCAAAGGCGACTTCTACGCCATCGATCCGATGTTGTTCAGCCCGGCGCAGGTGACCGTGACGGCGCTCGATACCGGCGAAAGCTTCCATGCCGGCCGTCTCAATCTCGAGCTGCTCGATGCCTCATTCGCCTGACGTCGTCGCGCCATTGCCGGTCGCTCCCGCGCCGCGCATTGCGCTCATGAGCGATGGCGCGGACTGGCATTCCCGCAGCTTGGTGCGGGCATTTGCCACGGCGGGGGCACGCGCGCGACTGGTCAACCTGTCCGCCTGCGGCATCGACACCGCCGCAGGTGGGCTCGATCTGCCGGGTTTCGCCGCCGCGCGTCCCGATGCGGTGTTGGTGCGCACCGTGCCCGGCGGCAGCTTCGAGGCGGTCACGTTGCGCCTTGGCATCCTGCACGCGCTCGACGCCATCGGCGTTCCGGTCTGGAACAATGCGCGCGCGATCGAGCGATGCGTCGACAAATCGATGACGAGCTTCCTGCTGGCGCGCGCCGGCATTCCGACGCCGCCGACCTGGGCGGTGCAGTCCATGCCGCAGGCCGCCGCGATCGTGGAGCGCGAAGGCGCACCGCTGGTGCTGAAGCCGTTGTTCGGCTCGCAAGGCCGCGGGCTCCGGCTCATCCGCAACGCGACCGACTTGCCTGCGTCGGCGGAGATGGCCGGGGTGTATTACCTGCAGCGCTATGTCGGCGTCGAACGGCAGGGCTTCCACGATTTTCGGGTGCTGGTCGTGCGCGGCCGCGTCGTCGCCACCATGATGCGGCACGCCTCGCAGTGGATCACCAATGTGAAGCGTGGCGGCAAGCCGGTCTCGGCCGTTGCGGACGCGACTATGAAGGACTTGGCGATCGCGGCCGCCGCCGCCGTTGGGGCGGATTTTGCCGGCGTCGATATCATTCACGATGCGGCGGGACGCGCGCTGGTGCTCGAGGTGAACAGCATGCCGGCCTGGTCCGGCCTGCAGCGCACCACCTCGATCAACGTCGCCGCCGTCCTCGCGGACGAACTCGTCGCGACGCTGCCGGCACGGGCACAAGCTCGTGCCTGACTCACGGCGACGCCCCTCCTGGCCCGAGCAAATCGCGGCTGCTTTTATCGCGGCCTGTCGTGACGAGCTCGATGCGCCGAAGCCCGGCAATGTGCATGTCTTCGCCGACGGCCATCGCATGAGCGCGGCGGATTTCGAACGCAGCGCGGAGGCGGCGGCAGGGCCGCTCTCTGCCGCGGGGGCACGCGTCGGGCAGCGCATTCTCGATGCCGTCGAGGCGACCGCCGCGGCGGTGGGCAGCAACACCAATCTCGGTATCATTCTGCTGTGCGCCCCGCTCGCCGCAGCGGCGGAGTCGCGGCCGCCCGATTTGCGCGCCGCGCTGTCCGGCGTGCTGCAGGCGCTTGACGTGGCAGATGCTGATTGCGCGTTTCGCGCGATCGTGCGCGCGTCACCCGCCGGACTCGGACGCGCCGAGCGCCACGATGTGTTCGCGCCAGCGACAGTCAGCCTGCGCGCCGCCATGGCCGACGCAGCCGATCGCGACCGCATTGCCCACCAATACGTGACCGACTTTGCCGATGTCTTCGCGGTGGGCGCGCCCGTCTTGACGCAGGTGCTTGACGCTTCGGCCGATCGTCGCCTGGCAACTCTGTCAGTCTTCCTGACCTTTCTGGCTGCGTTTCCCGATAGCCACATTCTGCGCAAGCATGGTGCTGACACGGCGGAGCGCGTTCGCCGCTCCGCCGTGATGCTGCAGACGCGCACCCAAGCCGCGCACCGTCTCGACGACGCTCTGCCCGCGCTGCTCGCATGGGACGCGGAACTCAAAGCCGCCGCCATCAACCCCGGCACGAGCGCCGACCTCACGGTGGCGACGGTATTCGCTCATCGGCTGCGCAATCATCTTGCCGCCGACATTCAACAGTGATTGACTTCGCACGCGGACGAAAATTCTGCCGCCTATCTGGCTAACCGGTCCGAGCGCAAAAGTTCGGACGCTGTCAACAAGGATAGCCGTTCGACTGTCCGTCATAACTGGCGGGCGGTGATGGTTTTCAATTTCCTTGGGAGGAGTTGGCGATGGCAAAAGTTACCGGACTATGCGTGGGCGAGTCATTGGTTGGCGAAGGCAATGAAGTCGCCCACATCGATCTGCTCATCGGGCCGCGCGGCAGCGCTGCCGAGACCGCGTTCGCCAATTGTCTGACGAACAACAAGGATGGCTTCACCTCGCTGCTGGCCGTGATCGCGCCGAACCTGTTGTGCAAGCCCGCGACGGTGCTGTTCAACAAGGTCACGATCAAAGGCGCCAAGCAGGCGGTGCAGATGTTCGGACCGGCGCAGCACGCGGTCGCCAAGGCGGTCGCCGACAGCGTCGCCGAGGGCGTCATCCCGAAGGAGGAAGCCGACAACCTGTTCTGCTTGGTCGGCGTGTTCATTCATTGGGAAGCGGCCGACGACAAGAAGATCCAGGAATACAATTATCGCGCCACCAAGGAAGCGATTGCCCGCGCGGTCGCGGGTCAGCCGAGCGTGGACGAGGTCGTCGCCAAGCGCGACCAGGTCAAGCATCCGTTCGCCGCATAATTGATCGCGGTCGTGGCCGTGTGAGCGGACCCAAAAGGTCCGCCACGCGGCCGCGTGCCGTCGCGCGCGGAGCACGGTCTGAGTTGAATGGGCGGGCGCACGAGGCGTGGCTCGCGGGGCGGAGCTTTGTACTCGTCTTGTTCCACTCTTTATATGTATGCCTGTCGGCCCCGGCGCCGCACCGGCTCGGCCGCACGCAAATCATTGAAACTCAAGTAAGATCTCCGTGGTGCCCGAGCTTTTAGCGCGCGCGCATCGCGCCGTTCTCCCGGGCGCCGATCCGACGCAGATCAGCGCCGCTGAGGCGGCCATTATGCAGGCTCGAGGCGACCAGGGCGCCGGCGATACCGGCGTCCGCCTGTGCCTGCAGGTCGTCGGCATTGC
>Ga0081539_10002443_pt1 | contig 26243 bp, 22 predicted proteins | sample TabmetS4T2R2_FD_71023 | JGI IMG/M metagenome (GOLD analysis project Ga0081539, IMG submission 71023) | Tabebuia heterophylla rhizosphere microbial communities from the University of Puerto Rico - S4T2R2 | ecosystem: Host-associated > Plants > Roots > Rhizosphere ...
AATCGCGCGCAGGCGATCGTCGACCTCGTGGAAAGTCGACTCCTGCGCCTGTTCGCTGACAGTCTCTGCAGTAGTGTGTATCTCGGTGGTTGACATCTGGTCCTGGTAATTCCGAAGGCGTTAGGTTGTGCCTAGGATAACCTGAAGCGCTTTAGCGAGAAAATAGTCTGCAATAATCACGACAATCGAGGCCATCACGACTGCTCGCGTCGTGGAACGGCCAACTCCGACCGTGCCACCTCCGGTGCTGAGACCCTGGCGGCACGCAATCGCCCCGATGATCAGGGAAAAGACCAGTGGCTTGACGACGCCGCCGATCAGGTCGTCAGTCGTAATGCCGTCGCGTACGGCGGCGATGAAAACGCTCGAAGAGACAGAGTAGAGGGCGACGGCGGTGACCCAGCCGCCCACGATTCCGAGTACGTCGGCGAGCACGGTCAACAGCGGCAAACTCACGAGCAAAGCTAGCAGGCGCGGCGCGACGAGCTTGCGAATCGGATCGGTGCCGAGTGCGCGCATCGCGTCGATTTGTTGGGAGACGACCATCGAGCCGAGTTCGGCTGAGATCGCTGAACCGACGCGGCCGGTGACCATCAGCGCGCAGAGTACCGGTCCCAGTTCGCGCACGAGCGAGACGGCGACGAGATAGCCGGTTTGTGATTGGGCGCCGTAGCTTTTGAGAGTGGGGAAAGTTTGGACCGTGAGCACGCCGCCGGTAAAGAAGCCGGTCAGGATGATGATGGTCAGGGACCCGACGCCGATGGCGTCCATTTGCGCGATTGTTTCCGGGATGTAACGGGGCCGCTTGAAGAGACCGCGGGCAGCGCGCGCGGCCAGCAGCGTCGTCTCCTGGAGCTCGAGCAGAGCGCGCGTGGCGAAGTTCATTGAGAGCTAATTAGACCATTCAAACGAGGCGCACTACTTTATGAAAAGAGCGGCCTATCATGCGCAAATTGCCCGCGAGGCGTCAAGCGGCTTAACTTCCATGGAGAGGAGCAAACAAGGCTATGGCACGTTTAGTTGCTTGAATTCGTGAGGCCTGATGCCTGCAATCGCATCCTCAATGAGCACCCTTGCAGATTGAATGCGACCGATGTCGTTCGTCGAGAGCTCAGGGATGGCAATGCGTCGGCCAGTGAGGTTCTGTTGATAACGAATGTTCTGGTCAGACGTAATGAACAAGTCAAACTCGTTCTCAGCGCGTTGCAGCAACTCGCCGTTCTTGATTCCGCCCCAGCCTTGTCCTTGAACAGTTGAGCACAAATGGCCGCTGAGGAGTTGGTGCATCGGCCATGGCACACATTCATCCAGCAGGATCCTCATGCCGCGGCTGAGGGCAGCAGGGCCTGTTCAGAGCATTCCAAAACTCGACGTGCTGCGTCGCGAGTCACTGATGGGAAGCATTCGACGAATTCTTCCAGCGAGTAGTCATTCTCGAGATACTGGAACAGCGTCTTTATCGGTACGCGCGTTCCCTTGAAGACGGGTACGCCACCAAGAATATCTGGATCGACTGTGATGAGATCGCCAGTGTTCATGGCCGTCAGTTTAGGCACACGCTCTTCAAGTACAGCGGCTTCTATGGGCGAGGGCGGAAGCCCTGGTTGGGGGGGACGCGGTTATTTAGGCGCTGGGGGTTCATGACGTCGCGTAGTTGGAGGCGCAGGCGACGCAGCGTCGCGATTTGTTCGGGGCGCAGGATGCGGCGGATTCTCATCTCCGTGTGAATTCTTATGCGCAACTGAGCGGCTTGCGCGGCCGCGAGTTCGTTGATGCGCTGGTCGATCACGTTGTCGTCCGCGGGCTCCGCGTCGAGAGCTTGATCGAGCGCGACGTTCGCTTCGCGCACACGCCGGTTGGTCGACTGTCGTTCGTCTTTGTTTTCGTTCACGATCTGGCGAATCGCCTGGCGTTGATCCGGCGTCAGGCGCAGTTGCTCGATCGGATCCGGACCAGCAGGAGCGGGAGCAGCGGCCGGCTCCTGTTGAGCAAACGTGAAAGTCGCGGTCATGAGGAGAAGTACGAAAGACACTATTATTCTCATCTTAGCCTCAAACTATTTATCCAGGTCCAAATCACTTTCGTCGCTGACGGAAAGCAGTCTCAACTCCGCGGCCAATTGTTCGCGCTCAGCTCGAGAAAACGGTCGTCGCGCCGCGGGAACAGTCTGTTCTTTGACGTTCTTAATCTTAGGTTTCACTGCTACCAGTCGTTCCTCAGGCTTAGTTTTGGTTAGTGCTGCCTGCACTGCGCGATCCAGATCTTGCTGCGTGTAAATCAAGTCGGGATTTCCGGTGGCCACTCGTGGAATTTCCGGGGCAGGTGGCAACCGCATCGCCGCCAGCACCAGCAACGCACAGAACACCACCACCGCAAACCCCACCGCGCCCTTGAGCCACAATGGCGACAGATCGAAGAATTGTCGCAACGCCGCAATTGCCGACTTCCGCGGCGGCGCTGCGACAACAGGCGAGGACACAAACCCGGTCAACGCTTCGTCACGCCATTCTCCAATCGCTTCGCGCACCTGCGCCAACGAAGCAAACTCCGCCCGACAGTTCTCACACTGTTTCAGGTGAAGCTCAAAATCACGCTGCTCGCGCTCAGTCGCTTCACCGTACAGCACGGAAACCAGATCGCCGGCACGTTCACAATCTTTGGAGATCTCTTTCATAGCCATCTCTCAACCCAACTAACCGCCAAACTTCGCCAAACGCATTTGCAGTTGCTTCAGCCCCGTGTAAAGCCGGCTCTTCACCGTGCTCAACGGCAGATCGAGCACCTCGGCAATCTCGCGAAAGGTGAGTTCTTCAAACTCCTTCATCACCACGATCTGCCGCAACTCCAGCGGCAAGCCGTTCAGTGCGCGTCGTACGGCGGTCGTTCGCTGCCGTTCTTCAACAATCGAAACCGGCGAATCGTCGACCGGGCCGGCGAATTCAGTGGCCGGCGAGTCGTCCAGCGCCGACTCATTCCGCACTTTCGCGCGCCGCTGCCGCGTGATGCACTGGTTAACGGCAATCCGGTGCAGCCACGACGAGACCTTCGCCTCGCCGCGAAATCCGCGCAGGTTCCGAAACGCCGCCAGAAACGTCTCCTGGGTTGCATCGCGCGCCTCTTCCTCACGGCCGAGAATGCCGTAAGTGAGCGCGAAGATGCGTCGCTCCCAGCGCCGCACAATCTCGCCAAAAGCCTCAGCATCGCCACTCAGAGCGCGCTGAACGATGATCTCGTCCGTGCCCAAAGTTTCCATTGGCGCCAGCATTTAGACGCAGTTACCCACTCTCCAGCCGACAAATCTGTGTTGTTCAGCGTTCAACTATGACATAATAACGCCCGCGAGCGACGCGCTCGCGTTCGAACTAACCCTGCCACCGCGAAGAAACCCCACCGCGATTCTACCGCCAGATTCCACGAATGCTCGAAAAACTCGGCCGAATCCGCCTCCTCTACATTGTTCTGGGAGTGTTGCTCCTGGTCGGCCTGCTGCCCCTCGCCTTCGCCGGCGTGCTGCTCTCCCGACGCAGCGCCGACGAGCTCAGGTCCGTCGAAGGCCGCTACCAGGCCCAGCTCGTGCAGGACAAAGCCCGCCAAATCGAGCTCTACGGCCAGCGCTACCGCGACGTCGTGACCGGCCTCGCCCGGGCCTTCGAGATCGCCGGCGGCATTCAGAACTTTAACGACAGCGGCTACGACGAGCGTCTACAGAAAACCCTGCAGGAAGACCCCAATCTGATCGCGCTCGCACTCTGGCCCGTTGACGGCACGCTGCACCGGGCCTTTCAGCCGGACGTCATCAAGTTGGAAGAGGTCGATGCGCGCGTCAGCGAAGTGCTGGCGCGAATGAACGGCCGCGGCCTGGTCGTGAGCCGGCCGCAAGTGATTCGTTCAGGCCAGGAGATGGCGTTGACGATTGCCGAGCCGGTGCTGGGCGGTAGGAATAATCAGGACGTTGTCGCGGCGGTTGTGGCCATCGTTTCGTTTCAGGAAGTGTTCGACGCGGTGCAGCAGCCGACCTCGAAAAGCGAACGCGAACTGTTGAACGCCGGACTGCCCGTCGTCTTCGTTGTCGATCAGAACGGACGCGCTGTGGCCCATCCCGAACCGAGCGTCGCTTTTTCAGAAAAGCCGATGACGGATCTGAAGGTCGTGCAGGATTGGCAGGAGTCAGGCGCGCAGGTGCAGTCAGCACTCGCTCCATTCTCGGCGACGCGTGACGGCAAGACGGTCGAGATGCTCGGCTCGTACGCCACCGCGGAACTCGACAAGAACTCGCGTCTCGGCGTGATCGCGATCCAGGACGAAGCCGCGGCGCTTGCTTCCGTGTCAGACATGCGCTGGCAAGTGCTCTGGATCAGTCTCATCGCCGGACTCCTGACGATCCTGACCGGACTCTTCTTCGCCAACAAACTCACGCATCCGGTACGCGAGCTCGCCAGCGGTGCGCATCGCATCGCCTCCGGCGACTTTTCGAAACGAATCTCCGTGACGAGTCGCACCGAGCTCGGCGATCTCGGCAACTCGTTCAATCTCATGACCGATCAGATCGAACACTTCATCGGCGATCTCCAACGGTCCGCCGAGGAGAACCGCCAGTTGTTCATCGGCACCGTCAAAGCGCTCGCGGCGGCCATCGACGGCAAAGATCCTTACACACGCGGTCACTCGGAACGCGTGTCGCGTTTCTCTATGGCGATCGCGCAACGTCTCGGTTTGTCTGACGAAGAGGTCGAGCAAATCCGCATCAGCGCGCTCTTGCACGACGTCGGCAAGATCTCGATCGACGACAAGATTTTGAAGAAGCCGGCGGCGCTGACGGACGAAGAGTACGAGATCATGAAAGGCCACCCGCAGAAGGGCTACAAGATCATGTCGCAGATTCCGGCGATGAAGGAGTTTCTGCCCGGAATGTACATGCATCACGAGATGGTCGACGGCCGGGGCTATCCGCAAGGTTTGAAGGGCGACGAGATTCCGTTGATGGGGAAGATCGTCGCGGTCGCGGACACGTTCGACGCGATGACGACGGATCGTCCGTATCAAAAAGCGATGAAGTTTGAAGACGCACTCGCGCGCATCGAGACGTTTGTCGGAACGCGTTACGATGCCGCCGTGGTAGCGGCGTTCTCGGAAGCCTGCCGCGAAGGCCAGATTCGACCGGGCGTCGTTAAGTTAAGGAAGCCCGCCTCCGCAACTCCGCCGAAACCGACAACAGACAGCGCACAACTGGCGCAAGTCACCTAGAGTTGAATCTCAGTAGCCAGCCGCTATAATCGACGGCTTCATGGGACTTTTCTGGCGCCGAAAGAAAGAAGATCAGTTTGTTTCGCTTCGTTTGAATGAGCCCGCGGTGAAGGAAGAAACTCCTCCAGCCGCTCCTCCGAAAACAGAAGCCGCACCTGCGAAACCGGAAATCGCAGCACCGCCGGCGCCGCAGCCTGAGCCGCCGAAACCAGCGCCTGAGCCCCCGGCGAAAACAGCAGCTCCACCGCCTGTTCCGTCGCGCTCGACGTTTTCGAGTTCGATCCTCGGTCTCGATCGTTCGATCGAAGAGTTGCAGGCGCAGGAGGCAGCGCTCGAACAAGAATTCTCCGCTCGTTTTCGCCGCGCCGTTGCCGCCACGCGCGACTCGCTTTCGGAAAAACTCGACACCGTCTTCGCCGGTCGCAAGCAGATCGACGAAGAGTTGTTGGATCAACTCGAAGAGATCCTGATCGCGGCCGACATCGGCGTGCCGACGACGCTCGCAATTCTCGAAACCGTTCGCCGCGGCGTCGCCCGCAAACAGATCAACGATCTCGACGCGCTCAAGCAGGCGATCAAAGACGAGCTGCTCAAGATCCTGCAAGCCTCTGAACGCGAGGGCGTCGCCTCAGAGACAACTGTTCCCGAGACCGTCGCGCCGTACGTGATGATGATCGTCGGCGTGAACGGCGTCGGCAAGACCACGACGATCGGCAAGCTGGCGCAGCGGATCAAAGCCGAAGGTAACGACGTGCTGATTTGCGCGGCTGATACGTTTCGCGCCGCGGCATCGGATCAGCTAGCGATCTGGGCCGAGCGAACCGGGGTGCCGTTAATTCAGCAGAAGCAGGGAACCGATCCTGCGGCGGTGCTGTTTGATTCACTGAAAGCGGCGAAGGCGCGTGGGTCGGACGTGTTGATTGTCGATACCGCCGGGCGTCTGCACACGAAGTCAAACCTGATGGCGGAATTGGAAAAGATGAAACGTGTGGCCGGCCGCGAAGTGGAAGGCGCGCCGCACGAAACGCTGCTGGTGGTTGACGCGGTCACGGGCCAGAATGGACTCGAACAGGCGCGGCAGTTTTTGAAAGTCGCGGGCGTGACCGGCATCGTGTTGACCAAGCTCGACGGCACCGCGAAAGGCGGCATCGCCGTGGCCATCGCGAAAGAACTGAACCTGCCGATTCGTTATGCGGGCATTGGTGAAAAGGTCGACGATCTCGTCGTGTTCGATCCGCACCAATACGTGAACAGCCTGTTTGGAAACTAGCAGCAGTTTCCCGAAACGTTTTTTCTCAACGTGCAAACTACGACCAGAACTGAACCGACCTCTGGCTGGACCGACGTGGACCGTCGCCTGATGGCGCGCGCGCTCGAACTGGCGAAGCAGGGCGTCGGCCGCGTCAGTCCTGGCCCACTCGTCGGCTGCGTGATTGTGAGCGCGAGCGGCGAAATTGCCGGCGAAGGCTTTTACGTCTTCGAAGAGTTGAACCACGCGGAGACGATCGCGCTGGCGCAGGCCGGTGACAAAGCGCGTGGCGGCACCGCGTACGTTTCACTCGAACCTCACGCGCATCACGGGCGCACGCCGCCCTGCACCGACGCGTTGATTGCGGCCGGCATCAAGCGCATCGTCGCGCCGATCGAAGATCTGAATCCGAAAGTTTCCGGCAAGGGTTTCGCGCATCTGCGTGCGGCGGGTCTGCAAGTTGAGACTGGTTTGTTGGCCGAAGAAGCGGCGCAGATCAACGAAGCGTACTTGCATTACATGCGCACGGGCCGGCCGTTTGTGCATTTGAAGCTGGCCGTCTCGCTCGATGGAAGGATTACGACGCGGACGGGTGATTCGCGTTGGATTACGGGACCGGAGGCGCGCTGCCGCGCGCATGAGTTGCGGCACGCGTACGATGCGATTCTGGTCGGGGCGGGGACGGTGGCAAAGGACGATCCGTCGTTGACGGATCGATCGGGTTTGAAGCGGAGAAGGCCGCTGGTCAGAGTTGTTTTGGACGATAAAGTCAGCGTTTCGGCAGAATCAAACTTAGCTACGACGACCACAGAAGCGCCGGTGGTAATAGTCGGGCGATCAGGAAACGGGGATTTAGCGGATAAAGGCGTTGAGATTGTGTCTTCCGATCCTAAAAATCTCCGATGGGTTTTAGAGGCGCTTGGTCGTCGTTCGCTTCAAAGCGTACTCGTCGAAGGCGGCGGTGAAGTGGCAGGGAGTTTTTTAGAAGCGGGCTTGGTCAACAAGGTGACCTTTTTTATCGCGCCGAAAATCATCGGCGGCCCTGCTACTCTCGGCTGGAAGGGCGTCGAACGAATGTCCGAAGCCCTCGAATTAGAACGCGTCGAAGTTATCCAACGCGGCCGCGATATCGAAGTCACAGGCTATCCGGCGGTAAAAATAACGTGACTTTCCCCTCCAAACGTTTCGGCCAGCATTTCCTCAAAGACAAACGCACCATTCAACGCATCATCGACGCGCTGGCGCCACGCAGAGACGAAACAATCGTCGAAATCGGCCCAGGCACCGGCGCGCTCACGTCGCAACTGATCGAACGTGCCGGACGCGTCATCGCGGTAGAGTTTGACAATAAACTCGCGCCGCTTCTGAACGAACAGTTCGCGAGTTCGCCGAATTTCAAACTGATCATGGCCGACGCGCTCGCGACAGACTTCTGTCGCGAGATCCTTCCGGCGACTCACGCACGACTCGTAGCAAACCTGCCGTACAACATCTCGACCGCCATCCTGCAACGCCTGATCGAGCAGCGGGCGTGTTTGACCGAAATGGTCCTCATGCTGCAACGCGAAGTGGTCGAACGAATCATGGCACCGGCGGGTTCGAGTGAGCGAGGCTTTCTTTCGGTGCTGGTGGAGGCTTACTGCGAAACGGAAAAACTGTTCGACGTTGCGCCCGGCGCGTTCCGGCCACCGCCGAAGGTTTGGAGCAGTGTGATTCGTGTCAGGTTCAGGCCGCGAATCTCCATCGCACGTGAAGATCTCTTCTGGGAGACGGTGAGCAGGGGATTTTCGCAGAAAAGGAAAACGATCTTGAATAACCTGCGGCAGGCGTCCGGTGAGCTGGCTGAGGTGCTGAAACGAAACGGCGGTGCGAGTATCGTGCTGTGCAAAGCCGGCGTCGAATTACAGCGACGAGCCGAAACCTTAACCGTTGACGAGTGGGAAAGAATCGTACGCGCGATGGACTGACGCCTGGCGCTCGAATAGCTTCACCTTAATCCCGTTCTTCGGCCGCAGCGACAGCACCGGCAGCACTTCCACCTGCTGCTCCACCGAAAACCGAAACCGCTGCCCGATCGTCGCCAGCAACAGAACGATTTCCATCATCGCGAAGTAGTTCCCGATACACTGGCGCGGGCCGCCGCCAAACGGAAAGTACGCGTACTTCGGCAGCGCCTGCGTCGTCCCGTCCGCCCAACGCTCGGGCACGAACTCATCCGGCCGCTCGAAGAACCGCGAATCGCGATGCGTGGCCCATTGAAACGCAAACAACTGCGTCCCGCGCGGCACCCGATAGCCGCCAATCTCTGTCTCTTCGATCGCTTCGCGCCCGACCGCATAAGCCGGCGGATACAAACGCATCGCTTCCTTCGCGATCATCTCCGTAAACTTCAGGTTCGGCAGATCGGAAACTTCCGGCGTGCGTCCACCAAGCACCTCAGCCAGCTCCGCGTGAAACTTCTCTTCGGCGCCCCTGTGCTGCCCCAGCAAATACCAACTCCACGACAGCGCCAGCGCCGTCGTTTCATGGCCCGCGAGAAACAGCGTCATCACTTCGTCGCGCAATTGCGCGTCGCTCATCTGGCTGCCGTCTTCGTCCTGTGCCTGCAACAGCATCGACAGGAGATCGCCTTCGTCAGAGCCGCTAGCTCGGCGTTCAGCGATGATGCGATAGATGACGCGATCGATCTCGCGCACGGCGTTGAAGTAGCGGTAATGATCCGGTGTTGGCAAGCGGTTGTCGGCGATCCATTTCAATGTCGCCTGTGAGGCAAACGGCTTCACGATCTGCGACAGCATTGCGCCGACGTGATCCACGTCGTTCGAAACGTCGGAATTGAAAAGCGTCTTGACGACGATCTCGAGCGTGAGGCGCGTCATGTCTTTGGCGACGTCGCGCTGCTCGCCGTCGCGCCAGTGCGCGATCGCGCGGTTCGCGTACTCGACCATGATGTCGCCGTAGGAGCTGATCCGTTGCCGGTGAAATGCCGGTTGGGCCAGGCGGCGCTGGCGGCGCCAGAACTCGCCTTCGCTGGTCACGAGCCCGTTGCCGACGAGACGGTAAAAGAAAGGAGAACGCAGCGAGCGCGCTTTGCGAAAGCTTTTCGCGTTGGTGCTGAGAAGCGACTCGATGTCGGCCGGATGATAGAGAAAGTAAGCCGTGATCCACAGGAAGCGCGACCGCACGACGTCGCCGTAATCGCGGTGACAGCGTGTAACGAAGCCGAGGGTGTCGCGATTGAACTCGCGCATCACGCCCATGATCGGGCTGCCCTTTGGTCCGGGAGGAAGCGAGTTCATTGCTTGCTCTTCAAAAGATCGGTGTAGATGCCGGGTTCGCTGTCGGGAATCACGATCGCGCCGACGGTCTTCTGATAGAACCGCACCGGTCCCGCGGCGCCGATGACGGCGTAGACGTAACCCATTTCGCGCAACGCAAGGAGCGCAGCGAGCAGCAGGCTCTTGCCGACGCCTTTGTCCTTCGCGCTGTCGACAACGCCCATCGGACCGAAGAAGCCGCGGCGGGTACATTCGTAAGCCGCGAACCCGATCAGCTCGCGATCCATCGTGGCGACGAACACGGAAATGGGTTGGCGCGCGAAGCCGACGGAGATCTCGTCTGCCCAGTTGGCGGAAAAGTTTTCGCCGACGAACCTTCGCACGACGCTGATTTCAAACGGCTGCGCGCGGCGCACCAGGAACTCCCGCGGTCCTTCATCAATTAACGGCAGCTTCAGTAGATTTACCAGCAGATCAGGCAACGCGTTCACCCTTCGCGGAACTCTCGATTAAACGTCGCAGGCGTGCAGCGCGTGTTTCATCTTTCTTCGCGCTCATCACCCAAAAGAACATGAGCCGCTTGTATCCCGGCGGCTGCGCCTGAAAGAACTCCCAGGCCGCCTTGTGTCGGCGAAACTCTTTCTCATATTCCGGCGACAACTCACGCGGCCGATTCTCGAAAGCATAAATGCCAGTGCGTTTCGGATCGCGCCGCTCGAAGGCGGCGAGTCCGGCCGCGTGCATGCGTCCTTCTTTTTGCAGCCGCTCGACGTGTCTCTTGTTCACCAGGCTCCAGATACTTCTCGGTTTTCGCGGCGTGAACCGAATCGTGTAACTCTCTTCATCGAGACGCCTGCGCACGCCATCGATCCAGCCGAAACAGAGTGCCTCGTCCAGCGCTTCCGCGTAAGTGATGCTTTTCTTTCCGGCAGACTTCTTGTGAAAGCCGACCAGGAGCTCCTTCGCGCTCGCGTGGTTCTCTTCGAGCCAGCGTCGGAACTGCTCCGGTGATTTAAAGAACGTCGGCTTCATAACTCTAACGTATGGGCGCTTGGCCGGGCAGCCACGACGGCCGGAAAAGCGAGTTGCTCAGCCATTGAATCGGCCCCACCAGCGAATTCAGCGAGCGCGTCATAAACGCAAAGTCGATCTTGCCGATCTCGTCACTCGGCCGGTGATAATCCGCATGCAAACCAAAACTCGAAACCGTGTGCGCCACCACACCGCGCAGCGCCAGCGTGTAGTTGTCTGAGCGTTGAAAAAAATTCTGCTCGGGATGTGGATCGGCAACGAGCGCCGCGCCCTGACGCACCAACTCCGGACCAAGCGTCGAACGTTCGTAACCAGTCAACCAAAGCTTTCCCGGCGGCACTTTCTCGTCCGGCCGGCCCAGCATTTCGAAGTTGAAATCAGCCACGATCTTTTCCAGCGGCACGGGCGAGTTGGCGATGAAGTAACGAGCGCCGTAACCGCCGCGCTCCTCGCTGCCGAAGCAGATGAAATAGATCGTGCGGCGTGGCTGCTTTCCCATCGCCAGTACCCGCGCCATCTCCATCACCGCCACAGAACCTGACGCGTCGTCGTCAGCGCCGTTGAATATCTTATCGCCGCTGAGCCCCTCGTTGACGCCGAGATGATCGAGATGAGCGCTCAACATGATCGTTTCGCCATTGGGGTCGGAACCGCGCAGCACGCCGACGGCATTCCACGTCGCGCCGCCTTCGGCTTGTGACGTCGCGCCGGAGAATTCCACCTTCGCTCCCGCCGGGAAGCCGGCGAGCGTGTCGACGGCGTCTTTCTTCAAAGCGAACACTGCAAACTGCGTTTCGCCGTCGCTGCCGATCCGCGACGGCAAATTCGGCAAACGCGCATCGCCGGCTTCGCGCGACTTTCGGTTCGCGTCTGATTCGAGCATCACCACTGCGGCTGCTTGCGCCGCGCGTGCTTTGCGGATGAAGTCCTGTCGCTGTTGCTGGTCCGCGGTTTCCGAGAGCTTCACGACCACCACCGCGCCTTTCGCCGGCATGCCGGAAGGATCGATCACCTGCAACTCGCCGCTGATTCGCGACGCGCGCAGAACCGGAACGAGAAAATCCCGGCCGTATTGCCACCGGTGCGTGTTCGCGCCCGACGTTACCGTGAGCACGGGCGGCTCAGTAAACTTCGCCGACTCGAGCGGCACGCGCTGCACGAAACTCTTAACACCCGCGGCGTCTGCGTCACCGCCGGCTTCGAGGCCAAATTGCCGAAACTGCGAACCGATGTACTCTGCCGCGATGCGTTCGTAACCGGTGCCGCTGCCGCGTCCCTGCATCGCATCGCTCGCCAAAAAACCCAACTCGGCGCGAATGTTTCTTTCGAGTATCGGCGCGCTCGTGCGCGCGGCGCTTGGATTTCTGACCTGAGCCGCTGTTGGTAGCGAACACGTACCCAGCAGCAGTGAAACAGACAACACCAAGGCGACTTTGCGGGCAGCTCGGATCATCGGGTCTCCTGAAGAATTGGATTTGCAGTCACTGAGCGTAGTAGCCGGGCCGCGTACGCGCGATCAGATCCGGATGGTTCGGAATCGAAACCTGCACCCAGCGCCAACTGCCGTTGCGGTCGGGATTGGTAGGTTTGTAACCCAGGCTGTAAACCTTGCCAAGATCATTAATGACTTCTTCGTACACGCCGTTCAGGTCAGATAGCTTACGCGCCTTGTAGTAAGTCCCGCCACTCTCCTGGGCCAGCAGGTTCAGCGTCCGCCGCGCGTTTTCATACGCTACCTTGTCGAACGGATTGCCCATCGACTCTTCCGTGTCGAGATAAATCGGCACGATCAGCGTATCTGTCTGGCGGACTTGTTCGAGCAGGTCCGCAAAAGTCGTCGTCGAGCCGTTAGAACTCACGCGGTACAACGCGCCGTCGACGCCGTCGCTCATTAACACAACCGCGCGCCGGCGTTCCAGCGTCTTCGGTCCGACCACGTTATCGAGCGCAAACTTGATCGCGTCCCAGACGTGCGAACCGCCGGTGCCTTCCATCTGCGCGACGCTCGCGGCGAGCTGCGCGCGATCGAGCGTCAGCGGGGAAATGACGGTCGGACTGTCGGAGAAAGTAACGATGGCCAACCGGTCTGTCGGACGCGCCGCCTCGATGAAGCGCAGCGTCGACTTTTTGATCAGGTCGCGTTTGTCGGCCGTCGAGCCGGAAAGATCGACGAGCAGCACGAGATCGAACGGCACGTCGGTCGACGCGAAGTAGGTGACCGTTTGCTCCTGATTATTTTCGAGCACCCGAAAATCGTCCTTGTTCAGCGAACCGACAAACAACTTCGACTTGCTGTTGAAGACGCTCACGTTGAGACTGACGAGACTCGTGTCCGTCTTGATTACGTCGCTCGGATCGACGTAACTCGGATCGAGTGCGGCTGAATCCACGGCCTGGCTGATCGACTCCGTCAGTTGTTTTGAAAGTTTACTCTCGGGCGGCTGGCGCGATTTGATGAGTGGTTTGCCGTAAGTGCGTTCGAGATTTCTGATGTTGGTTTCCATCGGCGACAAGCCAAACTCCGCGCGCCGGTCGTCAACGTGCTTTTCGTCGGCAATCGGATAAAGGACAAGAAAGCCGCCCATGCTGACGGCTTGGGTGCCGAAGACTTGTTTCATGCCGGCGCTGACGCGCAACCGATCGAACAAGTCGGCGAACTCCGGCTTTTGTGCGGGATCTTTTTTGACGGCGGTGGAAATCACGGGCAGCAGGTCGCGCTGAAGTTCAAAGGTCGCGCCGTTTTTGAGAATGTAAAAGGTCGCGGCCACACCGATGCGATCGACTGCCGCGCTGGTGGGCCAGCCTTTTGTTTTCAGGATCTGGCAGAGTTTGGCGATGTCGCTTTTGTAGAGCTTGTGCAGCTTGTTTGAATCTGACTGTTTGGTTTGATCGTGCGAAACGACCTCTTGCAGGAGGTCGCGCTGCTTCTCTGCGATCTTGACCAGATCCGCCTGGAGCTTTTTATCGAGCGTGGGCGGTGGGGTAGGTTCGGCTGCCGGGGAAGGCGAAGGCTCAGGCTCGACGGCAGGCGCGGCTTGAATCCGCGTGAGCAGTTGCTTGATGTCGTCCGGTGTCAGACACGACTGCGCCTGCGCCGTCACACAACTACAGACAAAAAGGAAAACAGCGACTAGGAACGACCTCATTACTTGCAGTTGCGCTCAACTGACTCCCACCGACGCCAGTCGGTGGTGTTCAATACCTCACCTACCAACGCCACCGCGGTAACAGAATCCCACCGACTGTGTCGGTGGTCCTTTCAATTTAACCTACAACACCCGTAGATTGGGCCTAATATCCCACCGGCTAAAGTCGGTGGGATGTTAAAGCTAACGCGCCGTCGTGGGAGTCGATGCGCCCGACGCTTTCTTCACGTATTTGTCGTACCACGCCAGGTAACGCTCCATGCGGTCGCGCTGATAACTCGGCCGTTGGATGCCGTGATTTTCGTTCGGGTAAATTATCAATTGGGTGTCGATGCCCAGACTGCGCAACGCCTGATACATCTGCTGACTGCCTTGCACCGGCACGTTGAAATCACGTTCACCACCGAGAAACAGCGTTGGGGTTTTAATCCGATCGGCGTGCAGGAACGGGTACGAGATCTTTTGATACGTCTCCCACGCCTGCGGATTCCATGGCGGCCCGATCTCGTAATCGTATTGAATGATGTACTGGTCAGTGCCGTAGAACGCGACGGTAAACGCCGTGCCTGCACCGCTCGTCGCGGCTTTGAAGCGCGTGTCGCTGGCGATGAGATAGTCCGTCAAAATGCCGCCGTAACTCCAGCCGCCGACGCCGAGCTTGTCCGGATCAGCAACGCCCATCGCGACGACGTGATCGACACCCGCCAGTAAGTCCTGCACTTCGTAGTTGCCCCAGTCGGCGAAAATCGCGCGCGAAAACTTCTGCCCGCGACCGGCGCTGCCGCGATAGTTCACCGCCAGCACTGCATAACCGTTCGCGGCAAAAAACTGTCGTTCGGTGCTGAACGAATGCTGGTCCTGACCGTTTGGCCCACCATGAATGCGAAGTAGCAGCGGCACGCGCGTGCCTTTCACGTACCCGACGGGATACGTGAGCAGGCCGTGGACTTCCGTACCGTCTTTGCTTTTGAAGCTCACGTCTTCGGTCGTGCCGAGCTGGAGTTCCGCCATGAGCGCGTCGTTCTGGTGCGTGAGCTGGCGCAATCCCTTTCCTTCCCAAACGTAGATCTCGCCGGGCTTCGAATCATTTCCCGAGATCGTGACCGTGCGTCCACCCGCAACATTGAAACTGCCGATTACCACGGGCGGTGATAACAGACGCTCGCCCGCGCCGCCAGACAAGTTTGCTTTCATCGGATAAACCGAGCGATCGTCAGTGACGAGGAAAGTGATCGACTTCCCGTCCGCGCTGAACCGCGGCGACGAAACGCCACGATCCAAATCTTCCGCCGCTTTCAAACGAACCGGCGCGCTGCTGCCGTCGGTCGCCACCAGTGCGAGCCGGTCCATGCTGTAGGCGCCGTACTTCTTCTCATCGCCTTCGAGAAAAGCGATCCATTTCCCATCGGGACTCCATTGGGGACGCGAACCTCCGGCGCGCGTCGTCGCGGGCGTCAATGCTTTCTCCGTCGATTCGGCCTTCGCATCAACGACGAAGAGTTGTGCCGAAGGTTCGCGATCCGGATCGTCCGTGTGATTGCTCATGAAAGCGATGCGCGTTCCGTCAGGCGACCAGGCCGGCGAACTTTCGTCCCACTTGCTCTTCGTCAGTCGTTCGAGTTTCTTCGTCGTCAGGTCAAAGAGGTAGAGGTAACTGTGGCGGCCGGAGAGCAGATAACCCTGGCCGTCCTGCTTGTAGTGGTAACGATCGATGACGATCGGTTTGGGCACGCGCGGCGTGGCGCTGGCGCCGGGTTGCGGCGATGGGCCGGGGTCTGCTTCCGGATCGGGATCGCCCACGACCAGCACAAGCCGCTTCGCGTCCGGCGACCATTCGTAACCTTGCAGCCGGCCTTTGAGCTCCGTTAGCTGAAATGCCTCACCGCCGCTTCGATCGAGCAGCCAAACCTGATTGCCGCGCGCTTTCCCGGGCCGTGACGACGTGAATGAAAGGTACTTGCCGTCCGGACTCCAGCGTGGCGAGTTCTCGCTTTCGTTGCTGAACGTGATCTGCCTGTCGTTACTGCCGTCGATGCCGACCATCCAGATGTGCGAGCTGGATTTGTCTTCCTTGACGTCGGTGGTGCTGACGACGTAGGCGACGACTTTGCCGTCGGGTGAGACCTGGGCGTCGTTGACGTTGCGAAAACGCGCGAGGTCGTCGAGTTTCATCGGGTGGCGGGCAGTCTGGGCAACGAGTGCGCCGGCACAAGCCACGACGAACAGCAGCGCGAGAGAAGACAGGCGTCTTCGGTACATGGGGTTTGGCCTCCTGAGAAAAGACTGATTTGGTGTAATGCGATTAACGCAGCGCAGAGTGAGGAGTGTAAACCACGGCTTAGACGGATTACAACGCCGCGTAGTTTATTCGTCGCAGCTCGTGTATTTGCCCGTCCGCGAGTTTTCCTTCAACCAGCTCGTAACCCAGCAGCGCAAACATGCGCCCGCGCAGAAACAGCGGCCGCGCGTTGCCGTACCAGTCAACACACGACGCGCGGCACTTATCATCGACCGCATTTTCCGACCGCGCTGCGAGTTCGCCAATCGGGCGAAATTGCAGCGATTCGTTGCGCAAAAACAGAATCGCAGCAGATGATTCAAACAGGTGCCGGTATCCGGCACGCGCAGGCGTGCTGATCGGCAAACCGAGCGTGCCGCTGTTCTCGCTCTCGGGTTTGTAGAAGAAGCCGTGACTGCGCAATTCGCCCTGCGACGCGCCCGGGCGCGTGTAACGCGAAGCGATCTCCGGTTGTTGTCCTAAACGAATCGCGGTGAAGTGCAGGTCCTTGCCGTCGGTGCCGATGACGACGGCGTCGTTACCCATCTGCTCGATGCGGTCGACGCCGTGCGGAAGTTCGAGTTTATGGGAGTTGCTGCGCGTCCAGTCGACCAGAAAGAGATCTTTTGGTTGCTTAAGTTGTTCGGGGAGTTCCCAGCCGCTGCCGGTGCCGTAAATCAGATAGTTGCCGACGAAGCGGTTCTGAAACGCGTAACCTTCCGGTTTTGGCAACTGCTGATAACTCGTGGCCGGGACCATGTCGCTGCCGTCTGAAAAACTGGCGATGGGTATCCGCATCAGTGCGACGTCGCCGGCCGCGACTTCCGGGGCCCACATGGCGTCGCCTTTCGCGAGCGAACGCACCAGCACGTTCAAGTGCTGGTCCCCGCTCTGCAAGAAAGAAAACTGATCGACCGGGCTGCCGGAGACGCGCAGCGCACTCGGGCTCGCTCCGTCGAGCGGCAGCCGAAACAGCATCGCTTTCGAACGCTGTTCATCGAAGTTCCACGAGTTGGCCCAAACGTAAATCGAATCAGGAGAAACATAGAACGTACGGCCCGGCGGCCCAACGACGCTCGTCGCCTGGCAAGCAAAACCCTCATTGGCCAGATCGCAAACGGTTACCGTGTGCAGCGCCATTGCGTAGTCGGACTCGAAGTCTCCTTCGGGCCGGTAGATTCGAGCCGGCGGAGCCACACGCTGAAACTCTTCGTCGTTCTTTAGTCCTTTGCGCCACTTGCGTACTGACGGAAACGCCGGCAGCGTGTTCTCCCCGGTGGGGTAGAAGTACAGCGGCGTGTAAAAAATGAGTTTGCTGCCGATCAGGCGGCTGGCGTAGTTGCGCGATGAATAGTAGTCGAACGAACGAAGCTGGTAAGTCGAGCGGTAAGTGAGTTGACCCTCGGCATCAATGTTGAAAACACCGACTTCCGTGCCGCCGCGTTCGTAGCTGTAACCGATCACGACGACGGTATCGCCGGACACCAGCATCTCGTCGTACCAGGTGCGTTCCGGGTTGATGTCGGGTGCAAACGCGTCGATGTGCGAGACCGGCGTCAGGGCATCATCGCCGATCGCGACGGTGAACAGGCGGCCGCGACGGAGAATGACCAGGTGATTGCCGTGGACCTTGACGATGCCGCCTTCGTCGACGCCCGCCTCTTGCGTGTTGGTGACCGACTCTTCGACAGAGAACAGTCCGGCTTTAGCCGGAGGTGCTACGTCTGCTTCCGCTTTGCCGGCGCTGAACTCGTAACGGGCGCGCTTCTGTTTTTCTGCTATCCGTTTCAGGTACTGCTTCAGCTCTTCGTCGGAGGCGAACGCCTTCATCGTTTTGCCGGAGGGTATGACTGGCGGGCCCGAAGACTTGCCGGTTGAAGTGGGATTGCACGCCGCGAGATTAAAGACCGTGATAAACGAGGCGAGTGTCAGGAAGAGAAGTCGTTTCATATTTAGAAGAACGGCCGTGGTTTTAGAACTTGCAGGAGTTGGACACCGGCTAGTTAATCCGTGTTCCCCGGGACTACGCCAATAGCTCTGCGATCAAGCGGTCCACGTGGATGCGAGTGGTGTCGAGTAGCAGCATACCGTTGTGCTCCGGGTCGCGCAGGAGCAAAGGCAGTTCGGTGCCGCCGAGGATTACGGCTTCGATGCCGTCGCGCGTGCGCATCGCGTCGGCAATCGCCAGGAGTCTCGCGCGTGTTTCCGGACGAAAGACGTCTTTGAGGAGTTCGCCGAGGTAGATCTCGTGAATGTAGTTTTGTTCTTCAAGGTTCGGCGTGACCAGTTTGATGCCGGTGCGGGAGAACACTTCCGGGTAAAACGAAGCTTGCATCGTAAAGCGCGTGCCGAAGAGTGCGACCGTTCCTAGTCCCAGCTTCGCGACATGGTCGCGCGTTGCTTCGACGATGCTCACGAGCGGCAACTGCGATCGTTGTTGTAGTTCGTCGAAAACGATGTGCGGCGTGTTTGCGGTGAGGGCCGCGAAATTGGCGCCCGCCCGGTGCAGCTTCTCAATTTCGGCGGCGAGATAATCCGCGACGCGCGGCAACTCACCAGCCGTCATCCATTCGAGCAGCGGTTTGAGGTTGACGCTGTTTATGATCAGCGGCGGAGAATTACCGTCTGCCTGCTCGCGATAGCCGGCGATGAGCAGACGGTAATACTCGATGGTTGATTCCGGGCCGGTGCCGCCGATGAGTCCCAGTGTTTTAGGCACGGATCTTCACTGCTGCGTGGTCGCGGATCTTGCCGGCTCGCCGATGTCGTACTCCGGCTTTGGCATGCCCATCAGCCACTTATCAAACCAGCCGACGATGTGTTGCAAACGCTCGACGCGATGCCACGGCTGGCCCGAGCGCGAAAGCTCGTGCGACTCATTGGGAAAGCGAACCATCACCGTCGGAATCCTGCGATACTTCAACGCGCGAAACATCGCTTCGCCACCGGAAGTCGGCGGCGTGCGATAGTCTACGTCGCCGAGAATCAGCATCAGCGGCGTCGTGACCTTGTTGACGTAAGTGATCGGCGAGCGCCGGCGAAAGTCTTCGGGATCTTCAAATGGCGCGGCCTTGAACCACGACGGTTGAAAGAGCGTGAAGTCGGCGGTGTACCACCAGTCGGTCCAATCAGCGATATCGCGTTGCGCGACCGCTGCCGCGAAACGCGTGGTTTGAGTGATCGTCCAGTCAGTCAGCAGTCCGCCGCCGCTGCCGCCGGTGACGCCGAGTTTCTTGTCGTCGATGTAACCGCGCTTGATCAACTCATCGACACCCGCCATCAGGTCTTTGTAATCATCGCCCGGATAGTTGTGCTGGATGATGTTGCCAAACTCCTGGCCGTAGCTCGTGCTGCCGCGCGGATTCGGATAAAGCACGACGTAGCCCTTCGCGGCCATCCATTGAAACTCGTGGTCGAAGATGAAGCCGTACGCCGAGTGTGGCCCACCGTGGATGTTGAGAATCAGCGGATACTTCTTGTTTGGATCAAAGTCGGGTGGTTTTTGCACCCACGCCTCAATCTTCTTGCCGTCGAAGCTCGTGTACCAGATCTCTTCCGGTTCGGTGAGGTTCAACTTCGAGAAGAGTTCGTTGTTGAGGTGCGTCAGTTGTCGGGGTTGGCCGTTTGCTTTGTCCAGCCAGTAGAGATCGCCGATGCGCGTGGGCGTCGAGATGAGGAGCACGAATTTCGACGCGTCCGGCACGGTCCTGAAATTGACGACGGCCTGGTTGCCCGTGGTGACGTCGGAAAGTTTACCGGTGGAGACATCAAACGAACCCACGTTTGCTTTGCCTTCTTTAGCGTAAATGACGTTGACGTTCTTTCCGTCAGCCGACCAGACAGGCGGATTGCCGCCGCCCGCGCGCGGCGCGGTGTTGTCGCCGCCGACTCCGCCGCCGACGTCGTAATCGAAGTTCGCTGTGAGATTGCGCGGCTTCGCGTTCGGCGCCAGGTCCATCACCCAGAGATCGGGTTGCGAGTACGAACGAACCGGTTGCGTCGTTGAAGCGACGAAGGCGATCTGCTTGCCGTCAGGACTGAGCGCGAACCCGCCGGTAGCCATTTCAAACGAAGTGAACTTCATCGGTTCGCCGCCGCTGATCGGAACCGAAAAAAGATCGGTGCGCTGCGGTTCGTAATACGGTTCGTCGGTAATGTCGGTATCGAAATAGAGACGCGAGCTGTCCTTGGCCCAGAACGCGCCGCCTTCGTCGAAGCGGCCGTGGGTCAACTGTTTTGGCGTGACTTTGTCGTCGCCCGTTTTCGGAGCGGTGACGATCCAGATGTGCTGCTGGTGTTTGAAGTCGAGATAACCCGCGCCGTTCGCGCGATACACCGCGCGATTGATGACGCGCACGTCGCTTTCGCGTTCGGCTGGGGTCGGGCTCGGAGTTGGCTGACCTGCGTTTGGCGGTGGCGTGTTCTTCGGAGCGGCCTTCGCGAGTTCTTCGGCGGTCGCACTGTTGTAGAAAGCGATGTACTTGCCGTCGGGCGACCACTGTGGACCACCGGCGCCGCGCGGCAGGGTCGTGAATTGAAACGGCTCGCCGCCCGCCATTGCGAGCATGAAGAGTTGCGGCGGTTCAGGCCGGCCGTCTTTTTCAGGCGAGCGCACGAACACGAGGTAGTTGCCGTCGGGCGACCAGCGTGGAGTCGAGTCTCGCGGGCCGTTCGTCAGTTGGCGTGTTTCGCCGGTGGCGGTGGCTACGGTCCAGATGGCGGTGTTGTAACCGTCTTTCTTGTCGTTGACGGTGACACGAACGAACGCGACCCGCGAACCGTCGGGAGCGACTTGCGGGTCGCCGATCCAGACGAAATTGAAGATGTCCTTTTCAGTGATGTTGCGCTTCTGGGCGAGCGCGGGCGCGGCAAAACAGACGACGATGATCAGGGCAAGAGAGACACGAAGGCGCATTTTGGATTCCTTTCGGCGAACGGTGTGGCAACGCGGCGGGGATTATTGTACAGGAGGACCGGAGGAGATTCACACACTGGTTCAGGATGCGAGGGTAGGCAGACGGTGAGTTTCTGAAAGCTCGGCAGCGCTCAGGTGGTCGCAACCATCGAGCTTAGTCGTCACTTGGGACGTGGTTATTTAGGGTCCGTCTGCAGGACAACGTCGTACGCCCAGCGGCGGACACTGCTGCCCCCGACGCGTGCCCGGTAGCGAAAACCGTTGCCCCACTCGTCACGCCGCTTCGACTCCTTGAAATCGAGCGATATCGACTCAACCTGCCAATCCGCCAAACGACCTAACTCGCCCGGCTCGGAAACGCCGTTGTGATTCACATCTCGCCACAAACGTAACGACTCGTACGCAGCGTCGTGACGGTCGATCATTCCGTCGGCGTTTCCACCGTTTGCGGGTTTGTCGTATTCAGCCAACGCGAAGAACCCGTTACGGGTGGCGCCTCGCGCCGGCTCCGGTTGCGGCGCAGTGTTGCCGAAGAGTTCGGAGCCGTTATCGATCACGCCGTTTCCGTTTCGATCGAGCGCCAGGAATGCATCGTCAGAGTCCGGCGCAGTCCAGGAGATGTGCGACGACACTCCAAGACCGGTGAGATCAAAGTTGACTCCGTTCTCCACGTTCGTCAGGTTAAAGCCGTTGCCGAGGACATCGATGATGATGGGCGTGTTCCAGGTGCAGCAGCATCTGCCGTTGGCCTCGAGGCCTGAGTCGCAGCCCGTGGCGGGATAGAGGCAATAATCGACGGGACCGAAGCATGTTTGCGGCGCATACTGTTGGAAGCTGGGGCAGTAATCGGGACAACCGCCTTGCGGCGGCAGGGCACAGGTGCACGAATATTCGTCCCAAGTTCCGCTGAGGCTTTCACACTTGGTGGGATCGTGGTTTGTGCAAGGGTAGGCGACAGACGAATGGACCGTCCTATTGTCGCAGTCCGTTGGATCGGTGCGGCCGTAAGTAGTGTTGTTGTAGTCAGGTCGGAGACAGGTGGTGTGATTTGCGTCCCATTGGGCGCAGGGCACACCGTTCATGACTGATTGGCCGGGCGCCGTGCAGGCGCTGCACTCACCGAGGCCGACTGTGTGACCAATTTCGTGGGCCATGGTCTGCGCGAGCGCATCGCAGTTTGTGACGTTGGGATGAATATTGGTGAACGCGTTTATTCGTCTGGTGTCTTGAAGAACCTGGCCGCCGGTCGCGCCTACCATTTGGCTATCCAGGCCAACTGTGCTCCTGTTGACTTGATAGACGTTTGTGCCGCCCGAGGTGACGTGGCCGTTCGGATCCGTCGTCACTAACACTTGTGCACTGTAGCTGACGTTGAACTGAACACCAGACCAGTTCGTTTGATTGGCTTGATTCCAGTTATTGAAGGCTGTTTGCATGCACTGAAACTCCGTCGGCGTAAACTGATTTGAGTTCACGTGGACCGTGATTTGTGCGTTCTGGGGAAAAGCTGTCGACCGAGGCTGGATGTTTGGGTTCACGCAATTCTGCGTTTGCGCGTCAGCACCACTACCGAAACGTAAACTGAAAGCGACAGCGATCAGCAACGCGAGAAGGCAAAGTTGCTGGACGTGAGGTGACGTTAGGCGTGTGTTCATCGCGCACCTCCCATCCCAGACCCGCTTTCCTTTATCGCTTTTTTGACGGCGTCGAGAAGTAAGGCTTCGCTTGTATTTCTAAGCCTCTCGTAATTCGTGTAGACGCTGTCATTGTTCCCAATGTCGCCGTCGAGCGGTTGTACCCCCTTTCCCGTAAGCTCATATCCCGTAACGATTGAAAACTCCGCATCGCCTCTGTCCTTCAGGAACAGGAGATATCGGCGTCCTGCTGATGGAATGCGCCTCATCCAGTACTCGCGGCGCAAAATCTTCCCCGATGGAAAGCGGACTCCGCCACCACGACGATCTCCGCTCACGGTCCCCCCAACCTTCAATTCATATTGCGGATCAGCTTTGAGAATCTCCTCAATAGCTAAGGAGACTTCGGAATACACGGCCGTTCGGTCTTCTGAGAGGTACGCCTTTGCTTCGCGAATCGTGCCAACAACAATCACATCACTTGTAATGGGGAAAGCAGGCTCCGCTCTTGTGTGGGTGATTGGCAGTTCCCCGAGAACGGGCTCCATGCTCTCGTCGAACCTTGGCGCTCTCGTTCCGTCCACGCTTACCTCGGCGTTGTACTTTTTATTCTTGGCGCCCCTTTTCGGGTCAGTGGTTGCCACCGGATCGAATTCGGTCCAATCAACCACCGGCAGTTCGGCAATTCTCCGTTCGAACTCCGCGTGTGCGGGGTCCTTTGGCCGTTGCGTCGTTGTTGATTGCGACTGCGGTGCTCCAGGTTGAGCAGTGCCGCGCCAGAAAAGCCCGAGCAGAACCGTGCAGCCCACGCAGCACAGAAGCGGTGTCATTCGCATGAGTGTTCGCATAGATCTCCCTATCTGCCTGGGCGCTTGAAACGTATTCAAATGGATGGGCGAGATCGTCTCTGTTGTGAGTACGAGGGAGGACCGCACTTTACCGCGATAGTAGGCGCGTGTCAACGAAATTTGATCAAGGTGATCTGCGGTAGACGTAATAAATCACGCCGCTGTAATCATCAGTCAATAAAAATCCGTTGCCGTCAAAGTTGAAGATATCCGCAGGGCGACCGTTGATCGTCGCCGGTGGTTCCAAAAATCCCGTGATGAAATCCTCGGCCACGCCCGGCCGCGACTCGGAAATACGCACCACCCGATAGCCGCGCGCGAGCCGCTTCGTTGTCGATCCATGTAGCGCCACCAAAAATGAATTCTCGAAGTATTCCAAACCGAGCGGCGAACTGTGCGCCGGAAACGCCACCAACGCTTGCGGCGCTTTGCCACAATCAAACTTCACCCCGCCGGGATTGAATTTCGGATCGGCATACACCTTCGGCCCTGCTTGAAAACAGTAAGGCCAACCGTAATTCGCCGGCGCTCGCATCGCGTAAAACGTGTCAGCCGGCCGATTCGGTCCGAGATGATCGGCGCCCATGTTCGTCGCGTAAATTCGATCGTTTAGCCAACGCAGCCCGACCGCATTGCGCAAGCCGCGCGCGAAGTGACGCTGGTTCTTACCATCGGGATCCATCTCCAAAATGCTCGCGCGCACTTCTTCCTTTTCTTCGCACGCATTACAACTGCTGCCCACGGAAACGTAGAGCTTTCCGTTGCCGCCGATAAGCACGGTGCGCGTCAGGTGCCAGCCGCCGTACTTGTAGCCGAGACCGTAATCGGGAAACGTCGCCAGCACCTGCGGTTCGCCGGAAGGCGAGTCTTTGCCACGCTGGTAACGGTAGCGCACGAGTCGATCCGTCAACGCGAGATAGAACCATTCAACTCCGTCGCGATCGGTGTAGAACGCAATGCTGTTTGGGTTACGCAGTCCGCTGAGATATTTCGTTACTTTCTTAAACTGACGCGTCGCCGGATCGAACCCGTCGAGAATGTAGACCACGCCTCGGCTATTGTCGGTCTTGTTGTACATGTCGCTGACGAAGATGCGATCGTCCGGGCTGCGCGCCACAAACCGCACGCGCTTGAGTCCCTGCGCGGCAACGACGATTTCGAAGCCGTCGGGAAGATTCAGATCGAATGATTTTCCGTTGGCGAGGGTGATGTGGTGAGGAGTTAATTTGGGAGCGGCGGCGATTGTTAACGGAAACAGGCTCGAGAGCAAAAACGCGAACGCGATTGATCGTGTCATGCGCAGAACATAACACAACGAAAGTTCTGGGGGGTGGCCCGTGTGGCCACCCCACTGCGCGTTGTGTCCGAGTGGCACTCCCGTAGCCACCCGACCACAGCACGATCGGTGCGGATGACTGATCCCGTCATCCGGCAAACACAAACTCGCCTGAACGAGACGAGGGACCTTCTTATCTGGGCTGTAAGTTCGTTGCACCGGCGTTAGGAGGGCGCCGGTTGAAGCTCGTACTTGAAATAACACGCGAGGCGGCGGATTATTCCAACGAAATTTCGCTCGGGAATATTCTCAGTTACGAGGTGTTAATTTAGAATAACCTCGTCCTGGAGCTAAAACTCACGACTGGTTATGGAAACTCCCGGTAGCAACCCGGTTTTTGCTGCGGCCACACTCGAGCACATCGATGCGCTCTACGGTTACGCCATGACGTTGACGCGCGACAAGACGGAAGCCGAGGACCTGGTGCAGGAAACTTATTTGCGCGCGGTCAGGGCTCCCAATCAACCAGCCGCCGACAGCAATCTGAAGGCGTGGTTGTTCGTCATCATGCGCAATGCGTGGCTCAACGTGATTCGTCACAAGAGTCACGGCCGCCGCATCTTCGAGTTTGAGAACGACGAACCCGAACAAAGCGTAGCGACCGACACGACGAGCAATCCACACGTCGTTTACCTGCGCAAGTTGGAACGCGAGCAGGTGCGCGACGCGATCGAGCAGTTGCCGGACGCGTATCGGGAGATCGTCGTGTTGCGCGACCTCGAAGGATTCAGTTACCAGGAGATCGCGACCGTGCTGAATTGCCCGGCCGGCACGGTGATGTCGCGTTTGGGCCGGGCGCGCGAGAAGTTGCGCGAAGCGCTCTCGGGGCGGCGAGGCAGCGCGAAGTTGCAGAGACTACACGGATGACAAACTGCGACGACATACGCGAGCGACTGTCTCTGTATCTCGATAACGAGTTACAGGACGACGAGCGGCTGGGCGTCGAAGCGCACCTCGAGACGTGTGCGTCGTGCAAAACGCTGGTCGAGAAAGAGCTCGCGTTTCTGAATGCAGTCCGTGGCAGCGGACCGCTGCACAGTGCAACGCCAAGCTTAAGTGCGAAGGTCTCGAAAGTCGTGAGCGGATCGGCCACCGCAGTCCGTAGTCATTCGCGGTGGAAGTGGATCGCGCCGATTGCCGCCGCGTTGTTGGTGGCGGCGGCGCCCGTCGCGATCTGGCGACTGATGCGGCGCCCGAACAGTCCGGCGAACGGTGGACCTTCGGCTTTCGCGTTGATGGCGGTCGAGAGTCATTTGCGTCATATTCGCGGGCAGTTGCCACTG
>Ga0081539_10002444_pt1 | contig 26243 bp, 30 predicted proteins | sample TabmetS4T2R2_FD_71023 | JGI IMG/M metagenome (GOLD analysis project Ga0081539, IMG submission 71023) | Tabebuia heterophylla rhizosphere microbial communities from the University of Puerto Rico - S4T2R2 | ecosystem: Host-associated > Plants > Roots > Rhizosphere ...
TTAACACGGAGGACACGGAGGCACAGAGAGCACGGAGTAAATTTCTGTGAACTCTGTGCCTCCGTGTTCTCTGTGTCGAAATCTCTTTCGGTTAACTCAATCGTAATCCGCTCTAATTTACCGCCCGCGTCGCGGAACAGCAAAAGAAGCTGAGAGCCGAAAGCTGACCGCTGAATGCTTTTAAACGACTACGGAGTTTCCGGGCTGGCGCGGGTTGAAGCGGACGGTGACGCTCGCGCCGGGGAAATAGTCTGCGCTGCGGTTGCGCTGGTCTGGGTCGAGTAGCTGCGACGATTCATACTCGACGCCGTTGATCTCGTAGTTGTAGAAGACGTGCGTGATGGTGCCGGCGTCGTCGGTTATCACGTCGAAGATTGAGCCGTCGGTGATGCGTCCGCCGCGCAGGAGCGCCGCGCGTCGCTCGGCCTCGCCGTCCGACTTCTTGCGCTTGAAGATGTCGAGGATTCCCATAGTTTAGTAAATGGTGAATGGTAAATGGTGAATGGAGACTGCTCTCGTCCATTTACCATTTACCATTTACTATTCACCTTCCCGTTCAGTGTGCGCGGCGTGCGGCGGCTGCCGGCGTGGCCGCGCTCTTCGCGGCGGCGCGCGGCGCATCACTGATGACGCCGTTGCGTATGCGCAGGTCGTCGTCCGTGCCGAGTAGGTTGTCTCTGCCGGGCAGCACGAGTTCGTAGTCTGTAAGAACTATGTCGCCTTCGGGCATGTCGTCCGCGCCGGCGCGCCCACGCAAAGCGCTTCCGCGACGACGGCTGCGCGCCTTCGCCCTACCCGTCGTGAGCGAGGCGATGTCGGTCTGAGGCTTATACTCGCCCGCGTTCACGTTTGCGAGCAGGCGCGCGATTGAGCCGTCCTTGTCTTCTAATCGCCGGAGGTCTTCGAGCGTCGCCGGGTACGTGCCGAAGCGTTGGCGATAGCGCGCGAGCGCTTGGTCTGCCGCGTAGAGTTGCGCGTTTTCAGCCGCGCGGCGCGCGAGTTCGCGCATACGCAATCGTTCGGGGATTGTGACGCCGACGAAGGTTACGAGCGCGAGCGAGACGGCGACTGTCAGTGCGAGTCCGGCGCGCGCGAAGCGACGCCCGGCGTGACGCAGAGGCTCGCGTCGGAGTCGCGCGTAAAGTTTCGTCACGACGTAGAGGAAGGCGAACGAAGCGGGCAGCGCCGACGACTTCAGACGCCAAGCGGCGGTCTCCGCTGCGCGCAGAAACGCCTGCGCGTCGAGCGAGAGCGTCTCGCGCTCCCACATCGCCGCGACGAAGGCCGCCGAGAACGACAGGAGGAGCATAAGACCGGAAGCGCACGCCGCGAGCGCGTAGCCGTAGCCGGGAAGAACGCGTTCGGGACGCGCAAGCGGCGGGCCGACGGCGCGCGCGCCGCACGCCGCGCAACCCGCGCTCAACTCGCCCTCGACGCTCGCGCCGCAGCACGGACAGACAGTTGATTTACTCATACCTCGAAAATCAAATGCGGAATGCGGAATGCGGAGTGATGAATGATGAGAGCGACGCTGTTCTTCATTCATCATTCACACTGCCGCATTCATCATTAAAAACGTCGCCGCGCGTCTCTCAGTGCGAAGCGGGGACGCGGCGCGCGGGCGTGTCGCGACGGCCCGCGACAGCGTTTGATGCGCGCTCTTGAGTCGCCGTTGCGCCGTGGCCGCCGGGGCGCGCGCTAGTGTCGCCTCCGTCGTCGCGTGGGGCGTCGGGCTTGAGTTCGGCTGAGGCCGACTCGCGCGCCGCGCCGTGGTTGAGTTCGTACCAAGTGTGATAGACGCGGTAGCCGAACGTCCAGAAAGAGCCGACGGCGAGAATCCAGAGCACGGCGGGCATACGGTTGGCGAAGATGCTTTGCGAAGCCGGGTGCGTCGAGAGCGCGCCGATGATGAGCAGAACGACGCGTTCGGGCCGGCGAAGGAAACCGACGTCGCACTTCGGGATGAGACTTTCGGCGCGCGCCGATGCGTAAGAGACGAGCACGGAGCCGACCATCGCGAGGCCCGCGAGCAGGACGTTGAGCGTGGAGTGAAACTCGGTGTCGCGCGCGTAGAAGAGCATGAGGCCGACGAAGGCGGCCATGTCGGAGATGCGGTCGAGCGTGGAGTCGAGGAAGCCGCCGAAGCGCGTGACTTGTCCCGTGCGTCGCGCGACTTGGCCGTCGAGCATGTCGAAGAGGTTGGCGACGATGAGGACGACGCCGGCCCAGAAGAAATAGCCGAGGCCGAACATGACGCCGGACAGGACGTTTATGGAAACGCCAATCACGGTCAGCAGGTTTGGGTTGATGCCGCGCCGCGCTAAACCGCGCACCATCGCGCTGATGATGCGCCCCGCGCCTCGCCCGATGCTCGCCCCGAACAACTCTTAAAAAGCCTTTCTCTCGCTTAACAAAAAGCGGACGCGCAAAGCTTCGCGCCCGTCTCTCTTCGGACGCGCTCATCATAGGAACGCGCCCGAAGGCTTGTCAAGGAAGTCAAAATACCGCGACTCAGACCAAGGCGACGCGACGCGCGCGGCCTCGTCACAGGGTCGCGGTCGAAGCGTCGAAAGAATCGGCGTCATTCGTTCTGTGCGTCGGCTTCGTCGTGGAGCGTCGTGAGTTTCTTAATCTCGAAGTTGCGCGTGCCGGCGGGCGTTGTAACTTTGACTTCGTCGCCCTCCTCGCGCCCCATGAGGCTGCGACCGACGGGCGAGGTCGTGGAGATGAGTCCGTTCTGGGGGTCGCTCTCTTCGGGCGTGACGAGGCGGTAGGTTACTTCCTCGTCGCGCTCGGAGTCGAAGAGTACGAGCGTCGAGCCGTAGGCGGCGCGGTCGTGCGGGACTTTCGAGAAGTCAATCGAGGAGATTTCGCTCAAGCGCTGGCGCAACTGCTGTATGCGCGCCTGAACGAACTGCTGGCGCGCGAGCGCGGCGTGGTATTCCGCGTTCTCGCGCAGGTCGCCAAACTCCTTCGCGCGCTTTATCTCGCGCGGAAGGTGCACGCGCAACTCCTCGTCTAGTTCGTTCAACTCCTGTTGAAGCTTCTGCTTTACGCTCTCCGTCACGTCGGTTCTCCCCACATGCCGATTTTAGATTTTGGATTTTAGATTTTGGATTGAATGGCCGCGCTCGTTCTATCAATCCGCACACGGAGATAATAAATCCAAAATCCAAAATCTAAAATCCAAAATCGCCCTCACTGGTCGCAGCCTTCGCCGTGGTGGAAGCGTTCCTCGTCGGGCGCGCCGAAGGAGACGCCCACGTCGCGCGCCGCGCGCACGAGTTGGCTTTCAGGCGGGACGGTCTTGATTCCCGCGATTACTTCGGCGAGCGGGACTGTGCGGACGTTCGCCGCCTGGAGGCCGACCATCACGCCGCTCTTGCCGCGCATCAGAGCGCGCACCGCCGCCGAGCCGAAGTTGGTCGCGAGCATCCGGTCGAAGGCGTTGGGGCTTCCGCCGCGCTGTAGGTGTCCGAGCACGACGCAGCGCGCCTCCTTGCCCGCGAGCCGCGTGAGTTCGCCGGCGATGTAGTGGCCGATGCCGCCCAAGCGCGGCCCTCCCGACGTGTCGCCCGCGTCCTGATAGATTTCTCGACCCTCTATCTCGCGCGCGCCTTCGGCGACGACGATGATGCTAAACTGCGAATCGCACGCGTCGCGCTCACGAACCTTCCGCGCAACCTTCTCCATCGAGAAGGGAATTTCGGGGATGAGAATCACGTCGGCGCCGCCCGAAAGGCCGGAGTGCAGAGCTATCCAGCCCGCGTGCCGGCCCATCACTTCGAGTATCATCGCGCGGTCGTGCGAAGCGGCGGTCGTGTGCAGGCGGTCGAGCGCTTCGGTCGCAATGTCGAGCGCGGTCATAAAACCGAAGGTCAACTCGGTCGCGGCCAGATCGTTGTCAATCGTCTTCGGCACGCCGACGACGGGCAGTCCGCGCCGGTCGAACTCTGAGGCAATCGTGAGCGTGCCCTCGCCGCCGACTACGACGAGCGCCTCGATGCCGAGCCGTTTGATGTTTTCGAGCGCCTCGCGATAGACATCGTCCTGACTGACGCTCCCGCCCTCCTGTCGGACGACGAACTTCCCGCGATTGCGCGTCCCCAAGATCGTCCCGCCGCGCGGCAGAAGCCCGCGCACGTCCGCGGGGCGCAGTTCGCGCGTCCGCGTCTCTCCGAGCAAGCCCTCGAAACTGTCCTCGATGCCGACGACGCGCAGGCCGTACTCGTTCACGGCTGTCTTCACAGCCGCGCGAATCACGGCGTTAAGGCCCGGCGCGTCGCCGCCGCCCGTTACGATTCCGATAGTCTTCATAATTGAGTGATGAATGCGGAATGATGAGTGATGAATGAAAACAGCGCCTTTGTCTTCATTCATCACTCATCATTCCGCATTCATCATTTATTTTTCACTCTCGTCGGCTCGTACTGCTCGCCGTAGTCGGCGTACTCGCGCGTGACGACAGCGCCGGGGCGCGTGTTTTCTGTAAGGAGCGTGAGCGCGTCGCGCAAGACCGAGCGTTGTAGTTCGCGCATGAAGGGCCGTCCGAGGCTGTTGCCTACACGGAAGCCCTTCGGGTAGAGCGCGCGCGGCGGGCGCATCTGCGCCGAGACTTCGGGGCTGACGGTTATGAGAACCGTCGGGATGCCGCGCATCTCTATCTCGCGTTGAACCGCCACGACCGTGCGGTGACAAACGTTCGGTCAACCGCCCGTCAAGACGACAACGTCGGCGCGCGAGCCACGGTCAATCTCGTTGGCAATCTCCGGCGCAGTGCCCTCGTACATGGCCTTGAGCTGCATCGTGTAGCCCATGTAGCCGATGTGCTTGCGCGCGACATCTTTGATGAAGCCTTCGGCCTTCAAGTCGCGCAGAACGTCTATGGGGAAGACGACGTTGATGTCGCTATCGGCGTCCGTGTGGTCGTAGTGGTGGTGCGTGACCATCAGTTCGGACGAGTCAACGTCCTCCGGGAAGACTCGGAACGAAAGGTCGCCGAGTTCGTCGGCGATGTTGAAAGGGCTTTGGTCTTTCAGGTGGACGCCGCCCGCCGTGACGATTGCGACGGTCGCCCTCGACAACTCGCCCTCGAACGGCGTGAAGGGCACGCATTTGCGTGAAAGTGTCATGACGGGTGTCGGGTGTCGGGTGTCGGGTGTCAGGGCGAATCGGTTGTACCCGACACCTGACACCTGATACCCGACACCCGCCTTTCAGAGTTTGCGGAGCACTTCAAAAAGGTCTTCGTTGTCGGGCTGGTCGCCGATGTTGTGTATGTCAACGTAGGCGAGCTTGCCTTCCTTGTCCACGATGAAAAGTGCGCGCTCGGAGATGCCGTCTTGTTCGCGCCACGCGCCGTAAGCCTTCGCCACTTCGCCCTTCGGGTGGAAGTCGCTCAAGAGATCGTAGGTGAGTCCGCCGAGCGACTTGGCCCAAGCGGCGTTGCACGGGACGCTGTCAACGGATATGCCCAGAACCTGAGCATCGTAGCCCTCGAAGCGTTCGAGGTCGGCCTCGTACGCGGGCATCTGCGCGGTTCAAACGGGCGTCCACGCGAGCGGGTAGAAAGCTATGACGACGTTCTTCTGGCCGCGGAAGTTTGAGAGCTTCACCTTCTTGCCCTTCTCAAGATGGCTCGGCAACTCGAAATCAGGGGCCACGTCTCCGACTTCAGGCATACAGAGAGTCTCCTCCTTCGTGTTTGAATTGTTCAGGGGACTAACAACGCTAGGCTACAACTCTAAGAGTGCAATTTCAAGACTTGACGCGCCTAAGTTCGCTCTCAACTCTAAACAGTCAGGCATTAACCACAGAGGCACAGAGGACACAGAGGGGCACAGAGGAATTAAAACTCTGTGCTACCTCTGTGCTCTCTGTGCCTCTGTGGTTAACTTCTTTCCCTATCAAACCCAACGATGAGATGCCGCGCTCGGCAAACTCTCGTTGAATACACGCACGCTCTCATGCTTCAATGAGCGTTAATAGAAATGACCCAACCGCGAATCACAATCACGCGTCGCGGCGCGGAGCGCGCGCGCGGCGGCCACCTTTGGATTTATCGAAGCGACGTGCGCGATACGGCGGGCGCGGCGGGCGGCTCGGTCGTCCGCGTCGAAGACGAACGCGCGCGCTTCGTCGGTCAAGCCTTCTACTCGTCGCGCTCCGAAATCGCACTGCGCCTGTTGACGACAAAGGACGAGGCGGTTGACCGCGAATGGTGGCGCGCGCGCCTGCGCGCCGCAGCCTCGCGCCGCGCAGGAGTCGAGAGCGAAGCGGACGCCTTTCGCTTAGTCTATTCCGAAGGCGACCTTTTGCCCTCGCTCATCGTTGACCGCTACTCGGAAGTGCTCGTCTTGCAGACGCTCTCGCAAGGCGCGGAGGAGTTGAAGGAGGCGTTCACACGGTTGCTCGTCGAAGAGTTCGCGCCGCGCGCCGTCGTCGAGCGAAACGACGTGCGCGTGCGTTCGCTCGAAGGCTTGCCGATGCGCGCGGGCGTTCTCTACGGCGACGCGCCCGAAGAACTCGAAGTAGTGCAGCACGGCGTACGCTTCCGCGTCGCGCCGATGGCGGGACAGAAGACGGGCGCGTTCCTAGACCAGCGCGAGAACCACTTGGCCGCGCGCTCGTATGCCACGGGGCGCGCGCTCGACTGCTTCACGTTCAACGGCGGCTTCGCGCTCTCAATCGCGCCGTCGTGCGAAAGCGTGCTTGCGCTCGACGTTTCAGCCGAAGCGGTCGCGGCCACGCGACGCAATGCCGAGTTGAACGACGCGTCCAACGTCGAGGTGCGCGAGGCCAACGTCTTCGACGCGCTGCGCGAACTGGAAGACGCGGGCGAGCGTTTTCAAACAATCATCCTCGACCCGCCCGCCTTCGCAAAGAATCGCGCGAGCGTCGCCGCAGCCGCGCGCGGCTACAAAGAGATAAACCTCCGCGCCTTCAAGCTTCTGGATGCGGGCGGCACGCTCGTCACGTGCTCCTGCTCCTACCACATGACCGAGCCTCTGTTCCTCGAAGTAATCGCGGAGGCCGCCGCCGACGCGCGCCGGCGCGTTCAAATCGTCGAACGCCGGACGCAATCGAGCGACCACCCCGTCCTCGTCGGCGTCCCCGAAATGTTCTATCTCAAGTGTGTAATCGCGCGCGTGATTGAATGAGGTTGAAGTGAACTCAGTGTGACGAACTTTCGTTAAGCGCCCGTCGTGCCGCCGTTGCCCCTGCCTTCGATGATGCCGCCCACGAGTTTGACAAGCGCGTCTATGTCTTCGGTGTTGCGTCGCTGCCCCTCGGCGATGTCGGCCACGACGTTGCTCAGGTGCGCAATCTGTTGCGACTGCGCGCTGACGGTGTCGCTCAGTTGATCCAATTGTTCCTGCGTGCGCCGTTGGGCAACCGCGAGGTCGCGGATTTGCCTGTTGGTTTCCTCACGTTCGGCATCGAAGTTTGCCTGTCTGGCCTCGAAGTTGGCTTGGCTCTTCAGCAGGAATTCGATTGCGCGCTCCATCTCATCGCCCGTCATCCGTTGAAACCTCCGCGGTAAATTTACTCGACCGTGACCGATTTCGCCAAGTTCCTCGGTTGGTCAACGTCGCAGCCGCGACGGACGGCGATGTGGTAGGAGAGCAGTTGGAGCGGGACGACGGCGAGTATGGGCGAGAGTAGGTCGGACGACTCCGGAATTGAGATGACGTGGTCTGAAACCGCCGCGCTCATTTCGTCGCCTTCCGTCAGGACTGAAATGACGACGCCCTCGCGCGCTTTGACTTCGACGATGTTCGAGTGAGTCTTCTCGTAGCGAAGCTCGGAGGCGCGGTTGCCCTCCTCGCGCGGGTTGACGACTACAACGGGCAGGCGTTCGTCAATCAAAGCGTTCGGGCCGTGCTTCATCTCGCCCGCCGGGTAGCCTTCGGCGTGTATGTAGGAAATCTCCTTGAGCTTCAGAGCGCCTTCGAGCGCGACGGGGAAGTTGATGCCGCGGCCCAAGTATAGAAAGTCGGTCGCGCGGTGAAACTCGCGCGCGAGTTCCTCAAGCCCGTCGGAGTCAGATAGAAGATGCTCTATCTTCACGGGAAGTTCGGCCAACTGCTGCGCGTGCGAGCGCGCCTCGTCGCCGCTGAGCGCGCCGCGCAGTTGGCCCAAATACATCGCAAACAGATAGAGCGCGACCATCTGCGCCGTGAAAGCCTTCGTCGAAGCGACGCCGATTTCAGGGCCGGCGTGCGTCAAGATCGTTCCGTCCGACTCGCGCGTCACCATCGAGCCTTGCACGTTGCAGATGGCGAGAACTTTCGAGCCGCGCTCCTTCGCCTCGCGCAAGGCCGCAATCGTGTCGGCTGTCTCGCCCGACTGAGAGATGACGAGCAGAAGCGTCCTTTCAGTCATCACGGGGTCGCGGTAGCGAAACTCCGAAGCGTAGTCAACCTCGACGGGCACGCGCGCCAACTGCTCGATCATGTACTTTCCGGCGAGTCCCGCGTGCCAAGAAGTTCCGCACGCGGCAATCAAAACGCGGTCGAACTGTTTGAACTCTTCGGGTGTGATGTCCATCTCGTCGAGATAGACGCGGCCCGTGTCTAAAGAGACGCGGCCCTGCACGGTGTCGCGGACGGCGCGCGGCTGCTCGTAAATCTCTTTGAGCATGAAGTGCTTGAAGCCGCCCTTCTCCGCCATGATCGGGTCCCAAGTGATGCGCTGCGTGTGCGGCTCGACGGTGTTGCCCTCGAAGTCCGTGACGCGCACGGAGTCTTTCGTCAGCACGGCAATCTCGCCGTCGCCCAAGAAGAAAACGTCGCGCGTGTGTTGAAGGATTGGCGGAACGTCGGACGCGACGAAGAACTCGCCGTCGCCGAGGCCGATGACGACGGGCGGGCCTTGTCGGACAGCAATGATGGTGTCCGGCTCGTCAGTCGAGATGATTGACAGGGCGAATATGCCGCGCAGGTCGCGCACGGCCAATGAGACGGCACGCTCGAACGACTCCTCGCGCTTCATGTACTCTTCAATCAAATGAGCGACGACTTCCGTGTCGGTTTCGGTGACGAAGTGGTGGTCGGTTTTGCGCAGGCGGTCTTTGAGTTGAATGTAGTTTTCGATGATGCCGTTGTGGACGACGACGACTCTTCCGGTGCAGTCGCGGTGCGGGTGCGCGTTCTCTTCTGTCGGACGCCCGTGCGTGGCCCAACGCGTGTGGCCGATGCCGTACGTGCCGTCGAGCGGCTTGAGGCGAATGGCCTCTTCGAGGTTGCGAAGCTTGCCTTCGGCGCGTCGTATGTCGAGACTGTGCGCCTCGTCAACGACGGCTATTCCAGCCGAATCATACCCGCGGTATTCGAGCTTGCGCAGCCCGTCGAGGATGACGGGCACGACCTGTTTGTTTCCGACGTAGCCGACGATTCCACACATAACAAAACTCCCTTTGCTGATTTAACGACCCAACTCGCCTTCTCTCAACATGAGGATAAAGAAAATCACTGATACGACGAATGTTCCAGCAACGCTGGCAATCCATCCGATATAAAGCGGTCTGAGTTGCGAGGGCGTGACGGCCACAGCTTGTAAACCGACGGTGATGCCCCCGACAACCGGAGTCAGCACACATAGAACGACTGAAAATATCATCCCGCTCCACAGAATGATTCTCTTAACGCGCATAGGCTTCACTCGCCGCCGGAGACGTTCGTCGTCACTTCTTCGACATTAGTTTCGCTTTCTGCTTCACTCGCCTCTTCCTCGCGCGCGAGCTTCTTCTTGACCTTCGCCGGGACTCCGGCGACGAGCGTGTCGGGCGGAACGTCTTCCGTGACGACCGAGCCAGCGCCCGTCACGGAGCGCGCGCCGACGCGCACGGGCGCGACGAGCATCGTGTCAGACCCGATCTTCACGTCGTCTTCGATAACGGTCGGGTGCTTGTTCTTCCCGTCGTAGTTGCACGTCACCGTCCCCGCGCCGATGTTCGTGCGCTCGCCGACTTCAGCGTCGCCGAGGTAGCTCAAATGCATCGCCTTCGACTTCGAGCCGAGCCGCGACTTTTTGACTTCGACGAAGTTGCCGACGGTCGCCGCCTCGTCCAACTTCGCGTTCATCCGCAGGTGCGCGAAGGGGCCGACCGTGCAGCCGTCCGCGATGTCTGACTCGACGACGACGCAGTGGTCTTTCACCGTGACGCCGTTTCCGATGCGCGAGTCGGTGATGCGCGAGCCGTGGCGTATCTCGCAGCCCTCGCCTATGCTCGTGCGCCCTTCGATGTGGACGTTCGGGTGGAGCGTCGTGTCGCGCCCAATCTGGGCGTCGGGGCTGACGTAGGTGTGCTGCGGGTCAATCACCGTGACGCCGCTGTTGAGCATCAGGCCGCGGAGCGTGCGCATTCTGAGTATGCGCTCAAACTCCGCGAGTTCGACGCGCGTGTTGATGCCGGAGACTTCGCGCGCGTCGGTGTGCGTATAGACGCTCACGTCCTCGCCGTCGGCGCGAAGGATTGCGGGAACGTCCGTCAGGTAAAACTCGCCCTGCGCGTTTTCGGGCCGCACGCGTTCGAGCGCGTTGAAGAGAAGGCGCGTCTCGAAACAGTAAATCCCAACGTTGACTTCCGTAATCTGCTTCTCTTCCGCGCTCGCGTCCTTTTGCTCGACGATCTTCTCGAAGCGGCCTTCGGCGTCGCGCACGATGCGACCGTAGCCCGTAGGGTCTTCGAGGCGGACGGCCATCAGCGTGCAAGCCGCGCCGCGACCTCGGTGCGTTCGATGTTGGTGTACGAGCGCGCCCAAAGTTTCGGCGCGGACGAGCGGCACGTCGCCTGAGAGGACGAGAAGCGTCGAGTTTGTGTCGGCGAGCGCGTCGCGCGCGGCGAAGACTGCGTCGCCAGTCCCACGTTGTTCGGTTTGAATGACGAAGATAGCGCCCGCCTCTCCGAGTTCGGCGCGCACGGCCTCTTTGACTTCCTCAGCTTGATGGCCGACCACGACATAGACGGGACGCTGCTCCTTGACGAGCGCAGACGCCGTGCGGCAGGCGTGCGCGATGAGCGGGCGTCCGCCCAGACGGTGAAGGACTTTCGCCGTAGCCGAACGCATGCGCGTGCCGAGTCCGGCGGCGAGAATCAGTATGTCGAGTGGGGAGCTTTGACCCGGCTGGGAAGATTGCTGTTTGTCCATATTGTCTTCAGCGTGCGGCGATTGTAGTCGGGCGCGCACACGCCTGTTCGTAACACGCGAGGATTACGCGCGCGAGCTTTTCGGGGCTGTGTCGAACCTTCTCGCCCTCGTCGAGCAAGTCCGCGCGCACTATCTCGGCCTCGCTGCCGAACTCTTCTTCGAGCAGGTGGTCGGTCAAACCAATCTGCCGCGCGCCTTCAGCCGCGTAAGCCTCCGCCTGTTCGCGGCTGACGGGGCGGTCGTTGACGACTACGAAGTCGAACCTGATTTCGGGCGCATATCGCTTCACGACTTCGATGTGACGGCGGGCCGTGTAGCCGTCGGTCTCGCCCGGCTGCGTCATCAAGTTGCAGATGAAAATCTTGACGGCGCGCGACGCGCCGATGCAGCCCGGCACGCGCGCGACGAGAAGATTCGGCAGGATGCTCGTGTAGAGCGAACCCGGCCCCACGGTCAAAACGTCCGCGCCGCGAATCGCCGCGAGGGCTTCGGGGAGGGGAAGACACTGTTCGGGTTCGAGCCTCAGTCGCTTGATGGTTGAACGAGAGGCCGTGATGCGCGTCTCGCCGCGCACTTCTCTTCCGTCTTCAAGTTCGGCGACGAGTCGAACGTCGTTGAGAGTCGCCGGATAGATTCGTCCCTTGCTCGCAAGGACTTCGGACGAAAGACGCACGGCTTCGACGAAGTCGCCCGTCACTTCGGTCAGCGCGGCGAGGAAGAGGTTGCCGAAACTGTGTCCGCCAAGTCCGCCCGCGCCTCGGAAACGATACTGGAAGAGGCGCGAAAGCAGAGTCGAGTCTTCCGAGAGCGCGACCATGCAGTTTCGTATGTCGCCGGGCGGGAGCATCTGCAACTCATCGCGCAGACGGCCAGAACTTCCGCCGTCGTCCGAGACGGTGACGATGGCCGAGAGCGCTTCGAGCCAGAGTTGGCCCATGCGACGGTCGCCGACGCGCTCCTTCAGCCCCGAAAGCACGGTCGAAAGCCCCGTGCCGCCGCCGATGGCGACGAGCTTGAGGCCGTGCTCGGAGTTCGCTTGCAAAACGTTCCGGTCTCCTTCTTTGAACGGGCGGGCGTCGAGCGCACGAAGCGCGCCGACACCGAAATCATACTCGAAAGAAATAGGCTTTCAAAGGAGGTAGCTGAAAAAAGCAGTTTTCCTAAAGGGCTGGGGAGGGACAAGTGTGGACGAATCAGACGCGGGGCGACGTTGAAAAGACTATCCGCTCGAACTCCGGCTCGTTGCGAAGCGTGGCGAGGTCTGCGTCCGACTGAGCGCGCACGCGAAGGACTGACTTGAGTTCGACGGCGCGTTCGAGCGCTTGCAACGCGGCCTCGACGGCACCGAGTCGTGCGCGCGAGGCGGCGAGCGCGTAGTGGGTGTCGGCTGCGTCGGGGTCGCGCTTCAAGGCGCGCTCGAAAAGCTCCTGCGCGGCCACGAAGTCGCCGCGGTTGAGTTCGATGACGCCCCGGTCGTAGAGCGAGTCGGGGTCGCGCGGGAGCGAAGCCTCCGCATGGAGTCGCGTGTTGGCGATGTTTAGGTAAGTGCGCGCGCGCGCCGTCACCTCGGAGACGCCCGCGTGCTGGTCTATAAGAGCGCGGAAAAGGTCGCGCGCCGTCTGGAAATGACCGCGCGCAAACTCTTTATGGGCGCGCTCGAAGGCTTTCAGGGCCGCGGCCTCGTCGCGCGAGGGCTGGCGCGGCGGCGCGGGCGCGGGACGCAGGGCGGCTTTCGAGGGCGCGGCCTTCGCTGCGTGGCCCTTCGAGGGCTTCGCGGGCGCGTGTTTGCGCGGCTGCGTCTTGGACGCCGAAGGCTTTCTGACCGATTTCGACTTCGCCGCCACCGGACGTGACTTTCCGCCCGAAGGTTTCGCGTTTTTTGGTTTTGCGGCTGGGCGTTTGGGCTGTTTTGAGGCCGGTCGCGCCGCTTTCGCGGCAGACTTCGACGGGACGGCTTTCCGCACGGGGGCTTTCTCAGCCGAACGCTTGGGCTTCGGCTTGGCCGACTTCGCAGTCAGCTTGCGGCTTTTGGCCGAAGACTTTGGCGGAGCGTGCTGTGCAGGGCGGGAGGAACTTCTTTTTGCACCCTTGATACTCGGATCGCTCATGCGAAGCACTCGCTTTTCACAGATCGCTTCCACAGAAAAGGAAGCCGCCGAACCTCCAGAAGCTTAACACACGAAGGGGGCATAAATCAACGTGTAAGTAGGGTTTGCGGGGAATCAAGAGGCGTCCGACGGGTTTAAAAAATGAAGAACAAAGAAAAACTATTGAAGTCGTCTTTGGCCGTATGCTAGAGTGATTTAGAGGTGAAGGGGCCTCAACCTACGGGGTCTCGAAGCGCGCGAACGCTCCCAGTCCGACGTGCCAAGTCTCCTCAACACTTCATTTAGTTCTTCGGCAGACTCCTCCTCGAAGCGCGCCCCGCGAAACTCACCTTCAGTCCGCAACCTGCTAAGGAAAGAGCCGGTGTACGAATGACAGACACACCCATCATAATGCACGAGCAGCAGTACCACCAGCTCCGGCATGTTCTCAACAAGCTGCGTCTCGAATCATTTTCTCGCGTCGTCTTCCTCGTTGACAAAAACGGCCAGCAGATTGCCGCGCAGGGCGACATAGGCGAGTTGGACACGACGAGTCTGGCGTCGCTCGCGGCGGGGAACGTGGCGGCGACGGGCGGTATGGCGCGTCTGATTGGCGAGAAGGAGTTCCCCACGCTTTCGCACGAGGGCGAGCGCGAGAGCATACACATCTGCATCATCGGGCGCGTGCTTCTCGTCGTCGTCTTCGACGAGCGTTCGAGCCTCGGCCTCGTCAAACTGCGCGTCAAGCAGGCTTCGCGCGACCTCTCCCTTCTATTCGAGGAACTCGAACGCATCTCCGCCGAGCGGCGCGCGTCGGAAGACTCGCTTTTCGCGGAGATAACCGACGACGACATAGACAGTCTCTTCAACTGAAAGTCTGAAGTCTGGAGTCTGGAGTCAGAACCAAAGCCTTCTTGCTTTGACTCCAGACTTCAGACTCCAGACTCCAGACTCAGCCTAACGGGAATAAAATGACTTTCATCAACTACGCTTCACGAGAGATAAACTGCAAGATCGTCTATTACGGGCCGGGCCTGTGCGGCAAGACGACCAACCTGCAATACATCTACGATTCGACCGCGCCGACCTCGAAGGGCAAGCTCATCTCTCTGGCGACCGAGACCGACCGCACGCTCTTCTTCGACTTCATGCCGCTCGAACTCGGAACCGTCCGCGGCTTCAAGACGCGCTTTCATCTCTACACAGTCCCCGGCCAAGTCTTCTACGACGCTTCGCGCAAGCTCATCCTCAAGGGCGTTGACGGCGTGGTCTTCGTCGCCGACAGCCAAGAGGAGCGCATGGACGCAAACATCGAGTCGCTCTACAACCTTGAAGAGAACCTACAGGCCAATGGCTACGACCTCGACAAGATTCCATACGTGCTGCAACTCAACAAGCGCGACCTGCCGAACGTCCTGCCCGTCGAAGAGATGCTCGCCGAACTCAAACGCAACGGCGAACCAGTCCACGAGGCCGTCGCCTCAAACGGCGCGGGCGTCTTCGACACGCTCAAGTCCGTAGCCAAGCAAGTCCTGACCGAGTTGCGCAGAAGCTAACGCGCCTCGGAAGAAAAACTTCAAAGGCGAAGGAGAATGATGAGAGGCACGCTGCCTCTCATCATTCTCCTTCGCCTTTCGGTTTCTCTAAAAACGTCGGTTGTTAGACGAGAGATTTAACCATCAGAAGGCCGTCGCCGCCGTTCGAGTAGTAGCGCGGCAGACGCTGCGTGACGTTGAAGCCGAGTTGGAGGTAGAGGTCTTGCGCGCCAGTGTTGACGGAGCGCACTTCGAGTCGCGCGATTCTCACGCCCCTGCGCCGGAAGCCTTCTTCGACCTTGAGGAGCATGCGCCGCGCGACGCCGCGCCGGCGGTGTTCGGGCGCGACGCCGAGCGTGGTGATGTGCCCCGTAGCGTCAGGCTCGACGATGCCGACGATGAAGCCGACCATCGTGCCTGCGGTCGTCACAACACGGTAAGAGACGGATTCGGGCGACGTGAGAAGATACTCGAAGGTCTCGCGGCTGTAAGCCTCGCCGTCTATGAAGCAGCGTTGGTCGAGACGCCAGCACTCGTCGAGCTGCGCCACCGTTAACGGGCGTATGTCGTAGCGCACGCCCGCGACCGTTGTTGCGCGCGCGTCGTCCGAAGGAGCGAAGGCGGTTTCCGTCTCCGCGCCCGACGAGAACAAACGTAAACGAATTTTTTTCAGGACGGCCATACAAAAAGCAATGACGAGTGACGAGTGTCGAGCAGGATTTTAACTTGTCACTCGTCACTTGTCACTCGTCACTTGTTGTTCGTCGCTTGTCACTCGCTACTTTATCAGCATGCAATCGCCGTAGCTGTAGAAGCGGTAGCGCGCGCCGACGGCGTGGCGGTATGCCGCGAGCGTGAGTTCGCGCCCGGCGAACGCGGAGACTAAGACGAGCAGAGACGAGCGCGGCAAATGGAAGTTCGTGAGCATCGCGTCAATCGCGCGGAAACGGTAGCCGGGCGTTATCGTCAACTCGGTCTCGCCGCGGCCTGCGCGCACGCGCCCCTCTTCATCAACGGAAGATTCGAGCGCGCGCACGCTCGTCGTCCCGACGGCGACGACGCGACCGCCACGCGCGCGCGCGCCGTTGATTTCAACAGCGACCCTTTCATCAATCTCGAAACGCTCGGCGGCAACGCGGTGCTCACTCAAGTCGTCGGCGCGCACGGGCGCAAACGTGCCGTAGCCCACGTGGAGCGTTATCTCCAAGACGCTGACGCCGTGCGCGCGCAAGGCGTCGAGCAGGCGCGGCGTGAAGTGCAGTCCGGCGGTGGGCGCGGCAATCGCGCCGCTCCGGGCCGCATAGACCGTCTGGTAACGCGCGCGGTCTTCTTCGCGCGTTGCGAGGTCTTCAGTCTCACGCTTGATGTAGGGCGGCAGAGGCATCTGCCCGAACTCTTCGAGAAGCGCGTCGAAGTCGCCGTCCGCATCGAAGCTGACGACGCGGCGCGCGCCGTCGTCCGTCGCGGCGATGACTTCGGCGCGCAGACGCCCGTCGCCGAAACTGATGCGCGCGCCCGCGTCGAGTCGGCGCGCGGGACGCGCGAGAGTCTCCCAAGCACGCGCGCCGAACTCTTCGCGCCGGCGCACGAGCAGCAGTTCGACGCGACCGCCCGAAGGCTCGCGCCGCCCCGCGAGGCGCGCGGGGAAGACGCGCGTGTTGTTTACGACGAGCGCGTCGCCCGCGCGAAGTTCCGCGGGCAGGTCTGAGAAGACGCGGTCGCGCCAGTTTCTTTCCGCGCGATTGACGACGAGCATGCGCGAGGCGTCGCGCCGCGCGAGCGGATGCTGCGCAATCAGTTCTTCGGGCAACTCGTAGTCGAACTCGGAGATTCGCATGAAAAAAATAATGATGAATGCGGAATAATGAATGATGAATTAAAACAGCATTCGTCTCATCATTCATCATTCCGCATTCATCATTTCTTACGACGGCGAGGCAGGAGTCTCGGCGGCGATCTCTTCGGCGTGGTGCTCTTGGTGTAGGACGACGGAGAGTTGCGCGCCGAACATGAGTATGAGACTTGAGACGTAAGACCAAGTGAGCACGGCGACGACCGCGCCGACCGAGCCGTAAATCTGGTCGTAGTGAAAATATTGTAGGCTCGACGCGAAGACGTACTTGCCCGCTTCCCACAAAAGCCCGGCGACGATTGCGCTCGGCAGCGTGTCGCGCAGCGTGACGCGACCGTTCGGCACTAGCCGATAGACGACCGCGAACAGAGCAATCGTGACGAGCGCGCCCGCGCCCGCAAACAACGACTGCCAGAAGGCGTTGCCCATCATCGTCATCAAAGGCGAGCGACGCACGACGCGCAGCGGCAGTTGGTCAATCAACTCCTGCAAGCCGACGAGCACCGAAGTCAGAAACACGGAGACGATTAGGAGCACGCCGACCGCGCCGATCATTCCGAGCGTGAGCGCGCGCCCGTGGAGGAAGGCGCGCGGGCGCGTGCCCCAGATGCGGTTCAAAGCGCGCTCGATGACGGCGAAGACCCAAGAGCCTGCCCAAAGGACGACGACGGTCGCGCTCAAGATGCCGCCCCAGCCGACGTCTTTGAGCGAGCGCACCGTAGCGCTCAAAAACTCGCGCGAGCCGGGATAAACTTCGACGATGCGCGTCAGCGCCTCGCTGCCAGCGGCGAAGCGGTTGCTGACGACGAGCATGACTAAGAGCGCCGGGAAGAGTGTGAGAAGTCCGAAGTAGCTCATCGCGGCGGCGGGCGTAAACAGGTCGTTTTCGTGAAACTGGTGGAAGGTGTGTTGGAAGATCGTCTTCCACGGCGCGAGGTTCTTAACGCCCCAGCGTCGCCGCGAGAAGAATGGAATGTGTCTGCGCACGTTCTCCATCAAACACCGCCAGAGAAGGAATCCGCGTCAGTTATCTATACGCGCAATTGTCGGACATTTTTCGCCGCGCTGCAAAACGCTAACGCGCTTTTTCAGACTTCGCCGCCCGGCTCTTCTCCAAAGCGGCGCGCGCCGCGGCGATGAGCGCGTGCGAGCGCGACAGTGCGTCCTTGACGTTGCGCGCTTCGGCGACCGCGCGGTTGAAATCTCTTCGCGCCGACGCGTCGAACAGTTCCTCAACCGAAAACGGCTGGAAGACTTCGTTCAGCGCATCCTTTTCGTAGGGCGAGAGTTCAACGCGCGACTGTAGGTCGAAAGCGACGACGTTATCGGTGAACTCGTCGTCTTCGTTGATGGCGGCGACCGCCGACGCGAGCGCGTCCCAAGTGCGCGGCGAGTTAATGCGCGCGGCGAGCGTTGCCGTGACGAGCGCGGCGGCGTCTCTCATCACCGTCCCTTTCTCCGTGGCTTGGACGTGGCCTAAAGCCTCCTCCAGCAACGAGGCGGCGCGTGCGTGTTTGCCGCGGCGCGACGCAAGCTCGGCGGCTTTGGCAAATCCGCAGGCGCGAAGCGCGGGCGGAAGGTCTGCGGCGCGCACGAAGGCGACGGCCTTTTCAAAGTCGTCGCCTTCGTCTTCGGCGAAGGCTTCGGAGAGCGCGCCGACCTTCCGCGCAACGATGATGAAGCGCGACGTGCGCCGCCACTCTTCATTCTCGATGTCGTCCGTGAACTGCCGCGCGCGATCCCAAAGCTTGCGCCGCGCGGCATCGTCCACGGCGGCGAGCCGCGTCGCGTCGCGGCTTCTAGCGTCGCCCGCACGCTCGATCTCTTCGAGGTAATGGCGCAAGGGGTCGTCCGCGTTCGGCGACGACAGACTCAACCTGCTCATCTGCGAGTCGAGCGGCGCGCGGCGCGCGGCCTCAATCTCCGCGGCCAACGCGCTCAGGCGCGACTGCAAAGCGGGCGCGTACTGCGACGCCTCGCGCCCGAAGAATGGAAGGAGGCGACCGATGGCGAAGTAGCGTGCGGCTGCGTCGCCGCTCGAAGAATCGGCGCGCGCGGGCCGAAGGAGAATCGCGGCGGCGGCGTCGAAGAAGGCCGCGCGCGTGCGTGCGTCCGTCATCAAATCCCGCGAGTCAGCGCCGGGCGCGCGGAACGGGCGGAACTGAAGCGAGCCGTCATCATTTATGAAGGTGAGCAGGCGCGGCGAGACGATGTAAGAAGAGAGAAGCAACGCGTCGTTAGCGTCCGCGTTTAGGTCGGCGCGCGTCGCCGCCAGAAGACGCAGGTACAGGCGGTCTGCTTCCTCCGCGCCCGCGCGCTCGCGCAGGCTCAAGAGGAAGACTATTAAATCGCTGTTCACGCCGCCGGCAAAAGCGGGCGCGGCCACGGCTGCGGCGCTCGCGTGAGCACCTTCATTGAGCAGAGAGTATGCGAGCGAGAGGCGTTGACCGCCGGGCGTGAACTGCCGGAGCGCGCGCGCACGCAAGTCTTCCGAACGCGTGGACGCGTTAACGCGGCTGCTCCCTTGCCGCGCGAGCCATTCGCCAAGCGCGCGCATGAACGGCTCGGCCATTTGCGGGTCGTGCTTCGCGGCGAGTGTGAGCACGAGGTTGCGCGCCGCGGTGTAGCGTTCGGGCAGGTCGTCAACAGTCCCGTCGTCCGGCTGACTCTCTTTCCAGCCGGCTTCGTCCGCCTCCGTCGCCGTCTCCCACGCGCGACGAAAGATCGAGCGCGCCGTCTGCGCGTCGGCGTCCCACAAGGCGTCGGCGCAGAAAGACAGGATGGCCGCGCGCTCGCTCAAGTCGTCAAGAGCGTGCGCGTCGTTTGCGACTTCGAGGACGACTGCGACGGCCTGTCGTCTCTCGCGTCGCTCTTTCAACTGCGCGGCGCGCGTCTTCGCATCGGCGGCGGACTTCGCGGACTGTTTCGTCTCGACGTTCGACGTGCGCTGCGCTGCGAATCGAAAGACGACGCGCGAGCGTGCGCGTGAGACGTGCGCGAGCGCGCAGCAAGCGAGGGCGAGCGCGAGGAAGAGTTTGAAGTTTGTGCGAGACGCGAGTTTCACGTGTAAATCTTCGTGTGCGGATTATGGCGATTTGGGAATGAGTTAACCGAAAAAGATTTCAACACAGAGGAGACGGAGACACGGAGAGCACCCCGGTTAATCTCGGTGAACTCTGTGTCTTCTGTGTTCTCTGTGTCGAAATATCTCTCAGTAAATTCAATCGTAATCCGCTCTATTCGTTATCGAAGAGGCCGGGGCGCGACGGTTGTTGTTGCGGCGGTTGGATGCCGAAGTGTTCGTAGGCGAGGCGCGTGGCTGTTCGACCGCGCGGCGTTCGGTTGAGGAAGCCGATTTGGATGAGGTAAGGCTCGATGATCTCTTCGATGGAGTCTTTCTCCTCTTGGAGCGCGGCTGACATGTGGTTGAGACCGACGGGGCCGCCCTGATGCTGTTGGATAATCATCAGAAGAAGCTTCCTGTCCATCTCGTCGAGGCCGAACGTGTCAACCTCCATGCGGTTGAGTGCGTCGTCGGCAATCTCCTTCGTGATGCGTCCCTCGTGTTCGACTTCGGCGTAGTCGCGCACGCGTCGAAGCAGACGGTTGGCGATTCGCGGTGTGCCGCGCGCGCGACGCGCAATCTCACGCGCGCCGCCGTCGTCAACTTCAGTGCCGAGGATGTCGGCGGAGCGCCGGACGATGAGTTCGAGTTCGTCGTGCTTGTAGAAATTGAGATGAAAGACTATGCCGAAGCGTCCGCGAAGCGGCGCTGTTATCAAACCGGGACGCGTGGTTGCGCCGACCAGAGTGAACTTCGGCAAGTCCAACTTTATCGAACGCGCAGCCGCGCCCGCGCCAATCATTATGTCGAGCTGGTAATCCTCCATCGCCGGGTAAAGCACTTCTTCGATGGCCGGGTTGAGGCGGTGAATCTCGTCTATGAAGAGCACGTCGCCTTCTTGCAGGTTGGTGAGAAGCGCGGCGAGGTCGCCGGGTTTTTCGATGACGGGGCCTGCGGTCGAACGCAACTCCGCGCCCATCTCGTTTGCGACGATGTTGGCGAGCGTGGTCTTTCCCAAGCCCGGCGGGCCTGTGAGCAGCACGTGGTCGAGCGCCTCTCGGCGTTTGCGCGCGGCGGCGATGAAGACGCCGAGGTTCTCGGTCGCCTTGCGCTGTCCGATGTACTCGGCGAGGCGCGTCGGACGAAGCGACAACTCGAACTGCCGCTCGTCTTCCGACGCGCCTCGCTCACGCACGCTCACTGGGTCGAGTTCAGACATAAAAACAGAGTGCAGAGTGATGAGTGCAGAGTGATGAATGATAAGAGCGATGCTGTCTTCAATTCATCACTCCGCACTCTGCACTCATCACTTCATCTATCCTTTCGACAGTTGCCGCAAGGAGCGGCGCAGCAGAAGCTCGACGGAGAGTTCGCCGCCTTCGCTCGCGGCGTTGGCGACGGCCTTCTCGGCGGCTGGCTTCGGGAAGCCGAGTTGGAGCAGCGCGGCGAGCGTGTCGTCGCGTATCGCGTCCTCGCTGGCAGCCGCGCCGAGGCCCGCGCCCGCGGCGATTTCGGCTTCGAGCGCAGGCGAACTGAGCGCGGCCATCTTGTCGCGCAACTCAATCACGAGCCGCTCGGCGGTCTTTCTGCCGACGCCGGGAATCGAGGTCAGGCGCGCGAGGTTGTTCGTGCGTATGGCCGTGACGATTTCGTCGGCGCTCATGCCCGAAAGCGTTGCGATTGCCGACTTCGGGCCGATGCCGCTCACGGAAATTAAGAGCGTGAAGAGTTCGCGCTCGCGCTCGGTTCGGAAGCCGAAGAGTTGGAGCGCGTCTTCGCGGACGTGCGTGTAGATGCGCAGGCGCACGGGCGCGTTGACGTCGCCGAGGTCGAAGAAGGTCGTGACCGGGATGGTCACTTCGTAGCCGACGCCGCCCACGTCAACTATGACGCTCGTCGCGTGCTTCGCCAGAAGATTCCCTGAGAGATGTGCGATCATTCGTTAGACTTACAGCTTGACGAGAGAAGGGATTTCGGGAGCGTCTCACGTTTCTTTCGAGTGGATTTTAGATTAAGCCGCGTCCTTCGGCAACAAGGGGAAATGATGAATGCGGAATGATGAATGATGAATTTGACTCAGCTTGAGCGTTTCCTTTTAGCCGTTCTGGCCGAGGCGACAAGCATCGCAGTCAACTCGCTCGATTCGCTGAGAAGGCCACTCAGTCGGGCTTCGGGGACGATGTCAGATTCAATCAATAGCTCAAGCCAGTACGACGTCTCTTCAAGCTCCTGAAGGTCGCCTTCGACTTTGCTGATGAACTCGGCGACCGATCTGGCCCGCATGGCTTCACGATAATGAGCGCCGACGGATGTGCCACTCCGAAGCACTTGCCTCCCGAGCACTTGCGCCTCAGTCGTCTTGGGGAGCGAGCAGTAGAGTCGAACGATTCGTAAGGCAAACGACTTCGTCCTCGCCTGTAAGTCCCGCTCGTTTCTTGCTCTAATGTTCTCCTCATTCATCACTCATCATTCCGCATTCATCGCTTCTTCTTCCGCCGGTAGACGCCGTCGAAGGTTACGTTCGCGCCGCCGCACTGTTTGTTGTCGGAGGCGATGAGGTAGTCGCCGACGAGTCGGAGCGTGAGTTTGCAGGAGTCGTCGCCATCGTCGAGCGCAAGCGTATTGCCGGCGGGCGCGGCTTCGGCGGCGACCTCGCCCGTGTGGACGTTTCCGGGGTTGACGCCGTGCCAGAACGCCTCGCCCTCGACGCGAAGACGGCCCGCCTTCGCGCCGCGCTTGATGTCGAGCGAAGAGGTGTAGAACTCCCACGCGCCGAGCCAGCGCGCGGGCGGCGGGCTGGCGTCCGTCTCTTCAACGCTCAGGCGCGACGACTCGACCCAACCGACCGTCTCACGCCCGCGCGCCGTTTGAAACCAAGCGCACGCGAAGTCGCCGAACGCGCGCGAGACTATAAGCGCGTCGCCCGGAAGGACGTAAGCCTTCTGTCTGCACTTCGCGTCGCGCTTCGGGCAATCGTCGTCGTCGCCGTAGAAGTAAGCGCGCTCGCCCTTCTTGCCCATGACGCGCGCGAGCTTGAACTCCTTCGAGTCGGTCGTGAACAGTCCGTTTCGACACCAGTTCGCGGGATTGCCCGTGTCGTCTTGCGCGCGCGCCTGCGTGCAGAGCACGACGAGCAGCAGAAGAATTGAAACTATGTTTCGGCTCATTGTTTGATTCAGGCTTCGGGAGAGGGTTTGATTTAGAAAGAAGGATGCTACTCAAGCGGACTCAAGCCTGTCCATGCGGTCATTGAGGCGTCTCTGGTCGCCGCGCAAGGTGAGCATGTCCAAACCGAGAACATCCAGCTTACGCTCGACGGTGTCGAGCTTCTGCTCGACGGTATTGATCTTCTCACTCACGACCGTGATTTCGGCCAGCGCGCGCTCCCAAACCGGCTTTGTCTCGACGGCCCTGCGCTCTGCCTCGTCTTCAAGCGCTTGAACGCGCGCGTCCAGCCCGCGAATGCTTGCCTCCACGCCGTCTAATCTCGTCTCAACGCCGTCTAATCTCGTCTCAACGCGGTCTAGCCTTGACTCCATGCGGTCGAGCCGCGCGTCGAGCGAGTCGAAGCGCGCGAAGACGCGTTCCTCGAAGGAGCGTTTGTCCGAAAGGTCTTGAGTCTTCTCTTCGCTCATTGCGTGTGATTATGAACCTCATCGGAATTTCGTTCAAGCGCTCTTTTTTACAAGAATTCTTTCATAAACGCCCGCCCGCTCGCCCCGACTCTCTTTTCGCCGACGCCCCGCACGCGCTATACTTAGCCTCGCGCTCTCCAAGGAAAAGGCACTCGGATGAAATCGGAGAAAATCTCGGAGCTGACGACCAACCGACTGAGCGTATATCTGCGCTGCCTGAATCTTCTGGCCGCCGCAGGCATCAAAACAATCTCCTCGCAGGCGCTCGCAGACCAGTTCAACATGAACTCGGCGCAGATTCGCAAAGACCTCGCATACTTCGGCGAGTTTGGCACGCGCGGCGTGGGCTACTCGGTTGACGAACTGCGCAGGCACTTGACGCAGATACTCGGACTCGACCGCGCGCACCGCGTCGGGATAGTCGGCGCGGGAAACTTGGGGACTGCGCTCGCAAACTACAACGGCTTCCGCGAATCGAACTTCGAGGTCGTCGCACTCTTCGACAACGACCGCGAGAAGATTGGAAAGAAAATCGGTCGCGCGCAAGTCGCAGTCTCGGACGTGCGCAAACTCGCGCAGGTCGTGCGCGAGAAGGGCGTTGACGTTGCGGTCATAGCAGTTCCGGCGCGCGTCGCGCAGCGCGTGTTGAATCAGGTGATGTCGGCTGGCGTCAAGGCTGTTTTGAACTTCGCGCCCGTTCGCCTTCATGCGCGTCTGGGCGTGAAGGTGAAGACCGTTGACTTGACCATCTCGCTCGAATCGCTATCTTACTACCTCGCGCGCCCGCAGATAACTTGCATCACGAACCCGCGCAGCCTTCTTCCCTTCGAGGAGATCGCGCAGCGCGAAGAGCAGGAGTTGCAGCAAAGCTGACAAGGAGTTTCGGTCATGGTTTCATGCTTTCTCAAAAGGGCCATCCCGTTCGCTTTAACTTTCGTCGTCGGTGCAACGCTCGGCGGCTTCTTCAAACTCTTCAGTTCGGGCACTGAGACGCGCCGCGGCGTTCTGACCTCGCGCTACCGAACCTTCGAGTACAACTACGGCCACGGCTGCCCGCAAAGGCGCAACCTCGTCGCCGAGTCGAAGCCGCTTGATATTCATTTCAAGCCAGACGCGCGCTGGCCGCTTGAGGCGCGCTGGCCGCGTGGGGTGAGCGTCGCAAAAGAGGGTATAGGCGTGCGCGTGCGCGTGACGTTCGGCGCGGACGGTCGGGTGCAACAGGTCGAGCAACACAACGCTCTACCGCGCACGGCACAGGAATCTGTCGAGCAGGCTGCGCGCCAGATTATATTTATACCAGAGATAATGAACGGCGAATTCATCTCGGTCACTAAAGACATCGAGATACGTTTCATAGCTCCAGCAGAAAACAGCGAACCTTGATGGATGAACAGACAGCCCGGCGCGAGATAGTTCGCGTCGGACGGTTGATGTACGAGCGCAGTTACGTCGTCTCCTCCGACGGCAACTTGAGCGTGCGCCTCGACGACGGTCGAATAGTCGCCACGCCCACGCAAGTCAACAAAGGTCGCATGAGCGAGGAGATGCTCGCCGTCACCGACCTCGAAGGCAAGCCGCTCACCGACAAGCGCGCGTCGTCGGAACTAGCGATGCACTTGTTGATTTACCGCGAGCGCGAAGACGTGCGCGCCGTTTGCCACGCGCACCCGCCGCACGGCTCCGCGTTCGCCGTCGCGGGGCTTGCGATTGACCAGCCGATTCTCTCGGAAGTTATCTTAACTCTGGGCTGCGTCCCGCTCGCCGAGTACGGCACGCCCTCGACGGACGAGTTGACGGAGGCGATGCGACCGCTCGTCAAAAATCACAACGCGCTCCTGATGGCGAACCACGGCGCGGTCGCCTACGGCGCGGACATCTGGCAAGCGTTCGACCGGCTGGAAACGCTCGAACACACCGCCAAGATTGCAATTCTGGCGCGCATACTCGGCGGCGCGCGCACGCTCCCGCCCGACTCAATCGAAAAGCTCATTGACATACGCGAGCGCGCGGGCTACTTGGATGAGCGCGGGCGTTGTCAGGCGTGCGGCTACCTGCATGAAACTCAAATCGCCTGCCCCACGGGCGCGCGCGACGCCGCGCCGCAGCCACCGCGCAACGTCGCCTCGAACGGCGCGGGCAAAATCGCACTCACCCGCGAGGAACTGATCGAGTTGCTTTGTCAGGCCGCGCGGGTCGGCACGTGAACTCCGTGTCGCGCGTCGGCGCGAGCTTGAGTTAAGCTCACTACTCCGACGCGCGTTCGTCACACCCCAGCGAAAGGAGACAACCGACATGGCAAGCCGTCTGCTCAAACCCTCGGAAGTTGAACTCGCCCGTCAAGTCTTTCAAGACCAACTGCCGTACAACAAAATCCACCTCGCAAACTACTACCTCCCCGGCAATAAGGGGACGCCCGTCACGCTCGCCTCCGTCTCTTCGATAATCCCCGTCCGCTCGCTTCGCTACTACACAATCTACTTCGGCCCCGACGCTTTCGAGAACGGCGCCGACCAGCCCGGCATCCGCGACACGTTCATACACGAGTGCACGCACGTCTGGCAGGGCTTCCACGGCGGACTCGGTTGGGAGTACATGGTCGAGTCAATGTTCGCGCAAGGCCACGCGATAATCACGAAGGGCGACCGCAACGAGGCTTACCATTACGAGCCGGGCAAACCTTGGGACGACTACAACGTGGAGCAGCAAGCGCTCCTCGTTCAGCACTGGTTCAAGTACGGCATGAAGGAAGACGACCCGCGCCACACGTACGTCGTCAACCACATCCGCGCGGGCCGTAACTGAAGATGGTCTCTTTAAGACTTGGAAGCGATTTCATAATCACGGCCTACGTGACGACTGTAGGGGCAGGGGGGGTTGCTCCCCCCCCCCCCCCCCCATCTTTTTACACCGGCGGGGG
>Ga0081539_10002445_pt1 | contig 26235 bp, 10 predicted proteins | sample TabmetS4T2R2_FD_71023 | JGI IMG/M metagenome (GOLD analysis project Ga0081539, IMG submission 71023) | Tabebuia heterophylla rhizosphere microbial communities from the University of Puerto Rico - S4T2R2 | ecosystem: Host-associated > Plants > Roots > Rhizosphere ...
GATTGCCGCGGGACTGGGAGCGGAGTTGCAAGCGCCGCCGCTGGAGCGAGTGGAACGAGCAGAGCGGCTACCGCTCTCATTTGCGCAACAGCGGCTGTGGTTCCTGGACCAGTTGGAGCCGGAAAGTTCGTTCTACAACATCCCGGCAGCAGTGCGATTGCGCGGCGTGCTCAATGTGGAAGCGTTGGAGCGGACGCTGTCGGAAGTGGTGCGCCGGCATGAAGTGCTGCGGACGCACTTCATGGCGGTGGATGGCGAACCCATACAGGTGATCGAGCCAGCCACGCCGATCAAGTTGGAAGTACTTGACCTGAGTGGTTTGGCTGAAGCTGAGCGCAACACCGCAAACCAACGCTTAATAGCGGAGGAAGCGCAACAACCATTTGATCTCAACCGTGGTCCACTGCTGCGTGTGAGCCTGATTAGACTTGGCGCAGAGGAGCACGTCGCGCTGGTGACGATGCATCACATCGTCAGCGATGGCTGGTCCATTGGTGTCCTCGTGCGCGAAGTAGCCGCGCTCTACGGCGCGTATGTGCGTGGCGAAGAGTCGCCGCTGGAAGAGTTGCCGATTCAGTACGCCGACTTCGCGCACTGGCAGCGCAACTGGCTGCAAGGCGATGTGCTCGACGCCCAACTTGATTACTGGCGCGCGGAATTGGCTGACGCTCCGACCGTGATCGACCTGCCGATCGATAAACCTCGTCCACCAGTACAGACTTATCGTGGCGCTTATCATCCGCTCCAATTTTCAACTGAACTGTCGGCACAACTGCGAGACCTCAGTCGCCGTCATGGTTCGACTCTCTTCATGACGCTGTTGGCCGCTTTCGATGTGCTGCTGTGTCGTTATGCAGGACAGGAACAGGTGTTAATCGGCACGCCGATCGCCAACCGCAATCGCTCGGAGACGGAAGGCTTGATCGGGTTCTTCGTGAACACCCTCGTGCTACGCGGTGACGTGCGCGGCAATCCGAGTTTCAGTGAGTTGCTGCGGCGCGTGCGTGAAGTAGCGTTGGGTGCGTATGCGCACCAGGACTTGCCGTTTGAGAAGCTGGTAGAGGAATTGCAGCCGGAGAGAGACACGACCCGCTCACCACTGTTTCAGGTGACGTTCACCTGGCAGAACGCGCCGGGCGAAGCGTTGGAGTTGCCGGGCTTGAGCCTGAGTGCAGTGGCGGGTGAGGGTGATACGGCGAAGTATGAGTTGATGCTCTTGCTGGGCGAAGAGAATGGCGAGATCGCGGGCGTAATGGCCTACAACCGTGATCTGTTTGAAGCGTCGACGGTGGAACGGCTGGTGGCCAGTTACGAGCGGGTGTTGCAAGCGGTGATCGCAGACGCGGAGCAACGGGTGTTGGAGATCGACCTGTTGAGCGTGGCAGAGCGGCAGCAGATCGTACAAGGATGGAATGACACAAGGAGCGAGCACCGCGGCGCGGTGACGATCCACCGCTTGTTTGAAGCCGAAGCAGCGCGGAGAAGCGAGGCGGTGGCGCTGGTGTTTGAGGGCGAGCAGTTGAGTTATGCGGAACTGGACCGTCGCTCGAACCAACTCGCGCACCATCTTCTTTCGCTCGGCGTCTCTCCTGATTCGCTGGTGGCCGTTTGCCTCGATCGTTCTTTGGAACTCTTCATCGCCCTCCTGGCAATTCTGAAGGCTGGCGCCGCTTATCTGCCGCTCGATCGATCGTACCCACTGGCACGTCTCTCCTTCATGCTCGCCGAGGCGGGCGCGCCGCTGTTGCTGACTACCGAGACGCTGGCGGATGAGTTGCCCACGCAATGGACAGCGCCGCTGCTGCTCGACGCTGACTGGGATCTCATCGCTTTGAACAGTGATGAGACGCTCCCGGAGACCGTCGTTGACGCCGACCAACTCGCATATGTGATGTACACGTCGGGTTCGACGGGGACACCGAAAGGCGTGGCGGTGACGCATCGTGGCGTGGGGCGTTTAGTGACATCACCGAACTATGTTCGTCTCGATCAAGAGCAGACGCTGTTGCAACTGGCGCCGCTGACCTTTGACGCCTCGACTTTGGAGGTGTGGGGCGCATTGCTGAATGGCGGGCGTTTGGTGGTGATGCCGCCGGGTGCGCCGACGCTCGATGAGATCAGCCGGGTGATTGTGGAAGAGGGAGTGACGACGCTGTGGCTGACGGCAGGCTTGTTCCACCTGATGGTGGATGAGCAGTTGGACGACTTGAGCCAGGTCGAGCAACTGCTGGCCGGCGGCGATGTGCTCTCAGTGCCTCACGTCGAGAAGTATCTCGCGGCGATAGACGTAAGTGAGCGGCGCTTAATCAACGGGTATGGACCAACGGAGAACACAACCTTCACGTGTTGTCACGTGATGAATGGCCACGCGACCGTGAATGGCAGCGTGCCGATTGGACGGCCGATCACGAATACACAGGTCTATGTGCTGGACGCAGAGATGCAGGTCGTGCCGGTGGGTGTAGTGGGAGAGTTGTACATCGGCGGCGCTGGTCTGGCGCGCGGTTACTTCAACCAACCGGAGCTGACCGCCGAGCGCTTTGTGCCGCATCCACACAGCACTGAAGCAGGTGAACGACTGTATCGCACGGGCGACATGGTGCGCTGGCACGAGAGTGGTGAACTGGAGTTCATCGGTCGCTTAGATGGGCAGGTGAAGATCCGTGGCTTCCGCATCGAGGTGGGAGAGATTGAAGCGGTGCTGGCGGTACATGCAGGCGTGAGAGAAGCAGTAGTGCTGGTGCGCGAGGACGAGCGCGGCGACAAGCGGCTGGCGGCCTACGTGGTGAAGCAAGCAGAGAGCGAAGTTTCAGCCGGCGAGTTGAAGGAGTATTTGCGCGAGCGGTTGCCGGAGTACATGCAGGCGCAGTGGGTGGTTGAAGTTGAAGAGATGCCGCTGACTGCGAACGGCAAGGTTGACCGGCGCGCGTTGCAAGAGTTGGCAGTGGAGATTGCAGGTGGAGAGAGCGTGCAGGCGCGGACGCCGACGGAAGAGATCTTGTCAGCGATCTTTGCTGAGGTGCTGGCGCGCGAGACAGTGAGCGTGCATGACAACTTCTTCGATTTGGGCGGGCACTCACTGCTGGCCACGCAAGTGATCTCACGCGTGCGGGATGCGTTCGGGCAGGAAGTGGCTTTGCGCAGCTTGTTCGAGCAGCCGACGGTCGCAGGGCTGGCCCAGACCATCGAGATAGCGCAACTAGCAGGATCCGGATTGAGTGTTCCGCCTCTGGTGCCGATCTCGCGCGACGTGGAGCTGCCATTGTCGTTTGCGCAACAGCGGCTGTGGTTCCTGGACCAACTTGAAGCGAGCGGCTCATTCTACAACCTGCCGGCGGCAGTGCGATTGCGAGGGGTGCTGAACGTGGAAGCGTTGGAGCGGACGCTGTCGGAAGTGGTGCGTCGACATGAAGTGTTGCGGACAACTTTCGTGGCGGTAGATGGCAGACCGCGACAGGTGATTGAGCCGTTTACGCCAGTGGTCCTGCCAGTCTTTGATGTCAGCGAGTTGAATGCGGCGGAGCGTGAAGCGGAGACGCAGCGCTTGCTGAGCGAGGAAGGTGCACGGCCCTTCGACCTAACACGTGGTCCATTGATGCGAGCGTGCCTGGTGCGTTTGAAAGCGGATGAGCATGTGGCGCTGGTGACGATGCACCACATCATTAGCGATGGTTGGTCGGCGGGCGTCTTCATCCGCGAAGTGGCGGCGCTGTACGGCGCTTACGTGCGTGGTGAAGAGTCGCCGCTCGAGGAGTTGCCGATTCAATACGCCGACTTCGCGCACTGGCAGCGTGGCTGGTTGCAGGGAGAAGCACTGGCGGCGCAACTCGATTACTGGCGTGAGGTGTTAGCTGAAGCTCCGGCGATGCTGGAGTTACCGACTGACCATCCACGACCGCGACAGCAAACGTTCAATGGGGCCATGGTGTTGCTGGTAGTGCCGGCAGAGTTAACAGGGCAGTTGAAAGAGTTGGGCCAGCGGGAGCGCGTGACGCTGTTTATGACGCTGTTGGCCGCCTTCCAGAGTTTGCTGTTCCGGCATAGCGGCCGGGACGACATCCTCGTGGGCACGCCGATAGCGAATCGCCGCTATCGTGAGCTGGAAGACTTGATCGGATTCTTCGTGAACACCCTCGCACTGCGGGCGAGCTCGTTAGCAACGCTTACGTTTACCGAGCTGTTGCATCGGGTCAGAGAAGTGACGCTGGGGGCGTATGCGCATCAGGACCTGCCGTTCGAGAGACTGGTGGAAGAGCTGCAGCCCGAACGTGACCTGAGCCGCAATCCGATCTTTCAGGTGATGTTTGCAGTTCAGAATGCGCCAAAGAGTGTGCTCGAATTGCCGGGGTTGACGCTCGAGGGTCACGGAGTGGAGAGCCATGCGACCAGATTCGACCTGGAGTGTCACCTCCAGGAAGACGGGCCGGTACTGAGCGGAGTCTTTGTTTACAACACTGATTTGTTTGACCAGACGACGATCGAGCGGCTCGTGGTGAATTACCAAACGCTGTTGCAGAGCATCGTGGCCAACCCGACTGAAGCAGTGGCATCACTACGTTTGCTGCGGGCCGAAGACGAGCGGCAGTTGCTCTACGGCTGGAATGAAACCTCGACTGCGTATCCTCAGCCCGTAGTGCATGAGTTGTTTGCGCAGCAGGTAGCGCGAACGCCGCACGCGACAGCGCTGGTTTTTGACGATGTGTCGCTAACGTTTGCGGAGTTGAACCGGCGTAGCAACTTGCTGGCGAGTTATCTGCAAACCAACGGAGTGGGTGCGGACACGGTAGTGGGCGTGATGCTGGAACGCTCGGTGGAAATGCTGGTGGCAGTGCTGGGCGTGTTGAAGGCTGGTGGCGCGTATCTGCCGCTCGACCCTGAGTATCCAGGCGAACGGCGGCAGTTTATGTTAGCGGATGCGGCGGTGCGCGTGCTGCTTACTCACGAGCAGCTTGCTGACAGCACTGCCACAGATGTCGAGATCATACATCTCGATACTGACTGGCAAGTGATCGTCGAACAAGCAGTTGACGAGAACCCGCGCGCAGCAGTGACTGGTGACAATCTGGCGTATGTGATCTACACGTCCGGCTCGACGGGACAGCCGAAAGGCGTGGCGATGACGCACGGGCCCCTCGTCAACCTGTTGCACTGGCAAATGCATCGCTCAGCCAAGGCGCCGCGCACACTGCATTTTACTTCCCTCAGCTTTGATGTCTCCTTCCAGGAGATCTTCTCCACCTGGTGCGCGGGCGGGACCCTCGTGTTGATCCGCGAAGAAGCACGCCGCGATGCCGGTGAATTATGGCAGCTATTGATCCGCGAACAGATCGAGCGCTTGTTCCTGCCGTTTGTGGCGCTGCAGTACTTAGCCGAAGCGTCCGAGCACGATAATGAGTTGCCCTCAGCTTTGCGTGAAGTCATCACGGCGGGCGAGCAGTTGAAGATCACGCGCCCCATCCGGAGCCTGTTCGCGAAGCTCAATGGTTGCACGCTCGATAATCAGTATGGTCCAAGTGAGACGCACGTAGGCAGCGGTTTCATGTTGACTGGCGATGCCGCCGGCTGGCCGGAGTTGCCGGCCATCGGGCGCCCCATCGCCAATGCGCAACTTTATCTGCTGGACGAACGGCTGCAGGTGGTTCCCATCGGGGCCGCGGGGGAACTGTACATCGGCGGTGCAGCAGTGGCGCGTGGTTATCTGAATCGGGCGGCTGCTTCGGCCGAAAAGTTTCTACCACATCCATTTGTGGCTGATGGCTCCGCACGCTTGTATCGCACGGGGGACCAGGCGCGCTATCTGGCCGACGGCAATATCGAATTCCTGGGGCGGCGCGATCAGCAAGTGAAGGTGCGCGGTTACCGCATTGAGTTGGGCGAGGTGGAAGCCGCGTTACGACAGCAGGAGCAGGTGCGCGAGGCCGTGGTGATCAGCAGCGCGGCAGCGACAGGAGAAAATCGTCTCATCGCCTATGTGCTCACGGAACCGGAAACAACCTTAACCGCGAGCGGGCTGCGCGGCGGGCTGAAAGCGTTGCTGCCGGAATACATGATCCCGGCTGCGTTTGTGCTGCTGGAAGAGTTTCCCCTCACCCCCAGCGGCAAGGTTGACCGGCGCGCGTTGCAGGCGCGGCAAGTGGAACTTGAAGCGGGTGGTGCGAGTGTGCCGGCGCGCACACCGGCGGAAGAGATCGTGGCGGCGATCTGGGCCGAGGTGTTGGGGCGCGATGTGATCGGCGTGCATGACAACTTCTTCGAGTTGGGCGGGCACTCGCTGCTGGCGACGCAAGTCATCTCACGCGTGCGCGATGCATTTGGACAGGAAGTCGCGTTACGCAGTTTGTTCGAGCAGCCGACGGTAGCGGGACTGACCGAGAGGATCGAGCAGCAGCAGCGTGCCGGGGCGGGGCTGCTGGCGCCACCGCTGGTGCGTGTAACCGGAGCCGAGCGACTGCCGCTCTCGTTTGCGCAACAACGGTTGTGGTTCCTGGATCAGATGGAGCCGGGCAATTCGTCATACAACATACCGGCAGCCGTGCGTTTGCGGGGCGCACTCGATATTGAAGTAATGGAGCGGACGCTGTCCGAAATAATGCGTCGTCATGAAGTGTTGAGGACGCGCTTCATCGTGATCGACGGTGAACCTGTGCAGGTAATTGATGCGGCGACGCCATTCAGGTTGGAAGTACACGATCTGAGCGCGTGGGAGGAGGAAGCTCGTGAAGCGGAGATGCTGCGCCTGGTTAGCGTGGAAGCGGGCCTGCCGTTCGACTTGTCGCGTGGGCCGCTGCTGCGTGTGAGCTTGATTCGTCTGCAGACGGAAGAACACGTTGCGGCAGTGACGATGCATCACATCGTCACCGATGGGTGGTCCATGGGCATCTTTATCAACGAAGTGGCCACACTCTATGCCGCTTATGTGCGTGGCGAAGAGTCACCGCTGGAAGAGTTGGCAATTCAGTATGCGGACTTCGCCCACTGGCAGCGCACGTGGCTGCAAGGTGAGGTGCTCGCCGCACAACTTAATTACTGGCGCGCGGAGTTGGCCGATGCTCCGATTGTGATCGATCTTCCGATCGATAAACCTCGTCCACCGGTGCAAACTTATCGTGGTGCTTTTCATCCTCTTGAACTCTCAGCGGAGTTATCAGGGCAACTCAGAGATCTGAGCCGCCGTCATGGCTCGACTCTTTTCATGACACTGTTGTCTGCGTTCGACATTCTGTTATGTCGTTATGCGGGACAGGAACAGGTGTTAGTCGGCACGCCGATCGCTAATCGCAATCGCTCAGAGACGGAAGGATTGATTGGCTTCTTCGTCAACACGCTCGTACTGCGTGGCGATGTGCGCGGCAATCCGAGCTTCGGTGAGTTGCTGCGGCGCGTGCGCGAGACAGCGTTGAGTGCCTATGCGCATCAGGACCTGCCGTTCGAGAAGCTGGTCGAAGAATTACAGCCGGACAGAGACATGAGCCGGTCACCGCTGTTTCAGGTGCTGTTCGTGTTGCAGAACGCACCGGGCGAGGTGTTGCAGTTGGAAGGCTTGAGCCTGAGCGGCGTGGAGAGCGCCGGCGACACGGCGAAGTTTGAGTTGACGCTGGGAATGCAGGAGCTCGGGGAAACGGTTGTAGGAAGTATCAATTACAACCGTGATCTGTTTGAAGCGGAGACCATCGGGCGAATGGTCGAGAGCTATGAGCGGGTGTTGCAGGCAGTCGTGGCCGACGCGGAGCAACGGGTGTTTGAGATCGATTTGTTGAGCGAAGTAGAGCGGCAGCAGCTCATCGAAGGATGGAACGACACTGCGCGTGAGTATCGGCGGGTGGGTGGCATGCACCGCCTGTTTGAAGCACAAGTGGAGCGCACCCCGACGGCCACTGCGCTCGTTTTTGGAGACCAGAGGCTCAGTTATCGCGAACTGAACGAGCGTGCCAACCGGCTGGCTCATTATCTGCGCAAGATCGGAGTTTCTGCCGAGGATCGCGTTGGCATACTGCTGGAGCGTTCGTCGGTGATGGTGGTGTCACTGCTGGGCGTGCTGAAAGCAGGCGGCTGTTATGTGCCGCTGGATTTGCAGTACCCGCAGGAGCGGCTGGCGTTCATGCAGGCCGATGCCGGAGTACGAGTGCTGCTGACCCGTGGTGCTCTGGCGGTGGAGTGCGGCGTGGCGGAGACGGAGCAACTACGGTTGGTCCATGTGGATGAACTTGAGCAGGCGGGAAGCAGCGAGAACCCTGAAGTCGCAGTCAGCGCACCGCAGTTGGCCTACCTGATCTACACGTCCGGCTCCACCGGAGTCCCGAAGGGAGTAGCGATCACGCATGGCAGTGCCGAGGCTTTCATCCATTGGGCCAGTGAAAGTTTCGAGCCGCAAGCGTTGCGTGGAGTGCTCTTCAGCACCTCGATCTGTTTCGACCTTTCAATCTTTGAAGTCTTTGTCACGTTGAGCAATGGCGGCAAGGTGATCCTCGTGGAGGACGCCCTGCAATTGCCGGAGTTGGCGGTTCCCAGTGAGGTGACGCTGATCAACACCGTGCCATCGGCGATGGCGGAGTTGGTGCGCCTGCGGGCCGTTCCTGAGTCAGTACGCGTAGTGAATCTGGCTGGCGAGGCATTGAGCAAAGAGTTAGTGGCAGAGCTCTACGCGACCACGGCGGTGCAGACAGTCTACAACTTGTATGGGCCATCGGAGGACACCACTTACTCGACGTTCACGGCCACCAGAACAGGCGAAGCTGTCACCATCGGCAGGCCGATTGCGAACACGCGGGCTTACGTGCTGGATGCGCAGCAGCAATGTGTACCTATCGGAGTAGTGGGCGAGTTGTATCTGGGAGGGGCTGGATTAGCGCGTGGCTACTTTGCGCGGCCGGAGCTGACGGCGGAGAAGTTTCTGCCCGACGGCTTCAGTAAGAGTGGAGGCAGCAGGTTGTACCGGACGGGCGACCTGGCGCGGTATCGGGGTAGCGGTGAGTTGGAGTTTCTCGGACGTGCCGATCACCAGGTGAAGCTGCGTGGGTATCGCATCGAGTTGGGAGAGATCGAAAGCGTGTTGCGAGAAGAGCAGCGGGTGCAGCAAGCGGTGGTCGTCATTCGGGAAGAACGGCTGGTTGCTTATGTGGTGAGCGCAGGTGTCAACAGTGCGGAGTTACGCGAACGGTTGCGGCAGCGTGTGCCGGAGTACATGGTGCCGGCTGCGTTTGTGATGCTGGAGCGGTTGCCGTTAACGCCGAACGGGAAAGTTGATCGACGCGCACTGCCGGCTCCTGATGCGCTGAGTTTAGTCCCCGGGGCAGCGTTTGTGGCGCCGCGTACTCCCGTCGAAGAGATCGTGGCCGACATCTGGAGCCAGGTGCTGGATGTGGAGTGGATCGGAATCGCCGACAACTTCTTCGAGTTGGGCGGGCACTCGCTACTGGCGACGCAGGTGATCTCGCGTGTGCGTGATGCGTTTGGGCAGGAAGTAGCGTTGCGCAGCTTGTTCGAGCAGCCGACGGTCGCCGGTCTCGCACAGAGGATTGAGATAGCACAACGAGCCGGAGTTGGCTTGAGTGCTCCGCCGTTAGTTCCGATCTCGCGCGAGGTGGAGTTGCCCCTCTCGTTTGCGCAGCAACGGTTGTGGTTCCTGGACCAGATGGAGCCGGGCAGTTCGTTCTACAACATTCCGGCAGCAGTGCGTTTGCACGGTGTACTCAATATTGAAGCGTTAGAGCGGACGCTGTCGGAAGTGGTGCGCCGGCATGAAGTGTTGCGGACGCATTTCATCTCGATCGATGGCGAAGCTGTGCAGGTGATCGAGCCGGCTGCGCCGATCAAGTTGGAAGTGGTTGACCTGAGTGATCTGGATGAAGTCGAGCGCGCGGCTACGACACAGCGGTTTGTAGCAAAGGAGAGTGCGCGACCGTTCGACTTGTCACAGGGGCCGCTACTGCGTGTGAACTTGTTGCGTTTGCAGAAAGACGAACACGTGGTGTTGGTAACGATGCATCACATCGTCAGTGATGGGTGGTCCATCGGCGTCCTGGTGCGCGAAGTAGCTGCACTCTACAGCGCTTATATGCGTGGCGAAGAGTCGCCGCTGGAAGAGTTGGCAATTCAGTATGCGGACTTCGCCCACTGGCAGCGCACGTGGCTGCAAGGCGGGGTGCTCGCCGCACAACTCGATTACTGGCGCGCGGAGTTGGCCGAAGCTCCGATTGTGATCGATCTCCCGATCGATAAACCTCGTCCACCGGTGCAAACTTATCGTGGTGCTTATCAGGCGTTCCAGCTCTCAACTGAATTGTCGGCCCAACTGCGAGAGCTCAGCCGTCGTCATGGCTCAACTCTCTTCATGACGCTGCTGGCTGCATTTGATCTGCTGCTGTGTCGTTATGCGGGACAGGAGCAGGTGTTAGTCGGCACGCCGATCGCTAATCGCAATCGCTCAGAGACGGAAGGATTGATTGGCTTCTTCGTCAACACGCTCGTACTGCGTGGCGATGTGCGCGGCAATCCGAGCTTCGGTGAGTTGCTGCGGCGCGTGCGCGAGACAGCGTTGAGTGCCTATGCGCATCAGGACCTGCCGTTCGAGAAGCTGGTCGAAGAATTACAGCCGGACAGAGACATGAGCCGGTCACCGCTGTTTCAGGTGCTGTTCGTGTTGCAGAACGCACCGGGCGAGGTGTTGCAGTTGGAAGGCTTGAGCCTGAGCGGCGTGGAGAGCGCAGGTGACACGGCGAAGTTTGAGTTGACGCTGGGAATGCAGGAGTTCGGGGAAACGATTGTAGGAAGTATCAATTACAACCGTGATCTGTTTGAAGCGGAGACCATTGGGCGAATGGTCGAGAGCTATGAGCGGGTGTTGCAGGCAGTCGTGGCCGACGCGGAGCAGCACGTGTTTGAGATCGATTTGTTGAGCGAAGTAGAGCGGCAGCAGCTCATCGAAGGATGGAACGAGACGGAACGCGAGTACGCACCCGCTTTAACTCTGAGCGAATTGTTTGAAGCGCAAGTGGCGCGCGCTCCAGAAGGCGTGGCGCTCCGCTTTGAAGATACGACGCTGAGCTATCGTGAGTTGAATGAGCGCGCCAATCAGCTTGCCCGTTACTTGCATCGGGAAGGCGTTGGCCCTGATGTGCTGGTCGGTATTCTGATGGATCGTTCCGTGGAGATGATCGTGGCGGTGCTCGGCATCCTTAAAGCAGGCGGCGCTTATGTGCCGGTGGACACGAGTTATCCAGTCGAGCGCCTGGCGTTTATGGTCCAGGACTCGGGGATGCGGATGTTAGTAACCCGGGAGCGCTTGCGCGAAGTTCCCGGCGAGTACATGGGCCAAACGCTGAGTTTGAGCGAACAGTGGGATGCAATAGCCGGCGAGGGCACAGAAAATCTGGCGAGCGTGGCGCAGCCGGAGAATGTGGCCTACGTCATTTATACCTCGGGCTCAACGGGACAGCCGAAAGGCGTCCTCATCAGTCACGAGAACGTGGTGCGTTTGCTCGAAGCGACGCAGCCTCATTATGAATTCAACCAAAACGACATCTGGACGCTCTTCCATTCCTACGCGTTCGATTTCTCAGTCTGGGAAATCTGGGGCGCGCTCGCTTACGGCGGCAAGCTCGTTATCGTGCCTTACTGGATCAGCCGCTCGGCCGAAGCCTTCCACCGCTTGCTGGTATCGGAACAGGTGACGGTGCTCAATCAAACGCCTTCGGCATTTCGTCAACTGATGGCGGCGGATGAGGCGGACGATGTCGAGTTGAAACTGCGGCTGGTCATCTTTGGCGGCGAAGCGCTCGAGCTGCAAAGTCTGCGGCCCTGGTTCGCCCGTCATGGCGACAGCACGCCGCGCCTCGTCAACATGTTCGGGATCACTGAGACGACTGTTCACGTCACCTATCGACCGCTAAGCGTGGCCGATCTGGAACTCGGTGCGAGCAGCGTGATCGGCACGTCGCTGGAATGTCTGCAAGTTTATCTACTGGACGAGCGCGGCCAGCCCGTACCCATCGGCGTGTCCGGGGAAATCTGTGTGGGCGGCACTGGACTCGCACGCGGCTACCTGAACCGTGCAGAGCTAACGGCGGAACGATTTGTTCCGAATCCGTTCTCGACCTTGCCGGGTGCGCGGCTCTACCGGTCAGGGGATCTTGCGCGCTTTGTGCCAAACGGCGACATCGAGTATCTCGGCCGGATCGATCAACAAGTGAAGGTGCGCGGTTTCCGCATCGAGCTCGGCGAGATCGAAGCGGCGCTCGCGGAGCACGGAGCGGTGCGCGAATGTACGGTCGTTGCTTCCGCCGACGCGAACGGCGAAACGAAACTGTTGGCCTATCTCGTCGCCGGACGACAGCAACCGTCCGTCACGGAGCTACGCGAGTTCCTGAAAGAGAAGTTGCCCGAGTACATGATCCCTGCGTCGTTCACGATGCTGGATGCGATGCCGCTCACGGCGAACGGGAAAATCGATCGCAAGGCTTTGCCTGCGCCCGATCAAGCTCGTCCCGACATGGGTAAAGAGTTCATCGCGCCGCGCACTCCTGCTGAACAGATCCTCGCAGGTATCTGGGAAGAACTTTTAGACGTCAGGCCTGTTGGCGTTCGTGATGACTTCTTCAGTCTGGGCGGACACTCGCTGCTCGCTGTGCGGTTGATGGCTCGTATCGAGGCAAGCTTTGGTCAACATCTGCCGCTCGCTTCGCTGTTTCAGCGACCGACGATCGAGGAACTGGCGAGCCTGTTGCACGAGCCGCGAGACCACAGTGTGTCCGCGCTCGTGAATATACAACCGCAGGGCGAAGGTTTGCCTTTCTTCTGTGTTCACCCAGGCGGAGGCAACGTGCTTTGTTATCGCGAGCTGTCAAATCATTTGGGCTTTGAGCGGCCATTCTATGGACTACAGGCGCGCGGTCTGGCTGAGAATCAAATTCCACACACGCGCATTGAAGACATGGCTGCTTATTACATTGACGCTATTCGCACGGTTCGGCCGGATGGTCCATATCTGTTGGGCGGCTGGTCGATGGGCGGTGTCGTCGCGTATGAGATGGCCCGGCAATTGGAGGCGCAGGGACAGCAGGTTTTGTTATTAGCGTTGCTGGACTCCAGACCTTCTGTCGATGACGCTGCACAGTGGGACGAGCTCACGTTGCTCACGAGCTTTGCGCATGACCTCGGTCTGCCGGTGGATGGTTTGCAGCTTGCGACAGATGAACTTGCCAAACTCGATTCAGATGAGTTGTTGAGCTACGTGGTGCAACGAGCGATCGAGGCGGGAGTCGTTCCTGCGGACATTCAACTTGCACACGCACGAAGGCTGTTTGAAGTATTCAAGATCAATGTGCAAGCAATGCAGAATTACCGGCCCGAAGCGTCGTCGACGCGCGTGACTCTTTTTAAGGCCGGCGAACAGGAAGAAGCGGATGAAACAATGGGCTGGGGTGCGTTGAGCTCGGGCGAAATCGAGATTCACCGCGTTCCCGGCAGCCACTTCACAATCGTACGCGAACCTTACGTAAGCAGCCTCGCCGAACAATTAGCAGACTGTATCAACAGAGCTACTTTGCGATCATTCGCGAGCCACACCTGATTGCTCTCGGCGTAACCTCTGCGTCCTGCGCTTCTGCGGCGGTGAATGCTGTCTAAACCGCAGAGGCGCAGAGGGCGCAGAGGTTACGCAGAGAATAGGATAACTTCATGAAGAGCAACACTCTCGAACTGAGCCGTTTTCTTTTGAAAAATTCACGTGCCGTCAAGCGTGCCCCTCTGATGATGGGATTGATTATCGTCGCGGGTATTATCAGCGGCGCCAGTAATGCCGCGCTGCTCGCAATGATCGGTCGTTTCTTGAGCAGCACTGCGCCGATGTCGACTCAGTTCATCATCATCTTCTTCGCGCTGTGCATTACGTTGCCCGTCGCCCGATTTGCTTCCGAAGCGATGCTGATCAACCTGTCTTCAAAAGCGATGTTGGCGTTGCGCATTCGGTTGAGCCGGCAAATTCTCTCGGCTCCTTTGCGTCGTTTGGAAGAGTTGGGTCCTGCTCGCCTATCGGCGACGCTCACCCAGGACGTCCCGGCGATTGGCAACTCGTTAGTGAATATTCCGATTGTCACCATGCATATCTCGATCGTCGTGGGATGTTTGATTTATCTGGGGTGGCTGTCGTGGCCGCTGCTTTTAGGCTTGATTGGCTTCATGATCGTCGGCACGTTGAGCTATCAGATACCTTTAAGGCGAGGGACAAAGAGATACGGCATCGTTCGGGAGGAATGGGACAAACTGCTCAAACAGTTTGAGGCTTTAACGTCCGGTGTCAAGGAACTGAAACTGCACCACGATCGCCGTGAGGCGTTTTTTTTCAAGGCTCTCCAACCGACTGCGGATTCAATGCGCAAGCATGCCGTGACGGGCCATCTGAACTTTGTCGGGGCTAATAGCTGGGGCACTGCTCTATTCTTCATTGTGATCGGCCTGATTCTCTTCATCACACACAGTTGGCCCGGGGTCAATACTCAAACATTAATCGGATATACCCTCGGCATTCTTTACATGATGACGCCAATGCAGATCATCCTGTCAACCATCCCTTCTTTTGCGACAGCGTCTGTGTCGATGCAGAAAGTAGAGAAGTTAGGATTGACGTTGCATGAAAGCGACGGGAGCGATGAGATCTCAAGGCCGGTGCAGGCCGGTTCTTCCTTTAAGAGTCTGGAGCTGGTGGGCGTCACGCATACCTATCATCGAGAGGGCGAAGCCGGTGGCTTTCTCCTTGGCCCGATCGATCTCACGCTTGAGCCCGGCGAGCTATTATTCATCACAGGGGGAAACGGCAGCGGAAAAACCACCCTCGCTAAGCTCCTGCTCAGCCTCTACATTCCCGAAGAGGGGCAGATTTATCTGGACGGAAAACCCGTCACAGACGAAACGCGCGAACAATACCGGCAGTTATTCTCGGTCGTCTTCTCCGACTTTTTCCTGTTCGAAAGTTTATTCGGTCTCGACTCGGTACATCTCGATGCGAACGCCAAGAAGTATCTGGCGCAATTGCAACTGGATCACAAAGTGAAAGTCGAAGACGGGACGCTTTCCACCATCGAACTCTCACAGGGGCAGCGCAAGCGGCTCGCACTGCTGACCGCTTATCTCGAAGACCGTCCGATCTACCTCTTCGACGAGTGGGCAGCCGATCAGGATCCACTTTTTAAAGAAATCTTCTATCACCAATTGTTGCCTGAGCTGAAAGCTAAAAAGAAGGCTTTGATCGTGATCAGCCATGACGACCGTTACTATCATGTGGCCGATCGCGTCATCAAGTTGGATTACGGCAAACTGCAAGAGGGTGAGATTGCTGCCACGGCGAAACTCGCTCTCGTTTAAAGGGACTTGCGCAAAAAGTCTGGCCAGAGCGCCAACGGCGCGATATATGAAAGCCCAGGGCAAGCGCGAAGCGCGTCGCCCCGGGGTACCACGAGCACGCGAGAGTCAAGGCCTGAAAGGCGAAATACGAGGCAACGTATTACGCCCTTTCAGGGCTGGAACATTTTGATTGTCTGTTACCAGGGGCGACGCGCTCCGCTTCGCTTCGCGCTTGCCCCTGGCTGTCATATTCCGCGCCGTTGGCGCTCGATTCCAACTGCGGCGTATTGCAAACTGAGACACTACCGACTCAAACGACTAAATTTCGATAACGAAGGAGTAAAACTATGAACCGAGACGAAACTGAAGACACGACCATCTACAAGGTCGTGATGAACCACGAGGAGCAATACTCAATCTGGCCTGCGGACCGCGAGAACGCGCTCGGCTGGAACGACGCGGGTAAGACGGGAACAAAAGCCGAGTGCCTTGCCTACATCGAGGAGGTCTGGACCGACATGCGTCCCCTAAGCTTGCGCCGGAAGATGGAAGAGGACGCACGGATGGCACCGTCGGCTTAATAACAATAGAGGTAATCAGAAGATGAAACGCAATCTGAACACTACCACACCGCTCGTCATTGCACTTGCGGTTGCAATCCTCTGCGGGATGGCGACCGTTCTTGGGCAGAAGGCAAAGCCATCCGGCAACGCTGACCTCCCGGAATTGGACGAATTCCAACGAAGTTATCAACTAGTTCCCGGCGCCCGTGTTGATGTTGTGGCCATCAGCGGGCCTGTCGTGATCGAAACGAGCGACACCAACATGGCGGAAGTTCATGTTGTCCGCTCGGCGCGCACTCGAGCAGAGCTGGCATACCGTAACGTCATCGTCGAGCAGCAGGGCTCAGATCTTGTAGTGCGTGGGGAGACCGAGCGCGAGGATGCTGTACCGCAAAGTGTGCTGGTGCGGCACCGTGTCCTGATCAAAATCCCACGACAGGTAAGCTTAAGCGTAAACAACATCAGCGGCGCCGCGACTATCGGCAACATCGATGGGCCAGTTCGCGTCGAAAACATCAGCGGCGCGGCCCGCTTCGCAGATGTGCGTGGGCCACTTATCGTGAATCTTGTCAGCGGGCCGCTGACGGTCGGTAATGTTAGTGATAAGGTGCAACTTACGAACATCAGCGGTGAAGTCAAAGTTGGCCGGACCGTCGGGTACCTTGAATTGAGTCACGTTAGCGGGAATGTGACTGCGACCATCGAGCGACTCGATCATCGGGGCGTGCTCGTCCGCCAGGTGAGCGGTGCAATTGAGCTGCGCTTCACCGACCCGCTCAATGCGGACGTGGTCGCAAGCAGCATTGACGGGGACGTACTCCTCGATTTTCCTGACGTGTCGATGCAAAGCAGGCCCGTGCGAACAATGTTGCGGGCTCGAGTCGGCGCCGGTGGCTGGCCGATCTCAATCACTGGCGTATCCGGGAAGGTGAGACTCAGCCGAGCCAGCTAAATCAGCACGCTCACAAATATTGCTTCGCCAACACCCAGCCCACCGGTGTTGGTGTGCTCTCTCCATCTCTCAACTGAAGCTACCTAACCCCACCGATTTATCGGAGGAAGATGTTTCCTCAAAAGTCGGATGGAGCGCCAACGGCGCGATATATAAAAGCCCAGGGCAAGCGCGAAGCGCGTCGCCCTGGGTTTACCAGAAGCACCCGAGATAAAGGCCTGAAAGGCCGAAATACGCAGGGATTACGCCCTTTCAGGGCTGGAACGTTTTGATTGTTGTTTACCAGGGGCGACGCGCTTCGCGCTTGCCCCTGGCTGTCATATTCCGCGCCGTTGGCGCTCCGTTCCGACTTTTGAGGCAAAGCCTCGGAGGAAGACAACCATGTTAACTGCGATTACGCGGCGTGTTAGCCCGTGCATCGATAAATGTGAATTAACTTTCGTAACGCGACGGCCTATCGATATCGAAAGGGCGCGTCGGCAGCAACAAGCTTACGAGCGGGTGCTTTCCGACCTGGGACTCCATGTCATCTCGTTACCGGCAGAGCAGGAGTTGCCGGACGCGGTGTTCGTTGAAGACACTGCGGTGATTACGGACGAGGTTGCAGTCGTTACTACTATGGGCTGCGCCGCGCGACGGCGCGAGGTCGACAGCATCTCCCCGCTGCTGGAAAAGTATCGTCTGCTCAAGTCCATCAATGGTGCCGGTGTGCTCGAGGGAGGCGACGTGGTGCGGGTGGGGCGCACCCTCTTCGTAGGTATTTCCACGAGGACGAACGAAAACGGTATCGCTCAGTTGCGTGAGATCCTAAAGCCCTACGATTATGAGGTCAGGGCGGTCCAGGTAAAAGATTGTTTGCACCTCTCAACCGGCTGCGGGTTCATCGGGCGGAACACTATTCTCGCTAATCCTTTCTGGGTGGACCTCTCACCCTTTGAAGGTTTCGAAATCATTGAGGTTGCGCCGAGCGAACCTTGGGGTGCTAACGCGCGAACGTTAGCGGACCATGTGCTTATCTCGGCCGCCTCTCCTCAGACAGCAGCGCGCGTCAGCGAACGCGGTTTCCGCGTGCTCCCGGTCGACATCTCCGAGTTTGAGAAAGCCGAGGGTGGTTTGACTTGCATGAGTCTGATCTTTAAGTCGTAAGCTGAACCGTATCCACGTCTACTGCGAGTTTAGAGCGCGGCGGGTAATTATCCGTCGCGCTCTTTTTGTTAAAACAAACGGTGCAATGCGAGAGGGGGATCACCCCAATAACATTGCACCGTTGTTTGACCCTAGGTCTCACGCCGGTACCGACGCGCAACTGTCGAGTCTATGTGCCGCAGTGTAAGCGCGACCGCAACGCGCGTCAATAAAAGCAGAGAAAATAAAACAGGCACGCAGATAGTGATGCAGTTGAACAATGCCGAAGGCGTTCGCTAATTTAGGCCAGGGTTGGAGCGCAGCGACAACCCTGGGTTTCGTAATTGAAATTGTATTAAACCCTGAAAGGGTGAGGCGGTTGGCGAACCCCTGCAGGGTTAAATGGCTATCTTATATTCTGACCCAGGGTTGTCGCTGCGCTCCAACCCTGGGCTAAAATTAGCGAACTCCTTCGGCGTTAATTTCAAACTGCATCACTACTGGCACACGGATTGGTTTGACAAGCACCGCTAACCGTAATAAGTTTCGGGCAATTCCATTCTCAAACGCGAGGAGCCCATTATGCACGCCTATAGAACCGCTTGTCGTGTAGCGATAGCTTTATTAATCACTGTTCAAGCTGGTCTGGCACAACAAGGCTACAAGAAGCCGCCCAAGGAAGTGCTCGACATTCTGAACGCGCCCGTTACGCCTGGCATCTCAGTGAGCCCGACGCGCGACAACGTCATTCTGACAACGGGTCTGCGCTACCCGCCACTCGCCGATCTCGCGCAACCGATGTTGCGACTCGCAGGACGTCGTATCAATCCCGCGGCAAATTCGCCACACCGCTACCAGTATTCAGTCGCGCTGACTCTGAAGCGCGTGGCCGATGGCTCGGAAGCGAAGATCGATGTTCCGCCAGGAGCGAAGATCAGCGGTGTCGAGTGGAGTGACGACGGAAAGCACTTCGCGTTTTTGAATGGAAGTGCGAATCGTGTCGAGCTCTGGGTGGGCGACGCGGCGACAGGCAAGATCCACAATCTGAAAGGCATCACCGTCAACTCAGTCTTTCCCAGCGCGTTGACGTGGATGCCTGACAACCGCACCCTCCTGGTCCAACTCGTGCCCGCTTCGCGTGGCGCCGCGCCAGCGATGCCGACGGTCCCGACCGAACCAAACACGCAGGAGAGCTCCGGCCGGCCTGGTCCAGTCAGAACTTATGAAGACCTGCTGAAGAGTCCTTATGACGAGAGCTTGTATGAATACTACGCGACCGCGCAGCTCGCTTTAATCGACTCCGGCAGCGGGCGCGCAACGCCACTCGGGCAACCGGGGATCTTTCCAAACGTCGATCCCGCGCCGGATGGCCATCACCTGCTAGTGACACGAGTGCACAAACCGTTTTCTTACCTGTTTCCTGATAATGCATTTCCGAGAGATCTGGAAGTGTGGGACACGAAAGGCAAGCTTGTTTACAAAATGGCGAGCCTGCCGCTTGCCGATCAGGTGCCGATCGATGGTGTGATTACTGGTCCACGTTCCGTGCGCTGGCGACCTGATGAGCCGGCCACACTCGTCTGGGTGCGCGCGCTCGACAATGGCGATCCGAAGAAGAAGGTAGCAAATCGCGACAGCATCGTGATGCTGAAAGCGCCATTCACAGGTGAGCCTACGGAGCTTTTCAAAACGGAGCAGCGTTTCGCAGGCATGACGTGGGGCGAGAAGGATGGCGTTGTTCTGATCTCCGACTTCGAACGCGATAAGCGTTGGGTACGCACTTTCCTGATCAATGCAAACAAGCCGGAGGTCGCAGCAAAGCTCGTCTGGAGCAGGAACCAGCAGGACCGTTACAACGATCCGGGCACGCCCGTGACGAGAATGGTTAACGGTCAACGAGCGCTGCTGCAAAGCGGCGACTCGATCTACCTGATCGGCAACGGTGCTTCACCGGAAGGCGATCGCCCGTTTCTCGATCGCTTCAACCTGCAAACACTCAAGGCCGAACGGATCTTTCGCAGCGAGGCTGACAGTTACGAAGGTCCGATTGCACTGTTGAGCGACGATGGCGCGCAGTTCATCACGCGACGTGAATCGCCAACCGAAGCGCCGAACTACTTCGTGCGCAGCAGCGCGACCCGGGTGCGTGCGCTCACGAAGTTTGACGACCCGACCCCGCAGCTGCGTGGTATCAAGAAGCAGCTTGTTACTTACAAGCGCGCCGATGGTGTGCAGTGTTCGTTCACGTTGTACCTGCCGCCGGGCTACAAGGAAGGCACGCGTCTCCCGACTGTCGTCTGGGCTTATCCGCTCGAGTTTACGGATGCTAGTACCGCCGGGCAGATTACCGGCTCGACGCAGCGGGCGACGTCGATTGTTGGTCCATCTCACCTGTTCTTCCTTTTGGAAGGTTACGCGGTGCTCGACAACGCGACGATGCCGGTAGTTGGTACTCCCGAGACGGTTAACAACACGTATATCGAACAGATCGTGATGAGTGCGAAGGCTGCGATCGATAAAGCGACGGAGATGGGAGTGACTGATCCGGATCGGGTCGGTGTGGGTGGTCACAGCTACGGGGCTTTTATGACGGCGAACCTCTTGGCCCATAGCGATCTGTTCCGCGCGGGGATTGCGCGCAGTGGCGCGTACAATCGCACGTTGACGCCGTTCGGGTTTCAGAGCGAGCGGCGCACGATCTGGGATGCGCCGGAGTTGTATTTAAGAGTGTCGCCGTTTATGTATGCGACGAAGATCAATGAGCCGATGTTGATGATTCACGGCGAGGCGGACGACAACACGGGGACGTTCCCGATCCAGTCGGAGCGCATGTACCAGGCGATGAAGGGCAACGGCGCGACCGTGCGGTTGGTAATGTTGCCGCACGAAGCGCATGGTTACGCGGGGCGCGAGAGCATCGAGCATGTTTTGTTTGAGATGATTAGTTGGTTCGATAAGTACGTGAAGCACGCGCCCGCGAAGACAAAGCAACCTGATACGCAGAATTAAATGCGTACGCACGGGTGGCCACGGAGGGCCACCCCTACAGTTGTAGCCCACCGGGCGCGTTCGACGAAGTGGCGTGATGGGCTACAACTGTAGGGGCGGCCCTCCGTGGCCGCCCGTGCGTTAATCATAAAACTGGCTGGTCCAGCGGCGCTTGCGCAGGGACTCGTCGGTCCAGAAGTTTCTAAGCAGCTCGATTTGTGGAGTTGAGTCGTTGCCGACAACGACGGTCACGACGTCGTAACGGTGTGGTTCGTTTTCGATGCCGAGCATTTGCCGGTAGACGCGTGCGGCGCGTGTGATCTGGCGACGCTTGCGGAGATCGACGTTGACTTCGGGTGGTGCGAACCAGTCGGACGAGCGCGTTTTCACTTCGATGAAGCAGAGTGTGTCGCTGTCGTAGGCGATGAGATCGATCTCGGCGTTGATGATCGCGCCGCGCAGGTTGCGGCCGACCGGGAGCGTGAAGTTCGCAGCGACGAGACGATAGCCGAGCTGATCGAGATATGCGGCGGCGTAAGCTTCGCCGAGAGCGCCTAGTGAGGATGGCATACTTAGACAGGATTTACAGGATTTTTCAGAATTTGCAAGATGAAATCCTGTTATCCTGAAAAATCTTGTAAATCCTGTCTAATGTCATCTACGCGTCGCGATCGTAAGCGACTTTGAGCCAGTGTTTCACTTCGTCGTCGATGTCGTCCATTGAAGTGATCGGTATCCGATGAGTGATGCGATCCTTCTTGGCGAAGCCGCCGGTATCAATTAACCGGCCAGTCGGTTTCGTATCGCCGAGGGCAAAACCCATGTCGATTCGTGTTTGCGTCGTCGGTTTGATCTGCGCGAAGACGTGGTTGCGATAGAGCGGCACAATCGTCGTGCACGGGCACGCCTTCGCTTCCTTACCAGTCTTCAGGCCGAGTTTCAACAGAGCATCGTAGAGCGGGCGCAGTTTGGCTTTGCCACCTGAGAACATCTTCTCGATGTCGCGTTCCGCAGCCGCGAGATAGAGATCCGGATCACCAGACTCTTCACCCTTTCCTTCGGCGCGTTCGGCGAGCCACCATGCGGTGTTTGTGCCGAGACCGTGTTCTTCCTTGAGCCACGCGCGGCGCTCCTTCTCATCCTTCGGGCCGGACTTCTTGATGAGCGCGAGCCACTCTTCGAGCGAGCGTCCTGTTTTCTGTTTGAGCTCCGTGATCCACTTCTGCGTCATGAGGACGCCGGGGTGAACGCTGTAGATCGATTTCTTACTGGGAACAGCCATGTGATCTCCTTTCAAGAGAAGCGTGCGGTTGAGAGGAACTGCGGTGGGCGACGCGCCTTCGTCGCCTGCTCGAACGCGTAAGCAATCTTGATCAGCTTCGGCTCGCTGAACGCACCACCAAAAAACGAGATACCCACCGGCAAGCCAAAAACATAACCCGCCGGCACAGTGATGTGCGGATAGCCTGCGACCGCCGACGCCGATGAATAACCACCCGTAAAGTGATCGCCATTGATCCAATCGGTGGGCCACGCTGGTCCACCAGTCGGCGCCACGAGCGCATCGAGCCGGTTCTTCTTCATCACTGCATCGATGCCCTGCGCGCGCGTCAGCAGGTGGTTCTTGCGCAACGCCGCGAGATAAGGCTTGCTGGTGAGCGGTCCCTTCGCCTGGGCTTTGATCATGATGTCCTGTCCGAAGTAAGGCATCTCGCGATCTCGATTCTTTTCGTTGAAAGCGATCACGTCCTTCAACGAACGAACCGGCGCCTGTGGTCCAAGCCCCGCGAGATAAGTGTTCAGATCGGCTTTGAACTCATACAACAAAACTTCAAACTCGGAATCGTCAAACTTCCCGGTCGTCGGAATGTCAGCCGGATCGACGAGCGTGGCGCCGAGTCGCTTCATCTCCACCAGCAGATCTTCCATCAACTTGTCGACACGTTCATTGAAACCGAAATGTTTGCGCGCGACGCCGAGTCGCATACCGCGCAAGCCGTCTTTGTCGAGAAACTGTGTGTAATCAGCGGACGACTTTCCACGACTCGCATTCGTTGCTTCATCGCGGGGATCGATGCCGGCCATCGCGTTGAGAAGAAGCGCGGCGTCGGTGACAGTTCTCGCCATTGGACCAGCAGTGTCCTGGCTGTGCGCGATCGGAATGATCCCCGAGCGACTAACGAGACCGATCGTCGGTTTGATCCCTACAAGCGAATTTGCTGACGATGGACAGACGACCGAGCCGTCTGTCTCCGTTCCAACCGCAGCCGCACATAGGTTTGCTGCAACAGCAGCGCCCGAGCCGGAGCTCGAGCCACACGGATTGCGCTCGAGCACGTACGGATTCTTCGTTTGTCCACCGCGCCCGCTCCAGCCGCTCGACGACTTGCTGGAACGAAAGTTGGCCCACTCGCTCAGGTTTGTTTTGCCGAGAATCACCGCACCGGCTTCACGGAGTCGTTGCGCGACAAACGCATCGCGCTGTGGCTTCGCGCCGACGAGTGCGAGCGATCCGGCTGTGGTCATCATTCGATCCTGTGTGTCGATGTTGTCTTTCACAAGGATGGGAATGCCGTGCAGCGGACTGCGTGGGCCTTTCTCTTTACGCTCGCGATCGAGAGCGACGGCGATCCGCTCCGCGTCGGGATTCATTTCGATCACGGAGTAAAGGCCGGGGCCTTTCTTGTCGATGTCGGTGATGCGATCGGAGTATTTCTCGACGAGCTCACGCGACGTGTACTTGCCGGATTGCAGGCCCTGTCGCAGATCGGCGATGGTCAGCTCTTCGAGCTCGAAAGCTGGTGGAGACGCCGTCGAGATAGGGTTAGCCACAGCGGCGATGTAGGTGGCGGCGGTTGTTTGAAGAAATTGGCGACGTTTCATTGTTAGTAGGCAACTTGGATCGGGTCAGTACCACCTGCGGTAGCGGGTGGGTGCGTAGCTCTTAGGCGTCCACCGCTGCGCACCCACCCGCTACCGCGGGTGGTACTGACTGTGTCCAACAGTGGAATCCGACTCTTGTGGCAAAGCTAATCCTGCTTGGCGACTTTGAACGAGTTAAAGAACCGCTCTATGTGGGCCGAGTCGTCGATGCCCTTCGGTGAGCCGATGACGATCTGATATGGCCGGCGGCCAACGATATAAACTCTCGACTTGAAAATCTTTTCCGCAGTCTCGGTCGTAAACTCCATCACTGGATAGCCGTCAATATTAACGCGGTGACTCGACAGCAGTTTTCCGTTTACACCTTTGACGAAGTTATCGCGGTTCGCTTCCATCTCGGCCAGACGGTTGAAGTCGAAATCAGGTTCGTAATCCACCCAGCCAATAAAATAGATACGCTCGGGATCTTCACGCCATGAGAACAGGTGCGACGTGTATGGTCCCTGCTCGTCATCCACTGTCTCCGTCTTCTCAGTCGGCATTCCCGGCATCAGCACCGAGAATCTACCTTCCGTAGATGTAAATGTCGGCCAGGGGCTTAGCGGAGCGGGAGCGATTGGCTTGACTGGCCGATGTGCAGCTCGAGTGCTGCTGCTCTTGCTCCTGATTGTGCTACGCCTGCGAGTGCTGCCCTGGGTTCTTTTTGGCGAAGTGGATTGAACACTCGAAGACGACGGCCCCGTGGTACGTTCCCATGCATTTATAGAAGAGCTTAAACCCAGTAAGATGAGTGAGACTGCCAAAAATCTCTTCATACCCTTCCTTTATTACCGACCGGCTGCTTTCACAGTCAATTAACTTTTGCCCGGCGCGGATTATAGCCGCGGATTGCGCCGGATGACAGAGATTTGAAGGGACTGTAAGCTATCGGCCTATGTCAAATCTCGTGGCGATTGTCGGCCGTCCGAATGTGGGGAAGTCTACGCTGTTCAACCGTCTGATCGGTGAACGGCGATCGATCGTCGGCGACGAGCCGGGAATCACGCGCGATCGGATCTACGGGCAGGTCGAGTGGGCGGGGATGAAGTTTTCTTTGATCGATACGGGCGGCATCGTGCCTGATGACGACGCAGTTATTCCCGCGAACATTTTGAAGCAGGCCGGAATGGCGATCGACGAGGCGCACGTTTTGATCTGGGTTGTCGACGCGCGCACTGGCGTTACCCAGCTCGACGAAGAGCTTGCGGCGCTGCTGCGATCGACTGGCAAGCACGTGCTTGTAGCAGCGAATAAAACTGACTCATCGCGTCTCGAGAGTGAGAGCACGGAGTTTTATCGATTCGGCTTTGACGACGTTTTCCCGATTTCAGCGGAGCAGGGAATCGGTATCGGTGAGCTGCTCGATAGTGTTGTTGAGTTGATTAGAACAGAGGAAGTTCCTCAGGATGAGCCGCCTGAACCACGTGAATTACGATTGGCGATTGTCGGACGTCCCAATGTCGGCAAGTCTTCCCTCTTGAATCGACTGCTCGGAGAGGACCGCGTGATCGTCTCGCCCGTTGCGGGCACGACGCGCGATGCGATCGATACGGTCCTGGAAACACACGAACGCAATTTTCGGCTCATCGACACTGCGGGCATTCGTCGCAAAGGCAAGACTGATGAGATGGCGGAGAAGCTCTCGGTGATCATGGCGCGCAAGAGTTTGGAGCGCGCGGATGTCGCGATCGTGCTTGTGGATGCAGTTGAAGGTGTCACTGCGCTTGATGCGAACATTGCGGGTTACGCGCTCGATGCCGGTTGTTCGATCATCATTGCGGTGAACAAGTGGGACGCGGTGATGGAGAAGGAGACAAACACGGCGGCGGAGTTTGAGCGCGGCTTGCGCGAGAAGATGAAGTTTCTCGAATGGGCGCCGGTAATCACGATCTCGGCGCTTACTGGACAACGAGTTGAAAGGATTTTGTCGCTCGTGTTGAAAGCGGATGAGGCTCGTAACCGCAGGATTCCGACTTCGCAGCTAAACGATTTCTTCGAGCGTGCGATTGCGCAACCGCGTGGTGGGATTGCGCCGTCGCCGGCGAAGGGTGGGATGTCGTGGTTGAAGGTGCAGTATTTGACGCAGGTTGGTCTGCGGCCGCCGACGTTCGTGGTTTTCACTTCGGGCGGCAAACCGGGACTACATTTTTCTTACGAGCGCTACCTTCTGAATCGTTTGCGTGAGGAGTTCGACTTCTTCGCGACACCGCTGCGGATCATCGAAAAGCATAAGAAGCGAGACCGAGCGCGGTAGTGATGGGCGCCTCCTTGGGGTATTCAACATGGACGCAATCCGCTTTACAGTCGAGGCCCAGCCAGATCAGGGACGGGCGGGGGGGTTGACGCCCC
>Ga0081539_10002446_pt1 | contig 26211 bp, 23 predicted proteins | sample TabmetS4T2R2_FD_71023 | JGI IMG/M metagenome (GOLD analysis project Ga0081539, IMG submission 71023) | Tabebuia heterophylla rhizosphere microbial communities from the University of Puerto Rico - S4T2R2 | ecosystem: Host-associated > Plants > Roots > Rhizosphere ...
CCGCACTCTCTCTTTTTTCTTCTTCGCTCCGCGTGATCTCATCCAACCGCTCACCAACGGCATAGAGCAACTCTTTCAATCCCCGGCCCGACGCGGCGGAGATCGGGTAAAACTCCAGTCCCTCAGCCTCGCTGAATCGCTTCAGATCATCCAGACGCTCTGTATCATCGAGCGCATCGAGCTTGGTCGCGACCAGGATCTTCGGCTTGACTGCTACTTCTTTGCTATACGCTTCAAGCTCATGCGCGACAGTCTTGTAATCTGCAACCGGATCCTCCACTGAGCCCGAAACGTCAACGAGGTGCAAAAGCAGCTTCGTGCGCTCAACGTGACGCAGAAATCGGTCACCAAGACCGGCTCCGGCATGTGCTCCTGCAATCAATCCGGGAATGTCGGCGACGACGAAAGTCTTGAAGTCGCCAAGATCAACTACACCAAGATGGGGCTCGAGAGTTGTAAATGGATAGTCAGCGATCTTTGGACGAGCAGCTGAAAGACGAGAGATCAATGTTGATTTACCTGCATTCGGCAATCCAACCAGACCGACATCCGCGATCAGCTTCAGCTCAAGTACTAGCCGGCGTTCTTGACCAGGGCGTCCTTCTTCGTGGTATTTCGGCGCGCGGTTAGTAGATGTAGCAAATTGTGCGTTGCCGCGGCCACCACGTCCGCCTACGGCAATCAATACCCGCTCGCCGGCGTTTGTGAAATCGTGAATCACTTCCCCAGTCTCTTCGTCAACCACTACTGTGCCGACTGGAACTTGTAAAACAACATCTTCAGCGTCCGCTCCATGCCGTTTTGCGCCCTCGCCATGTCTCCCACGACCGGCGATGTGTTCTGGGTTATACCGGAAATGGAGCAGAGTGTTAAGACTCTCAGTTGATTCGATATAAACCGACCCGCCGCGACCACCATCGCCTCCCGCAGGACCACCACGCGGTACGAACTTTTCACGACGAAAGGCAGTTACACCGTTCCCACCATCGCCGCCTTTCACGTGGATTTTTGCGCGGTCGATAAACATCTAACCTACTACTAACTGACAGTCGATAATTGACGATTGGCATTGCAGGTTTAATTATCCGTCAACGATCAACTAGGACTGCTCTGCCGGATAGACACTCACGAAACGACCCTTGCGCCCGCGGTCTTCAAACTTAACGATGCCTGTGATCCTGGCATAGAGGGTATCGTCACTGCCAATCCCGACGTTGGTCCCGGGTTTAAACCGTGTGCCCCTCTGACGCACCAGAATCGAGCCGCCTGGAACGAGTTGTCCGCCGAAGCGTTTGACCCCCAGGCGCTGCGCAGATGAATCGCGACCGTTTCGCGAACTCCCTACACCTTTTTTATGTGCCATGACTAAACTCCTGAAATACGCAACAGACTAGTCTGTCAATTGATGGCCTCGATCTTAACCGCCGTATAGTTCTGACGGTGACCTTGCTTGCGCTTGTATTGTTTGCGCCGTTTGAACTTGAAGACAATGATCTTCGGTCCCCGGCCATTCTTGACGACAGTGCCGGTGACACGCGCATTATCAATGATCGGAGCGCCGACACGAACGCCTTTATCACCGCCAGCGACAAGAATCTCGGTGAACTCGACAGTATCGCCGGCGTTTTTATCCGCAAGCGTCGGGACGCGTACGATATCGCCCGGGCTCACTCTAAACTGTTTTCCGCCTGTGCGGATAATCGCGTATTCCACTATTGTGGTACCTCCAAACAATCTTAGAACAGAAAGCCGCAGATTATAGGTCGCGCAGGTGATGGGTGTCAACTGCTCAGCTCGATCATTTCAGATGGCCGGCCGGATCCTCACGTCTGACTTAGGATTAACGGCCTGACGAAAGTTCTCAACCAAACCAAAGACGCCCATCGTCATAAGTTTTTCGCATTTCTGCTTGCCCCGGCGCCTATTTTTAGCCTTTCGCGTTCTCTTTCTTTACAAACCGGTGTCATTGATCGTCAGCGACCTGATACTATATGTATCGTCTTTTTGTGCCGGACAGTGAAGAATGCCGCAGTTTTATTTTCAATGAAAGGAAAGTAAAACATCAGGCGGCTTGACAGTTTCACCTGCGAAATAGTTTGATAGCGATCGCTCTATCAAATTGCTCGCGAGAGTTAGTAACTACGATGACGCGTGGTCGCCTTCTTCTCCTCGTGCTCTTAATCGCCGCTCTTGGCTTTTTCTACGTCCATTTCCGGATCCACAGCTATGATGATCGGATTATTACTAAAATAGATGCTTTGAACACGAACAACTGGCCGCGTCCACGCGTGGCGATCGTCTTCGGCGCAAGCATCTATAGCAATGGAGATCTTTCACCAGTTCTCGAAGACCGTGTAGATACTGCCATCGAGCTGTACCGCGCACGCAAGGTGGATCGGATCCTGGTCTCCGGCGACAACCGTCATCCCAGCTACAACGAACCGAAGGCGATGCAGGAATATTTGATCAGTCACGCCGTGGCGCCCCGGGATGTGGTCGTCGATAACGGCGGGCGATCTACCTACGAAACCTGTCTCCGGGCCCGAGATGTCTTCGGATTGAAACGAGCGGTCCTGGTCTCGCAGGGTTTTCACCTGCCGCGCGCCCTCTACATCGCCAATCAACTTGGACTTGATGCCGTCGGCATGGCGGGCGATCTGCGACTCAAACAACAGATCCATTATCAAAATGTGCGTGAATGGGCGGCTGAAGTTAAAGCCTATTTCAACTTACATTTCATTCCGCCAGAGGCCGTCCTCGACGAAAAAATGCCGATCAGGTGATCATCACCTCCGCAGACCAGGTCAGGCGCTTAATTAAGGTTTGAAAAGAATTTCTTGACTACCGCCGATGCATTGCGGATAATGGCGCGTCATTTGGTCATTCCAATTGATAAATCTCGATTGGACAAATATCGATTGGACAAATCGATTTGGATAAATTCAATTGATAGTGCCCTGATAAATTTCAAATTCAAGATTTCAAATTCAAGATGCTGAAGAGCTGGCTCGCCACAAAGCAAAACTCCAATCGCCGCGTTGCAACGCGCGTTGTCGAGTCGTTTGCGTGGCCTTACTCCAATGGATCTAGCTTTTATTTTTACTTTAGCAGCTCCAGAGGGGTCAGAGGTTCCTTAGCCTGAGTCAAGCGCAAATGGAACGCCTGAAAAGGCCCCTCGTTCAAGCAGAACGAGGGGCCTTTTCAGTTTTATGATTGAGCAATAAAAATGGATCAAATCAGTAATCAGAGAAACTCTTCGACCATTGCATTTCAGGGAGAACTGGGCGCTTTCAGCAGCGAAGCGGCACATCAACTACTTGGGACCGACATCAAGCTGATGCCATGCGAGACATTCGAAAAGATGTTTACCGCAGTCGAAAACAGATCGTGTGATTATTGTCTGGCGCCGATTGAAAACTCTCTTTTCGGATCGGTCTATCAAAATTACGATCTGCTGCTTAAACACAACCTGCGAATCATTGGCGAAACGAACCTGCGAATTGTTCATAATTTGATCGCACCGCCTGAAACGAGACTTGAAGATGTGCGGCGCGCCTACTCGCATCCTGTCGCGTTGGGACAATGTCTGCGTTTTTTTGCCGACCATCCTCAAATCCAACCCGTCGCTGCTTACGATACGGCTGGCAGCGTCAAGATGGTGATGGAGACGCGTGAACCGGGATCGGCAGCGATCGCCGGGAGCTCAGCGGCAGAGGTCTATGGCGCGCAGATGCTGCTGAATGGGATCGAAGACGATCGACAAAATTACACGCGCTTCTTGTTACTCGCGCGCGAAGAAGATTGCAGCGAACCTCCTTCCGAAGCCGACAAGACTTCAATTGTTTTTGCTCTCGAAAACCGGACTGGATCGCTTTATCGCGCCATGGCGGTTTTCGCCCTGCGGGAGATCGATTTAACCAAGATCGAATCGCGCCCGCTCGTCGGCTATCCGTGGGAATATAGTTTCTACCTGGATTTCATCGGTCATACGGCCGAGCCCCGCGTCCGCAATGCGCTGGCGCATCTTGGCGAATTCGTCACAAGCATCAAGGTCCTTGGTTGCTATCGGCGATCGCCCAAAGAAGGAGAAGGGATACCACAATTTCATCAGGAGTAATCAACCATGATTGTAGCTATGCAAGCAGCCGCCACAGATGAACAGATCAACCATATTTGCCAACGTATTCGTGAATTTGGCTACACACCACATGTCATTCAGGGAACAGAACGAACAGTCATTGCCGCGGTCGGTCCCGGCGACAAGAAAGAGCACATTGAACAGCTCAAATCGGCGGATGGCGTCGAAGATGCTTTTCCAATTCTGCAACCTTTCAAGCTCGTCAGTAAGGAGGTCAGAAAGCAGAAATCGGTGATTCGCATCGACGATGTCGCGATCGGCGATGGAGGATTTGTGGTGATGGCCGGCCCGTGCTCGGTCGAAGGACACGAACAACTGATGACCACCGCCGACGCGGTAGTCGCGTCAGGCGCCAAGATTCTGCGCGGTGGGGCATACAAACCGCGCACTTCGCCCTATGACTTTCAAGGTTTGGCCGAAGAAGGCCTCAAGCTTTTAGCCGAGGCTCGCCAACGGACCGGATTGAAAGTAATCACGGAAGTCTTAGACACCGAAGATGTGGAACTTGTCGCCGAGTATGCTGATATCTTGCAGGTTGGCGCACGCAACATGCAGAACTTTGCGCTCCTAAAAAAGCTCGGTGAAATTCGCAAGCCTGTCATGCTCAAACGCGGGCTCTCGGCAACCATCAAAGAGTTTTTGCTTTCGGCCGAGTACATCGTGACCAATGGCAACCCCAACGTCATGTTGTGCGAGCGCGGCATTCGCACATTCGAAACAGCCACGCGCAATACCCTCGACCTGGCGGCCGTCCCGCTCCTCAATGAACTAACGCACCTGCCGGTCATTGTCGATCCGAGCCACGGCACCGGCAAACGCAGTCTGGTTCGCCCTCTCGCCAGGGCTTCCGTCGCGGTTGGAGCTGACGGATTGATGACTGAAGTCCATCCTTGCCCGGAACAAGCCTGGTCCGACGGCCCACAATCGCTCCTTCCTGAGGAATTCGACCGGATGATGCGCGAATTACAGCTTTATATCAATTTGCGCCAGGCCGAAATAAACTGACCATGATCGATGCTGAAATGCGGATTGAAAGGTAGACGTTATTTCAATCCGCATTTCAATCCGCACTTCACTCTTCTGGACCCCGCAATCTGATCTCCCGTCAATGTTCCTGAGTGAGGGTCTTGCCCTCATCCAGCCCGCGTGTCAGAATAGCTCTGTTCGAAGTTCGTCTTCTCCCTCAACATCGTCTCTAAGGTAACTCTTTATCATTTCAACATGGTTTTTGCCTTCGACTGCGAGCCGGAATGGGAAGGGCATGGAAGGGCATGGAAGGAAAGAGGTAGTCAGTCTAAGATATGAGAGTCAAAAAAACAGCACTCATCGTTTGCAATGACGGCAAAGAGTATTGGATTACACAGAAACAATTTTGGAATATGGTTCGGGAAGGCGTTGTCGTTCAAACCGGCGATCAACCCCTCACCGGGCGTTTTCGCGGTCGCGATGACCAGCTATTAATCACGCTTCACCATACGGTGCTCAATAAAGCGACTCCGATTCACACAAGTGAGGTGTTACAAGCATCGCGGATGAAAAGGAACAAAACTTAAAAGAGGTGGACTTTAATCAACAATTGAAAATGCATATTTCTTGAGATCTTTGGGAACTTTTTGCAAGGAGACGCGTGTGAGTGGTCAGCTAATGTGAGGAAGACCATCAGAGAGGCGAGCGAGGCTCGAAATTGGATGGGAACCAGGTTTTCCTTGAGTCAAGTTCGTACTGTGGTCTTAGCAATCGCATCGCATAGAGTGGCTATTCGCCAAATAATGAAAGGGAGACTAATGACTTGTGAGGGGACATTGGTCTCCCTTTCGTGCAATCAGCTCTCGTGCAATGAGATGAGCCAATGAGATGAGCTTAGATAAATTTGCTCAGCCCCCGGCAATCGCCGGCACAATTGAGACTTCCGCCTTCTCGCCAACATTCGTTTGTAATCGATTGAGAAACCGAATGTCCTCTCCGTCGACATAGACGTTGATGAAGCGCCGCAACTCGCCATCCTCTTCACAGAGACGAGCGCGAATTCCAGGGAATTGCGTCTCCAATTGATCGAAAATATCGTTGACGGTAATGCCCTGCACTTCTACTGTTTCAATTCCATTGGTAAAACGTCGCAGTGGCGTTGGGATAATCACGGTTTGAGACATGGGTTCTCCTTTCATAACTGCTCAATCCTGAGCTCAAAAGTTGATGCGTGCATAAATCGTCAGCATCCTGCATCATCCTCGATCGTTCTCAACCGAATATTTATGCACCCTTCATAACAATCAGGCGGCAACTGCCTGTTGACGGACGTTGAGAAGGTCTTCAAACGCCGAAAGCTTCGGTTCGATTGAACTCAAATTTTCGAGCGATAATGCCTCCTGTGTCTTCAATCCATTGCCGGTGATCGCGATCACGATCCGGTCCTGAGCGGTCAATCGTCCTTGAGCGATCAATCTCTTGGTGACGGCCACTGTCGTGCCGCCGGCGGTCTCAGTGAAGATGCCTTCGGTTTCAGCCAGCAGTTGAATAGCCTCGATAATTTCGGGATCGCTGACATCTTCGGACCATCCACCACTGCCGGTGATGACCCCTGTGGCAAAGTAACCATCCGCCGGGTTGCCGATTGAGAGGGATTTTGCGATCGTTTTTGGTTTAACCGGACGAATCTCTCGTGTTCCTGCTTTGACCGCAGCCGAGATCGGATTGCACCCTGAGGCTTGCGCCCCGAAAAAGCGCGTCTGCGCCCCGTGAATGAATCCGAGCTGCTCAAGCTCGTTGAATGCCTTGTATATTTTAGTGATCAGCGAACCGCCCGCCATCGGCACAACGACGGCATCCGGCACTTCCCATCCCAGCTGTTCGGCAATCTCGTATCCGAACGTCTTTGATCCTTCACCGTAAAATGGGCGCAGATTGACGTTGACGAAAGCAAATCGATGACGCCCCGAGATCTCACTGCAGAGCCGATTGACGTCGTCATAATTGCCGCGTACCGGAATGACATTGGCCCCGAAAATCTGAGTGCCGATGATTTTGCTCCTCTCCAGATCATCCGGAATGAGAATATAGGCGGGGAATCCGGCGGCAGCGGCGTTGGCCGCCACAGAATTGGCGAGATTTCCGGTGGAAGCGCAACCGACCGCTTCAAAATTGAACTCACGGGCCTTTGAGAGCGCAACCGCCACAACTCGATCTTTGAAGGACAAAGTCGGATGCGAAACGGCGTCATTCTTGAGATATAGCTCGCGCACGCCGAGCGCCTTTGCCAGCCGCTCAGCACGCACGAGCGGTGTACATCCCGTCTGTAATCCGATAGTCGGTTCGCCCTCAATCGGCAAAAGCTCCCGATAACGCCAGATCGTTTTGGGGCGCGAAGCAATCGCCTCACGCGTCAAATCTTGTTTGATCTTCTGATAGTCATAATCGACTTCGAGCGGCCCGAAGCATTCCTCACAGATCGCGAGTGGTTCGACCGGATAGGGGGTGGCACATACTCTGCATTTGAGTCCCTTAATATAGCTCATCTCTCCTCCTCAAAATTAATTTTCAGTTTCGAGTTTCGAGTCTCGAATTTCGAGGTTCAAGGCCCGAATTTCGGGGTTTTGAGGCTCTCAGTTCTAGATTCCTCATCCAAAACCCGGAAATTTAATCCTCATCCGCACAAGACCGATCCGCCGTTCACATTCAAAATTTCACCGGTGATGTGGCGCGCGAGATCGGAGGCCAAAAAAAGAATCGGACCGGCGACGTCTTCCGCGGTGGCGACGCGACCGAGCGGAATGGCGCTGGTAATTTGCTGCAATTGCGTTTCGCCCACCCGGAGCGCCGGGGCCGCCATATCAGTGTCAACCCATCCCGGCGCAACGCAGTTGACACGGATTTTGAACCGGCCGAGTTCGGATGCGAGTGACTTGGTAAAACTGATGACGGCGCCCTTCGAGGCGGCATAGTCCGCATGTCCCGCCTCGCCGCGTTGCCCCGCGGTCGAGCTGATCGTGACAATGTTACCGCTGCCCTGCGCAATGAAGACGCGGGCGGCGTCCCGGCAAACGTAATAGACCCCATTGACGTTGATGCGGATCGTTTCATCCCATTGATGATCATCAAGCTCCGTGATCCTGCGATCATCCGGCGACCAGATGCCGGCATTGGCGACCAGCACATCCAAACGGCCGAAATGATTAAAAGACTGTTCGACCATCCTCTTCGATTCGCTCCCGCGCGAGACATCGGCCTGCACGATCAGGGCTTTCGCGCCTCTGCGCTCGACCTCCCCGGCAATGGCCGAAGCCGCATCACGATCGCGGTGATAGTTGATGACCACTCCTGCCGCTCCAGCTTCCGCAAACTCAATTGCCGCGGCCGCGCCAACTCCACGCGAAGCGCCTGTAATCAGGATGATCCGATCTTTGAAAGAAAGCTTCATTGTTTTCGCTTCGTCCAGCACTGATAAAAATCAAAAGGCCCTACGCTAAAGTTAGCGTAGGGCCTTAAATACCTAGCTCTTTAGCAGTTTTTTTAGTGGAGCAAGTTGCCTAAATCGCCACTCTAGGATGTCAAATAAGATCGGGCTTAAAATTTAAAAGCCCCGCGCCAATCAGCGCGGGGCTTTTGAAAAACCTTTGGGCTGTTTAGCGCATTTTTTACGTGGAGCAAGTCGCCTAAATCACCACGATCTAAATTGGTCTAAATTAAAGACCCACCTTATACCGCCGATGCGGCCAAGTCAAGCAAAATTTTAAAAATTAGATAACGAAGGATAAAAGAAAGGAAGAAGATTTTATTCAAGGGAGATGAAATTAACGAAATAAATGAAAATTCTCAACAAATCTCTCGCTCTGATCGTTTAGATCATCGACATTTTGAGAGCAGATCAATTCTCTATCACCGTTGAATTGCATTATGATGTGTTATGCCCATCAATTATTAAAAGCATTAAAAGGAGATCACGCCTTATGTTCTGTCCGGACTGTGGAGCTGAAAATTTAAGAGGTCAAAAGTTCTGTACTCGTTGTGGGACGAATCTGGTTGTAATTGAGCGTGCAAGAGAGGTTGTCAGCGAAATGACGACCAGCGCGCCGGCTCCTCAGTTTGAGCATCCCAATATTCTCAGAATCATCGCGCTGATCAGCATCCTTGGATTTATGTTTGTGACAATTGGGACTATCATCACTATGGCGATTGATGGCGGAAGAACTCCGATCCCCGTCTTTTTTGCCCTGGGCGGGTTCGGCGCTCTGGTCTTTATCTGCTATTACCTGCTCAAGTTGATCAATCCTGCAACCAAAGCTGAGAACAGAAAGCCTACTCCAGCAATGGCCTACGCGCCTCCCGTCGTGCGTGGAGCGACCAATCGCGGCCTGAATGAGCCGGCGGTCTCTTATCAAAGCATCGTCGAAGATCCGACGCAACAATTTGAGGCCGAACGGCGCGTCAAGTGAAAGGAACTCTCAGTTCCGTCGAAGGTTGAGAGCGAGTTTTGCGTTTCTCTTTCTCGATCTTACCTTTATTACCAGACTCCCGAAATCCGTTGACCAACGTTTTCCAATCGATCTCTCTGGCAATCAAGATCGAACCCGCAACGATAAAAATTAAGAGTAAAACAGTGAGAATGTAAGACCCAACTTGCTCGACCATGCTTCGCCGCGACCTTGATTTTCCGGACAAATATCCCTGAACATCTATTCGGCAGTTCGGACAATAGCTGTGCATATCGGGCACTTCGGCTTGACAGTTAGGGCATTGCATAAAACTAACCCCGACAATTCAATTAACCTCAAGCAATGAGAATCAGATGAATTGCATTTCGAAGTGGTGAGAGCGGCTTTGAGTTGCTCTGGATGACGAAGAATTCAAGTTACAATTAACAGATCTTCATCGCGCAGTATCATCGCACATTGATTCAATGATGAAAAGCTTCTGTGCTGATGATTGTGGCGCGGTCTTTCGAAGAGACGAATCGAAAGATTTCTGGGGGAGTGTGAGATTGCAAGTCTTTTGTTCTCTTCCAAAGAGAGAATCGCCTGAAAGATTTTCGCGGATTCAGATAATTTCCCATATTCCGGGTTCTCTCCTTTTCCAATATTATCGACCTCTGTGAACATTTATCTGGAAGGAGAAACCATGCCAAGCAATTCGGGCGGTTCGCGCCGCTCATCATTCAATCACTGGCTACTCGCATTACTTATCTGTGCCCTCATCATTTTCGGGGTGGCCTGTTCAGGCCACCCAAGTAAAACCGCAACGACGGCAACGGTGACGGAAGAGACGAAGAACCCGCTCACTGATCTGGCGGCCGGAGCGGCAGCCGGGAAATCGCTCTATGCCGTGAACTGCGCCATTTGCCATGGCGATGAAGGAAAGGGCGATGGCGTGGCCGGCAATTCGGTGGCGGCAAAGCCTACCGATTTAACGAGTAACGCCATGAAATCATTGACGGATGGAAGAATCTTTTTGGTGATCAAGGAGGGTAAAATGAATGAGGGAAAGATGACGATGGTTCCGATCAGGCAAGCGAGCGACGAGGAGATCTGGCAGATAGTTGCGTATGTTCGCTCATTAGCTCCTCAATAGACCGACGAAAATTTCTCAAAAAAACTGAGGACCGAGTGCTTAAGACTTCCACTCAGTCCTCAAACTTTTTTGAGGAACCTAATACAAAGGAAATTTAGTGCTTTATGACATTTCGATCCCGACTGCGCGGAGTGCATTGAGCGTCGTCGGTCTTGATTCCATCAATTTCATTTGACCATCACAGACGATGGCCAGGGGACGTCCATTCTGTTTTTTATTGGAGGCGAGATCTAAATTCATTTCTTCGCCGGTTGTTAAAAGCCACATGTCGGTCAGCCATTCGTGAATAATCGAATTGACCTTTTCTTGCAATTGGGGATGTTCGACAGGAACTGATCGATTATCAACTGAGGGAATTGATTCAACCGAATTGTTTACTGCCACCATCTCTTCAGTGCCTGACGCCAGTTTAACTTCTCCTGTTTTCTTAATCATAATTTACCCTAAAGTTCCTCTCTTCCAAATTCCTACTCCACCAAACGCGACTTTCAGACGCAACCATGATGCCAGAAGTTGCTTAGCAATTTCGCGCCTCGCTGAATTAGCGAGAAACGTCAGGCGGTTTGATGAAGTCCAGTCCTAATTCTCCGACTTGCAACAGGATAAAGCCCAACCTGAATTGGTCGATGAGGGCGCAATTGTTAGAAGCCGGCAATACTTGTCAAAGACATCGGAATAATTACTACCTATTTATGTTGAGAGTGGTCAATTCTGGATGATAACTGTCAACAATTGAGGACAAGAGGTGACGCGAATCGAAAGAGTGACGCAAATCGAATATGACAGACACCAAAAAGACCACAAAGATAACAGTGGAGTTGCGAAAAAGATAATGGTAATATTGAGTTTATCACCTTGACATCAAATGAATGATCTTTGATTATTATCGTTGTCCTCATAAAGTATGTCATCAAAAATATCATTTGTTTGATTGCTGAAAATATCATAATTTTATTTGTGAACACTTCCATCCAATCATAATTCGGCTAGATCTATTGCCGAGGGGTGTTCAGAAATCTCCAGTCACATAATATTCAGTCTCCGAAATTTCCCCGTGTCGTCCCCAAGACCTCTGTTAGTCAGGAGAAAAGTATGGGAAGTACTTTCGACCAACAGGAAATTATCAGCACTCCTGAGGCAAAGGGAATGCGGACCCTGATTTCATCTCGCGGGATCATGGTTAGGGCGAGCGATCTCTTTGCGCGGCGTGGGGTTGGATTGAAATCGACGCGCTCCGTACCGATTGGACATGCCGAAAGCGCGAGGGAGTATGCGAATCTTAAGGCATTGTCCGGATCGTCGTCGGATGCTGCACGGGCTTTACAACTGTTACAAGTTGACACATCGAAGCCGGGGGCTTTGACCAACCATGCATCGTTTCGCGTGCAGGCAGGATTTGCTGGACCGAACGATACCGAAATCACACGATCTGATTGTCAGATTGCAGCCGGGCCCGAGCATTTAGTTGTCACGGTCAATGCGGCGTGGGCCGTCTTCGATAGCTCAGGACGCCAACTGTTGCAACGCACTTTCACCGATATGTTTGCGGACCTGATTGACAATGCGGATATCTTCAGCCCCAAAGTGATCTATGACCATTTCCGCGCCAGTTGGATGATGGCGGCTTGCGCACGCAGTCTGGACGGTCACCAATCCTGGATTCTGCTGGCCAATTCAGTCAGCAATGATCCGTTGGCTGACTGGTGGATCTGGGCGCTCGATGCCGGTCTCGATGGCGGGAATAAGACATCCCATTGGGCTCATGGGCTCGGGTTGGCGGTAGACAACTTTTCGCTTTACCTGACAGCCAACATGTTCAATGCGCATGATCAATTTGTCTATGCCAAGCTTCGGATTCTCAACAAAAAGGAGTTGCAGACCGGAGCGGTTCTGCATGGATGGGATTTCTGGCAACTTCGCAATTTCGATGGATCACCGGTCTTCGGCCTTCAACCGGCGTTGAACATGAGAACGGCAGGAGTCCAATATCTGCTCAACGCCACGCCCGACGGCCAGGGATTGACACAATGGACGATCTCACAGCCGATGCGTCAAACTCCAACGCTGTCGAGGCGTTTCATTCCGACGGTTCCTTATCACCTCGCGCCCAACGCCAATCAACCGATGACGGATCGCGAAGTAGATACGGGCGATATCAGACTGGCCAATGTGGTCTTTCGTCACGGTCTGTTATGGACTGCGCATACGATCGCCGCAAACTGGGGGAACGACACGAATGTGGCCGCCATTCAGTGGTTCCAGATCAACCCGCGCGCCGGTTGCATCACCCAACAGGGGATCTACGGCGCTCCGCACTACCATTACTTCTGCCCTGCCGTCATGGCCGATGGTGAGGGCAATCTGATTATGGTCTTCAATCGTGCGGGAGAATCGGATATGCCTGAGATCCGGTTCACCGGCAGGAACGTTTCCGATGAACCCAATACCTTACAAGAGAGCGCGTTGCTTCAGTTTAGTCCGGCCGCGGGACGGACAGAATGGAGCAATTTCAGCAGCGCCGCAACCTCATCCAGTAACTCGGGCATTTGGCTGATCGGCCAATATGCCGTAACTGAAAACGACTGGGCAACCTGGATCGGTTCGGTAACCCACATCGAATCCGCTGCAGGTCTGAGTGCACGACTCAACAGCCAATCGATTTATGTACAATAGACGCCGGAATCCGAGTTCGTAACCCATTATCCCCGGCGCCGTCTCTAGCTCCATCTCCGATCAGCACCAAAAAACCTTAACCCCAAATCTCGAAACTTGGGAGCCCCTCTGTTATTATCGCATTCTATGCGAACAATCATTCTTGTCCTGGCAAAGCGATTGCTGTTTGTGTTGCCGGTGGTATGGGCGGTTGTGACGCTCGTCTTCTTGCTAATTCACATCGTACCGGGTGATCCCGTGCGTAATGCGCTCGGCGACAATGCAACTGAGGTCCAGGTCCTCGAAATGAAACAGAAGCTCGGTCTCGACCTCCCACTCTCTCGGCAGTACTTCAACTACTGGAGCGGCGTCTTGCGTGGCGATCTTGGCGTGAGCCTTGTCAATCCTTCAGATCGCGTGATCGAAAAGATCCTGGTGCGTTATCCGGCGACAATCGAACTGGCGCTTGCCGGCCTCGCGGTAGCGATTCTCTTCTCAATTCCGTTGGGCGTCATCGCCGGAACCAATCGGGGCAAGATCATCGACAATCTCACCTCGATTGTTGCCCTGCTCGGGATCAGCACGCCGGGCTTCGTGCTGGGTCCGCTGATGATCTATCTCTTTGCCATCAAACTTGATCTGCTTCCCGTTTCGGGCCGTTACGGTCTTGAGTATTTGATTCTACCGGCAGTCACGCTGGGCGCTGCGCTGGCGGCGATTCTGACACGGATGGTGCGTTCGAGCGTCATCGAAGAGTTACAGGAAGACTATGTCCGAACGGCGCGCGCTAAAGGATTGAATGAACGTCAGGTGGTCTACAAACATGTGCTGAAAAATGGACTGATCCCCGTGGTGACCGTCATCGGATTGCAATTCGGCGTCTTGCTGGCGGGTGCAATCATTACCGAAGTGATTTTCAGCTGGCCCGGGCTCGGCCGGTTGACGATCGATGCGATCAATTCGCGTGATTATCCGATGGTGCAAGGATGCATTTTGATGATCGCGTTGACGTACATCATTGCCAATATGTTGACGGATTTGGCCTATCGCCTGCTCGATCCGCGAATCAAGTTAGAATAGGAACAGAAAAGGACAATGATGAGGGATGAAGGATGAAGAGGCTTTATTCTTCCCCTCGTTCCTGATTTATGAATCGTCTTGGTAAATTCGGTCTGGTCATTATTACCATCTTCTTTCTTGTTGCGATCTTCGCGCCGGTGCTTGCACCCTACGACCCGATCACACAAAAATTGCCCAACAATAATCGACAGGGAGCAGAGCGTTTGTCTCCAACCTGGGAACATCCGTTCGGACTTGATGATTTAGGGCGTGACGTGCTCTCGCGCGTCATCCACGGCACAAAAATCTCAATGCAGGTCGGGGTGCTGGTCGTCCTCATTTCAACATTGATCGGAATGATCGTCGGCGCGATCTCAGGCTATTACGGCGGATGGGTTGATCGCTTCTTTTCAGGATTTCTTTTCAATGTCTTTTTGTCTTTTCCCAGCATCCTGCTCGCGATTGCGATGGTCGCCTTTTTGGGGCCGAGCCTTCACAACCTCATTCTGGCGCTCTCGGTGATCGGCTGGGTTGGATATGCGCGATTGATGCGTGGGCAGGTTTTAAAGGTCCGCGAATATGATTTTATTACTGCTGCGCGCGCGGTGGGCGCAAGCGACGCGCGGATCCTCTTTCTCCACGTCCTCCCAAACGCGATTCAACCGTTAATCGTTCAGGCAAGTCTGGGGATGGCCGGGGCAGTACTGGCCGAAGCGAGCTTGAGCTTCTTGGGCCTCGGCGTCCAACCACCGACTCCAAGTTGGGGCGTCATGCTCAATGATGCGAGAAGTTACTTGCGAATCGCCCCGCACATGCTGCTCTTTCCTGGCGTCGCCGTTATGCTGACTGTTCTCGCCTTCAACTTTGTCGGCGATGGTTTGCGCGAATGGCTCGACCCAAAACAGAAGAGGTCTTGAGTCTCGAGATCACCTTCACCGGCACTCGGCCTCTAGGACCACAATCAAGTCGGTTGACGCTCGGCCCAGCGGCAGCTACACTTTTCGATCGACAACCATCTCAATCCGGCAATTGGCGACTTGGCAACTTGGCAATTCGACCAATTGGCAACTTGGCAAATCGGCAATCGGGAATTTACGACCTATGCGATTCTCTAAGATATTTTCTATTTTCACTTGCTGTTTACTGATGCTGGCATTGGGCACGGTCTGGGCGGCCTCTCAAAAGAAAGATGGCAAAGACAGCTCTCAACCAACAGCGCCCAAGCCCTTGCCTCCGACTCCCTACAGTAATGTCAAACGAGATTCGTTGCTCAACGGCTTGCAGATCGTCTCGCTCGAACGAGCGGGCGATTCCGCGGTGAAGATCGACTTGGATATTCACGCCGGCGCGATGTACGACCTCGTCGGTAAGACGGGTCTGGCCAAACTGACGCAAGAGACACTGCTCGCGACCAACCCGCGACTGAAAGAGGAGTTGGAATCGCTGCAGGCAAAGATTGATTGGGGTGTCGATTGGGATACGACGTGGTTCCACATTGAAACTCCGGCGAATAATTTTGAGGCGGTGCTCGAGATCCTCGCGCGTCTGCTGGTCGTCGAAAATGTTCGCGCCGAATCATTCAAGCGCGCACAGCAGGAACATCTCGCGAGGATCAAGTCGAGTCAGCCTTCGCTTGCCGAACGGACCCAGGAATCCTTTCTCAAAGCCCTGTATGGCGATCATCCATACGGTCATAACATCGATGGCAACGAAGCGACGATCGAAGGGATCAAACAGGGCGACATTTACGATTTCATGAAGCGCCTCTACCTGGCGAACGATGTCTCGGCCATCGTCGTTGGAAATATCTCGCATGAGCACGCAATGAGGGCATTTAAGACTTTCTTCGGCGGCTGGACAAAAGGACAGATCGCCCCCTCAACTTTCCGCGCGCCGAGACAGGTCAATCAATTGAACCTGGTCAAAATCGAAGCTCCCGAGGCATCCGGGATCGAGATGCGCGGTGGGGTGCTCGGCGTCAAATATACCGATCCGGATTTTCTGACGACTGAGCTCATGGCACGAATTCTAGCAACCAGGTTGAAGAAAAATACCGGAGGTTCTGCGCTGGAACTTGCTGTCAAGTCGGCTCCCCGCATTCTGCCGGGACCGTTTTTCTTTACGGCCTCGGTGCCAACCGATCAGGCCCCGGCGCTTGTACGCCGCGTGACCGAAGATTTCGCCGCGTTGGCCGCGTCGCCAATCTCCGCCGAAGAACTGGCCGCCGTTAAATCCGAACTGGCAAATGAGTACTCATCACGCCCGGTCGAATATTATCTGCGCGAGATCGAGGTCTATGCCCTTCCTCGCAACTTTCCGGAGAAGGTCGGGCCGAGGATCGAAAAGATCACGGCCGAAGATCTTCACCGAGTTGCTAAAAAAATGATCGATGCCAATGCATTAACCATCGTTGCGGTCGGCAAGGTCAACGAAAGTTTTAAATCGAATCCGTAAAATTGTCTTAAATCCGAATCTGGACCTGAGATTCGAGGATCTGGAGATGCCAACAACGGCAGAGCCGAAAAAATCAATCGCACCGACCGGCAGTTCAGAGATGCCCAATCCCGGCTTTAACGCCACCGGAAAGGGTCAGGCCGTGCGCGCGATGTTCGCGCAAATTGCGCCGAGTTATGACAAGGTCAATCAACTAGTTTCGATTAATGTTGATGCACACTGGCGCCGTTTCACGGTCGGCAAATTGAAAGATATACTATCAAGACCCAACGCCGTAGCATTGGATTTATGTTGTGGGACGGCCGATTTGACTTTGGAGATAGAGCCATACGCGCGCGTCATCGGTTGCGATTTCTGCCATCCGATGCTGGTCATTGGAAATGAAAAGATCGGCGCCAGACATGCGCGAAGGGCCAGGCTGACAGAAGGAGATGCGCTTCGTCTGCCGTTTGCCGATGCGAGTTTTGATGTTGTGACGATTGCATTCGGCCTGCGGAACCTTGAAGATGTCGAGGGCGGACTGGCAGAGATGCTGCGAGTGCTGAAACCGGGAGGCCGCGCCGCAGTTTTGGAATTCTCGCGCCCGGTCGTCCCTGTTTTTCGCCAGGCATTCGATTTCTATTTTCATCATATTCTGCCCCGGATCGGTGGATTCATTTCAGGCTCCAGAAGCGCTTATACCTACTTGCCCAAATCTGTCGGCAATTTTCCGGATCAAAAAAGACTGTCCGCGATGATGAATAGAGTGGGGTACAGCGATGTTCGCTACCACAACTTGATGGGCGGGGTTTCAACTGTCTATCTGGGGGAACGCAAAATTTATGATTGAATCAATGAAATTCTTTACTGAAAAGTCCAATATCACGATCTCGGATATTGAGTCCCTGCTTAGCGATGCGCTCTCCAAAGGTGGCGATTATGCCGATCTTTACTTTGAGTATACAGTCTTCAACGTGCTCAATCACGAAGAACAGATCGTCAAATCGGCCAATCGTTCGATTCGCCAGGGCGTCGGCGTCAGGGTGATTTCAGGGGAACGGACGGGCTATGCCTATTGTGATGAAATTGTCGTCGATGCCATTCGCAAAGCGGCGTTGACTGCGGCTCATATCGCCCAGAGCCGGAACGAAGCCGGTCCGGTCAATGTTTCGGCCGGCACCCCGGGGCATAATCTTTACACAGTCGCCAATCCGCTCAGCGACGAACCGCTGGGGCGCAAAATTGAATTGATCGAGAGAATTGATCGGACCGCACGCGCCTACGATCATCGCGTCCGCGAGGTGCAAACCAGCCTTGCCGATGAATACAAGGTCATTCTGATTGCCACTTCGGATGGGTTGTTAATCGGCGATATCCAGCCGCTGGCGCGCATGCGGGTCATGTGCATCGCGGATGACGACGGCAATCTTCAATCGGGAATTTCCGGCGGCGGCGGACGCATCGGGTTCGATTTCTTCAATCATGAGCTGATCGATCATTACGCCATCGAAGCGGCGCGCCAGGCGATCGTTCAATTGGAAGCGATCGAAGCGCCGGCGGGAGTAATGGAGGTGGTGCTCGGACCGGGTTGGCCCGGCATTCTGCTGCACGAGGCGGTCGGACATGGACTCGAAGCAGATTTCAATCGCAAAGGGACGTCGGCATTTGCCGGTCTGGTCGGACAAAAAGTCGCGAGCGAGATCTGCACGGTCATCGACGAAGGCATGATTCCCAACCGCCGCGGTTCGCTCAACATCGACGATGAGGGCAATCAAACCTCACAAACCGTCTTGATCGAAAATGGCATCCTGCGCGGATTTCTCCAGGACAAATTGAGCGCGCGGTTGACCGGGGCACAATTGACCGGCAACGGGCGGCGTGAGAGCTACAGGCACATGCCGATGCCGCGCATGACCAATACTTATATGCTCAGTGGTGAAAGCTCTCCGGAAGAGATCATTCGTTCGGTCAAACGCGGCCTTTATGCCGTGCAATTCGCCGGCGGACAGGTTGACATCACTAACGGCAAGTTCGTGTTTTCGGCGAGTGAGGCGTACCTGATTGAAGACGGCAAAATAGCCGCGCCGGTCAAGGGTGCAACGCTGATCGGCAATGGTCCCAATTCACTGACCAAAGTCGTGGCTGTCGGGAACGATCTCACGCTTGACGAAGGCGTCGGCACTTGCGGCAAAGAAGGTCAATCTGTGCCGGTTGGAGTCGGGCTTCCGACTATTAAAATTTCAGAGATGACGGTCGGAGGCACTAAATAGATGCTAGATGCTGGGTGCTAGTCGCCAATTATGTTGCCTGCTAGCATCTGGCTGTCGGGACTGACGACAGCTTGCATCCAGCATCCAGCATCCAATATTCAGTATTCAGCATCTACCTATGATTACACCAGACTTCCTCTCCGATATAGTTCAACGCGCCATCAAACAAGGCGCGACTGACGCCGAAGCAATCGGTATCGAGACCACCGAATTTCATGTCGAGGTTCGCTTCCGCGAGGTTGAAAAATTACAGGAAGCGGCGTCGCGAGGTCTGGGCCTTCGGGTGTTGTATGAAGGCCGTCAAGCCTCTTGCTCCACTTCAGACTGTAGCTCGCATGCAATCGATGAGTTGATCTCCAATGCCGTCACGCTGGCCAAACATACTTCAGTCGATGAAGCGGCGACGCTGCCGGCCCGCGAGGAATTGGCCAAGGAGATCGCCGATTTGGGCCTCTATGATCCGGTCGTCGCCGAACTGCCGACGGAACGTAAGATTGAAATGGCGTTGGCGCTCGAAGACTCTGCGCGCGCGTTCGATCCGCGAATCAAAAACTCGAAAGGCGCAACCTGCTCGACAACGATCGGTAAAGTGTCTCTTGCCACGAGCACGGGATTTGCCGGCGAATATCGAAGCACCGTTTGTGGTTTAATGGTCGCGCCGATTGCGAAGGAAGATGATCAGATGCAGCTCGGCTACTGGGGAGATCGCCAACGTTCTTTCGACCGGCTGGATCCCGTCGAAGAGCTCGGCCGAGAAGCGGCGCGGCGCGCCTTGAGAAAGCTAGGCGCTCGTAAAGTGGCGACGCAGGAAGTCCCCATCGTTTTTGAGTCCGATGCTTCAGAAGAATTGTTGAATGATTTCTTTGAAGCCGTTGACGGCACCTCAATCTTCCGCCGCGCATCATTTCTGGTCGGGAAACTCGACGAACAGATCGCCGCTCCTGAACTGACGATCATCGATGACGGCCAGATGCGCGACGCCCTTGGATCGCGTCCTTTCGATGGCGAAGGACTGGCGACACGCCGCACCGTCATCGTTGAAAATGGGTTTCTGAAAAATTATCTACTCAATACTTATACTGCACGCAAGCTGGGATTACGTTCGACAGCGAATGCCTCTCGCGGACTCGTCGGAGCGCCTGTCGTCGGTGTCAGCAACTTTTTTATCGCCCCCGGCGTCTATTCGCCCAATGAAATCATTGCCTCGGTTAAAAACGGTTTTTATGTGACTGAGATGATCGGTTTCGGATTCAATCCCGTCAACGGCGATTATTCGCGCGGCGCGGCGGGTTGGTGGATCGAAAATGGCCAGCTGGCCTATCCGGTCGAGGAAATAACGATCGCCGGCAATTTTCGCGAGATCCTACGCGGAATCGAAATGATCGGTAATGATTTGCGGTTCCGCGGTAAGCTTGCCGCGCCGACGATCAAGGTTAACCGCATGATGGTTAGTGGAGATTAAACTTAAGTATGTTTGAACCTCAAATTGAAAAAGATACTGAACAGATCCGTTCACGAGCAATTATCTGGGTCGGCGCTGCAGTAGTGATTATCCTGACGGTTATCATCATGATGTTAGCCAGCTCGAAACCCAGCAGCAGGCAGGAACTGGAAAATGTCGTCCGGGCAGGCTCTCCAGTCTTTGACGGATATAAAGACAAGGTTGAGCTGGAAGTGGTCGATAAGATCACTCACCCGAACATGATTGGAATGTTTCAGCTGGAGGTGAAAGCCAAATTACATAATCGAGGCGATCGCACGCTGACCGGCGTCGAGGTCATCGGCAAAATGCTCGATATGAATGATAAAGTTATCGCGCAAGACGTCAGTATTCCGATCCCGCGCGCTCGTACCAAGCCTCTTGCGCCCGGCGAATCCATGCCGTTCAGCGTTAAAGTCGATGCCCCTGGAAAGATTACGGAAGCCGAGGTCAAGGATATTATTATCGAATTGCGCGGCCTGCGTTTTGAGTAGATCGTCGAGCTGCGAAAAAACGAAAGAAGGGATAGATGAAAACGGCGAAGATTGTTCAACAATCTTCGCCGTTTTCATCTATCCCTTCTTTCGTGACCCGCATCGCGGATCGCTCGCTTACCGATTGAGCTCGGTCCCGGCAGAAGCGGGAACGACGTTTCTCTCTCTGAAGAACCGCGGTGAGATCGCCGTATAGATTCTTCCGGCTATCGCCGCTGCGCGCTTGCCCGCCTCGGTCGAACCGGTGGTGATCACAGTCACGACCAGCTTGGGATTGTCAACACTCGAGAATGAAGTGAAGAGCCCCAATTTATCGCGGTTTCCGGTGCAAGTACCGGTTTTGCCCGCCACCTGGCCGAGCGGATTATAAGCAAGTTTGCCGGTACCAAAATTGACTGCGCCGATCATCCCCGCCAATAATCGCAAACGATCTTCAGATGACATTTCGATTTTGCGCTTCAAGACGGGTTCAAAGTTCGTGGCCTCTTCCGGTGTGCGAGGCGCGTGTGGAACATAAAGATATCCGCCATTGGCGATCGCAGATGTAAAGGTAGCCAGTTGGATCGCCGTCACTCCGAAGCCATCACCGTGGCTCGACATATGACCGGTCTCCTGCTCACCTTTCTCCGGCAAAAACCCGTCGCTCTCATTCGGATAATTAGCACCCGTCTTTTCGCCGAACCCGAAATTTTCGGCATAGTTGACGACGCGGTCATAACCCAGCATCCGGCCCAATACCTGAAAAACCTGATTGTTGGATCGCGCCAGCGCATCAGTCAGATTCATGCTTGCGCGACTCGAAATCTGGACATCCTGGTTTGGATCGAACACTCCTTCATGCAATGCACCAAGCCCGACAATCAATTTGACGGTCGAGCAAGGTTTGACCGGAGAGCCAAGAGCCATATTTTGATTGACCACCGCATAGATGCGCCCGTTGCTCGGATCCATCACGACCACGGCGCCGGAACGCCCCTCCAAAGCCTCAACTGCCGCCTGGCGGATCTCCAGATCCTCCCCCGTGCTGTTGTCTTTGAGAATGTTTCCCGCGGCGCTGTTGCGCAAAGCCTCGTCACGCGCACGAACCACTCGTAACCGGGCCAGATAGACAGAGCGCGCGCGGCGTCCTCGCGCGGAACGATATGAGCTGAGGCTCTGCCGCTCAGCTCGGGTCAATTTGCCTCGTTTGCGAGCCAGAGTTCTCGCCTCTTTATCGCTGATCGCGGCTTCATAACGCGAAGAGCGACTACCTCTTCCAGCTCGACCTTTATTTCGGCCAATTCGTTCGGCCCGCGCCGAGCCATTGCCTTTAGCTCTACCGCGGCCGGCTGCTTCTCTCACTCCAGCTTTCGCTTTCTTGCCCGCCGCCTTTTTCGAGGCGGCCGCTCGGCGCCCTTTGGCGTAAGCATCGGTATTTAAACAGGATCCCACAAGAATTGTGAGGAGCACAAAGAGCAGTGGTGTCGCGAAGACACGCGATTCCTTACTCATTTTCTATCCCTTTCTTGTGCCCTACCGACGGCCTTGCAGTGTAAACAGGTGCCTTCGTCGTGGGCTTTGGGGCAACTAGCATTAAAGGCGCTAGCGCCTGACAAACAATTACCTCGCGCAGAGTTTCGGGTTTTTTAATTACCTCTAGACTCATCGGCTTAGCAGAAAATTAAGCCGGGGGCTGGCGCACGCGCGCAGTGTAGCAAATCTCTCTTCAAGCTACAACCATTGTCTGAGGCACGATTTACGATTTTTCTCGCAGACACTAAGAATTTCAATAGTTTGACTATGATTAGTATGTGATATGCTACAGCGCAGGCCGGTGCCTAACCTTACAGGCAAGTCGAGTCAAGTTGCTGGATTCCTTGTAGTTTTGTCTCCAGGACCAAAGCGGACCGGAGCCAGACGGACTGTTTACTAAATTGATTTGCTTTAATCGGGAGAATTGATGCGACCGCCAAATTGTCGATGATCCTCACATTCTTGAGGGTCATGGGTTGCCACAGACAGTTGGTCTGTGACCATTTTAATAACAAATCTTTAGTTTGAGATAGAAGTTTATGCACGGGTTTTGGTCACGAGCGATCTGGATTTTACAATCAATGGAGCTCAGACATGTGATTGACATTCTGATCGTCGCCTTCCTGATCTACGAGGTCCTCAGGTTGGTGCGTGGGACTCGCGCTGTGCAGATGGCGGTCGGCATGGGTTTGGTCGCCATCATTTATCAGGTCTCCAGTTTGTTCGGCCTGACCACCGTTCAGTGGGTCTTGCGTAACGTGGTTGTCTATTTGGGATTTGCTGTCATCGTTCTCTTTCAGCATGAAATCCGTGCAGCGCTGACGCATCTCGGCAACAATATTCCGCTCCCTTTTAGAAGTCAGAATCGCAAGGCCAACCCATTTGGCCAAGAATGGTATGACGAAGTCGTGCTGGCCGCGACCACCCTGGCGTCAGAAAAGATCGGCGCATTGATGGTCTTTGAGCGTGATGTCGGATTGAAGACCTACATCGAGAGTGGGATTCGACTTGATGCCCGGGTCAATTACGATCTGCTGGTCACGATCTTCAACACACATACGCCATTGCATGATGGGGCAGTCATCATTAGGAGTAATCGGGTAGCCGCGGCATGCTGCTTCCTCCCGCTCACGCAAAACCCTCTCATCTCACGTGAGCTGGGAACTCGCCATCGTGCGGCGATCGGCGTGACCGAAGACAGCGATGCTTTTGCGGTCATCGTTTCTGAAGAGACCGGGGTCATTTCATTGGCGATTGAGGGCCGGCTCAAACGCAATCTGGACGGGCCGGGCCTCCGCCGTTCGATCCAACGAGCCATGGAACCTTGGCGTAGCGAAGCCGAAACGGCTGAACTTGAAGCGGAGGAACGTGAACGTGAACGCGAAATCGATGAATTGGTAGCATCAAGTAAACGTAATGTCTCGCGTCAATCGCAAACCGAAAGTGTGCAGTAGAGAACGTCCCGATGAAATCTTCCTCGATCTCAAAATGGATCTCGCCTCTTCGCCTGTTTCAACGGCTGCGCCACATTCATATCGAAAACAAGGCATTGAAGATCCTGGCTTTAGGCCTGGCCCTGGTCCTTTTCGCCGTCTCGCGGCAACCAATCAGTGATGTTCGACTGAGCGGCGTCCCGCTGGAATTTCGCAATCTTGGGCCGGGGGTTGAAATCAGCGGGGATGTCGAGCAAACGGTGAGCGTGCGGATTCGCGGACCACGGGACATCGTCCGCAGCCTGACCCCCAATCAACTCTCAGTCATCGCCAACCTGAGTTATAAGGACCCTGGAGAACGGGTGATTCAACTTCGCCCCGAGGATGTGGATCTCTACCTCTTCTCTGACAGCATCCAGGTATCACAGATCGAACCGGCGAGCATCCGGCTCAAGCTCGAACCGACCTCTAGTAAAAGCGTCAATGTCGAACCTCAGTTTATGGGCCAAATTGCGGAAGGGTTGGAAATCTATCGGGTCAAGGTCGAACCTCCCTCGATTGTCATCGAAGGCCCTCAATCTCAGGTGAACAAGGTCAATTTTGTTCTGACCGAAACCATCAATTTAAATGGCAGAAGGAGTGATTTCCGACTTGCAGTCGACGTCGAAACTCCGCACAATTCGCTCCGCGTCAAAAGCGCTTCTCCGATCACGCTTTCGGTTGAGGTCGGAGAACGACGGATCACGCGACACATAAGGAAGGTCTTGATCGAAGGGCCGAATCAACAATCGGGATTTCATGTATTGACCAAGACAGTCGATCTTGAACTTTATGGCCCTCAATCAGCTATTGAGGCATTACATCCCGGCGATCTGCATGTTAAGCTGAACGCTAACGGGCTCCCACCAACCGCCGAGACCGCTGAGCCCCAAGTGCTATTACCGGCAAACGCAGATAAACATCTCGAAGTTAAAAAAATAATTCCATCGGAAGTGAGGTTCAAAAGGCAATAAGGAACTGCACCGATAAGCTGGATGCTAACCATCAACAGCACTAAATATTCCATATCCGGTATCTGGCGAGATGGCTTTCAAGAAAAGGAACCGGCAATTTTATTCAGTCACAACTGAAAGAACACGAGAGACCTCAACTCCGACGTTTTTGGGCTTTCGTGTCCTCTCGGCCCATCTCAAATTCCGTAATTCCTTAGGATCCACACTTTTCTTGAATGTCCTTGGATCCGATGCGGTTCGCTGAATGTCAGATAAAACTATGGGCGAATTTTTCGGTACTGATGGTATCAGGGGAGTGGCGGGCCGTTATCCGCTCGACACGGAAACGATCGAACGAATCGGTTATTCTCTGGCCAAAGAGCTGATGCTGAAAGTCGGCCGGAGCTCTTTGATCGTCATCGGACGCGATCCGCGTGAATCCGGTAGCTGGATCGAGTCAGCCATTGCACGCGGCATCTATTCGGCGCAATCGCGGGTTCAATCGGCGGGAATCATCACCACTCCGGGCGTGGCCTATTTAACTCGCGCTTTCAATGCCGATGCTGGCGTCGTCATCTCGGCATCGCACAATTCTTATGAAGACAACGGCATCAAGGTCTTCGCTCCGTCCGGACAGAAACTGGATGACGTGACGGAACAGGCGATCGAACGAGACCTTAAGGCAGACGCCTCAAGCTTTCCACCAATTCAAGACGCGGTGGCAGAGGTTGATGCCGGGTTCAAAGAAAAGTATCTCGCTTTTCTGCGCGACGAAATCGGCGAGGGGCTGAATCTGAAGGGCCTTAAAATAGTGATCGATTGCGCCAATGGAGCTTCATATGAACTGGCCCCTGCTCTATTTGCGTCTCTTGGCGCGGAATTAACGGTGATCAATGCTCATCCGAACGGCAGAAACATTAATCTCAACTGCGGCTCGTTGCATCCCGATCAACTGCAACAAACAGTGATCGAAACCAAATCCAATCTGGGAATCGCCTTTGATGGCGACGCCGACCGCGTGTTGCTCGTTGACGATGGTGGCCGGCTGGTCGATGGCGACCAGGTATTGTTCGTCATGGCCACTTATCTTTCATCAAAAGACCTGCTTGCAGGCAACCGGGTCGTCGCCACGGTCATGAGCAATTTAGGGCTTGAATTGGCGCTGGGAGCGCGCGGCATCGAACTCG
>Ga0081539_10002447_pt1 | contig 26205 bp, 22 predicted proteins | sample TabmetS4T2R2_FD_71023 | JGI IMG/M metagenome (GOLD analysis project Ga0081539, IMG submission 71023) | Tabebuia heterophylla rhizosphere microbial communities from the University of Puerto Rico - S4T2R2 | ecosystem: Host-associated > Plants > Roots > Rhizosphere ...
AGGGACGACCGCTTGCCTTCCAACCAAGCCGCGCGACGCGCGCCACCAACAGCGCCGTAGCTAGCGCGGCTTGGTTGGAAGGCCTCCGGGGAGCCCGTTACCCCATCTGCGGGTGCCGCCGGCACCCGGCCTTCCCTGCGCCCTCTGCACGAAGAGGGAGCAAACGAGATGCAAGCCTCAGGCGAAAATCGCGCCGTGAGAACGAGAGCGCTTGGCTCTTTGAAAATTGAATCAGAAAATGCGCGACGCCCTCTCTTACCCTCCCCTGGAGGGTCGCTGGAGGGGGAGGGTCGACGCGAATGAAACGAGCGGCGGGGTGGGGTGAAAGTCTCTCCACTCGATCAGTCTCCGAGTTGAAACACCTTCACCCCACCCCGTCTCACATTCCGCTTCGCTCCATGTGAGCCGACCCTCCCCCTCCAGGGGAGGGTGGCACTCACCGCTTGATCTGCGCCTTCAGCGTATCCTCGACGACGCGATCGAACGAGGACGCCTTTGGCGGCGCCTTGTCACGTTGCTCCGCGACGTATTTGTCGCGCTTGGCGACCAGCGCCGCGAGCTTTTCGTTCAGCGCCTTGCGGTTCGCCAGCTGCTTGTTGACCTCGTCCATGCGCTGCTCGGGCTTCATCGCGCGCAGGTTGGCCGGCAGGTCCTCCTCCTTGATCTCGGAGAAGGAGGTGCGGCCGGACTTGACGTCGGCGACGAGGTCGCCGTCGCCGGTCACGGCCTCGGAATTCACCCTGGCGCGCTTGTTGAGATAGCTCGCCATCTCCGAGGCCTGCGCGGGCGCGGCGGCCGCGACCTGCGACAGCTGTTTTGTCTTGCCTTCGGTGCGCTTTTGCAACGCGCCGGGGCCGTAGGGGATCACCGTGCCGTTGATTTCGCGCTGCAGGATGATGATGTCCTCGTCATAGGGCGTCTCGATGATGACGACCTGGCCGCCGTCCTGCGGGATCGGGATGAAGCGGCCGCCTCCGTTCTGGGCGATATCGCGCCACACCCGCTCGGTGTCGCGCGCATTGCCCGCCAGCACCGCGTTGACGATGATGTCCTTCTGCTTGGCGACTTTCAGCGTCACCGGATATTTGGTGTCCTGCTCGTAATCCATGTGCGGCGGCGCATCGCCGACCAGGAAGACGATGCGGCGGACGTCGCCGCCGTCGGTCCATTTCATCTTGTTGACGGCGACGTCGAGCGCCTCATTGACGCTCTCCGGCCAGTCGCCGCCGCCGCGCGCCTTCAGCTCCAGCAGATTGGCGTAGAGGTCCTGGATGTCGGTGGTGAGCTCGAATTTTTTCGTGACGTAATCATCGCCGATGTCGCGATAGGCGACCAGCCCCATGCGGATGTCGGCGTCGGGATTGGTGTCGACGATCGCGGTCGCGATCGACCAGATCTTGCGCTTGGCGCCCTCGATGAGGCCGCCCATCGAGCCCGTGGTGTCGAGCACGAAGGCGACCTCGACGGCGGGTTTTGCCAGGGCAGTCGCGGGAGCAAGGAAGGGAAGGGCAGCAAACGTGGCGAAGACAAAGGCTCGGGTGACGATGCGCGGCATCGTTGTTCTCCTCCAGTGCGTCGTCCCCTGAAGGGCAGGTTCCCAGGGCTTCGCGGTTCCCTGAGGTCGGAATCATGGCGGGTTACGTATCAATTTGCGGCTCGCCGGCCCCAAAGATGAACGACTCGCAGCAGATGTTTGTCGAGGCGGAATCGGCTAGGCTTGGCCGGCATGGAATCGCCCGCCCGCCCGTTGCACCTCGTGCCCCCGCCGGACCGCCGCCAGTCCGAGACGGCGCTGGCGATCGGCCGCGGCACCGCGCGGCTATTGCGCTCGCTCGGCTTTGCCTGTGTCAGCGAATTGCCGCTGCCCTCCGGCCGCCGCGCCGATCTGGTGGCGCTCAACGAGCGCGGCGAGATCTGGATCGTCGAGATCAAGTCGTCGCTGGAGGATCTGCGCGCCGACCAGAAATGGCCGGACTACCGCGCCCATTGCGACCGGCTGTTCTTCGCCTTCACCGCCGATCTGCCCTGCGAGATTTTTCCAGCCGATACCGGCCTGATCGTGGCGGACGCCTATGGCGCCCACATGCATTGCGAGGCGCCGGAGCATCGCCTGCCCGCCGCGACGCGCAAGTCGATGACAGTGCGCTTTGCGATGGCCGCCGCCCAGCGCATAAACCGCCTGGTCGACCCGCAGGGCCACGAGGAGATTTAGAGGCAGAGACCGTAGGGTGGGCACGGCACTGCGCGCCTTTGCCCACCCTGGCCCCTCACCCCTTCCATCCTCGGCGGTCCAGCCTATATGAGGCGAGGTTCCAATTTTCCGAAGAAGCTCCGCTTGTCTGAACAGTTTTCCCTCTTTGCCGATAGCTCGCCCGCGCCGGATGGCTTACGCTATGCCGTCGAGTTCATTTCGCCTGCGATGGAGAAGGAACTGATCGCGCGTATTGCGGCCCTGCCGTTGCAGCCGTTCCAGTTCGGTCAGTATGAGGGGAAGCGACGGGTCGTCTCGTTCGGCCACCGCTACGACTACACCCTGCGCCGCCTGCAACAGGCCGAGCCGATTCCGTCTTGGCTGGAGCCTGTCATCGCAGAGGTCGAAAAATTCGGCGGTCCGCAAACCGAGATCGCGCAGATTCTCTGCACCGAGTACGACATCGGCGTCGGCATCGGCTGGCATCGCGATAAGCCGCAGTTCGATCGGATTTTCGGCTTGTCGCTCGCCTCACCCTGCAAGTTCCGCTTTCGCCGGCAGGCGGGTGCGAAGTGGGAGCGGTTCACACTGAATGCCGAGCCGCGTTCAATCTACATGATGACGGGCGCGTCGCGCTCGGAGTGGGAGCACAGCATTCCCGCGGTCGAAGCGCCCCGCTATTCCATCACTTTCCGCACCATGCGGGAGAAGGCCCGATGACCCGCCGAACCGGCAGCGCCGATCTTCCGCTCCATGGCGGGCGCGTTCCGCACTGGCTCGGCGAGCGGATGGCGTCGCTCGGGGCAATCATCACCCAGGCGATTGTGCTCCATTACGGCCGCGATGAATTTCTGCAGCGGCTGTCTCACCCCTTCTGGTTCCAGTCGTTCGGCGCCGTCATGGGCATGGACTGGCATTCATCGGGAATCACCACCAGCGTGATCGGCGCGCTGAAGCGCGGTCTGGCGCCGCTGCAGGGCGAGCTCGGCATCCACGTCTGCGGCGGCCGTGGCAAGCACTCGCGCCGTACGCCGGAAGAATTGACCTTGCTTGGAGACCGCATCGGGCTCGATGCGCCGAGCCTGGTGCGAGCCAGCAAATTGGTGGCAAAGGTCGACAGCGCCGCCGTGCAGGACGGGTTCGAACTCTATCTGCACGGCTTCTTCGTCACCAACGAGGGCAAATGGACCGTCGTTCAGCAGGGGATGAGTGACGCGCGGCGGCAGGCACGCCGCTATCACTGGCATTCGGCAAATCTCGCGAGCTTTGTCGACGAGCCGCATTCGGCGATCGACGGTCCGGTGCAGGGCGAGATTGTCAATCTCACCGACCGGCGCGCTGCGGCGTCACGCGGCGCGCAACTCGACCTGTTGGGCGCGATCGGGCCCGATGGCATCGCCCGCGAATATGCGGCCCTGCAGAGCAGCGACGCCAGCGAGCCGACATTGCCGCATCTGGTCATGCCCGCGCATCATGACGTCCGCGCCAGCGACGTTTTTGTCCGCCGCCTGCACGGCACGCTCGCTGCTGCCGCCGAGCAAGGGCCGAAAGATTTCCCGGAATTGCTGCTGAGCCCCGGCGTTGGTGCTCGCACCGTACGCTCGCTGGCGATGGTCGCGGAAGTCGTGCATGGCGCGCCGTACCGCTTCCGGGACCCGGCGCGATTCTCGCTCGCGCATGGTGGCAAGGACCGTCACCCCTATCCGGTGCCGATCAAGGTCTATGACGAAACCATCCGCGTGCTCAAATCGGCGGTGCAGCAGGCAAAACTCGGCCGCGAGGAGCGGATGGGCGCGCTGAAGCGGCTCGATGACCAGGCGCGGCAGCTCGAGCCGACGGCGACGGGGCCATCCTTTGAGGCATTCGTCGGCCAAGAGCGGAGCCAGTCCGCTTCGCTCGGCGGCCGTTCGGTGTTTGGTTGGGAGAAAGATCTGCCGGCGCGCAAGTTGGGGTCGGCAGATTCGTGAAGCCTTGCGGAAAGCGACTTGTCCGCCGTAGCTCGGAGAGCGAAGGCGGAAGCGTGCCCACCTTCGCATGCATGGTCGTGGAGGTGGGCACGGCGCGTCCGCGCCTTTGCCCACCCCACGAGTTCATCACGAGATCAGCGCGGCGCGCGCTTCGCCAGAATCCGCTGCAGGGTGCGGCGGTGCATGTTGAGACGCCGCGCGGTCTCCGAGACGTTGCGGTTGCACATCTCGTAGATGCGCTGGATGTGCTCCCAGCGCACGCGATCCGCCGACATCGGGTTGGCCGGCAATTCCGACTTCTCGGTGCCGGTGGCCAGCAGCGCCGCGACGACGTCGTCGGCATCCGCGGGTTTCGAGAGATAGTCGACCGCGCCCATCTTCACCGCGGTGACGGCGGTGGCGATATTGCCATAGCCGGTCAGCACGATGGCGCGCGCGTCGGGGCGCTTGCGCTTCAGCGCGGAGACGACGTCGAGCCCGTTGCCGTCGCCGAGACGCAGGTCGACCACGGCGAACGCCGGCGCGGCGCGGCCGATCTGGGCAAGCCCGTCCGACACCGTGTCGCAGGAGGTGACGGTGAAGCCGCGGGTCTCCATGGCGCGCGCCAGGCGCTCCAGGAACGGCTTGTCGTCCTCCACGATCAGGAGCGAACGGTCGGCATGGTCGGCAAGTTCAGGTGCAGCAGCGCTCAAGTCAGACGTCCCAGTCGTGAACGGTCTCCAACATATGGCGTGTCAGCAAGGCACTGCCAAGGCCGTAAAAGGTCTGGACCGGCGCGGCGAAATACCGCGACGCTTTGGTTAACCCGTCGATTCGCCAGTGGGTTCCTGGGCCTCGAAGCGATGGCGCGGCCACACGATCTGCACCACGGCGCCGTGATCGGGAAAAGTGCGGTTGGAGAACGACACCTTCGCACCGGTTCGCTCCAGCAGCGTGCGGGCGATGAAGACGCCAAGCCCAAGGCCGCCGCGGTCGCCTTCATCGGCGCTGCGGCGGCGCGACACATAGGGCTCGCCAATGCGCCTCAGCATGTCAGGCGCAATACCCGGGCCGTCGTCGGAGATCACGATCTCCACGGTCTCGCTATTCCACCAGGCGTTCACCTCGACCACATCGCGCGCAAAGTCGACGGCGTTTTCCAGGATGTTGCCGACGCCATAAAGAATGGCGGGATTGCGCGCGCCGACCGGCTCGCGGGTCGGAGCGACCGCGATGCGCACCTTGATCTCGACACCAAAATCGCGATGCGGCGCCACCACCTCCTCGATCAGCAGCGACAGCTTCATGCGGTCGAACGGCGCGCCGGACGAAGACAGCTGCGCGATCTTGGCGAGGATGTCGCGACATCGCGTCGCCTGCTCGCGCAGCGTCCGCAGGTCGGAGGAGAGCGGGCCTTCGGGCACGGTCTTCTCCAGCTCGCGCGAGATCAGGAAGATGGTCGAGAGCGGCGTGCCGAGCTCATGCGCGGCGGCGGCGGCCAGGCCATCGAGCTGGGTCAGATGCTGCTCGCGCGCCAGCACGAGTTCAGTGGCGGCGAGCGCGTCGGAAAGTTTTCGCGCCTCCTCGGTGACCTGGAATGCGTAGAGGCTGGTGACGCCGATGGCGAGCACGATGGAGAGCCAGACGCCGAACAGATAGATCGGCGGCAGCACCAGCGGATCGTCGGAATCCCAGGGCAGGGGATAGTGATAGAACACGAGGTTGGAGGCGCAAGCGACCGCGACAATGCCGAGCGCCATGGTCATGCGCACCGGCAGCGCGGTGGCGGAGATCAGCACGGGCGCGAGGAACAGGAACGAGAACGGGTTTTGCAGTCCGCCGGTCATGAACAACAGCCCGGCGAGCTCGACGATGTTGAGCGCGAGCAGCGCGGCGGCCCAGACCGGCTCCAGCCGCTGCATCGGATTGAAGATGCTCTGCACCGCCAGATTGATCAGCGCGGACAGGCCGATGATGACGAGGCAGGGAATGACGGCGAAGTCGAAATTCAGCCCCTGCGAGACGATGAAGACGGCGGCGAGCTGGCCGAGCACGGCAAGCCAGCGCAGCCGCAAAATCGTGTCCAGACGGACATAGCGGCTCGGTTGGCGGAATTCGGTAGCGGCTACATCGGTCATGTCCCAAGTTTAGCCGCCGATTGCCACGATCACAAATTAGCCAAACGGCCGCAAAGCCTTGCGCTCACCCCGGCAATGGCCCAATGAACGGCCCATGACACTCCTCGCCGATGCGCCCGCAAGACCGCCCGCCGCCGACCCCAGATCGGCGGCGATCGATGTCGAGCATCTGGTGAAGATCTACAAGACCACCCACGCGGTCGAGGATGTCACCTTCCGCATCGCGCGCGGCAGCATCACCGGCCTGCTCGGCGGCAACGGCGCCGGCAAGACCACGACGATTGCCATGATCATGGGGCTGGTGCTGCCGACCTCGGGCCGCATCCAGGTACTGGGCCATCCGATCCCCGAGGAGAGCGATGCGGTGCGGGGCCGGATGAATTTCGAGAGCCCCTATGTCGACATGCCGATGCGGCTGACGGTGCGGCAGAACCTCACCATCTTCGGCAAGCTCTATGCGGTGCCTGACGTGCGCGGGCGCATCGCGCAACTGGCCGATGATCTCGACCTCAACGATTTCCTCGACCGCGCCAATGGCAAGCTTTCCGCGGGACAGAAGACCCGCGTGGCGCTGGCGAAAGCGCTGATCAACGAGCCAAAGCTGTTGCTGTTGGACGAGCCGACCGCTTCGCTCGATCCCGACACGGCCGACTGGGTGCGGCAGCATCTGCAGGATTATCGCAAGACGCATGACGCCACCATCCTGCTCGCCTCGCACAACATGCTGGAGGTCGAGCGGCTGTGCGACCGTATCATCATCATGAAGCGCGGCCGCATCGAGGACGACGATACGCCCGAGCAGATCATGGCGCGCTATGGCCGCGATACGCTGGAGGAGGTGTTTCTCGACGTCGCCCGCGGCCGCGACCGGGAGGGCGCGCGATGAGCGGGGTCGCGGTGCGCGAGGGGCGGGGCATTGCGCTGCATCGCATCGGCGCGATGGTGCTGCGCTACTGGTATCTGTTGCTGTCGTCCTGGCCGCGGCTGCTCGAGCTGATCTACTGGCCGATCCTGCAGATCATCACCTGGGGTTTCCTGCAGAGCTACATTTCGCAGAACGACTCATTTTTCGCCCGCGCCGGCGGCACGCTGATCGGTGCGGTGATCCTGTGGGACATCCTGTTCCGCGGCCAGCTCGGGTTCTCGATCTCGTTCCTCGAGGAGATGTGGTCGCGCAATCTCGGCAACCTCATGATGAGCCCGCTGAAGCCGATCGAATTTCTGATCGCGCTGATGACGATGAGCCTCATTCGCCTCGCCATCGGCGTCATCCCGATGACGCTGCTCGCCTGGTTCTTCTTCGGCTTCACCTTCTATTCGATCGGCCTGCCGCTGATTTTGTTCTTCTGCAATTTGATCTTCACCAGCTGGTCGATCGGCATCTTCGTCTCCGGCCTCGTGCTGCGCAACGGGCTCGGCGCGGAGAGCATCGTCTGGACGCTGATGTTCGTAATGCTGCCGCTCGCCTGCATCTACTATCCGGTCAGCGTGCTGCCCCATTGGCTGCAATATGTCGCCTGGGCGCTGCCGCCGACCTACGTGTTCGAGGGGATGCGGGCGCTGCTGACCGATCATACGTTCCGGGCCGATCTGATGCTTGATTCGCTCGCCATTAACGCTGCGCTGTTCGTTGCCTCTTTTCTGATCTTCCTTGCCCTTTTGCGCAGCGCCAAACGGCACGGATCGCTGCTCGGGGGTGGCGAATAAGTCACAATTCCCCGTGAAATATCGGGGTTTTTTCGATTTCCGCCCCCAACTAGTAACTAATCGGTACATTGACGCTTTATTTGCCAGACTGCAGTATGCTGCGGCGCAAAACAGGGCTTCGAGGGACATATGCCTATCGGTGAATTTGGCGGTGCACCGCCGTTAGCAGGGCAAGGCAGTCCGGCACTCACGACGCCGATGTACTGGATGTACGAGATGGCGCAGGCCTCTCTCAATCCGGCCCGCGCCGTCACCGACGCCACGAAAATCCTGTTTCAGAATCCGCTCAATCCCTGGACCCACACCAATTTCGGCAAATCCGTTGCCGCCGCCTGCGAGCTGTTCGAGCGCACCACGCGCCGCTACGGCAAGCCGGAATGGGGCCTGCACGAAACCCAGGTCAACGGCGTCCGCGTCCCGGTCGAAATCAAGTCGGTGTGGGAGCAGCCGTTCTGCCGGCTGCTGCACTTCGACCGCAAGCTGACCCGCCCGCTGCACACGCCGGCGCCGCGCGTGCTGATCGTGGCGCCGATGTCCGGCCACTACGCCACGCTGCTGCGCGGCACGGTCGAGGCCTTCCTGCCGACCCATGAGGTCTACATCACCGACTGGGCCGATGCGCGCATGGTGCCGGTCACGCAAGGCCGCTTCGATCTCGAGGATTACATCGACTATCTGATCGAGATGCTGCATGAGCTCGGCGGCAACATGCATGTGATCGCGGTGTGCCAGCCTTCGGTGCCGGTGGTGGCCGCCGTCTCCATCATGGAAGCCAACAACGATCCCTATGTGCCGCTGTCGATGACGCTGATGGGCGGCCCGATCGACACCCGGCGCAATCCGACCTCGGTGAATGCGCTCGCCGAAGATCGCGGCATCGAATGGTTCCGCAACCACGTCATCACCAAGGTGCCGTTCCCGCATCCCGGCGTGATGCGCGACGTCTATCCGGGCTTCCTGCAGCTCAACGGCTTCATCAGCATGAACCTCGACCGGCATGTCGACGCCCACAAGGCGCTGTTTGCCAATCTGGTGAAGGGCGACGGCGACCTCGTCGACAAGCATCGCGAATTCTACGACGAATATCTCGCGGTCATGGACCTGCCCGCCGAGTATTATCTGCAGACCGTCGACCTCGTCTTCGTCAAGCACGCGCTGCCCAAGGGGACGATGACCCACCGCGGCCGCCCGGTCGATCCCTCGAAAATCCGCCGCGTCGCGCTGATGACGGTCGAAGGCGAGAACGACGACATTTCCGGGCTCGGCCAGACCGAGGCGACGCATGCGCTGTGCCCGCTGATCCCCGCCCATCGCCGCGTGCATTACATGCAGAAGGGCGTCGGCCATTACGGCGTGTTCAACGGCTCCCGCTTCCGCTCGGAGATCGTGCCGCGTATCAACGATTTCATGGTCTCGGCGATGACTAACAAGAAGCCGTCGCTCAAGGTGGCGCATTCCGCGGCTGAATAACGGAAACCCGAACGCGAATCTGCATTGGCGTTAACCATCTGAATCCACACAGGGAATTCAGATTCGCGGCTCCCCGAATGAATGAGTTCAGACTCAGTTCTTGAGTCGCCGAATCGGACCGGAACCGACCTAAATTTTTGGGTTCCGGCCCCTGCCGGTAGGGGCGGAGCGCCGGCCAACCCCTGTATATTGGGCAAATGATTTGTTTTTGCGCCGAGCGATTTCCCTGGCGGCGGATGTGGCAGATTCCGGGGGAACTGCTCCTCCCCGGACTTCCAGACATGGCTACTCGCGCGCTCCTCTACCGGCGGCCCGCCGAACCCTCGACTATCGTGGTCAGGCACGGCTCGCAATTCTTCTCGATCAAGCTCCGCCGGCACCGGCGCGCGCGCCGCTATACCTTGCGCATCCACCCGACCGACCGCGCGGCGATCCTGACCATGCCGCCGCGCGGCACCATCGCGGAGGCGCGCGAGTTCGCCACCATGCATGGCGGCTGGATCGCCGCCCGTCTCGGCCGCCTGCCGAAGGCCGCACCGTTCCAGCCCGGAACCGTGATCCCGCTGCGCGGCATGCCGCACCGGATCGTGCACCGCGCCGGCGAACGCGGCACGGTGTGGACGGAGACGCGCGAGTCCGGCGAGAAGATTCTGTGCGTGGCTGGCGGCGTCGAATTCACCGACCGCCGCGTGCACGACTTCCTCAAGCGCGAGGCGCGCAAGGAACTGCACAAGGCAGCCCTTGCCTATGCCGACGCGCTCGGCGTGCGGGTCAAGCGGGTCTCGATCCGCGACCAGTCGAGCCGCTGGGGTTCCTGCACCTCGGCCGGCTCGCTGTCGTTCTCCTGGCGGCTGATCCTGGCCCCGCCCTTCGTGCTGGATTACCTCGCCGCCCATGAAGTCGCGCATCTCGTCGAGATGAACCACTCGCCGCGGTTCTGGCGCGTGGTCGGTCGCGTCTGCGACCATGTCGAGCGCGCCAAGCGCTGGCTCGATACCCACGGCAACGATCTGCATCGTTACGGGATCGAGGACTGAGGTTTCCTGCCCCGGATGCTGCGCAGCGCCATCGGCGCGTAAACGCGCTTTTTGGCGCTGCACCGCGTCCGGGACACGAGAGCTAGCAAGTACCGAGACAAACGCGATCCTCAGTGGAATTGAAGGGCGATCTCATGATCGTGAAATCCTGCAGCGATAACGTCTTCAATGGCACATGCGGAGGATGGCAAGTCTGGTCTCTATCGGACGGCTACCTTGAGATGCCGGCGACACTTTTGCGAGACACGGAGAATAAACCAGTGCCGCAAGCTGCGCGGGCAGCGACGCTTCGCCTGTCCGTCAACTGCTTCGCCCTCGCAGGTCCAGGCGTCGACGGCATACTGATCGACAGCGGAGGTGGCGGGTGGGCTTCCACAGTAGGACGTCTCGAGGAGACCATGGCGGAGGCCGGAATAGATCCGGCGTCGATCACGGACTTGGTGCTGACCCACACCCATCAGGATCATGTACACGGGCTTTTGACTCCCGACGGACGAGTGTTGTTTGCGAACCTGAAGACGATTGTTATTCCCGAGGCGGCGGTGGCCAGCTTTTTCGCCGAGGCCCACCTCGCGCAGTTCCGCCCTCTGTTGAAACCGGTCCGGAATGGCGACCGGCTAGTCGAGGGATTGAGGGCGGTTTCCCTGCCCGGACATGCTCCTGGCCATACCGGTTACACGTTGGACACGGATGAGGACCGTGTCCTGTTCTTCGGGGATATCGTTCATGTTCCCGCCTTGCAGTTCGGCAATCCCGCGTTCAGTTGGGGCTACGACGACGACCAGCCCACAGCACGGGCGACCCGCCAAAGGATTTTCCATGAGGTAGCTGAAGCGGGGACATGGATCGCCGGCGCGCACCTCGGCTGGCCGGGTATTGGGCGCATCGTGCGGAAGGGCGAAGCATATGGCTATGAGCCGGCAACAGGGTGAGCGACTGGAAAGGTCGCGCGGCCGTAGGTTACGCACCGCGATCATATCCTTCGTATGTACTCGCCGAGCTGAGGACTGTGCCTAGCTAGGTTAGCGGTTTCCCCCGAACAGCCGATCCACCAGCCAGCCGTCGAGGCCGGCGGCGGGCTCCGGCCGCGCATGCGGGTTCGGTGGTGCGGAGGCGCGGGTCGGCGGCGGGCGATAGCCGCCATCCGAAGCAATCGGTCGGGGCGGCATCGGCGCTTGCGCCGGCACGCTCGACTGCGACGCGGTCTGGAAAAAATTCGACAGGAAGCCGCCGACGCCGCGCGAATTCGGCATCACCGCGACCGGCACGCCCTGATGCGCTATGCGCATGAAACGCGTCCACACTTCCACCGGCAGACCGCCGCCGGTCGCCTTTTTGGTCGGCGAATTATCGTCATTGCCGAGCCAGACGCCGGTGACGAGGTTGGCGGTGTAGCCGATGAACCAGGCGTCGCGGAAGTCCTGGCTGGTCCCGGTCTTGCCGGCCGCGGTCCAACCGGGGATGTCGGCCTTGCGCGCCGTGCCGCTGGCGATGGTCTCCTGCATCATGGTGTTCATCATCGCCACATAACGCGGCTCGATCACCTGATTGGGCTGCTCCGGCTGGCGCGCATAGAGCAGCTTGTTGCCCTCCATGGTGCGGATCTTCGTCACCACATGCGGTGACGCGGAAAGCCCGCCATTGGCAAACGCCGCGTAGGCGCCGACCAATTCGGTGACCGAAACTTCTGAGGTGCCGAGCGCGATCGACGGATTGGCCTCGAGCTTTGAGGAAATGCCGAGCCGGTGCGCAGTGCGCACCACGTTCTTCGGTCCGACCTCGATGCCGAGCCGCACCGCCACGGTGTTGAGCGACATCGCCAGCGCTTGTGTGAGTGTCACCGCACCGAAATATTCATGGGTGTAGTTCTCCGGCTGCCAGCCCTTGAGGTTCAGCGGCGCGTCCTGCCGGACGGTTTCCGGCGTTAGCCCCGCCTCCAGCGCCGTGAGATAGACGAATGGCTTGAACGCCGAGCCGGGCTGGCGCTTGGCGGTCACCGCGCGGTTGTATTGGCTGTCGGCATAATTGCGGCCGCCGACCATGGCGCGCACGGCGCCGTCGGGCGTCATTGCGACCAGCGCGCCCTGTGTGACGTTGAACTTCACGCTCTTTGCCGCCAGCTCGTCGATGATGGCGGCTTCCGCCACGCTCTGCAGCTTTGGATCGATCGTGGTCTCGACCACGATGCTCTGGTCGATCTGGCCGACCAGATCATCCAGCACTTCGCCGATCCAGTCGGCGACATAATTGACGGTGCCGGCGCCCGCCGGCTTCACATGGTAGGAGGGATGGCCGATCGAGGCCTTGGCCTGCGCATCGGTGATGAACTTGGCGTCCGCCATGGCGGTCAGCACGATCTGCGCGCGCTGCTCGGCGCCCTCAGGATTGCGGTTCGGCGCTAGGCGAGACGGCGACTTGACGAGGCCGGCGAGCATCGCGGCTTCCGCGATCGTGACCGATTTGGCCGACTTGCCGAAATATTTTTGTGCGGCGGCTTCCACGCCATAGGCGCCGGAGCCGAAATAGACGCGATTGAGATAGAGCTCGAGAATCTGGTTCTTGGAATGCTTGCGCTCCAGCCAGAGCGCCAGCTCGACCTCCTGCAGCTTGCGGTTAAAGGTGCGCTCCTGGGTCAGGAATAGGTTTTTCGCAAGCTGCTGCGTCAGCGTCGAGCCGCCCTGCGAGACGCCACGGTGCAGCACGTTGGTGACGGCGGCGCGCGCGATGCCGATAGGGTCGACGCCGTAATGCGAATAGAAGCGGCGATCCTCGATGGCGATGAAGGCCTTTGGCAGGTAGGGCGGCAGATCCTTCAGCGCGACATTGCTGCCCGCCATTTCGCCGCGGGTCGCCAGCACGCTGCCGTCGAGGCCCGTGATCTGGATGGTCGGCGGACGCTTCGGGATCTCCAGCGACTGGATCGCCGGCAGATGCGCGCCGGCCCAGACCACGAGGCCAACGACAGCGATGGCCCCCCACAGCGACAGCACCGCGCCCCAATAAACGAGGCGGCCGAGGCGGAAGCGGCCGCCTGATTTCCCGCGTCGTTTGGCGTTGCTCTTGCTCACGCGGGGTTTGCGCTCCGGCGGCGGGGCATCGTCGTCATCGTCATCGTTATCGTCCACCCTACGTTTGGCGGATTTCATCGGTTTATCCTCGGCGGCGGGAATGCGGTCCTTTGGATCGAGGCGCAAATCGGCGAGAGCTGCGGAGAGCCCAAACCGCGGCTCCTTGCGGCCGCCGCTCTTTTTCCGTCCCCACGCCATACGCCAACGCCGTCCACACCGGGTCCCCGGCGCACGCTACTGACGGGACTTTAAAGGCCGGTTAGCGAGAGGTTAATGCGGGATTAGGAGCTGAGGCGGCGTGTGCTAGAAAGCCTCCGCAATTCAAGGAGAACGGCATGGGCCACATCGATCCGACCAAGGAGGTTTTTGCGCAATTCCGCGACAGCGATCGGCCGGGCCCGATCCATATGCTGAACCTGGTGCGGCTGCGGGCACAGGCCGCCTATCCCGACGGGCGCAAGGCGACCGGCGCGGAAGCCTATGCGGCGTATGGCCGCGAGAGCGGGCCGGTGTTCGAGCGGCTCGGCGGCAGAATCGTCTGGCAGGGAAAATTCGAGCTGATGCTGATCGGCCCCGAGGCCGAACGCTGGGACCATTGCTTCATCGCGGAGTACCCGTCGGTCGCCGCCTTCGTCGAGATGATCCGCGACCCCGTCTATCGCGAGGCGGTGAAGCACCGCCAGGCCGCGGTGGAGGATTCCCGTCTGATCCGCCACGCGGTGTTGCCGGTGGGGAAGACGTTCGGGGAAGTGCCGAAGTAAACGCCGATCCGCGTAGGGTGGCAAAGCGACCTGTCCGCCGTAGTTCGGAGAGCGAAGGAGGAAGCGTGCCCACCTTCACGAGCGCGCTGGTCAAGGTGGGCACGGCGCGAAGTCGCGCCTTGCCCACCCTGCGAGGGCTCAAAAACAAATCGGCGGCCCGAGGGCCGCCGATCGCATTCCAATCTTGTCCGAGACTAACCCGACGGGCCTGCGTCCTCCATGATCGGGCCGAACAGCTCCCAGCGCTCGCCGTTGAACTTCATCATCTGCAGCTGCTTGTTGACGCGGTAGTCGTTGGGTCCGGTGTTGATCTTCATGCCGGGCAGGCCGAGATCGAGCACGACATCCTTGAGGCTCGCGGCCTGCCTCATCACGTTCTCGCGCGTGAGATCGTCGCCGCACTGTTTGAGCACCTGCACCAGCAGCTGCGCGGTCGAATAGCCGTAGGTATTGACCGTGTTCATCTTGTCGCCTTCGGGGAAATACTTTTCCATGAAGTCGAGATACTTCTTCAGGCCCGGATCGTCCTTCCAGGTCGGATCGGCGGGATCCTTGCCGTATTGCACGCTGATCACACCTTTCGATGCTTCGAGTCCCGCCGGTTTCAGCGTGGCGCTGACCGGGCTCGCGTTGATGTCCACGATGTGCACCGGATGCCAGTTCAACTCGTGGATCTTGCGAATCGCCTGCGCCGCCTGCTTCGGCGTCGAAGCGCTGTAGAAGAGATCAGCGCCGGCATCCTTGATCTTGAGCACCTGGGAATCGATGGTGGGGTCGGAGACCTCGTAGGAGGCTTCGGCGACGATCATCTTGGCCGCCTTGTCGCCGAGGCCGGCCTTCAGGCCGTTGATGTAGTCCTTACCGAGATCGTCGTTCTGATAGAGGATGCCGATCTTGGCGTTCGGATGCTCCTTCAGAATGTACTGGCCATAGATCTTGCCCTCGACGAAGTAGTTCGGGTTGTAGCCCATGGTCCAGGGGAAGTTCTTCGGGTCGGTGAACTTCGAGGCGCCGGTGGCGGCGAACAGCTGCGGGATCTTCTTGCTGTTGAGATATTTCTGCACGGCGGCATTCGCCGCGGTGCCGATCAGCTGGAAGGTGAGCAGGACTTCATCGCCTTCCACCAGCTTGCGGACCTGCTCCACCGTCTTCGGCGGCGAATAGGCATCGTCGTACTGGATCAGGTTGATCTTGCGGCCGTTGACGCCGCCCTGGTCGTTGATCATCTTCATGTAGGCGGCCTGGGTCTTGCCGATATTGGCATAGACGGAATAGGCGCCGGAGAACGGCACGGTCTGGCCGATCTTGATCTCGGTGTCGGACGCGCCGGTATCGTATTTTTTCTGCGCGTAGGCCGACGATGCCGACAGCGCAATCGCGGCTGCCGTTGCCGTGACCAGATGGAAAATTCCGTTCCTCATCGTGCTGGTTTCCTCAATTGATATGTGCTGAAGCCGATGGTCTTCCCCGCCAATAAAGGCGGCCGCCATCGCTGGCGGCGATACTGGCGGAAGCCATGGTGCAATGCAAGACGAGGCCGCGGGCGGCCGGATTAAATCAGCTCAGCCAAAGCAGGATTAACGCGAGGGCAGCAGGTCCCGCCTGCACAAAAAGTATCCGGCGGCTGACGCTATAAGCCCCGTAGGCGCCGGCAACGATCACGCAGAGCAGGAAGAACACCTTGATCTGGAATGCCACGGCGGGCGCCGGGTGAAACAGGCCCCAGATCAGGCCGGCGGCGAGGAAGCCGTTATAGAGGCCTTGATTGGCGGCGAGCACAGCGGAGTCGTTGGCCTTCTCCTGGGTATTGCGAAACGTCTTCAGGCCGAGCGGCTTGGTCCAGAGGAACATCTCCAGGATCAGGAAATAGGCGTGCAACAGCGCGACGATCGCGACCAGCGCGTTGGCGATCCAGATCATGTTTCCCCCAGGCATCCAGATTTCGGGTGGACGCTACCACGGAGCGGATTACATGTGCGAGACGTTGATCGCGCGAGCATGATCCCGACCCGAAGGGCCGCGTTAGCGCAAAGTGGGAACCGGTTTTCGGAAAAGATCCTGCTCAAATAACAAGATAAAGCGCTGCCATGCCCATCGAAACCTTTCGCCTTGACCGCCTGACAACGCCGATCGGCGTCGCGCTGCTTGTCACGGACGAGGACGGCGTGCTGCGCGCGCTCGACTGGGAAGATTATGAGCCGCGGATGCGCGAGCTGTTACGGCTGCAGTGCGGTGCCGTCGAGCTGAGGGAAACGAAAGCCCCGGCGGCAGTGAAGGCGTCGCTGTCGGCCTATTTCAAGGGCGACATCGATCGGCTCGGCGAGATCAGCTGGCGCGCCGGCGGCACGCCGTTCCAGCGCAAGGTGTGGAGCGCGCTGCCGAAGATTCCTGCCGGCTCGACGCTGAGCTATGGCGCCCTGGCGGCAAAACTCGGCGCGCCGCGCGCGATGCGCGCGGTCGGACACGCCAACGGCGCCAATCCGATTTCCGTGGTCGTGCCCTGTCATCGGCTGATCGGCGCCAATGGCTCGCTGGTGAAATATGGCGGCGGGCTGGACCGCAAGCGCTGGCTGCTGCGGCACGAGGGCGTCACGATCGGATCACCCGAGAGCTAGGTGATGATGTGCGCCGGCGAAGTCACCGCGCGCGATCGGCCGGCACCGCGCGATCCCAGCACCATTTCCGTGGTCCAGTTCATCAGCTGGGAGGTGTAGGCGTGCTGGTGCTCGGGTTGCGACAGCCCATGATCAGCGCCGCCGATCACGCGGTAGGTGAGCGAGTGCGCGCGCCGAAAGGAGGCCCGGTAACTGATGATCGTCTCGTGCGGGATGTAGTCGTCATGCTCGGACTCGATGATCAGAACGTCGCCGCAAAATTTGGCGCAGGCGCGCAGCGCCCGGTTCTCCTTGGGGGACACGAAGCTGCGCCGGTAGGCGGCGAGCACCTCGCGGTCAAGCTGGCGCTTGGCGACGTCCCATTCGTCGTCCTTGTAGAGCGCCGGCACCCGAAGCGCCATCCAGCGCACGGGCCGGGCTTCGGTGAGCAGCGCCGCCAGATAGGCGCCATAGCTGCTTCCGACCACCGCGACGGCTGATCGATCGACCGCGGCATGGCGCACCAACGCGTCATAGGCGGCGATCAGGTCATGCAGGTTCTGCTCGCGCGTGACGCTCCCAAACTGGGATTTCGTTCCGGCATGGCCGCGAAGGTCGAAGGTCAGGCATACACAGCCGAGCGCGGCGATCTCGCGCGCGCGCAACAGGTCGGTTGCCTGGCTGCCGCCCCAGCCGTGGACAAACAGCACCGCGGGGAGCGAGCTGGCCGGAGTGAGCAATGTGCCTGCGAGATGTTGATCTTCGACCGTGATTTCAACCGCTGTTTGCTCGGGGTTCATACGTGCAGATGTGCGTATTTCGTGATCGGCCCGACCTGCTCGTCGATGCCTTCATAGTAAACAATCGCATTGGCTGGTCTTGGCGGGCAAGTCCCATAGGCCTCCACCGACGAAGCCCCCACGGTTTGCAGGGCGCTGTCGGCGGCAAACGCCTCGATCGCGGTGATCTCGGCCGGGGTGGCTCCACCAATCCGCCACGACTGTTCAAGCACACCGGAACAACGCTGTCCCGACGCGGATGTTCCGGAAATCACATCATAATTCCTTCGCGACGCAAGGAGGTCCGGAAAGTGCCTGACGGCGGCGGCATCATAGTGCTGGGCCTGGGCAATGGCCGTGCGGATGTCGTCGGGTGGGCCGGTTAGCCGGGCAAGCTCGTCATAGCCTCCGCGCGCCACCACGAGGTCGGAACCGCCATAAGCCGGTTGACCGGCATTGTCACGGGTCAGCTTCTGCACCCCGTAATAGCTGGCCACGAGCCCATGGAAGCGGATTTGCCCGACGCTGTATGTCACTGACGCCGACAGGTTCTCTTCGAGAACGAGGCCGAACTGCGCAAGCTGGGTGAGATCGAGCTTTTGCAGGATCGAATCGAATTCGCTGGCGTCACGCAACACCGATTGTCCGCGCCCGCCGGTCGCCTTGACCGGCTTCACACGGACAGGACCTTCGCCGAGCAGGCAATGAACGGCAATATAGGCATCTTCCACGCTGAAAGCGGTGTATCCGCGCGGCACAACGCCGCGCACGTCTGCTGCGAATCCGGGCGACCAGTTCGGTGGCGAGCGGGCATGCGCCGAGACCAGGCCATGCGTGATGGCCTTTGTGCCGACGAAGCCATAGGGCACGACGCCGCCGAGCAGATCACGCTCGCTGGTGATGCCGAGCCGGCGCGCCTCGTCGACGCCCACCACCGTATCCGTTGGCAGGAAATAGCGCCGGCTGACCTGGTCGTGGCTGGCTTCGAATTCGCCGCCGAAGCAGGCACCGGTGAGTACCGCAATCCTCTTGCCCATCTCGATGTGGGCGAGCCTTTCGTGGGTTGCGCAAAAGCGGCTGCCCACAGGCGTGTGGATGACGACCGTCCTGCCGATAGAAGATTGGAATGTCATCGCCGATCCTCAGCCGCTGACCGGTTGCGCAATAGCTCGGCAAGGGAACGCCGGCGAGAACCGTGTTGTTCCGCGACAGCCGGATGACAATGACAGTGTTGCGGCTCGGATGCGGGCTTGCCCGGCGACGTGCGCCTATGCCGCCGGCTGCGCGGCCTTTTCTTCCTGCGCCAGCAGATGCAGCAGCGCGCTCTTGATCGCGGCCTGCCGGGTCGGCGCGTTGATCTGCGCGCCGAGGAGGTCAGTGACATAGAACACGTCGCGGGCCCGCTCGCCGAAGGTCGCGACATGGGCCGAGGCAATGTTGAGATTGAGTTTTGAGATCGCGGTCGTCAGCTCGTAGAGCAGGCCGGGCCGGTCGAGGCCGGAAACCTCGATCACGGTATAGCGGTCCGACCATTGGTTGTTGATGGTGACTTCCGGCTCGACCACGAAGGCGCGCGCCTTGCCATTGCCCTTGGCGGTGCGGCGCGCCACCACTTCGGGCAGGCGGAGCTTGCCCTCGAGCACCTGCTCGATCATCTCGCCGATCCGCGTGGCGCGGCGGCCCTCGTCCTCGTCGCGGTCGTATTCCCTGGAGATCGCGATGGTGTCGAGCGCGCGGCCGTCGGTGGTGGTGTAGATCTGCGCATCGACGATGTTGGCGCCGGCCGACGCGCAGGCGCCGGCGATGATCGACAGCAGCCAGGGATGGTCGGTGGCGAGAATGGTCAGCTCCGTGACGGCGCGCGCCTCGTCGAAGCCGACATTGATCGCAAGCTGGTGGTCGGCCTCTTCGCTGTTGCGGATGAATCGGGCGTGACGAATCTTGTGCGGCAAGTCGACCTTGAGCCAGTAGGCCGGATAGTGCCGGCTGATATAGGCATTGAGCTCGGCTTCCGGCCATTCGGTGAAGGCGGCGCGGAATTCCGACTGGGCGACTGCGATGCGCTGGGCGCGGTTCACTTCCGAGAAGCCGCCGGTCAATACCGGCTCGGTCTCGTAATAGAGCGTGCGCAAGAGCTGCGCCTTCCAGCCGTTCCACACGCCGGGGCCGACGCCGCGGATATCCGCGGTGGTCAGGATGGTCAACAGCTTCATCGGCTCGACCGATTGCACCACGGCGGCAAAATTCTCGATGGTCTTGCGGTCCGAGAGATCGCGCGACTGCGCGACCGTCGACATCGTAAGGTGCTGCTCGATCAGCCAGGCGACCAGTTCCGTGTCGGCCGGCGAAAAGCCGAGCCGTGGGCAGAGCCGCCGCGCCACCCTGGCGCCGGCGATGGAATGGTCCTCCGGGCGACCCTTGGCGATGTCGTGCAGCAGCGTGGTGATGTAGACCACCGCGCGATGCTCGGGGCGGATCTTCCGGAACAGGTCGCTGGCGAGCACGAACTCGTCATTGCCGCCGCGCTCGATCTCCTGCAGCCAGCCGACGCAGCGGATCAGGTGCTCGTCGACCGTGTAGTGATGATACATGTTGAACTGCATCATCGACACGATCTTGCCGAAGGCGCGGATGAAATGGCCGAGCACGCCGGTCTCGTTCATCCGCCGCAGCACCGTCTCGGCGTTCTGCGAGGTCAGAATCTCCATGAACAGCCGGTTGGCTTCCGGGTTTTCCCTAAGCTGCGTGTTGACCAGCTTCAGTGAGCGCGTCACCGTGCGCATCGCGTCGGGATGGAAGGCGAGGTCGTTCTTCTGCGCCAGGCGGAAGATGCGGATCAGGTTGACCGGATCGTGCTTGAAGACGTCGGGCGCGGCGAGGTTGATGCGGTTGTTGTCGATGATGAAATCTTCGCTGTCGGGCACGCGGCGCCGTTTCGCGCTCGGGCGGAATTTCGCCACCATGCGCGAAAGCACCGGCGCCGGCTTGGCATTCTCTTCCTCGAGCTTGGCGCACAGGATCGCGGTGAGGTCGCCGACGTCCTTGGCCACCAGGAAGTAGTGCTTCATGAAGCGCTCGACATCCTGCATGCCGGGATGGCTGGTGTAGCCGAGCCGGACCGCGATCTCGCGCTGCATGTCGAAGGACAGCCGCTCCTCGGCGCGGCCGGCGAAGAAATGCAGATTGCAACGCACCGACCAGAGGAAATCGGCGCAGCGGCGGAAGGTGCGGTACTCCTGCGCGTCGAACACGCCGCGCTCCAGCAGCTCGTCGGTATCGTGCACGCGGTAGACGTACCTCGCGATCCAGAACAGCGTGTGCAGGTCGCGCAGGCCGCCCTTGCCGTCCTTCACATTGGGCTCGACCAGGTAACGCGACTGTCCGCCGCGGCGGTGCCGCTCCTCGCGCTCGGCGAGTTTCGCCGTGACGAATTCGGCCGCGGTGCCCTGCACCACTTCCCTGTCGAAGCGGGCGACCAGCTCGTCATAAAGCGGCCGGTCCCCGGTGAGGAAGCGCGTCTCCAGCACGGCGGTGCGGATGGTCATGTCGCCGCGTGCCTGGCGGATCGATTCATCGACCGAGCGGGTGGCGTGGCCGACCTTCAGCCCCATGTCCCACAGGCAATAGAGGATGGCTTCGGCGACCTGCTCGCCCCAGGCGGTCTGTTTGTAGGGCAGGATGAACAAGAGATCGATGTCGGACTCCGGCGCCATCAGCCCGCGGCCATAGCCGCCGGTCGCCACAACAGCCATGCGCTCCTCGCCGGATGGAATGTGCGAACGGTAGAGATGGCGGGTCGCGGCGTCGTAGAGGATGCGGATGATCTCGTCCTGCATGAAGCAGAGCCGCTCGGCGCAGCGCCGGCCGTGGCGATCCCTGAGCAGGATCGCCTGCGCCTTGGCGCGCGCGGCGAGCATCTCGCCCTTGAGGAGTTGCGCCAGCGACGAGCGGAACACGTCCTCGCGGCCGGCATAATTCGCGGCAAGCGCATCGACCGCCGCGGTGATCCGCGCGGTATCGAAACGTTCGTCCGCTTCGCTGCGGCTGTCTCTTACGACACTGTCCATGCATCTACCGGGATAACGGACCGCGCCCGCGCTGTCACGGGACATTGTTGCAGGCGCATGGTCCTCGATTCGAGGGCGCCCCAGCGTGGCACGGAGGCGCTCATTTTGTCACCGATAAACGGTTGAAATAATGTGCGTTTACCGGTTGCTGCCGGGAAGGGCCGCACACGCCATCGTGACACAGGCGCGCTTCCGCATTACACCGGGGTGCCGCACGACATTCGGGAGAACAACAACAATGGATGCCGCCGAACTCCGCGCCCTGCAGGCCCCGATCAAGGAGCGCTACAAGACCGATCCCTCCGCCGCCGTCATAACCTTGAAGGCAAAAGGCTCGCTCGACAATGAAGGCATCGCCTGCAAGGTCGAGACCGGCCGGGCGCTGGCGGTTGCCGGCCTCCACCCGGCCACCGGCGGGTCGGGGCTCGAGCTCTGTTCCGGCGACATGCTCCTGGAGGCGCTGGTCGCCTGCGCCGGTGTGACCCTGAAGTCGGTCGCTACCGCAGTGGAGGTGCCCTTGAAGGCCGGCCAGGTCATCGCCGAAGGCGATCTCGATTTCCGAGGCACGCTAGGGGTCGACAAGGAGGCCCCGGTCGGCTTTGCCGAAATTCGCCTGCGCTTCGAGGTTTCGACCGATGCGCCGCAGGACAAGCTCGATCTGCTGCTAAAACTTACCGAGCGCTATTGCGTGGTTTATCAGACCATCAGGAACGGCCCGAAAATCTCGGTGTCGATGAAGCGGGTGTAACCCGTCGTCCCTGCTCCTTGTCGTCCCGGCGAAGGCCGGGACCAATACGCCGCGGCCCATCGGTTGGAAACATGCTGTTCGACGGCTTTCGCGCCACATCGGCAGTTGTGGTTATGGGTCCCGGCTTTCGCCGGGACGACATCTGAATGTCCCCCGAACTCTCCTTCCTCATCATTCTCCTCTTCCGCATGGCCATCACCGCGGCTTTCGTGGTGTCGGCCTCTGTTATCGCCGAGCGCTCGGGGCCGGTGATCGGTGCGCTGGTCGCGACCCTGCCGATCTCGGCAGGTCCCTCCTACGTCTTCCTCGCGCTCGATCATGATGCGGCCTTCATTGCCGAAGGCGCGCTCGCTAGCCTGCCGATCAACGCGGCGACAATTGCTCTCGCGCTCACCTATGCCGCGCTGGCGCAGCGCTTTCCCCTGTGGGTGAGCGCCGGCGCGGCAATTGCCGTGTGGCTGGTGCTCGCCACCATCATCCGCCACGTCGAATGGACGCTGCTCGCCGGCCTGATCGTCAATGCGATTGCCTTTGCGATCTGCGTGCCGCTGATGCGGCCGTATATGCATGTGCGGAAGATGCCGCTGATCACGCGCCGCTGGTACGATATCCCGCTGCGCGCAGGCCTTGTCGCAACGCTGGTAGCAACTGTCGTGACGACCTCGGGCTGGGTCGGCCCAAAGATCTCCGGCATCATGGCGCTGTTTCCGATCGTCTTCACCAGCCTGATGCTGATCCTGCAGCCGCGCATCGGCGGCTCGCCGGCCGCGGCCGTGATCGCCAACGGCGCCTGGGGCCTGATGGGATTTGGCCTTGCGATCGCGGTGATCAACGTCGCGGCGCTGCAATTCGGCTCGGTGATCGGGCTGAGTCTGGCGCTGGCGACGTGCGTCGGCTCGAATCTGGCGCTGTGGTGGAACGGGCGGCGCAAGGCGGGCGCTCGTTGATCCTCATGGTGAGGAGCGCCAACGGGTCCGCGCAACAGCGCGGCCCGATGACGGGCTCCGCGCGTCTCGAACCATGAGGCCACCAGTCGGGCCTGCATCCTTCGAGACGCGGCTTGCGCCGCTCCTCAGGATGAGGGTCTTCGTTCAGTGCATTCGATAAAATAGCATCCAGTAGAAGGCGCCCGATACTGCGATCGACAGCAGCGCGGCGCTCGCCGTCGCTGCCGGCGGCAGCCTTTGCCAGCGGCGGATTTCCTGCATCAGGATCAGCGGCACGATCGGCACCAGCAGAAGGATCAGCACCAGCGGCGCCGCCAGCCAGCCCGTCGAAAAGATCATGACGCCACAGATCACGATCTGCGGCAGGCCGAACAGCAGCGCGAGCCACACCAGCAGCGTCGCGAGCCGCTTCATTTTTCCCCCTTTGCCGCGAGCGTCTTGAGCTTGTAGAGCGCCTCCAGCGCCTCGCGCGGCGACATCTCGTCGGGGTGCAGCGCATTGACCGCTTCCATCAATTGCTCGGCTTCGCTCGGCGGGGCGTTATCGGCCGCGGCGCGCGAGGGGACGGCGAACAGCGGCAGATCGTCGACCAGCGCACGCGCGGTCTGGCCGCGGTCCTGCGCCTCGAGTTTTGCCAAGACCGATTTGGCGCGGGCGATCACGGCGGGCGGCAGGCCTGCGAGCTTTGCCACCTGGATGCCATAGGAACGATCGGCCGAGCCCGGCAACACCTCGTGCAGGAACACGACGTCGCCCTGCCATTCCTTCACCCGCACCGTGGCGTTGAACATGCGCGGCAGTTTTGCCGAGAGCGCGGTCAGCTCGTGATAGTGCGTGGCAAACAGCGTGCGGCAGCGGTTGGCTTCATGCAGATGCTCGATCGCGGCCCATGCGATGGAGAGGCCGTCGAAGGTGGCGGTGCCGCGGCCGATCTCGTCGAGAATGACAAGCGAGCGCTCGCTCGCCTGATTAAGGATAACCGCAGTCTCGACCATTTCCACCATGAAGGTGGAGCGGCCGCGCGCCAGATCATCGGCGGCGCCGACGCGCGAGAACAGGCGGTCGACGACGCCGATGCGGGCGCGCCCCGCCGGCACGAAGGAGCCGATCTGCGCCAGCAGCGCGATCAGCGCGTTCTGGCGCAGGAAGGTCGATTTGCCGGCCATGTTGGGGCCGGTGATCAGCCAGAGCTGGCCGCTCTTGTGCGAGGGTCCCGGCGACAGATCGCAGGAATTGGCAATGAACGGCTGGCCGTCGCGCTTGAGCGCCTGTTCGACCACCGGATGGCGGCCGCCTTCCACGGCGAACGACAAGGAATGGTCGACCTCGGGGCGAACATAATTGTCATCGACCGCGAGTTTGGCGAGAGCAGTGGCTACATCGAGCATGGCGAAGGCGTGCGCCGCGGTGCGCAGGTCATCGCTCGCCGCGAGCGCCATCGCGCACAGCCTGTCGAAGATTTCGAGTTCCAGGCCAAGGGCGCGGTCGCCGGCATTGGCAATCTTGGCTTCGATCTCGCCAAGCTCTGCGGTGGTAAAGCGAACCTGTCCGGCCAGCGTCTGGCGATGGATGAAGGTGGCGTTGAGCGGCGGCGACATCAGCTTGTCGCCGTGCTGCGCGGTGACCTCGACGAAATAGCCGAGCACATTGTTGTGCCGGATTTTCAGGCCTTTGACGCCGGTGTCGTCGGCATAGCGCGCCTGCATCGCAGCCACCACGAGGCGGGAGGCGTCGCGCAGGCTGCGCGTCTCATCCAGTGCGCTCTCATAGCCTTCGCGGACAAAACCGCCGTCGCGCTTGATCAGCGGCAGCTGATCGGCCAATGCCCGCGCGAATTCCTGGGCGAGATCGCGCGAGGGGCGGCGCAGCGCGTCCATCACGGCTCTGATTTCCGCCGGTGGATCGTCCAGCCATTCGAGCCGCGTCAGCGCGTGATCGGCGGCCAGGATGCCGTCGCGCAGACCTGCGAGATCGCGCGGGCCGCCGCGTCCGACCGAGAGGCGCGCCAGCGCGCGCGACATGTCCGGCGCATTGCGCAGGGCATCGCGGATGTCCTCGCGCGCGGCGCTGTCCTCGACAAAGGTTGAGACCGCATCGAGCCGCCGCGCGATCGCTGCACTGTCGGTCAGCGGCGCGGCAAGGCGCTGCGCCAGCAGCCTTGAGCCGGCGGGCGTCACTGTGCAGTCGATGGCATCGAGCAGTGAGCCGCGGCGCTCGCCTGATAGCGTGCGCGTCAGCTCGAGATTGGCGCGGGTCGCCGGGTCGATCGCCATGGTGGTGCCGGCCGCCTCGCGCGCAGGCGGCGACAGCGGCGGACGCTTCCCGACCTGGGTGCGGTCGATATAGGTGACGGCCGCGGCGGCGGCGGTCGCTTCCAGCCGCGACATCGCGGCGAGGCCATCCATGGTGGCGACTGCGAAATAGTCGCACAGCCGCCGCTCGGCGGTGGCGCCATCGAACACATCGCGGGTCAGCGGCGTCACCGCGGTCAATTCGCGCAAGGGGGGCGCGAGCTCATTGTCGGAATAGAGCGCGTCCGCCACGATCGCTTCGTTCGGATTGATGCGCGCCAAGGTCGCGGCGAGTTCGCTGCCGGCGCATTCCGTCACCATGAATTCGGAGGTCGAGATGTCGATCCAGGCGAGGCCAAAACGGTCGCCGCCGGAGGACGAGCGGGCACGCGCGATCGCGAGCAGATAGTTGTTGGTGCGGGCATCGAGCAGCGTGTCTTCGGTCAGCGTGCCCGGCGTCA
>Ga0081539_10002448_pt1 | contig 26205 bp, 24 predicted proteins | sample TabmetS4T2R2_FD_71023 | JGI IMG/M metagenome (GOLD analysis project Ga0081539, IMG submission 71023) | Tabebuia heterophylla rhizosphere microbial communities from the University of Puerto Rico - S4T2R2 | ecosystem: Host-associated > Plants > Roots > Rhizosphere ...
CCGCGCATGAGGAGCAGCCCGGCATCGTCCGCCGGTCCGCCGTCACGGATGAGCACGCGCTCGCTCCCGTTCGGCTCCGGGCCCGCGGGACCGAGCCGGGTGCCGTCCTCGCCGTACGGGACCAGTGGCAAGGGCGACGCCACCAGAACGACGTCGGCCTGCCGCGGCAGCGTGAGCCGGAAGTTGGCGCCGCGTCCCGGTTCGCCCCAGGCCTGCAGCCAGCCGCCGTGCAGGTGCGCGTCCTCCTGGGCGATGGCCAGCCCCAGCCCGGTGCCGCCGGTGCTCCTGGCCCGGGCCGGATCGGCGCGCCAGAACCGGTTGAACACCATCGCGAGATCCGCGGAAGCCAGGCCGACACCCCGGTCCAGCACCGAGAACGCGACTGCCTCGCTGGATGCCGCCACCGACACGTCGATGGGTCGGCCCTCTCCGTGTTCGATGGCGTTGCCGAGCAGGTTGCGCAGGATCCGCTCCACCCGGCGGGCGTCGATCTCGGCCGGGCAGGCGTCACGCGGGGAGTGCACCCGGATCGGGCTGCCGCGGCGTTCGGCCAGCGGCGCGAGGGCGTCGACGACCCGGCCCACAACCTCCCGGACGTCGACCGGCTCGGCTTCCAGCACGGCCGCCCCGGCGTCGAACCGGCTGATCTCGAGGAGGTCCCCCAACAGCGCCTCGAACCGGTCCAGCTGGGTCTGCAGCAGCTCGGCGCTGCGCGCCAGCACCGGGTCCAGGGAGTGCCGGGCCTCGTGGATGACCTCGGTCGCCATCCGGATCGTCGTGAGCGGGGTCCGCAGCTCGTGCGAGACGTCCGAGACGAACCGCCGCTGGACCCGGGACAGCTCCTCCAGCTGATGGATCTGGCGTTCCAGCCCAGCCGCCATCTCGTTGAAAGCCCGGCCGAGGCGGGCGATGTCGTCCTCGCCCCGCACCCGCATCCGGCGATCCAGCCGCCCGGACGCCAGTTCCTCCGCGGTGTGCGCGGCGAGCCGCACCGGGGTGACCACCTGGCGGGTCACGACGTACGCGACGGCGCCGACCAGCAGAACGAGCGCGACCCCGCCGACCAGGAAGGTGCGCTGCACGAGGTCGAGGATCTGCTGCTCCCGGGACAGCGGGAACACGAAGTACAACTCGTACGGCCCGGCGAGCGGGATGTCGATGATGGAGCCGACGGCGAGCGCCGGGTCACCGTCGGGCTCGTTGGCGAACGGCAGGGTGGTGATCTGTGCCTGCTGCCGCGACCGGCTGTTCACCTCGGTCCGCAACGACGCCGGGATGGCGGCCGGCGTGGCCCCGAACGACCGCCCGTTGAGGCCGTTGAAGTCGCTGGGCTCGGTGGACCGCAGGGCCCGTTCCAGGACGACGCCGTAGCTCTGCGAGCCGCCTGGGCTCTCCAGCATGTTCATCAGGTCGTTGACGAACGCTTCCTGCTGCTCGGAGTTGCGGTAGCCGGCGGCGGCGAACTCCGACTTCGCCTGATTGGTCAGTCGCTCCGCCTCCAACATCGCCGTGGCCTGCCGCGACTCGATCAGGCCGTCGCGGATGCGGGCCAGGAGGAAGTTGCCGACGCCGACGACCACGAGAAGGCCCAGCAGCATGGTGGTCGCGACCACCCGCAGTCGCATCGAGCGGCGCCAGCGGCGTCGCAGCCGACGCGCGTTGAGCCGGACCTGGCCGAGCAGCACCCGGCGGACCCACCGGCCACTCCGGCGTGCCGCGGCCGAGGGCAGGCTGCGGACCGGGCTGCGGGCACGGCTACCGGCTGGGCTGCGGGCACGGCTGCGGGCCGGGCCGGGTATCGCCCGTGCCGCCCCGGCCGGGTCCCTTCTCACGAGCAGCTCACCCAGGCCTCACCTGATCAACCGGGCTACGCCGACCCGGCCTTGTATCCGACGCCGCGGACAGTCACGACGATCTCCGGGCGCTCCGGATCCCTCTCGATCTTCGAACGAAGCCGCTGGACGTGGACGTTCACCAGACGGGTGTCTGCGGCGTGCCGGTATCCCCACACCTGTTCCAGCAGCACCTCCCGGGTGAAGACCTGCCACGGCTTGCGCGCCAGCGCCACGAGGAGATCGAACTCCAGGGGCGTCAGCGGGATGACGGTGTCCTCGCGGCGCACCGAGTGGCCGGCGACGTCGATCGTGACGTCGTCGATCTCCAGGACCTCCGGCGCCGGCTCGTCGCTGCGCCGCAGGCGCGCGCGGACCCGGGCGACCAGTTCCTTCGGCTTGAACGGCTTCACCACGTAGTCGTCGGCGCCGGACTCCAGGCCGAGCACGACGTCCACCGTGTCGCTCTTGGCCGTCAGCATGACGATGGGCACGCCGGACTCGGCGCGGATCTGCCGGCACACCTCGATGCCGTCGCGGCCGGGCAGCATCAGGTCGAGCAGCACCAGATCCGGCCTGGTCGATCGGAACACGTCCAGCGCCCCCGCACCGTCGGCACAGAACATGGGTTCGAACCCCTCGCCGCGCAGCACGATCCCCAGCATCTCCGCCAGCGCGGTGTCGTCGTCGACGACGAGCACACGACCCCTCATGGGGCCATGGTGTCAAAGACCGGACCCCCGCCGGGAGTCGACCCCGACCCCCACGTGCCAGGATGGCCCTCGAGGACTCAGTCGGGGGCGCCGTGGCGCAGCCACGATGTACGAGGGGATCGGATGTCGACGCAACCACCAGGCTGGACCTCGCCGGACGACGGCGCACCCGCCGAGGGTGGCGCATCGCCGGAGGAGCCAGGCTGGGGGCGGCCAGCGCCGTCGGCGCCGCCCGGGCAACCAACTCAGCCCGCTCCGATCCAGCCGCCCCCACCGCACCCACCGCAGCCGCCGCCAGCGCAAGCCGGGACGCAGCCGACCCCCGGTGGATTCCCCCAATATCCGAGCTATCCCCAGTACCCCCAACCGGGCTACGGGCAGTACGGCCAGCAGCCGGGCTACGGGCAGTACGGCCAGCAGCCGGGCTACGGGCAGTACGGCCAGCAGCCGGGCTACGGGCAGTACGGCCAGCAGCCGGGCTGGGGACAGCCGCCCGCGTGGGGCGCGCCGCCCGCCGGCTGGGGAACGACCCGGCCGCGGCCCGGCATCATCCCGCTGCGTCCGATCTCCCTCGGCGAGATCTACGACGGTGCGTTCCAGGCGATCCGGACCAACCCGCGCACCATGATGGGGTTCTGCGCGCTCGTCAACGCGGTCACCGTCCTGCTGACCAGCCTCCCCCAGGCCGCCGCGCTGGTGAGCTTCGGCAGCAGCGACATCTTCGACCCGGACCGCGCGGGCACTGTCGAGGCGGGAGAAGTAGCCGGAACGCTCGGCGGACTCTTCAGCGCTTTACTCGTGCCCGCCGTGCTGCAGGCCCTGGCCATCACCGTGGTGACGGGCCTGCTGATCGTCGCGGTCAGCGCGGCCGTGCTCGGGCGGCGTACCCAGCCCGGGCAGCTGTGGGCCCGGACCCGCCGCCGCGTCCCGGCGCTGATCGGCCTGGCGATCCTCGTTCTCCTCGCGGTCGCGCTCCTGATCGGCATCCTGCTGGTGCCGGGCATCCTGCTGCTGATCGCCGGGGCGACCGTCCCCGGGGTCGTGCTGCTGATCGTCGGGATTCTGGCCTCGATCGTGTGCTACCTCGGACTCACTTACGGCTGGTGGGCGCTGGCGCCGGCCGCCCTCATGCTGGAGGACCTGCCGGTGATCGCGGCGCTCACCCGCTCATGGCGGTTGGTGCGCGGCAGCTTCTGGCGAGTCTTCGGCATCATGCTGCTCACCGCCGTGGTCGTGGGATTCCTCGGCGGGTTCATCTCGCTGCCGTTCTCGATCCTCGCCAGCCTCCTCACCGTCACCCAGGATCAGCCCTACAGCAGCTACGGCATCACGCTGATCCAACTCATGATCAGTAACATCGGCGCGATCATCTCCGGCGCCGTCCTCTACCCCTTCTCCGCGGCCGTGACGGCGCTGCTCTACATCGACCTCAGGATGCGCAAGGAGGGCCTCGACGTGGAGCTGATGCGCTCGACGGAGAGCGCCGGCGAATGACGACGGCGCTCCTCGCCGGTGTGGTCACCCTCCTCGCCGCCGTGCGGTCCGACGTCCCCGTCGAGCCCTCCCGCGAGGAGGCCCGCGGGTGGGCCCTTCGCGAACTCGCGGGACGGGAGTACGCACAGGCCCGCCCGGGACTGGTGCAGCGAATGGCGAACTGGCTGTTCGAACGGCTGGCGTCGGTCGACGTCGCGGCCAACCCGGTTTCCGCCGTCGCCCTTGCCGTCGTCATCGTGATCGTGACCGGCGTGATCATCTGGGCCATCAATCGGGCCGGCGGTCTGCGCCGCACCGCACACCGAACCGGTGGCGCGGTGTTCAGCACGTCCGAGACCACCGCGGCCGAGCATCGGGCTGCCGCGGACCGGCACGCCGCCGGAGGCGCGTGGGGGCTGGCCGTGGTCGAGCGGTTCCGCGCCGTTGCGCGGGAGCTGGAGGAGCGGGCCGTCCTCACCCCGCACCTGGGACGCACGGCCGACGAGGTGGCGCGCGACGCCGGCCGCTGGCTGCCCATGCTGGCCGGCAGTCTCGCCCGCGGGGCACGGCTGTTCGACGACGTCCTGTACGGCGACCGCACCGTCGGTGCCGTGGCGGACGGGGAGTTGCGCCAGCTCGATGCCGCCGTGCAGCGCGCCCGGCCGGCCGCCCAGGCCGCCCCGGCCGAGGGGCTGGTGCTGCCCTCGTGACGGCCGCGTGGCGCCGGTGGGGATGGCTGCTCGTCGTCGGAGCGGTCGTCGTGCTGGGCGCGCTGATCATGGCGTTACTCGTACCCCGCGGCTCCGGTGAGGAGCTCGACCCGGACAACCCCGCCCCCGAAGGCACCAAGGCCATCGCGTCGATATTGCGCGACCAGGGCGTGGAGGTGCGCCGGGTCACCCGGTCCACGGACGCAGCAGCGGCCCCGGCCGGCTCGACACTCCTCGTCGTCAACCCCCAGCTGCTCGGCAACGAGCAGCTGGACCGGCTGGCGGGCAGCCTCTCGGACCTGGTCCTCGTCGCACCCGACCTGTTCACCGTGTCGGCACTCGCACCCAGCCTGACGCCGGCCGGCGTGGTCCGCGCGCGGACCGCCGAACCGGGGTGCAGCGACCCGGACGCGTCCGCCGCCGGACCGGTGCGCGCCGGCGGCCACCTCTATCAGTTGCAGTCCGACCACAGCGGCGCCGCGGCGACCCTGTGTTACGCCGACGACCGGCGACCCGACACCGCGTCCGTCGTCGTGACGACCGGAGCCCGGCGGGTCACTGTCATCGGTCAGGAGGACCTGCTGACCAACGAGTTCCTGGCCGAGGACGGCAACGCCGCGCTCGGCCTGCGCCTGCTGGGACGGCAGAACAGCCTCGTGTGGTACCTGCCCGACCCGCTGGAGGCCAACCCGGGCCAGCAGACCCCGCTGAGCTGGACCGACCTGCTGCCAACCTGGGTCGGGTGGGTCACCGCGCAACTCGTGATCACCGTTCTGGTCGCCATGATCTGGCGAGCCCGCCGGATGGGCCGGCTGGTCCGCGAACCACTCCCGGTCGTCGTGCGGGCCGCCGAGACGCAAGAGGGACGGGCGCGCCTGTACCGGCAGTCCCGCGCCCGGGGCCGGGCCGCTGCGACGCTGCGCACCGCGATCCTGCGACGGCTCGCCACCAGACTGTCGGCGCCTGCCGGCACGACGCCCGAGCAGGTGGTGCGACTCGTGACGGCCGTGACCGGCCAGCCCGAGGCCGACGTCCACCGGACCCTGCTGGGCCCGGCGCCGGCCAGCGACCACGAGCTCGTCGCCCTGGCCGACGAACTCGACGCCCTCGTGCACGCGCTGTCCGCCGCGTCCGGACCCTCCGGCACGCCACAGTTGACCGCACAGACGAACGAGCATGTCCCGGCGGAAAGGGAATCGCTGTCGTGACCGACTACCCGAACACGTTCTCCCACACCGAGACTGATCAGAGGGCCGATCAGAGGGCCGATCAGGGGGCCGATCTGCCACGTTCCGCTGACGCGGCACGTGAAGCGCTCTCCCGGATCCGGGCCGAGGTCGGCAAGGCCGTCGTCGGGCAAGAGGCCGCTGTCACCGGACTGGTCATCGCGTTGCTGTGCCGCGGGCACGTACTCCTGGAGGGCGTCCCCGGGATCGCCAAGACGCTGCTGGTCCGGGCGCTGACGGCGGCCCTCGACCTGGAGACGACGCGGGTGCAGTTCACCCCGGATCTCATGCCCGGCGACGTCACCGGCTCCCTGGTGTACGACGCGCGGACCGCTCAGTTCTCCTTCCGCGAGGGCCCGGTCTTCACCAACCTGCTGCTGGCCGACGAGATCAACCGCACGCCGCCGAAGACGCAGGCGTCTCTGCTGGAGGCGATGGAGGAGCGCCAGGTCAGCGTCGACGGCCGCCCGCGGCCGCTGCCCGAGCCGTTCGTCGTGTGCGCGACGCAGAACCCGGTGGAGTACGAAGGCACGTACCCGCTGCCGGAGGCCCAGCTGGACCGCTTCCTGCTCAAGCTCACCATGCCGCTTCCGCCGCGGGACGTGGAGCTGGAAGTCCTGGCCCGGCACGCTGCCGGGTTCGATCCGCGGAACCTGAAGGCCGCCGGGATCCTCCCGGTCGCCGGCCGCGCCGATCTCGCCGCCGGGCAGGCGGTGCTGACGTCGATGCGGGTGTCGAACGACGTGATGGGCTACATCGTCGACGTCGTGCGGGCCACCCGCTCCTCCCCATCGCTGGCGCTCGGCGTGTCTCCGCGCGGTGCCACGGCCCTGCTGGCCACCAGTCGCGCGTGGGCGTGGCTGTCCGGCCGGGACTACGTGACACCGGACGACGTCAAAGCGCTGGCCCGCCCCACGCTGCGGCATCGGGTGCAGTTGCGTCCCGAGGCGGAGCTGGAGGGTGTCAGCGTGGACGGCGTCCTGGACAGCGTGCTGGCCGCCGTCGCCGTACCGCGCTGAGGCATCGGGCACGTCGTGGCAATCACCGGAAGGGCCGTTCTCCTGGTGCTGGCCGGCGCCGTCGCGCTGTGGCTGGCGCCGGGCGGGACGACGCTGCTGGCCTGGGCGGCGCTCGTCCTGGTGGCGCTGGCGATCGATGTCGCGCTGGCCGGTTCGCCGCGGCGGCTGTCCGTGCAGCGGACGACGCTGCCCTCGGTCCGGCTCGGTGAGCCGCTCGACGCCGCATTCGTGCTGGCCAACCACGGCCGCCGCCGGGTGCGCGGCATCGTGCGGGACGCCTGGCAGCCCTCGGCGGGCGCCACTCCGGCGCGGCAGCCGGTGAACCTGGCGGCCGGGCAACGGCGCAGGCTGGTGACGACGCTGCGGCCCACTCGCCGGGGCGACCGCCTGGCCGACCACGTCACCGTCCGCAGCCTCGGCCCGCTCGGGCTCGCTGCCCGACAAACGAGCCTGCGCACGCCCGGACACGTCCGGGTGCTTCCGCCGTTCACGTCCCGCAAGCACCTGCCCGGCAAGCTGGCACGGTTACGCGAGCTGGACGGGCGGACCGCGCTGCGGGTGCGTGGCCAGGGGACCGAGTTCGACTCGCTGCGCGACTACGTGATCGGCGACGACGTCCGGTCGATCGACTGGCGGGCCACGGCGCGACGGCAGCAGGTGGTGGTCCGCACCTGGCGCCCGGAACGGGACCGGCGGGTCCTCCTGGTGCTGGACACCTCCCGGACGTCCGCGGCGCGGGTCGGCGACGAGCCACGCCTCGACGCGGCGATGGATGCCGCGCTCCTGCTCGGCGCCCTGGCGTCCCGGGCCGGCGACCGGGTGGAGATGCTCGCGATGGACCGGCGGGTGCGGGCCCGGGTCGAGGGCGCCTCGCGCAACGACCTGCTCCCCCGGCTCGTTGACGCCATGGCTCCGCTGGAGGCGGATCTCGTGGAGGCGGACTGGCCCGCCGTCGTGTCGCAGATCCGCAGCAGGCTGAGCCGGCGGGCCCTGGTCGTCCTGCTGACCTCGCTGGAGGCGGCCGCCGTCGAAGAGGGGCTCATGCCCGTAGTGCACCGGCTGTCCAGCCACCACCAGGTGGTGGTGGCGTCGGTCGCGGATCCACAGGTCGCAGCCATGGCCGGGCGGCGGGGGGACGCGTATGCCGTGTACGGCGCCGCCGCTGCGGAGCGGGCGGGGCTGGACCGGGCGGCGGTCGTCGCCGAGCTCCTGCGCTCGGGGGTCGACGTCGTCGAGGCACCGCCGGCGGACCTTCCACCGAAGCTGGCTGACCGCTACCTGGCCCTGAAGGCCGCCGGCAGGCTCTGAGGGTCGCTGGACGCCCCGGGCAGCGGCACGACCGTGACGCCGATGGCCGGCGACACCGGCCCGGACCAGACCGTGCCCTCCATGCCGTCCGGGAACTCCTCCTCCGGCATCGTCACCGTGGCGTGCTGCGTGGGAATGGGGACGGTGTCCGGGCCCGGGATCTGCGCGCCTGCGGGCCCGGACAGCTCGGCGAGCAGCTCGTCGAACTCCCGGCCGGTGACCTCTAGCGCGGCGCGCAGCGCTGCCTCGCTCACTGTGGCGAAGGTGCGCAGGTAGCGCGCCTTGAGTTCCAGCTCGGCACTGGCTCGGATCGGGTCGTCGCTGAGCATCGCCCGCACGTCGTAGTTGTGCAGAGCCGTCTCGGCCGCCTGCTCGGCCCGCCGGTGCGCCCGCTGGAGGACGCTCTCGTAACGGACGCGGGCCGTGACGATGGCGCGGCGGGCCTGTTCCTCGGCGTGCGACAGCCGGTACGCGGCACGCCGCCCGGCCTCGGCCAGCACCTCGTCGGCGATCGCGTCGGCGCTGCTCAGCCGGTGCGCGGCCTGTACCTGCGCACCATCGAGCTTGGCCTGCGCCTCATCGAGCCTGGCCTGCGCCTCAGCGACGTGCCGCCGGGCCAGCTCGGAGGCCCGCGCGAGGACGGCGTGGGCCTGCTCGACCGGAGTGCCGGGCGGTGGCGACGTAGCGGGTGACGACGTAGCGGGTGACGACGTAGCGGGTGACGACGTAGCGGGTGACGACGCAGCCGGTGCCGACGTGGACGGCGCCGCCGGCTCCGGCGTCGCGGCCTCCTCGGTCCACCGTCGGCGGATATAGGTATGCAGCCAGTCGACCTCGCCGCGCAGATCCCCGATCTCGCTGCGCTGATCGGTGAGCCGGTCCATGGCCTGCGTCACGAAGCGGTCGACCGCCGTCTCGTCGTACCCGCGGCGGCCGCGCAGAGCCCGCGGAAAATCGCGCCGGACCAGGGGTTCCGGGTGGAGCGGCTCGCGTTGCCCGCCTGCGGCGTTCTCCCATCCACCCGCCACCTGGTCCACCCGCCGCCTCCGCACAGTCACTAACTGCGCAGAATCTATTACGTTCCGTTCAGTCACGCAATGTGTCTGTTTGACGACGCACCGCTTACAAACGGGGGATTGTCAGCCGGCAACGGGTGCGGTGTCTCCGGCCAGCTCGGGGCTCAGGTCGCCGGTCTCACCGGCCCGGACGGCGGACCGGCCGAGCGTGCCGACGTAGCCGAGGAACGCCAGCCACACGACAACGCCGATGGCGATCCGGGCGGCCGTCGGCAGGCCGGAGGGTGTCACGAACGCCTCCACCAGGCCGGAGACCAGCAGCACGCCGACGAGCCCCATGGCGATGGTGACCATCGCCCTGCCCTCCTCCGCCATCGCCTGGCTGCGCGGCCGCGGCCCGGGATCGACCGCCGCCCAGAAGAGCCGCAGGCCCGCCGCTGCCGCCACGAACACGGCGGTCAGCTCCAACAGACCGTGCGGCGTGATGAGCCCGAAGAACAGGCCGAGCCGATCGTTGGCGGCCATCAGCCCACCGACGATTCCGACGTTGACGGCGTTCATCAGGACCACGAGGACCACGCCGATGCCGGTGATCCCGAGCGCGATGCATTGCGCGGCCACCCAGGCGTTGTTGGTCCACACCTCGGCGGCGAAGCTCGTGGCCGCGTACTGGCTGTAGTACTGCTCGAAGTCCACCTCGACCAACTGCCGGATCTCCGCATCGGACGCGAGGGCATGCTGCACCTCGGGGTTGCGCGCCACCCAGGCCCCTAGGGCGACGGCCACCACCGCGGAGACGAACGCCACCCCCGCCACCCACCACCGCGCGCGGTAGACCGCCGCCGGGAAGGAGACAGTGACCAGCCTCGCCAGCTCACGCCAGATCGGCTCGTGGCCGCCGGTCACCGCGCCCCGGGCGCGCGCCACGGTGGTCGACAAGCGGCCGGCCAGCACGGCGTCCGGCGACGCGGAGCGAATCACCGACAGGTGCGTGGCGGCCCGCTGGTAGAGCGTGACCAGCTCGTCGGCCTCCGGCCCGGACAGCCGCCGGCGCCGGGACAGCCCATCAAGGCGGTCCCACTCTGCCTGGTGAACGGCGACGAAGGCGTCCAGATCCACATCGTGCAGCTTAGGCGTTCCGCGATGGGGGCCTTGGTTGCGTGACCCACGCCGTACCCTCGACGGCATGAGCGATCCGCTGGCCGGGCTGGAGGACCTCGGGCTCGCCGAGGACCTGGTCACCGGCGAGGCCGTCGTGCTCGAACTGCGGCCGGCGTCGTTCGCCACCCGTGCCCTGGCGCTGCTGCTGGACGCCGTGATCCTGGTCGCGGTCTCGCTCCTGCTCGGTTTCCTTCTGCCGGTGGTGCTGATCAACGCCGACGAGGCCACCGGAACGGCCATCGGGGTGCTCACGATGGCCCTGCTGTACGTCGGCATCCCGGTGACGGTCGAGACGCTCACCCGGGGACGATCGGTCGGGAAGATCGCCGCGGGGCTGCGGGTGGTCCGCGACGACGGCGGGCCGATCCGCATGCGGCACGCCCTGATCCGCTCGCTGGTCGGATTCGTGGAGATCTACTTGTCGGCGGGCAGCATCGCGCTCATCGCCTCACTGGCCAACCGGCGCGGCAAGCGGCTGGGAGACATGCTGGCCGGCACCTACGTCGTGCGGGAGCGGACCGCCCGCGACCTGCCGCCGCCGGTGCTGATGCCGCCGCGGTTGGCGGGCTGGGCCGTCGGCGCCGACATCGGGCGGGTGCCGGACCGGCTGGCGCTCGCCGTCCGCCAGTTCCTCGCCCGTGCCGTCAGGCTGCATCCGGCGTCTCGGTATCGGCTGGGCACGTCGCTGGCGACCCAGATCGCCGGGTACGTCGCGCCCCCGCCGCCCGACGGCACACACCCGGAGGAGTTTCTCGCCGCAGTGCTCGCCGAACGCCGCCGCCGCGACCTGGACCGGTTGCAGCGCGAGGCCGCGGCCCGCGCCGCCCGGGACGCCCGCCGCCGCGAGGCGTCGCCGCTGTCGTCCATCGGGACGACGCTGATCGGCGAGGAGCGCCGGTAAGCCGGTCACAGGTTGAGCGGGCAGTTCTGCCCGCGACACGCCGGCGTGTCGGGGCAGAACTGCCCGCTCAACTGCGCGTCAGCCCCTGGCTCAGTACCGGTAGTGGTCCGGCTTGAACGGGCCCGCCACGTCGACGCCGAGGTAGGACGCCTGCTGCTTCGTAAGCTCGGTCAGCCGGACGCCGAGGGCATCCAGGTGCAGCCGAGCCACCTTCTCGTCGAGGTGCTTCGGCAGCACGTAGACCTTGTTCTCGTAGTCGCCGTTCTTGCCGAACAGCTCCACCTGGGCGATCACCTGGTTGGAGAAGGAGTTCGACATCACGAAGCTCGGGTGACCGGTGGCGTTGCCCAGGTTCAGCAACCGGCCCTCGGACAGCACGATGATCGAGTGACCGTCCTCGAACCGCCACTCGTGCACCTGCGGCTTGATCTCCACCTTGGTGACCCCAGGCACCTTCGCCAGCCCGGCCATGTCGATCTCGTTGTCGAAGTGGCCGATGTTGCCGACGATCGCCTGGTGCTTCATCGCCGCCATGTGGTCGGCCGTGATGACGTTGAAGCATCCGGTGGCCGTCACGAAGATGTCGGCCGTCGCGACGACGTCCTCCATCCGCGCCACCTGGTAGCCGTCCATCGCCGCCTGCAGCGCGCAGATCGGATCGATTTCCGTGATGATCACACGCGCGCCCTGGCCGCGCAGGGAGTCCGCGCAGCCCTTGCCCACGTCGCCGTACCCCGCGACCACGGCGACCTTGCCGCCGATCAGGACGTCGGTCGCCCGGTTGATGCCGTCGATCAGCGAGTGCCGGCAGCCGTACTTATTGTCGAACTTGGACTTGGTGACGGAGTCGTTGACGTTGATGGCCGGGAACAGCAGGTGGCCGGCCCGCTCCATCTCGTAGAGCCGGTGGACGCCGGTTGTCGTCTCCTCGGTGACACCGCGGATGCCCGCGGCAATGGTGGTCCACTTCTTCGGGTCGGCCGCCAGGGAGGCGCGCAGCGTGTCGAGGACGACCCGCCATTCCTCGCTGTCGGTGTCCGCGGTCTGCGGCACGGCGCCGGCGGCCTCGAACTCCACGCCCTTGTGCACCAGCAGCGTGGCGTCCCCGCCGTCGTCCAGGATCATGTTCGGTCCCTGGCCGTCGGGCCAGGTCAGCACCTGCTCGGTGCACCACCAGTACTCCGGCAGCGTCTCGCCCTTCCAGGCGAAGACCGGCACCCCAGCCGGCTGCTCCGGCGTTCCGTTCGGACCGACGACGACCGCGGCCGCCGCCGGGTCCTGGGTGGAGAAGATGTTGCAGGAGGCCCACCGGACCTGTGCGCCCAGCGCGACCAGCGTCTCGATCAGGACGGCGGTCTGGACGGTCATGTGGAGCGAGCCCGACACGCGGGCCCCGGCCAGCGGCTTGGCGTCGCCGTACTCGGCGCGCAGCGCCATCAGACCGGGCATCTCGTGCTCGGCCAGGCGGATCTCGTGGCGGCCGAGCTCGGCCAGGGCAAGGTCGGCAACCTTGAAGTCGAAGGTCATGATTCCCTCTCGAAGGACAGCGGGTGGATACGGGCCAGTCGCCGTCACGGCGCGCTGCAGCGCAGCTCACCTTCTACCTGACGGCCGACCCGGCGCGGCCCCTCTGGGCCGGCGGCATCACCTACGCCGGAACCCCACAACGCTATCAACCCCGCGGCAGGTCCCGCGACGTCCGGCTCGCGGGGTATTTCGGCCAAAAACGGCATCTCCCCGAGTATTTGGCCAACTGGTCCATATACGGAGCGTCGTCACGGAATTACGCTCTGATTGCATGACGTTGCCGCGGTTGGTGTGCGTGGCGATGAGCCCGAGCATCGACGTCACCTACGTCGTGGATCGCCTGGCGGTGGGCCGGATCCATCGGCCGCGGGAGATCCGGCGCCTGCCCGGTGGCAAGGGAATCAACGTCGCCCGGGTCGCCCATCAGCTGGGCGCGCATGTGGCCGCCACCGGCATCGTGGCCGGACACTCCGGTGCCTGGCTGGTGGATCAGCTGCGTACCGCCGGGGTGCCGTTCCATGCCGTGCACGGACGCGGCGAGACCCGGGCATGCATCTCGATCGCCGACCTGAGCTCCGGTGAGATGAGCCAGGTGTACGAACCCGGAACGCCGGTGGACGCCGAGTCCTGGCGGGACCTCGTCGGGCACGTCTGGCGCCTCGCGCGGGGGGCCTCCTGGGTGGCGCTCTGCGGCGGGTTGCCCGCGGGGGTCCCGCAGGAGGGGATGACGTACCTGCTGCAGGCCGCTCGGGCGGGTGGCGCCCGGATCGCCGTCGACACGTACGGCGACGCGCTCGCCGTGGCCGTGGAGCACGGCTGCGACCTGATCAAGGTCAACCATCTCGAGGCACGGGCGTTGCTGGAGGGCCTGCTGCCTGCGACCTGCCGCAGCGACTTCCGCGACCCCAACCTGACGGCGGTTCACGGCGACTGGCCGGCCGCCCAGGCCGATCCGCTCGATCTGGCGCATCGCCTGATGGGGCAGGCCGAGCGGTCGCAGGTCGTGATCGTGACGGCCGGCGAGGCCGGCGCGGCAGCCTCGGTCAGCCACGGGCCGACGCTGTGGTGCAGCACCGGCGTGCACGGCGACTTCCCGGTCGGCAGCGGTGACAGCTTCCTGGGCGGCCTGCTCGCCCGGCTGCTCACCGATCCGGATGACATCGAGACGGCCTTGCGGGTCGCCGTCGCTGCGGGTGCGGCGAACGCCGTCGTGCCGGGCGCCGCGCGAGTGGACGTGCGGACGATCGATCGACTGGCGGCCAGGGCGCTGGTGGACGCCGTGCCAGTGGCGGTCTGATCCGCCATGATCGCGGGGCCGGCCCGCAGATGCTGGGCAAGAATCTGATAATCAGATACGCTGGCGGCATGCGCACGATGACCGCCACCGAAGCGTCCCGCAAGTTCTCAGACCTGCTGGATGCCATCGAGCGCGGAGAAACCGTCCGGATCATCCGGGGAAACCGTCCCGTCGCGGAGATCGGCCCGCCACGGCAGAGGACGGGTGCCGACCTGCGCGAGGCGCTGGCTGGGATCGAGCCTCCGGACGAGCGATTCGCGGACGACATCACCGCGGGCCTCGCCCTCCTGACGACGGAGGACGGCGATCCGTGGGCCGAAGACTGATCGTCGACACGAACCTGCTGATTGCCTATGAGCGTGGGGCCCTTGACCGGGCTGCCTTCGACGAGGACGAGATCGCCCTCGCCGCGGTATCCATCGCGGAGTACCGACTGGGCATCGAACTGGCCGACACCGCAGAGCGCGCCGCGGCACGATCGCGATCCCTAGCGGCCATCGTCGCCGTCGTGGACGTGCTGGACTACACCGGGACGACCGCCGTCCACCACACGCGACTGCTGGCCCACGTCCGCCGACAGGGCCGGGCGCGGAGCGCCCACGATATGATCATCGCGGCCCACGCCGCAGAAACGGGACGCACCGTCGTGAGCCTCGACGCCAAGGCCCGCTTCGCCGGCCTGCCCGGTGTGCTCGCCGTCGAGCCGTAACTCAGCCTTCGAGGACAGGCGAGCGGTCGATGTCCGGCTCAAGGAAGATCAGCGACACCGCCGGCACGGCGGCGCGGACGCGCCGTTCCGCGGCGTCGATGGCGTCGGCCACCACCTGGGCGGACTCTGTGGGCGAGACGGCGATCTTCGCGGCCACGAGCAACTCGTCCGCACCCAGGTACATCGTGCGCAGGTGGATCACCCGCTCGACGCCGTCGCCCACCAGTGCGGTGCGGATGGCGTGCAGCTCTTCCCGGCTCGCCGCCTCGCCGATGAGCAGCGACGACGTCTCCATCGCCAGGATCACGGCCACGACGACGAGCAGCAGGCCGATCATCGCGCTACCCAAGGCGTCCCAGCGACCGTCGCCGGTGATGATCGTCATGCCGACGCCGAACAGCGCGAAGAGGAGTCCGAGCAGCGCCGCCGTGTCCTCCAGCAGGACCACCGGGAGCTCCGGTGACTTCGCCTCCCGGATGAAGGACACCCAGGAGCGGCCGCGCCGCACGCTCTCCGACTCCCGCTTCGCCGTCCGGAACGAGAATCCCTCGAGGACGATCGACACGATCAGGACCGCGATCGGCACCCACGCCCAGGATTCGATCCCCTCGGGCTCCTGCCATTTGTGATAGGCCTCGTAGAGTGCGAAGAGCCCGCCCACGCTGAACAGGACGACGGACACCAGGAACGCGTACAGGTAACGGGTTCGCCCGTAACCGAACGGATGCTCCTCGCTCGGGTCGCGCTCCGCTCGCTTGCCGCCCACCAGAAGCAGCACCTGGTTGCTGGAGTCGGCCACCGAGTGGATCGCCTCGGCCAGCATCGAGCTGGAGCGGGTGAAGCCGAACGCGATGAACTTGGTGGCAGCGATCCCCAGATTGGCCCCGAGCGCAGCGATGATCGCCCGAGTACTTCCCTCGGTCGACATGTCAGTGAGTCCTGTCCCGCAAATCGGCCACGTGCGGCGACGTGATCGGATCGATGCCGCTGGCAAGGGCGAGGTACACCGCGGCGAAGTCGGTGCGCGACACCAGGTCGGCCAGCCGCTCCAGCGGGTGACCGGGCTCAGCGGCGATCTCCGTGACGCGCACCCCCGCCTCCTGTGCGGTGACGCGGACCGCGTCGGCGGTACGGCTGGTTTCCAGCCACGAGCCGTCGGGCCGGTCCAGCGTCGGCGCGGCGTCGCGCAACAGCACCAGCCGCATGCGCAATCCGAGCGGCCCGTCGATGTCCGGGTCGGCGAAGATGTCCTCCGGTCGGGCGGCCAGCGGGCCACCGAACGTGGCGACGACGTCGCCCGCGTCGTCCGGCAGTGCGCCACGCATGGCCGGCACCCGTGCCGTCCGCGCCAACATCGAGACCGCCCGGGACGCCGCGACGCCGGTGACATCGCCGTCGCCCAGGATCACCGGCACCACGCCGTCCAGTTCCGTCGCCAGCGACTTGGCCGGATTGACGAAGGCGTCCGAGGAGGGGCGGTAGGTCTCGGCATTGATGTCGAGCCGATCCGCCACCCGCTCCAGCACCTGCGAGGAGGCGTTGATGATGCCGAGGCGGTCGGCAACCACCAGCACCGGAGTCACCAGCGACCACAGGGCCATCCGGGACGCCCGGGCGGCCGGCGTCGTGGCCGGGGCGACCGGAACGTGCACACCGCCGGTGCGCAAAGACACCTCGGCCAGCGGGGATCGCTGTGACCCCACCGTGAGCAGGCGGCATCCGCGCCGGGCCGCCTCGGCCGCAAGCCCCAGCGGCCCGGGTGCCCGCCCCGACATCGACACGGCGACCACGAGATCCATCGGCCCGACCCAGCCGGGCAGCGGAAGCCCACGGCGGACACTGACCGGCACCGGTGAGCCACTGCCGGCAAGAAGGGTGAGGACGTCGCCGACCACGGCGGAACCGCCCAGGCTCGCCACGATCACCGCACGCGGCCGACCATGGTCCACCACAGCCCCGATCCCGGCTTCGTGGGTGGCGGTCAGTGCTGTGCGGACCTGCGCTCCGGCGCCCGCCAGAGCGCGCAGGCTACCCGACGGGTCGGCGGCGGCGAGGGCGTCCGCGTCGTCCAGGAGCTGTTCGTCGAGAACCATCTCAGGCGCGGGTACGGGCCTCGTCGACCAGCAGCACGGGGATGCCGTCGTCGATCCGATACGCCAGGGCGCACCCGGAGCACTGCAGCTCCGGTAAGCCCTCCGGGCTCTGGCCGTCGACCAGGGTTGCATGGCACGAAGGGCAGCGCAGGATCTCCCGCAGCCACGGTTCGATGGCGGTCACGCCGGTCATCCTGCCATCCCCTCTCGATCAACGCTGCATGACCGGGGCATCCGCGCGCACCACGGCGAGCACCTCGTCGCGCACGCGGGCCATCGTCACCGGATCGGCTGCCTCCGCGTTCAGGCGCAGGAGGGGCTCGGTGTTGCTCGGGCGCAGATTGAACCACCACATGCCGTCAGCGCCGCCCGCGCCGGCGGTGCCCTCGTGGATGACGGTGAGCCCGTCCAGCCGGTCGACGTGCACGCCCTCGCGACCGGCGAAGACGCGCTCAACCCGCGACGTTGCCACGGCGACGTCCGCCACCGTGGAGTTGATCTCGCCGCTGGCCGAGTACCGCTCGTACCGCTCGACCAGCCGGGACAGCGGCTGATCCTGCTCCCCCAGCGCGGCAAGGAGATGGAGCGCCGCCAGCATCCCGGTATCGGCGAACCAGAAGTCGCGGAAGTAATAGTGGGCCGAATGCTCGCCGCCGAAAACGGCCCCGGTACGCGCCATCTCGACCTTGATGAACGCGTGCCCGACCCGCGTCCGCACTGCCGTCGCACCGCACTCGCGGATCACTTCCGGCACGACCCGGGAGGTGATCAAGTTGTGAATCACCGTCGCCGGGCGGCCCGCCGCTCGTTCCTTGGCAATCTCGCGCGCCGCGACGAGCGCGGTGATCGCGCTCGGGCTCACCGGGTGGCCGCGCTCGTCCACGACGAAGCAGCGGTCGGCGTCACCGTCGAACGCCAGGCCCAGGTCGGCCCCGGCGCGCGGAACGGCGGCCTGGAGATCTCGCAGGTTCTCCGGGTCCAGCGGGTTCGCCTCGTGGTTCGGGAAGGTGCCGTCCAGCTCGAAGTACATGGGGACGACATCGACCGGCAACGGCTCCAGTCCGGCGGCCGTGCCGAAGACCGCCGGCACGGTGAGTCCCGCCATGCCGTTTCCGGCGTCCACCACTACCCGCAGCCGGCGCGCACCGCGAAGGTCCACCAGGCGACGCAGGTGCCCGGCATACCCCGGCAGGGTGTTGCGCTCGGTGATCCGTGCGTCGGCCTCCGGGTCGGTGGCAAGCGCATCTCCCCCGGGCCAGGCCGGGTCGTCCAGCAAGGCCTGGGCGGCGTCACGAACCTCCGCGAGCCCGCTGTCCAGGCCGATGGGCCGCGCGCCGGCCCGGCAGAGCTTCATTCCGTTGTACGTCGCGGGATTGTGGCTGGCAGTGAACATGACGCCGGGCGCGTCGAAGGCGCCGCTGGCGTAGTAGAGCCCGTCGGTGCTGCACAGACCGATCTGGATGACCCGGCAACCCTGCGACACCACGCCCGCCGCGAACGCGCTCACCAAGTGCGGCGAGGAATCGCGCATGTCGCACCCGACGACGGCGGCCGGTCGGCCGGGATCGAGCATGAGGCGCGCGAAGGCGACTCCGAAGGCGCGCGCCACGCGGGCATCGAGCTGGCTGCCGACCAGGCCCCGAACGTCGTTCGCCTTGACGATGTCGCGAAGATTCGTCACTGCAGGAGGCTAGCTGAGGTGTCGGCCCCTCCGCCGGTGCACTGGCCTAGTCGCGGCGGGCGCGATCCAGCACCGACGCCACGGACAGCTGCGCTCCGGCGTGCTCCCAGCTGCGGTGCTCGCAGCGGTGGCAGGAGGTGAACTCCACGGGCGTGCCGTCGGTCAGGTTCAGGGACAGCCGGGTCACTCGAGTGCTCCCGCACCCAAGGCACTCGATGTCGTTGCGGTGCTCGCGCTGGGTCAGCGACCCGAGAGGCGCGGAACCGACGGCGTTGCGGCCACGGCCACGACGGCCTCGGGTCAGCCCGGAGTCGACGGACTGGCGGGGGGCGGGCACGTGGGACGCGGACATCGCGGGGGTCCTCCGGAGTCGGTGGGTCTGGGTGTCATCGGTCGGGTGTCATCGGTCGGGTGTCATCGGTCTGGCGGATCAGGATCCTGCCGACGTTCACCGCTCTCTCGGCCGCAGAGGCCTCGAGGTTGAGCCCCGGGAGTGTCGCGACAATGATCACCGATCGGCGCAAACCGCCCGCAGCGGGCAACGACAGGTGAGCGGCCGGCTCGCTTGCCGGTCAGGGAGCCGGGTCGCGCAGCACGCGGAGGTGCCCGCGGCGGCCGATCTCCACGGTGGACAGCTCGGCCGTCACGTTCGCGGTGATGTCGACGTCCTCGGCCACCGGTCGGGCTGCCTCACGGACGGCATCCGCCAGTGCCAGGAGGTCGTCGTGGGACGGCGTCTGCGGCTCGAAGTCGGGCGCCAGTCGCACGATCTCCCAACCGCGAGGAGCGGTCAGCCGCTCGGCATGCTCGACGCAGAGGTCGTAACAATGCGGCTCGGCGTAGGTGGCGAGCGGCCCGAGAACGGCCGTGGAGTCGGAGTAGACATACGTCAGCGTGGCGACCGCGGCCCGCCCGCAGGCCGTCCGGGAACAGCGACGCACACCTCCCACGGCGGCAAAGGTACCCCTTCGGCGCGCGTGTCAGCCGTAGCGGCGCGCCGCGGCGTACGCTCGCACGATGTCCCGCGATTCGCGGCCGACGCGGCGCCGCCACCGCCGCGACCGGCACGGGCGTGGCCTGCGCGGCCCGCTCCTGCCACGAGAGCTTCCCGCCTGGCGCAGCAGGGCCGACCGGTTCGACGACTTCGTCCTCGACGCCGTCGAACACCTGGAGCGACGCTGGGCGCGCGAGTTGGACGGGGTGGAGTTCGCGGTGGAGGACGTCCCACCGAGCGACCCCGCGCCGTGGGAACACGGCGAGGTGCCGTTGGGCCGGCTGTTCCCGGCACAGGGTGAGTTGCCGCCGCGGATCGTGGTGTACCGCCGCCCGGTGGAGACCCGGACCGCCGAGCCACGAGAGGTCGCCCCGCTGGTGCACGACGTGGTCGTCGAGCAGGTCGCCCATCTGCTCGGCCTGACGCCGGAACAGGTGGATCCGCGCTACGGCGAGGACTGAGCTGGGTTGCGTGGCGCCCAGACCCTAGGGCAGGCCGAGCCGTGGATCGTGGACGGCGAACGGGACGCGCACCGTGCGGCTTCCGGACGACGCCAGCGGCAGCGCGCTGATCACCGGACCGGACTGGTCGGTGGCCTGCAGAACCACGGCGCCCATCAGCGGTCCGCTGCCCTCGGCCGGGGTCACCAACAACCCGGTCGCCTCGGCGGACGCCTCCAGGTCGGCCGTCGAGCCCGCCGAGAGCGACACCGTCCGGGGTTCCGCCGTCTCTCCGGAGGGCCGCAGCTCACGCACTGTGGCCACCGCCGCGCCGTCCGGCGCGACGAGGGTGAGCGTGGCCCGGACGTCGGCCGGCAGCGCCACGAGGACCGCCCCACCGAGCGGACGCGCAGCCGCGGTCCACGCGAATTCCGCGGGCGGAATGCCGGCGGTGACGTCGGACGTGAGGGCTCGCCCGCTGGCGGGCAGAGCCCGAGCCACCATCGCGCCGGCCAGGACCGGCACATCTGACTCGACGAACGCCGCGTAGTCGCCGTCCGGGACGCCGGTCACCGGGACGTCGACCACGCCACCCGCGGGCACGTTGGCGACCGCCGGCGGGTCAAGATCAACGACACGGTCACCCGACAGCAACCGCACCCGGACGACCCCCTCCTCCGTGCCCGGAACGGCGACGCGCACCACCGATGTGCCGGGCGAGTCCTTTCCTGCGGCCACCTCGGTTCCGGCCGGCAGGTCGGCCATCGCCGCAGCCGACTTCGGCGCCAGGACGGACAGCCCGGGCACCACTTGCCGGGTGGCCGGCGCTGCGGCCGGAGGCACGTCGTCCGCCCCACCCGGCACCAGGCCGCGCAGCAGGCTTTCGTGCAGCGCAGCCTGGACGAGGCCGGAGCGAACCGTCACGTGGACGACGACGCGGTCAAGGTCCGGCGCGAGCGCATCGACGAAGATCGGAACCTGGCCGTGGGCGGGCACGACCACGCCGGTGCCGGACGGCGCACTGACCCGCCCCGACGGGCCGTACACCTCCACGTCGGCCACGGCCGGGGTGCCGGCCGGATCGGTGAGCAGCAGGCGCAGCCGGTGCCCTGCCGTGGTGGCGCCCCCGACCAGCCAGCTCTCGGTGGCTGCCCGCGCACAGCTCGTGGCCACCAGGCCGCGCAGATCACCCTTCCACGCCAGCGTGCTCTGTGTGGCGGCGAGCAATGGGACGTCGGTGTCGGGTTCGGCTGACGCGCCGAGGATCGCGGGACCGGCATCCGCCATGTCGAATCTCGCCACGGACAGTCCGTCAGCCGCGACGTCCAGCGCGATCCGACGCGGGTTCGTCCCGCCGGGCTTGGTCCGCTCGACCGCGGCCGGCGCGGTCCGGCGACCGCCGTCCGTACCCACGTCGGGGTCGACCGACAGCGCAGAGACCATTACCTCCCCGCCGGGATCGACCGCCGAGGCGCCGCGCGGGACTGACCGGGTTTCCGGTCCGGGGCAAGCCAGATCGGGCGAGCCCACGGCGAGCGACAGCCGCCGCGCCGGCTCGCGCGGCACCGATCGGGACGGCAGCCGAGCGGCGGCCACCGCGACGCCGGCGACGACGGCAACTGCGGCGACCGCGGCGATCCAGCGGCGGGTCATGGGACGCCCGCCGGGGTGCGTGGCCGCCGTTCGTCCTCGTCGGCAGCTATCCAGGCATCGGGTGAGGGCAAGGTGCCGGGTGCTCTGTCCGATCGTTGCGGTCCCGGCCAGTCCGGCTCCTCGCCCGGCGTCCTGCCCCGCTGGGCCGAGGGCGGCAGCAGACGCGGACGACGTCGCGGGAGCGGGACGGCAACTAGCAGGGCCACTCCTGCGACCGCCAGCCGGGCCACGTCCGTCCAGCGCTGCCCCGGCTCGCGATATCCGACGACGAGAGTGCCGCTTCGGGGCGGCAGCTGGAACGCCTGCGCCCATCCGGCGTACGTCGTAGCGGTCAGCTCTTCGCCGTCCAGCCAGGCATGCCATCCCGGGTCGGCGCGATCGGCGAACACGAGTCGGCGGCCGGACGGTCCGGACGTGACGCGCGTCCGCACCTCCCCCGATTCGGTGGACGGCAAGGCGGCCAGCACGTTCTTGTCCGGGCCGATGACCCGCACGCGGGCCGGCCGGGTCGGACCGTCCGCCGAGTCGTCGAGCTGCACCCGCCACAGCACCGAGCCGCCCGGTGCGGCCACGCGGACCAGCCCCGGCGAGGTGTCCAGTGCGGCCAGGGCAGCGTCGTCCGACCCGGCCAGCAGGAGAACCGAGCCGACATCGAGGTCGGCCAGCCCGGCGCGCTCGTCATGGCCTGTCCCGGACAGCAGGCCGCCCACGACAGGAAGGACCTGGTCGGCGTCGAGGTCGTCCCGCATGAGCGCGGTCTCGGCGGAGGTGACACCGGTCCGCGGGCCACCGGTACCGGCCAGGTTCCAGCTCACCCGGCCATCCACCGAGCGCAGCACCAGGGTCCGGATGGCGGCCGGGCTTTCCGCCTCCGCCGCCGCCACGGCGGGCAGCACATCGGGGTCTGCCCGATGGACCCAGCGCCCGGCGGCCCGCTGGTCCTCGGGGTGGGCCGGGTGTGCCGCACCGACCTGCCAGCCCTGCCACGACCATGCTGTCAACGTCAGCAATGGCGCGAGCACCGCGGCACCCGCGAGCGCCACGGCCGCGGCGTGCCGCCGGCCCAGTGAGCGAGTCCGCAGTCGGCCGGCCGCGCCGTCCGCCCGGCACAACGCCGCGCCGAGCAGGCCCAGGAGGAACAGCGAGACAGCCGGGCCGGGCCACGCGTGCCGCTCGGCGCCGTTCACCCGCGCGGCGACGAGCCATGGCGCCAACGCGGCAACGACGAGGCCGCTGATCCCCACGAGCCAGAGGGTGGCCGCGGCAACGGCGCGCCGGTCCCGACGCAGCAGCCCAGCGACAGCCAGGACCAGGACCGGGACGGCGAGCCCGGCGGCGAGCACCCGGACGACGATCGCGGGCCCGACGTGCAGCACTGCGGGCAGCGTTGCGACAGCGGCGGTCAGCGTGCGACCGGGCGCGGTGACCAGCCAGGCCGCGGGGTCAGTGCCGAGCGCGACCACGTGCCAGATCCCGTTCCGCGCTACGGAGGCGGGCGCAGACGGCCCGCCGGCCTCCGCCAGCAGCAGCACCGGATGCCGCACGACGGCCCACCACCACGGCAGCAGCAGCACGGCCGGCACCGTGAACACCCACCACAGGCCCCGCCGTGCCGGCGCGGCGACCGCTACGGCGAGCAGCGCCAGCAGGCAGGGGACGGCGAGCATCGGCGCGCCGGCGAGAATGACGGTCAGGAGGAGGCCTGCCACGGATGCGCTGGCCACCGAACCCCGCGGCCGTGGCTTTGCCGACGGCCGCCCGCGGATCGGCACCGGCCGGCTGCCGGTGGCCGCCGTCGTCCGGGCGATCGCCAGCGCGGCCGGCGGCAGGAGCAGGTGGGCGAGCACGGCGCCGAGGCGGCCCGCGGCGAGAGCACCGAGCAGCGGCGGCGCCGCTGCCCAGGCCAGTGCCGCCCAGGCGCGCAGGGCGCGGGAACCGGTCAGTCCCGCGGCGGCAAGCCAGGCGCTGCCGGCCGCCAGCGGGATGGCCCCGAGCAGAAGGAGGTCCACGGGGGCCCGGGTCGAGCCGCCGAAAAGCGTGGCCAGCACGGCGAGCGCGGCATCCAGCGGATCGCCCGCCGCGGGCCGGCCCAGGCCAACTGGCCGCCAGCTGTTGGTGACCACCGCCCACAATTGCGCCGCGCGGTCCGGCATCGGCAGCAAGGCGGGCCCGACCGCCTCTCCCGTCCCGCGCAACAGCCCGCGCGCCCCGACGAAGCCCGCCGCCGCACCGACGAGCAGGATCAGCGCCAGCAGGGCCCCCGCAGAGGGTCCGCCGCCATCGGCCGAATCGCTGAGGGCGCCAACACGGCGCTCCTCGCGAGGGTCGCTCGCGGGGCGGCCCGCCGCATGCGCCGCCGCCCATGCCTCCTCCTGCGCCAGCAGGTAGGCCGAGACCGCATCCCGGCGCTGCCGCAAGAGGGCACGGGGATCGGCCAGCAGACGCCGGAAGGCGCTGCGGGGCAGCCGGCGCACCGCGGTGGTGCGGCGTTGCGCGCGCCACCAGGTGTCGGGACGAAGCAGGACGACGGCGAGAGCCGCCATCTCAGCTCCGGCCTGGTCCGGTTGCTTGAGCACGAGCCGGCCGAGTGACCGGATCACGGTCGCGCCCGCGATCCAGGCAATGGCGAACGGAATCAGCGGCCACGGCGTCCCGGCCAGCCGCAGGTGGATGGCGTCCTTGCGGTCCCGGCGCGCCCACGACGCATCCCCGCCGCCACGCAGGCCGCCGGCGGTGGCGGCCGCGTGCGACACCACGGCCTGTGGCACGACGATCACGCGGTGCCCCGCCAGGTGTGCCCGGCGGCACAGATCCAGGTCGTCGCGGGCGTGCGCGAGGGCGGGGTCCAGGCCGCCCAGGCTTTCCCAGAGCTGCCGCCGGACGAGCATGCCCGCTGTTCCCACCGCGAGCACGTCGCTGCGATGGTCCAGCTGCCCCTGATCGACGTCGTCGACGTCGACTCCGGTCACACGCTTGCCGAGCGGCGAGACGGTGAAACCGACGTCGAGCAGTCGGCGATCGTCGTCCCACGCGACCTGCTTGCACCCCGCGATCCCGACCGACGGCGCGGCGTCCACTGCCTGCAGCAGCCGGGCCAAGGCGTCCGGGGCCGGGGCGGCGTCGTCGTGGAGCAGCCAGAGCCATTCGACGACGGCCGGCGGTGCGTCGCCCGCGCTCTCCGCGCCCCCGGCATCGGCCGGCGCGGCCGACGGATCCGGCATTGGCTCGGGGTCGGGCGCGGGATCCATGAGGTCGGCGTCCAGGGCCGCCAACGCTGCGCTCACGGCGTCGCCGAACGACGTGCGCCGAGCCAGCCGCAGAGTGCGACGGGTGGTCGCGGCGAGCAGGTCGGGGCTGCCGTCGCGGGATCCGGTGTCGACGCCGACCAGGACGTCCGGGGGCCGGATCTGCGCCTCCACGGCGGCCAGTGTGCGCGGCAGGTAGGCGGCGCCGTCGTGGCTGACCAGGATCGCGATGACGCGCGCCGCGGACGCCGGGAGACCCGGCTCAGGCGGGCCGGACTCGGTGCGAACCTCGAGTTCGCCCGTCGTGTCGCCCGCCTGCGTCGCCTCGGGCGCAGTAGCGTCATCCCCGACCGGATCGGCCATCGCGACGACGGGAGGAGCCGGGACGGTCTCCCGCCCCTCGACCGGGCTGGACAGTTCGGTGCCGGAATCCTGAGTGCGGGGGTCCGCGGATGCGCTCACCGACTCGACGCCGTGCGGGATCTCAGACAGCGCGCTTCTTGACGCGGCGGCGCTCCCGCTCGGAGAGCCCACCCCAGATGCCGAAGCGTTCATCGTTGGCCAGGGCGTACTCGAGGCATTCGGCGCGGACCTCGCACGCCAGGCAGACCCGCTTGGCCTCGCGGGTGGACCCGCCCTTCTCCGGGAAGAACGCCTCCGGATCCGTCTGGGCGCACAGCGCACGTTCCTGCCAGGCCAGCTCGGCGGGCAGTTCCTGGGTAGTACCGGCAACACCGTCGATCAGCGACAGCTCCACCGTGACACCACCGTTGACCGCCATGAGCTCTTGCACCTGGCGCCTCCCTCGACCCGGGCCCACGAATGGGCGTTCCCCCACTTAGCGTGCTGGCGCGCATACGTTAGGTGATAGGCACGCTCTCACACCAATGAAATTACAAGCGTGTCGTAGGCGTTCCGTCAAGCCGAAATCTGGTATCGGGTCGTCCTGATCACCCCGGGCGACGCGTCGCGAGGACCCACTTCACACGAGGGCAGCCGCGCCTGCACGTTGGGCCAGCCCGGACGTTGCGGGCGATTCACCCGCCTTGCTGCCGGCGCTGACCAGCAGGTTGCCGTTTTCGCGGCCGCTCTAGCCCGGCTGGGTCGGGACGACCATCGACTGCCCGCCCGACCCCCCTCCACCTTTCAGGCGGTCCGCGAAATCACCCGCCGAATCATCCGTCGACCGCCGGGGCGCCTTGATCAA
>Ga0081539_10002449_pt1 | contig 26184 bp, 27 predicted proteins | sample TabmetS4T2R2_FD_71023 | JGI IMG/M metagenome (GOLD analysis project Ga0081539, IMG submission 71023) | Tabebuia heterophylla rhizosphere microbial communities from the University of Puerto Rico - S4T2R2 | ecosystem: Host-associated > Plants > Roots > Rhizosphere ...
AGTCTCGGCTGTCGCGGTGCTACGCTGTCGCACATGGAGATCGGCGTGCGTGAGCTGCGGAACAGGACGGCGCGCGTGGTCGATGCCGTAATTGCCGGCGAGCGAGTGGTGCTGACCGTGAACGGCGAGCCGGTGGCGGACATCGTTCCCCACGGGCGCCGGAGTCGGTGGCTGAGCGGCGAGCGTTTGAACGCCGAGCTGGTGCAGCGCGCGAGCGACCCCGGCCTCGCCGCCGACCTGGACGAGTTCGCGGGATGGACGCTGGAGGATCTGTGACCGCCCCCACCGTCGGCCTGCTCGACACCTCGGTCTTCATTGCCCGCGAGGACGGACGTCCGCTGGGGCCGTTGCCGGAGCGGGTCGCGGTCTCGGTGGTCACGATCGGGGAGTTGCAGTTCGGTGTGCTCGTTGCGCAGGACGACGAGATGCGCGCGCGGCGCGCCGACACCCTGGCCCTCGCGAGGGCCGCCGATCCGATCCCGATCAGCGAGGCGGTGATGGGCTCGTGGGCGCGCCTGGTCGCCGCCTGCCGCGCTGCCGGACTCCACCGTGCGGTCAAGCTGACCGACCTTTTGATCGCCGCGACGGCGCTCGAGCACGGCTTGCCCGTCGTCACCCAAGACACCGACTTCGAACGGGTCGCTGCGGCCCACCCCGACCTGCGCGTGCTGAGCGTTTGAGGCGCCGTTAAGCCGGAAGGTCGTCGGGGAGCGGGACGTCCTTGGGCGGGCGGCCCTCGCCCTCGTCGTCCCAGCCCGACCAGGCGATGCCGTCGCGGCTCTGGTGCTCGCCGTCGCCGCCGAGCGCGAGGATGATCGTCTTGGTTTCGCCTGGGTTGGTCAGCTGGCGTTTCAGCTCCGGCCCGACGCGGGCGAGGTCGCCGACCCCGAGCACGTGCGGCTCGCCTTCGACGATCAGGGTCAGCTCGCCCTCCAGCACCAGGTAGACCTCCTCCTGGCGCTCGTGGCGGTGGACCCGCAGGCGCTGGCGCGGCTGCAGGGTCATCTGGTTGATCCCGAAGCTGGTGACGCCGAGCTCGCGGCGCAGCAGTGGAAGTACTCCGCGTTCGGGTCGATCGAGGTGAAGGCGAGGCCGGGCGCGGTCATGGCGAGGCGACATTCTCCCTTACCGGCCCCTCGCCGGCGTCGCCGAGCTCGGCCCGCACCAGCGGCGCCACCTCGGTCCCGAACAACTCGATCGAGCGCATCACCTCGGCGTGCGGCAGGGTGCCGACGCTGAACTGGATCAGGAAGCGGTCGTGGCCGAAGATCCCGTGCTGGTGGACGATCTTCGCCGCCACCTCCTCCGGGTTGCCGACGAAGTTGGCGCCGCGCATCGTGCGGCCGGCTTCGAAGGTCTGGCGGGCCATCGGCGGCCAGCCGCGTTCGCGGCCGATCCGGTCCATCATCAAGGCGAAGGCCGGGTAGGCGGTGTCGGCGGCCTGCTGGGAGTCCGCGGCGATGAAGCCGTGCGAGTTGATGCTGAGCGCCGGCGGCTCGTGGCCGGCTTCGCGTGCCGCCTCGCGGTGCAGCTCCGCGAACGGCGCGAAGCGGGCCGGCTCGCCGCCGATGATCGCCAAGGCCATCGGCAGCCCGAGGCGGCCGGCGCGGATCGCCGACTCGGGCGCGCCGCCGACCGCGACCCAAACCGGCAGCGGCTCCTGCAGCGGGCGCGGGTAGACGCCGCGGCGCACGATCGGCGCCCGCAGGCTCCCCTCCCAGCTGACCTCGGTCTCGGCCCGCACGGCCAGCAGCAGCTCCAGCTTCTCGGCGAACAGCTCGTCGTAGTCGTGCAGGTCGAAGCCGAAGAGCGGGAAGGACTCGGTGAACGAGCCGCGCCCGGCCATGATCTCGGCCCGGCCGCCGGAGAGCAGGTCGAGCGTCGCGAAGTCCTGGAAGACCCGGACCGGGTCGTCGGAGCTGAGCACCGAGACGGCGCTGGTCAGGCGGATGCGCTCGGTCCGCTCGGCGATCGCGGCGAGGGCGACGGCCGGGGTCGAGACCGCGAAGTCGGGCCGGTGGTGCTCGCCGACGCCGAACACGTCGAGCCCGACCTGGTCGGCCAGCTCGGCCTCCTCGAGCAGGTCGCGCAGCCGTTGCTCGGCGCTGATCGTCGGACCGCCGGCGGCGTCCGGGGTGAGCTCCGCGAAGGTGTAGACGCCGAGTTCCATACGGGGGTGGTCGGGAGATCTTATGTAGGCGAAGATGCCGGCTTGGTTGGCGAGCGAAGCGAGGACGGGATGGCGGGGCTGACGCTGGAAAGCGCGGCGCTCGGCGGCGTCGTCGCGACCTTCGTCCCGGAGGCGGGGATGATCGGCTGCTCGCTGCGCCACCGCGGCGAGGAGCTGCTCGGCCAGCGCGGCGGCCTGCGCAAGTACGTCGAGGCGCGCTCGACGATGGGGATCCCCTTCCTGCACCCGTGGGCGAACCGGCTCGGGGCCGATCGCTTCGAGCTCGGCGGGCGCGAGGTCGATTTGGGGCTGCGGGATCTGCCGCTGAAGCGGGACGAGAACGAGCTGCCGATCCACGGGTTGCTCTCGGCCGCTCCGGGCTGGCGGGTCGAGCGCCACGCCGAGCGCGAGCACGGCGGCGTGCTGGCGGCGAGCTTCGACTTCGGCTCCTACCCGCATCTGCTTGACGCGTTCCCGTTCCCGCACCGGGTCGCGATCGAGGCGACCCTGGCCGGGTCCGAGCTGACGATCGCGACCGCGGTCGAGGCGAGCGGCGAGGTCGCGGTGCCGATCGCCTTCGGCTTTCATCCCTACCTCTGCCTGCCCGGCGTCGCCCGCGGAGAGTGGGCGCTGGAGGCGCCGGTGCGGGAGCGGCTCGGGCTCGACGAGCGCGGGCTGCCGAACGGGGAACGGGAGGCGGTGAGGATCGAGCCCGGGCCGCTCGGCGAGCACACCTACGACGACGCCTTCCTCGCGCCCGCCGGGAGCGCGCCGTTCGTCCTCTCCGGCGGCGGTCGCCGGCTCGAGCTGCGGCTCGGCGAGAGTTACCCGTTCACCCAGGTTTACGCCCCCGCCGACACCGACGCGGTCGCGATCGAGCCGATGACCGCCCCGACCAACGCCCTCCTCTCCGGGGCGGACCTGTCCTGGGTCGAGCCCGGCGGCAGCTTCGTGGCGCGCTTCTCAATCCGAGTCTCAGAGCCATAAACGGCCAGGTGTCCCGATCGGGCATTTGTCCAGCCGCTGATCCGCCCAACGCAGCCCGGGTACCCATGCCTCGCTCTGCCCAACGCTGACCAGGCGGGGCTACCTACCGAAAGGAACGAGCGAATGCGATCCTCGCAGGGGCGCTTGCGCCTGCTCTCAATCTTCTGCTGTGCGATGGCGGCCGTGGCGATGGCCGCGGCCTCGGCCCAGGCGGCCGTCTACCCATCTGGAGGCAGCGGCTTCAGCGGCGGACCCGAAGGCTGGGGCAACCCGCAACCCGCCGCCTGCAACCTTCCGCTCGGCGGCGTCTGCACCGCGAACGCGGGCTACGACGGGGCGAACGGGAACCCAGCCGGCTCGCTGGCGCTCGACACCTCGATCCTCGTCAACCTCGGCGGCCTGTTCAAATCGACCGGCGTCTTCCAGTCGCCGGATTTCGTCGCCAATGAAGGCGGTTCGGCGACGCTTTCGCTGGAGCGCCAGCTCGCTTCCGGGAACCTGCTCGACCTGGCCCCGCAGGCGACCGTGACGGTCAGCCTGATCGATCGCACCAGCGGCCTCACCTCGACCGTGATCGAGGACTCCGTGACCTCGGCCGAAACCGCCTTCGTCGGCAAAAGCGGCGCGGCGAAAGTGACCGCCGGTCATACCTACGCAATCGCGATCAACGCCGAAACCAGCTCGACCCTGGCCAACGTCGGCGTGCTCGGCGCGACCTCGCTGCGCTTCGACAACGTCGCGCTCTCGGTCGGCACCTCCGGCGGCGGTGGGGGCGGGGGAGGCGGCGGTGGCAGCCTCACCAACCAGCAGCTGCAACAGCTGCTGAGCGGCAACGGCAGCCTGATTGGGCCGGCGATCCTCAAGGGCAACATGCTCTCGGTCAAGGTCCGCTGCCCGAAGAAAGTCGGGCGCACCTGCAAGGTGGCGCTGGTCGGCCTGCTGAAGAAAGGCAAGCCGGCGACCAAGGTGCGCAAGGCGGCGATCCGCAAAGGCAAAACCAAGAAGCTGGTCCTGAAGGTGAAGCCGAAGGCGCTGCCCAAGGTGAAGGCGCGCAAGAAGCTGCTGTTCAAGGAGACGGTGAAGGCGGGCAAGGCGCGCGCGGTGGTGTTCAAGCGGCTGAAGCTGATCAAGCGCTGAGCCCGGGGACGGGCCGGAACAGCGACGGGGCCGGGCAATGCCCGGCCCCTCGTGCTGATCGGAAAGATCGCCCGCCAGACTAGGGCTGCAGGGAGACGGCAGCGATCGACGGCTCGATCACGTTGCCGGATTTCCAGTTCGAGTCGGTCTCGCAGCTCAGCACCGCTTTGCCCGCGGAGGGCAGGGTGGCGATTACGAAGAGGGTGAATTCTTCGCGATCGGCCGGGGCGCCGTTTTTCGCCAGCGCCGCCATCGGCAGCGTCTGCGAGGTCCCGCCGGCGGCGAGCGTGCACTCCTGGCCGATTGGGATGTCTTCGCCGGAGTTGTTGTTGAGACCGCCGCGGGCGAGGACCAGGTAGGTACCGGCCGGCAGCTCCTGGCTGGCGATCTCGGTCACGGTGTCGACTCCGAGGTTGACGAACGCGGCGTCGCCTTTGCCGCCGAAGCCCTTCGATTCGAACCCGGCGGGCAGGATCCCGGCCAGCTTCGCCGCGTCGGGGACGGTGGCCAGGGTCGACTCCTTGACCTTGGCGCCGGTGACGGCGTCGTTCTTGATTTTCGGAGCGGTGACCGCTTCCTTCTTGATCTTCGCCTTGGTCACGGCGCCGTTCTTGATGTCTTTGGTGGCGATCTTGCCGCCGATCGCCGCGTAGGAGACGCCGCTGAGGGCGACGAACAGGGCGAGCATCGCGACCACCGAAGCGGGGTGGATGCGGGTGAGCTTGCGAATCATGGTCTGACCTCCTGGGGTCGTTGTGGAGCGGTTTCGTGCCCCTCCAACGGGCCAGGGGTCGCCGAATTACGCGGCCGGCGAAAAATTTCGGGCTCGGCGTAATTTCCGCTTGCCAGAGCGGTTGTACGGGTGCAATGGCGTTTGCCCTCACACTTGCCGCCGTCCCCCACCCCCGGGTGGTCGCCATTTCACCCCGTATGCGGGTGAAATGGCGACCACCCGGTACCTTGGGTGCGATGGCGGAGGTTGTGGAGACGGGCCAGACGAGGCTCGAGGCCGAAGAGGCGCGCCTCGCGCGGGCCGCCGCGGCGGGCGACGGCGAGGCCTTCGCGACGCTTTACGAGCGCTACGCCCAGCGCGCCTACAACCTGGCGCTGCGGCTCTGCGGCTCTGACCAGGACGCGGCCGACGCGGTCCAGGAGGCCTTCCTCAACGTAATGCGGCGGCTGCCGGAGATCGGCGAGGAGCGTGAGCTCGCCTTCGGCTCCTACCTGTTCACGGCGACCCGCAACGCGACCTACGATCTGATCCGCCGCCAGCAGCGCGACCAGGCCAGCGACTCGATCCCCGAGTCGGCGGTGCCGCTCGGCGCCGGCGCCGGCGGTCTCGGCCTCGATCCCGGCGACCCCGACGAGGACCCCGACCACAAGGTCCTGCTGGAGGCCCAGCAGGAGGAGATCGGCGCCGCCAACGCGCGCCTGCCCGAGCGCCAGCGCGAGGCGCTCGCCCTGCGTGAGCTGGAGGAGATGTCCTACGACGAGATCGCCGAGGTCATGGGGATGAACCGCAACTCGGTCGCCCAGCTGATCTCCCGGGCGCGGATCAACCTGCGCGACGAGCTGCGCGGCACCGCTCTCGCCTCGGTCGCGGTCTCCTCACCCGAGTGCGAGCGCGCCCTGCCGCTGATCGCCGCCCGCGACGACGGCCAGCTGGCCGCCGACACGGCCGACGCCGCCTGGCTCGCCTCCCACATGTCGAGCTGTCACACCTGCCAGGTGGCGAGCGAGGCGATGCACGAGGCCGGCGTCTCCTATCGGGCCTGGATCCCGGTCGCGGTCGCCCCCTGGCTGTTCAAGGAGACGATGGCGAAGGCAGCCGAGCTGAGCGGCAGCGACTGGAGCGCGGTGGTCGCGTGCCGCCAGGATCGTCCCGTCGCCCCCGGCCGGGTTCCCGGCCTGCCGGCGGCCTACGGAGGCGCCGGCGCCGCGGCCGCCGCCAAGCCGAAGCAGGGAGGGCGTCGCCGGCGCCGTGCCGTCCTGGTCGGGGCGCTGGCGCTGCTGCTGTTGCTCGGGGGCGCCGTGGTCGCGCTCTCGGCTGGCGAGGACGACCCGCCCCCGGCGCCGGCCCGCTCCGAGGTGACGGATACCCCGGTCTCCGAGCCGATTCTTGAGCCCGAGCCCGCCGCCAAGGCGACGCCGGCCGAGAAGGAGAAGAAGCAGGAGCCACAGCCCGCGGAGACCGAAGCGCCCATGGCCGAGCCCGAACCGGAGCCGGTGACGGACGCGGCCCCGAACCCGCCCGCGTCGGCGCCCAGCGAGTCGAAGACGAAGCCCCAGTCCCCGTCCGCCTCCTCCGAGCCGAAGGGCGGCGAAGCCGGCCTCGAGGGAAGCTCCACGCGCGACCCCGAACCCGAACCTGCTCCGCCCTCCGAACCTCCCCCCTCGACGCCACCACCGGCCGGCGAAGAACCGACCCCGGAACCGCCACCGAAACCGGTCCCCGGCGGCCCCGGCGAACTGACCAGCCCGCCCGGCCCCCCGAAACCGGGCTAGGGGCCGGCGTCACGCCGACCCCTAGCCGCGGCCTTCGGCGGTCTAGCTAGCCGACGTCGATCGATTTTCCTTCGGAGCCGCTCAGGGTCATGCCCCCCGCCTGAATCACAAATTCACCGGTGGTCGTTTCGGTGCCGGTGGGGCAGACCGCAGATTTCCGTTCCTGGGTCGCTTTGATGTTGGTGATCGTCCCCGAGATTTTCACTTTCCCGCTTTCATTGGTGGTAGAGAATCCACTGAGCGGGCCCTGGGAGGGGACGGTGATGACGCAGATCGATTTGTTTTCGGTGTGTGCCGCAGTGCTCGCGTACACTGTGACCTTCCAGCTCGGCCCAGATATGTGGAACCACATGCCGACCGAGAATGTCCACAGCGTGTTGTTAACCGTCGTGTGAAATGTCGCAGGGAGCGTTCCGAATTTGCAGTTTTTGTAGGTCGGCGTAAGCGACATTTCTGGACTCGATGCCGACAAAGTTCCGGAGAACGAATTTTCCGCGCATTTTAAGGTGCTGCCGAAGAGTTTGAGTTCGTCGGCAGAGGTCGTCCCGGTCACCGTGGTTGGGTATGACGAGGCTGTGATGTTGGCCTGGATCGGGGCGGCTAATGCGGCCAGTGCCGCTGCCGTCGCGAGCGCGCCGAGCACCGTCTTAGTGAGGTAGCCCATCGGTATCTCCTCTCGCTTTTCTTGCATTCCTCGCAGTTACCCGCAATGGCTCGGCAAAGGGAGCAGTCCCATCAGACCGAGCCTCGACGCCCGGCGTGCCGGAGGCCTTCCCCTGGTAATCGCGTCTCGCGGTTCTGCGCGTGCGCGGGATCGTGCCCGCGCGGCCGGGCTCAAACGGAGAGCTGGCAGGAAATGGGCACGGCTGGTTTCGAACCAGCGACCTCTCGCGTGTGAAGCGAGCGCTCTCCCACTGAGCTACGCGCCCTGGGCGGCGCAGTTTACGCGGTTGGGGAGGGGTGGACCGGGGCGGCCGGGGCTGTTTGAGAATGGTTGGAGAACCGTTGAATAACGGAAGGATCGTCGAACCCTGGTCCAAGAATCGGGGGAGATCGATCAAGAGGGGGGAGCGGCTCGCAGATGTCTTCGGGGCGGGAGTCACCCGCACGAACCAACCCGGAAAGGAGCATCGTGAGTCGAGCGCTTGACAGTTCATTTCGATGGATCTCGATGACCATGCTTTTCGTCGTGTTCACCCTTCTCTTGCTGGCAGGGTCAGCGCGGGCCGCCACCTACGGCTCCAGCGGCTTCTCCGGCAGCGCCGAAGGGTGGACGGTCAAATCGGCCACCTGCAGCATCCCCGTGACCTGTTCCGCCAGCGGGGGCTACGACGGCACCGCGGGCAATCCGGCCGGCTCGCTGGCCGCCAACTCGAACATCCTCGTCAACCTGGCCGGGCTGTTCAAAACGACCGTGGTCGCCGAATCGCCCGAGTTCAAAGTCGGCGATGGCGGCAACGGGACGCTGCGCCTGCAGCGTCAGTTCGTCCCCGGCACGCTGTTGTCGCTGGCCCCCAATGCCACCTACACCGTGGCGCTGGTCGACAAGACCGGTGGGGTCGAAACGAAATCGATCACGGAGACGATCGCCGCCGAATCCGGCTTCACCGGCAAAGAAGGCCCGGTGGCGCTGGTTGCCGGCCACGTCTACGCGATCAAAGTCACCGCCGAAGTCGCCTCGACCGTGGTCGGGCTCAGCCTCGGCACCGCCAGCGTCCGCTTCGACAACGTCGCGGTCACCGGTCCCGGCGCCAACCCCGGCGACAACGGGAACGGCGGCGACGGTGGCAAAGGTGGTGACGGCGGCAAGGGCGGTGACGGCATGTCCGACGTCCGCCTGCTCTCGCTGATCCAGTCGAGCCTCGGCTCGGCGCAGATGAAAGGCAACCGCCTGTTCGTGAAGGCCAAGTGTCCGGCCCAGGTCGGTCGCAGCTGCCGGGTCTCGGTTCAGGGCCTGCTCAAGAAGGGCAAGCCCGCGACCACTAAGCGCACCGCGAAGGTCGCTAAGGGCAAGGCCAAACGGCTGGTCCTGAAGGTCAAGCCCGCGGCCAAGGGCAAGCTGGCGGGCCGCCAGCGTCTCCTCTTCAAGGAGACCGTCCGCGCCGGCTCCGCCAAGGCGACCGTCTACAAGCGCCTGGGGTTGATCCGGCGGTAGCAGTCAGCCGGCCAAGCCCGGCTGGGCCAGCGGTCCCGCTCCTCCCCCGGGAGAGGGGCCCTGGCCCGGCGGGCTTGCCTCCTCTTCCTCCTCGGCCTGCTTGCGCAGGGCGAGGCCGATGAAGGGGAAGATCAGGGTCGAGAGCATCGCCGCGCCGACCAGGCCGGCCGCCGTCGAGGTCTTCATCTCGTCGCTTTCGACCGCCAGGGTGGTGATCGCGACGACCAGCGGCAGCTCGGTCGCCGAGTAGAAGGCGAGCGCGGCGCGGTCGCGGGCCTTGAGCGCGTGGCGGTAGAGGAGCAGCGCCGGAGCCCCGCGGACGACCAGGAAGAGGCCGAGGAAGAGGAAGAGCTTGGCGATCGCTTCGGCCGAGCCGAGCGCCGCCAGGTCGAAGGCGATCCCGCTGGTGACGAAGAAGAACGGCACGAAGAAGCCGAACCCGACCGCGGTCAGCTTCGACTCGAAGATTTTCACCTCCTGTCCCTTCAAGGCCAGCCTGGTGATCATTCCGGCGACGAAGCCGCCGAGCAGGATGTCGAGGCCGAGCTCCCCGGCGAGGAGGACGAGCCCGAAGACGAGCACGACCGTGACCCGCACGGCGAGCTGGCTGGAGGCCTCGAAGGTGCGTTCGAGCGCCGGCCAGCCGCGCCAGGCGTAGCGGACCGAACCGAGCGCGAGGATCAGGGCGAGGGCGACGAAGGCGAGCAGGATCAGCGCCTCGTGCAGCGGGTTGGTGGTCGAGAGGACGAGGGTGACGAGCAGGATCGGGCCGAACTCGCCGGCCCCGCCGGCGGCCAGCAGGTAGGTGCCGAAGCGGGTCTTCAGCTCGTCGTTGTCGCGGAGGATCGGGATCAGCGTGCCGATCGCCGTCGTCGCCATCGCCGAGCCGGTGTAGAGGAAGGAGACGATCACCCCGGCGGCGGCGAGGATGCCGCCGAGCCCGTAGGCGATCACGACCGAGAGCGCCCAGCCGAGCGCGCCGAGCTTCATCGGCAGCCCTTTGATCCGGTCGAAGTCGATCTCGTAGCCGGCGAAGAAGAAGAGCATGCCGAGGCCGAGGTTGGAGAAGAAGTCGACGAATTCGTCGGTCTTGGCGATGTCGAGGATTTCCGGGCCGATCACGATCCCGAGAATCAGCTCGAGCACAACGACCGGCGGGGCGAAGCGCTTCGGCACGACCGCCGTGGTGACCGCGGCGATCGCGGCGACAACGACGATCGCGAAGAACGACGCGGAGTCGACCTCGATCTCGGCGATGGGCAGCGGCACGGCGAGCAAGTGCCCATCCTACGTTCGCCCCCGGTAGGATCGAGCGCGGACCGTGCTAGGCGGGGAATCAGCGGTGCCCTGTAACCCGCAATCCGCTCTAGCGGGGCCGAATTCCCGTTCCGAGGGACTGGCCGTCGGGGTCGGTGCGTCGCGGCGGCGTTGACGGTCGGGTCCTGCGCGACGTGGGCACGCGAATCAGGTCAGGTCCGGAAGGAAGCAGCCTTAAGCGGATGCCGCGGGTGCCGCAGGGAAGCCCGGCCCGAGCCAGAAACGACGGACACGCCCGGTGACCTCGTCTCAGAGGCGGGTGCACGGTCCATAACTTCGCTCGGCGTGGGTTTTCCTCCTTATAGGGGGGACACCCCACGGAGGCTGGCTCGCCCAGCCCTCTCAGTCGATCAGGCGCGCCTGCATGCGGTTGATCGCGACGCGCCAGGTGATGAAGGCGAAGGCGACGAGGAAGGCGAAACGGGCGAGGTCCCAGGGCTCGAAGCCGAAGGCGCCGCCGCGGACCAGTTCGACCAGCTGGTGCAGCGGGTTGACGTTGGCGATCACCTGCACGCCCTCGGGCAGGCCGGAGATCGGGAAGAAGGTGCCGGCGACCAGGAACAGCGGCGTGATGAACAGCGCGGTCACGTAGTTGAACTGGTCGATCTTGGCGACGACCGCCGCCATCGTGATCCCGAAGCCGGAGAACCCGAGCGCGGTGATGAAGGCGAACAGCGGGACCAGCAGCATGCCCGGCGCCGGGTCGAGGCCCCAGAAGAAGGTGACGATCAGCGGCACGCAGCCGTAGACCGAGGAGCGGATCGCGATCCAGAGCATCTCCGCGCTGACCAGCTCTTCGACGTCGACCGGCGCGGCGAGGATCGCTTCGTAGGTGTTCTGGAAGCGGTGCTTGACGAAGGTGCCGAACATCGACGGCAGGGCGGAGGAGAAGATCACCGCGGTCGCGACCATCCCGGTGCCGACGAACTGGATGTAGGGGACGCCTTCGACGTCGTCGACCAGGGTGGCGCCGAGCCCGAGCCCGAAGGCGAGCAGGTAGACCAGCGGTTCGAGCACGCTGGAGAACGTCGTCCCCTTCCAGTAGGTGCGGAAGTTGGCGACCTCGCGGCTCATCACGCCGGCGATCGCCGCGGGTTCGAGGCGGCGCATCGTCCGCGCCGGCGCCGGGACCGCGTTCACTCGGCCTCCTCTCCGGTCAGCAGCACGAAGACGTCCTCGAGGGTCGCGGCGCGGGTCACCGCGTCCGCGGGCACGGCGAAGCCGTTGCTGGCCCGCTCGGAGCCGACGATCGCGATCGCCGGCCCGGCCGGGCGCACCCGCAGGCCGCTGCTCTCGGCCTCGGCCCGCAGCTCGGCGAGCCGGTCGGGCGGGGCGTAGATCTCGGCGGTCTGGCGGCCGGCGTGCTCGGCGATCAGGTCGGCGGGGCGGCCGCGGCTGATGATCCGGCCCTGGTGCATGACCGCGACCTCGTCGGCCAGCCGCTCGGCCTCCTCGATGTAGTGGGTCGACATCAGGATCGTCGTCCCGCGCGAGCGCAGCTGGTCGATCAGCGTCCACAGCTCGGTGCGGATCTGCGGATCGAGGCCGACGGTCGGCTCGTCGAGCAGGACCAGACGCGGTTCGTGGACCAGGCCGCGGGCCAGCAGCAGGCGCCGGCGCATCCCGCCGGAGAGCTTGTCGACCTCGTCCTTGCGGCGATCCTGCAGGCGGGCGATGTCGAGCGCTTTGTCGACCGCGGCGCCGACGTCGGCGACCCGGTAGAGCCGCGCGTAGACGGCGAGGTTGTCCTCGACGGTGACGTCGACGTCGAGGTTGTCGAGCTGGGGGACGACGCCCATCAGCGCCCGCGCTTCCTTCGACTGCCGCGGCAGCTCGTGGCCGAGCACCCGCAGTGTGCCCTCATCGGCGATCGCCTGTCCGGTCAGCAGCCGCATCGTCGTCGACTTGCCGGCGCCGTTGGGCCCGAGCAGGCCGAGGCAGATCCCTTCCGGGACGTCGAGGTCGAGTCCGTTCACGGCTGTGATCGGCCCGAAGCTCTTGACGACGCCGTTCAGCTCTATCGCTGCCATGACGTTGACGCTACCGACTCGGTGCCCTGCGTTCGCTGACGCGGGGTTCGCTTAACCGGCGGCCAACCGCTCGGCCAGCCAGAGGTCGCAGAGCCAGTCGCGTCCGTCGCCCTTGCGGCGGCTGACGAAGATCCCCTCGGGGCCGCTCCGGACCGTGAGCCGCTTCGAGCTCGCCTCGAACTCGGCGCTCGGCTCGCCGACCAGGACCTCGGTCGTGCCGGCGTCTTCGTGGCCACCGATCCGGACGACGACGCGGCGGCCGTGGCGCTGGCCGCTGAGCACGGTCCAGCCGCGCAGCCGGTAGTCGAAGCCGGGCTGCATCCAGCGCTGCTCGAAGCCGCCCTCGGGGCGGTCGGTGACCTGGAGTCCAAGCGGCGCCATCGCCCGGTCGGTCAGCTCGTAGCTCTGCTGGAGCGCGCCGCCGGGGCCGACGGCGCGGAAGGTGCCGTAGAGGGCGGCGATGACGATCAGCGGGCCGCCGATCAGCAGCGGGATCAAGGATTCGGTCAGGTAGATCGCCGGGACCGTGAGGAAGATCAGGATCGTGACCACGATCCCGAGGTTCTGACTGGAGCGGGCGACCCCCCACATTTCCTCGCGGGCGCGGACCGCGTCGGCGTCGACCGGGGCGATCGCCAGCGCCGCCCAGAGCTCGGGCTCGGCCAGCGTCGTCGGATCCTCGACCTCGCGTCCGCCTTCGGCGGCGGCGCGGCTCGAGCGCTGGGCGTCGGCGCCGGAGGCGCGGCCAAGGTCGGCGCGCTGGAGCGCGAAGAGGCCGAGGCAGAAGAGCGCCAGCACGCCGAAGATCAGACCCAGCGCCAGCTTCGGGTTGGCGTCCCCCTGGCCCATCGTCAGGCCGATCACCGCGACCAGCGCGGCGACGACGACCACCCCGAGGACCCCGAACGTCCCCGATCGTTTGAACCCCCCGGACACGCGCGGCAGCCTACAGCCGCGTCGGCTGGGAAACTGGCGCCCGATGCTGGACGAGCGCTGGATCAAGTCGCTGCACGTCGAGTCGATGCGGCGGGCGGACCTGCACGAGGAGCGCGAGCACCACGTGCTGTTCCAGGCCTCGACGATCGGGGCGCTGCTCGACGGCGCCTACGAGGGCGACCTCAGCTTTGCCGAGCTGGCCGCGCACGGCGACCTTGGGCTGGGCACGCTGAACCGGCTCGACGGCGAGATGATCGCGCTCGACGGGGAGTTCCTGCGGGCCGACGTCGAGGGCCGGATCCACCCGGTCGCGCCGGAGGAGCGGACGCCGTTCGCGGTGGTGACGCGGTTTGAGCCGACGGTCGAGGCCGAGCTCCCGGGGCCGCTGGAGCACGGGGCGCTGCTGGCGGCGCTCGACGAGCTGGCGCCGGCGGGCGCGGCCTCCTGCGCGGTCCGGCTCGACGGCCGCTTCGAGTTCGTGCGGGCGCGCTCGGTCCCGGCCCAGGAGCCGCCCTACCGGCCGCTGACCGAGGTGGTCGCCGCGCAGAACGTGTTCGAGCTGCGCGACCTCGCCGGAACGATGGTCGGCTTCCGCTTCCCCGCCTACGTCGAGGGGATCGAGGTCGCCGGCTACCACCTGCACTTCGTCAGCGCGGACCGCGAGCGCGGCGGCCACGTGCTCGGCTCGCGCAGCGCCGGGGCGCTGCGGGCCCGGCTCGACCCCTCCGACGATCTCCACGTCGAGTTGCCGCCGGAGGTCGACCTCGCCGACCCCGACCTCGCCGCCGACACGCACGCGGCGATCGTTCGCGCCGAGACCGGCTAGCGCCAGGGCTCAAGTCCGGCCCCGAAAGGGTCGAAAAGGGGAGGGATGCGTCTCGTCCCCGCCTCCTACAAGCGCGAATTCCTCGCCGTCGGCCTGGTCCTCGTGGTCGGCATCGCCGCCGCGATCCTCGCCTCCTCCGGCGACGCCGACGCGCGCCCGGCCCGCTCGACCGCGGTCGTTCCCAACGGCAGCTACGGCGCCTACAAAGCGGCGCGCGGCGAATACGTCTACTTCACGGTCCGCAACCGCAGGGTCCGCGACCTCGAGTTCCAGATCCGCATCGTCTGCCAGGCCTCCGACGAACCGACCTCCGAAGAGCGCTTCTTCACCGCCGGCGGGCGGGCGCCCGAGGGCCGGACGATCCCGGCCAACGGCAAACTGCTGATGAACTGGCAGGAGGACGGCGGCGGCCGCTGGGGCCGCGTCCACACCGAACTCAAATTCGGCGCCCGCGACGTCGCCAACTTCGCCGTGATCGTGCCGGAAGGGCGCGGTGACGGTCCCGAAGCCAGCTACGAGAGCTGCGACGGGGTCGGCTCGTTGCGCTTCAACCGCGGTTTCGAGCTGCCGCCCGGCGCGGCGATGCCGTAGCGCTCAGCAGCGGCGATAGACCTGCCAGGACTCGTTCTCGGCGACCAGCTCGAAGCCGGCGGGTGGGTCCATGTTGATCTTCGTCGGATCGCCCGGGTCGAGGATGAAGTTTTCGATCGTTAAGTCGGAGGCCGGGATCACGAAGTAGCCGTGCTCGGGGAGCTCTTCCTCGCTCTCGCTGTAGCTGACGACCTCGCTGGGGCGGATGTCGAGGCCGAAGGCGAGGCGGGGGACGGCGCGGTGGTTGGGGACGGCGATCGGTCCGCAGAGCGGCTCGAAGGCGCCGTCGTCGACCAGGTCGGCGAGGTCGCCCTCGATCTCGGCCTGGTTGGTGAGGTCGGTATCGACGCGGGAGTCGAGGTCCCACTGGTTCGGGGCCCAGACGACGAACATCAGGGCGACCAGGGCGGCGAAGCCGATCCACCAGCGCCGCCAGGGGTGTTGCTTTGGCAGCAGGCGCCAGCCGAGCAGGCCGAGCGCGGCGAAGATCGCGAGGATCGCCGCGGCCAGCATCGTGTAGCGGGGGAGGATCGCGAGGCCGCCGCAGGCAAGGATCGCGAAGGCGAGCAGGGCGAGCGCGGCGGCCGCGACCCCAAGGACCGAGCGGCGGCGCAGGAAGGCGAGGCCGAGGACGACGCCCCCGGCGGCGCCGACCATCCCCGGCCACTGCAGGACCTCGCCGAGCCGGCGCGGGCCGTAGAGGACGAGGTCGACCGGACCGGTCTGCCGCTCCAGCGTCTCGACCGTTTCTTTGGTCCCGGTCCACGAGTAGAGCGGGTCGCCCTGGGTGATCGCGTCGAAGATCGCCCAGAGGATCGGGCCGGAGAAGGCCAGGGCGATGAGCCATGGGGAGGGGACGGTGAGGGCATCCCTCGCCCGGACAAGAGTCGGCCTAATTAGGCCGACTCTTTGAGTATCCGCCCGTTCAAGGGATGCCCTCACCGTCCCCTCGACAGGTTCGGCGAGCTTCTCCGGGTCGATCGCCAGGTAGAGCAGATATGCGAACGCGAACAGCCAGGCCTCGGGGCGGAGGAGGCCGGCGAGGGCGAGCAGGGCGAGGACCGGCCAGCCGGAGCGGGGGCGCTTGGCCTCGACCAGGAGGGCGGCCAGGCAGAGGGCGATGTAGGGGAGGTCGATGTAGGCGCGGAGGCCGTTGGAGAGGAAGGGGGCGCGGGTGAGGACGATCGCCGCCGCGACGCTGCCGACCCAGCGGTCGAACCAGATCGCCCCGAGGCGGTAGACGAAGAAGCCGATCAGGCCGAGCGCCGCGTAGGCGATCACCATCGTCACCGTGATCGCGCCGTCGCCGAGCGGCGTCGTCACCAGCCCGATCAGCTCGGTCAGCGGGTGCGGCGTGGGGGGGAGCGCCGAGCCGATGTCCGGGCTCATCCCGTGCGCCATTTCGCGGCCCCAGACGAGCGCGTAGATCGTGTCGTAGTTGGGGAAGCCGCCCGGGAAGAGCAGCAACAGCACGGCGCTCACGCCGGCGACCCAGGCGGCCGGCACGAGCCAGCTGGAGAGCCTCGTCTGCACGCGCGCAAGCTACCGGTGCCGGCCCCGGTGAGGGTGCCCGGAGCCCGTGGTTAGACTGGCCGAAGACCCGATGTCCGCCGAGTCAACCTCCCTCTACCGCCGCCACCGCCCGGGCTCCTTCGACGAGGTCGTGGGCCAGCAACACGTCGTGCGCACGCTGCGCAACGCGGTCGAGCAGGACAAGGTCCACCACGCCTACCTGTTCGTCGGCACCCGCGGGACCGGCAAGACCTCGATGGCGAAGATCCTCGCCCGCTCGCTGAACTGCGAGCGCGGCGGGCCGACCGTGACCCCCTGCGGCGAATGCGAGTCCTGCGTGACGATCGCCGCCGGGACCTCGATCGACGTGATCGAGATGGACGCCGCCTCCAATCGCTCGGTCGACGACATCCGCGACCTGCGCGAGCGGGTCGCCTACGCGCCGGCCGGCGGCCACTGGAAGGTCTACATCCTCGACGAGGCGCACATGCTGACCAAAGAGGCCTGGAACGCCTTTTTGAAGACGCTGGAGGAGCCGCCGCCGAAGACCGTCTTCGTGCTGGCGACCACCGAGTCGCACAAAGTGATGCCGACGATCGCCGACCGCTGCCAGCGCTTCGACTTCCAGCGGCCCTCGCTGGAGCAGATCTCCGAGGTCCTGACCCGGGTCGCGGCGACCGAGTCGATCACGGTCGACGAGGGCGCGGTCGCGATGATCGCCCGCTCGGCTTCCGGCAGCTTCCGCGACGCGCTCGGCACGCTCGACCAGCTAGTCGCCTTCGGCGGCGACGGCGTCACCCTCGACGGGGTCCTGGAGATGCTCGGGGCCGCCGATGCCGACCTGCTCTTCGATGCGGTCGACGCGGTCGCCGCCAACGACCCCAGGGCGGTCCTGCTCGGGGTCGAGAAGATGGCCCGCTCCGGCCGCGACCCGGCCCAGTTCGCCCGCGACCTGCTGGCCCACCTGCGTTTCCTGCTGGTGACGCAGACGACCGGCGAGGTCCCGACCTCCTTCGTGGTCACCGCAACCGATTCGGAGCGGCTCCGAGCTCAGGCCCAGGCGGTCGGCGCGGCCACGCTGGTGCGGACGATCGACGACCTCGCCGACGCCCTGACCGCGGTTCGCGACGGCGACGACGCCCGCATGGCGGTCGAGATCGCGCTCTTGAAGGCGGCTCGCCCGGACCTGGATCCATCTATCGAGGGCTTGCTCCGCAGGATCGAGCAGCTCGAGGCTCGGTTGACGGAGGGGGGATCGCCAGCGGGTCCTGTCGCGGCAGTGCCCCCACGGGCTGCGGTAGCTAAAGCTTCCTCGCCCGCGGGACCCCCTACCGCGCCACCCGCCGCAGATCCCACTCCGGTGGACGAGATTGAGACGGAGCCCGCACCCGCGGAGGAGCCCGCAGCAGAGCCGGAGCCGTCGGCCCCCGAGCCTGACGAGCCCCCCGCGCGCGAGCCGTCGGCGCAAGACGTCCCACCCGCGGGTGGCGGGACAGGGGGGACCACCCCCGAGGAAGCTTCAGCTACCGGAGGGGGTGGTGGGTCCCCTGTCCCGACAGGACCCGCGGCCGGCGACGCCCTGTCCCTAGCCGAATTGCAGAGCACCTGGGGCACGGTTCTCGCGAAGCTGGCGGAGACCGCGCCGGCGCTGGCCGCGACTTTTGACGGCGCACGACCCGACGGATTGGAGGGCGACGAGCTGTCGATCGGGTTCCCGCGGGACCTTGGGTTCAACAAACGCAAGGCGGAAGGGCCAGACCGTCGCGAAGCTTTGGTGGCCGCCCTGAAGGACGTGACCGGGCACACCCTGCGGCCGACCTATGACTTCCTGGACGAGGACGCGGAGTCGGTGGCGGACGCTGCGCCCGCCGGTCAAGCTGATGGAGTGGATGAGGACGAGGCGCTGCGGCGCTTGAAAAGCGAGTTCGACGCGGAGGAGGTCAGTTAGGTGGCACGCGGAGGTGGACCTGGCGGGTTCGACGTCAACGCGCTGATGAAACAGGCGCAGCAGATGCAGAGCCAGATGCTGGAAGCGCAGGAGAAACTGAAAGAGGAAACCGTCGAGGCGAGCGCCGGCGGGGGCATGGTCAAGGTCGTGGTCGGCGGCGACATGACCCTGCGCGAGATCAGCATCGACCCCGAAGCGATCGACCCCGAGGAGGCGGAGATGCTCGAGGAGATGGTCAAGGCCGCGGTCGACGCCGGCCTGCGCGCCGCCCAGGATCTGGCCAGCAGCAAACTCGGCGGGGCGACCGGTGGGCTCGACGCCGGCCTCGGGGGAATGCTCGGCGCTTGAGCTCGCCCGAGCGCCTGACGTGAGCACCGAGGGTCCGGCACCGCTCGCGCGCCTGGTCGCCGAGCTCTCGCGCCTGCCGGGGATCGGCCAGCGGACCGCCCAGCGGCTCGCGTTCCACCTGCTGCGCGCGCCCGACGAAGAGGCCTTCGCGCTCGGCGACGCGATCCGCGAAGTGAAGGAGAAGGTCGGCCTCTGCGAGCAGTGCTTCAACCTCGCCGAGGGGCCGCTCTGCCGGATCTGCGCCGACACGAACCGCGACCAGACGCTGATCTGCGTGGTCGAGGAACCGGCCGACGTGATCCCGCTGGAGCGCACGCACGAATACCGCGGCCTTTACCACGTGCTCGGCGGGGCGCTCTCGCCGATCGACGGCGTCGACGCCGAGGACCTGAAAATCGCCGAGCTGATCGCCCGGGTCCAGCGCGGCGGGGTGGAGGAGGTCGTGCTCGCCACCAACCCGACCACGACCGGCGAGGCGACCGCCCTGCACATCGCCGAACGCCTGCGCGGCCAGACCACCGTCACCCGGCTCGCCGCCGGCCTCCCGGTCGGCGCCGACCTCGAGCACGCCGACGAGGTCACCCTCGGCCGCGCCCTCGCCGGCCGCCGCAGCCTCGATTAGTCGAGAGCGATCCATCATTCGTCCTGGACGCGTGTTCTCCCGCAAATAGCGGGTTTTTGCACTGGCTACCGTCCGCCGCTTCCGGCAGGGTCCCTGCGTGGCTGCGCAAGCGGGTAACGGCAACGATCCCAGCGGTCCTACCGGGGGCACTCCGGCGGGCCGGCTGGCTCGCGAGGCGGCCGCCCAGCAGGCGGCGCTGCTGGCCAAGCTGGTCGAGGAGGTCGGGACCGAGGACGGGGCGGCCCTGGCCGCCGCGGCCCAGCAGTTGGCGAGCGAGTTCGGGGCCGTCACCGCCGCCGCGGTCGACGCCGCCTACGCCCGCGCCTACGCGGAAGCCGAAAAGGCCGAGCCGCTGCCCTGGTCGCCGCCGGAAGAGCTGCCGAGCCTCTACCGGCCCGGCCACATGCGCCGCCGGCTCGACCAGCTGATCGAGACCAACCGCCGCTACGGCCACCCGTTCGGGGTCGCCGTCTTCGACGCCTCCGGGCCGGGAACCCGCAACGGCGACCCCGGCGGTGGCCGCGAGACCGTACTGGCGATCGTGGGCGCCGCCCTGCGCGACAGCATCCGGATCGTCGACGAAGCCTTCCAGCTCGAGGAGGACGCGATCTGCGTCCTCGCCCCCAACCTCGACACGGTCGAGGGCGTGAGGATGGCCGAGCGCCTGCTCGGCAAGCTCGACGAGCTCGAGCGGGCTGGCGGCCTGCGGATCGCGCTCGCCGCCGGGGTCGTCGCCTGCCCCGATCACGGGGCCGACGCCGACGCCCTCCTGCACAAGGCCGACGCCGCCCTCTGGCGCGCCCGCGCCGTCGGCCAGCCGCTCGGCGTCGGCGCCCTAGCCAGCTGATCGAAATCATCCGTCACTTGAGGGCCTATAAGGGCGCCAAGTGACGGATGAATCTCTGGCCTCGGGCCTCTGGGCTAGAAGTAGCAGGGAGTCAGGTTGTCATTGTGGAGATGGCGCTGTCCGTGCCTGCGGCCGAGTCGATCGAGGTGCGCCAGAACCAGAGGGGACCGTTGCATTCGGCCGGCAGCGTCAGCCGGATCTTCGCCGGCTTGGTGAATCCGGGATAGCGCCTCCACGAAGCCTGTGCAAGGTCGCTGGCAGAAACCGGAAATCTGTCCATAACTGATGTAAACCTGGAAAACCGGTGGAAGAATACCCGCAGATGGCAGGTATTCGCACCAACGCAGCCGCGGAAGTTCTCGGCGTCAGCCCGAACACGTTGCGCAGCTGGGAGCGCCGTTACGGCTTCCCGGAGCCCAGGCGCACGGTCGGCAACCACCGCAACTACGACCTGGTCGAGCTGCAGACGCTGCGCGACGCGCTGGCCCAGACCGGCAACATCTCCTCGGCGATCGCGCTGGCCCGCCAGCGCCAGGACGCGCCGCCCAGCGATGGCGAGCTGGCCACCGCTTTCGAAAGCTTCGACGAGGCCGCCGCCGACCGCGCGATCGAGGCCAGCCTCGCGGTGCGGCCGCTGGAGCGCACGGTCGAGGAGCTGCTGCTGCCGGCGATCGACGAGCTCGCCGCCGACCCCGGGCGGGAGGCCGAGCTGGAGTTCGCCGCCCGCTGGGCGACCGGCTGGCTGCACGGCGCCCGCCGCCTCGCCGCCACCGCTTCGCGCCCGGCCGGGATCCTGCTGCTCGACTCCAGCCGCGGCCTCGACGCCGAGGAAGTCCACGCCCAGGCGCTCGACCTCGCCCTGCGCCGCGCCGGCTTCCGCGTCCTCATGCTCTCCAACGAGCTCGGCGACGAGCGGCTCGAGCGCGCGCTCGGCGCCCTCGACCCGACCGCGATCATCCTCTGCGGCCCCGGGGCCGAGACCCAGGACGCGGTGCGCCTAGTCCGCAAGATCCGCGAACTCGGCTTCGTCGCCCCGCTCTACGGCTTCCGCGCCGCCGGCCTGATCGGCGCCGCCGTCCCCGGCGCCGGGGAGACCCCCAGCCAGGTCACCGGCATGCTCGGCGCGGATCTGCGCCGCCGCGCTCAGGCCGTCTGACCGGCGCAGATCCGCGTCCTCGGAAGCTCACGTGCGGAGCACGCTTCGCCCCCTGCGTTCTTGATCTGCTTGGTCAGACGGCCTGAGGGGGCTTCCCTAGAGGGACCCGAGGGCCCGTTTCGCGGCGGAGATCATCACCGAGGGCATCGGCGGGAAGTCGAGCGAGGCCCCGAGGCCCTGCCCTTTGCCGATCGCGTATTCGATGAATTTCTTGATTTCAGCCTTCTGGCTGGAGTTCTTCGGGACGATCGCGTAGGTGAAGGTCGACAGCGGCCAGGCGAGCTTGGCGCTGGCCGGCGGGTTGACGATGCTCACCGTGTTGCTGCCCGGCACGCTTTTCACCGTTTTCGCGGCCGAGGCGATGTTGGCCAAGTTCGGGTAGACGTACTTGCCGGCCTTGTTCTGGACCTGCGCCGCCTGCATCCCCGAGGCGATCATGTAGGAGGCCGCGATGTAGCTGATCGCGCCCGGCGTTTTCTTCACCGTGTTGGTGAGGCCGAGGTTGCCTTTGGCGCCGACGCCGACCGGGAAGCCGACCGAGGTCGCGGCGCCGACCTGGCTGCGGAATTTGGGGCTGACTTTCGAGAGGTAGTCGGTGAAGACGTAGGTGTCTCCGGAGCCGTCGGTCCGGTACACCGGCGTCACCTTCGTGCCCGGCAGTTTCTTGCCCTTGTTCAGTTTCGCGATCTTTTTGTCGTTCCACTTCTTGATCTTGCCGAGGAACATTTCGGCCAGCACCGGGCCGGTCAGTTTGATGCCTTTGACGCCCGGCAGGTAGTAGGCGACGCCGGTCGCGGAGAGGGCCCAGGGGACCTGGACGCAGCCGTCGCAGGCGTTGGCCTGTTCGTTGGTCAGAGGCGCGTCGGAGGCGCCGAAGTCGACGGTACGGGCGGTGATCTGCGCGATCCCGGCCCCGGAGCCGACCGCTCCGTACTGGATCGACGTGCCGCCGGATTTTTCGAAGCCCGCTTTCCAGTTGGCGAGGATCGGCGCGACGAGGGTCGAGCCGGCGCCGGTGAGGGCGGCCGAAGCGCTGGCCGCGCTGACGCCAAGTAGGCAAACGACGAGTACGGCGATCGTGATCGGCGTACGCAGCAACCTGTTACGAGTCAAGACTGTCCCTTCCTCTCGGATTTGAAGGCCAAGGATCGGGGGGGTCGATCACGGTCTTGTGTCGATCTTGTGAAAATCGCCCCGGGGAGGGCGATGGCGTGCTTTTTTTCGCTTACCCTGCCGCGCGATGAGTGCCGCCGAAAGTCCGGTCATGCGCCCTCGCGCCCGCCGGCGGAGGGGCGCGTCCTCGCGGCGCAAGCGGTTCGACCGGTTCGGCGACGCGGCGCTGCGCGGGATCTGCATCCTCGCCGTGCTGTTGGCCGGCGGGGCGATCTTCGGGGTCGTCTACGAAGTCATCGACGGGGCCCGTCCGGCGATCTCCCAATATGGGCTGGGCTTCCTCAGCGACACGGCCTGGCAGCCGAACTTCAACGAGTTCGGCGCCGGCGCACTGATCTTCGGCACCCTGGTCAGCTCCTTCGTGGCGCTGGCGATCGGCGCCCCGATCGCGATCTCGATCGGCCTCTTCCTGACCCTGCTGGCGCCGGCCGGGGTGCGCGGCGTGGTCGCGCCGCTGGTCGAGCTCCTGGCCGCGATCCCCAGCGTGATCCTCGGCTTCTGGGGGATCATCGTCCTCGCCCCCTTCGTCCGCGACACGATCGAGCCGTTCCTCAACGGCACGCTCGGCTTCATCCCGCTGTTCGGCGAACCGCAGACGACCGGCTCCAGCGTCTTCACCGCGAGCCTGATCCTGACGATCATGATCATCCCGATCATCGCCTCGATCTCGCGCGACCTCTTTCAGGCGGTGCCGCGCGACGTCCAGGACGGGGCAGCCGCGCTCGGCGCCACCCGCTGGGAGGTGGTCCGGGGCGTGGTCCTGCCCTCGACCTCCTCGGGGCTGATCGCAGCCTCGCTGCTCGGGCTCGGCCGCGCGCTTGGCGAGGCGATCGCCGTCGCCCAGGTGATCGGCGCCGGCTCCGCGATCCACGCCTCGCTATTCATGACCGGAGACACCCTGGCGGCACGGATCGCCAACGAGTTCCCCGGCGCGCTGACCGAAATGCACCAGTCGGCGCTCTTCTACTGCGGCTTGATCCTGCTGGTGATCGGCCTCGCCTCCAACCTGCTGGCGCAGATGATCGGTCGCCGCTTCGGCTACGCAGGGGGGGCGATGCGGTGAGCGGTCCGGCCGCTGTGCCCGATCCCGCGGCGCCGCTGACGCCGAGCGGCAACCTGCGCCGCCGGCAGGCGGTCAGCAAGCTCACCGAGTACGCGGCGACCGGCGCGGCGGTGCTGGCGGTGGGGGTGCTGGCGATCGTGATCATCTCGGTGATCCAGCGGGGCGCCAGCGCGATCAGCTTCGACTTCCTCGTCAAGGGGGGACCCGACGGGATCGGCCCGATGCTGGTCGGGACCGGGGTCATCGTCGGCGTCGCGACCCTGATCGCGGCACCGATCGCGATCCTGATCGCCCTCTACCTGACGGAGTACGCGGGCCAGCGCTTCGCCCGGGCGATCCAGATGACCCTCGACGTGATGAACGGGCTGCCCTCGATCATCATCGCCCTCTTCATCTTCGGCCTCCTCGTGGTCGGCAAGAAACAGAGCGGGATCGCGGGCTCGATCGGGCTGGCGATCATCATGGTGCCGCTGATCGCCCGCGGCACCCAGGAGATCCTCCTGCTGGTCCCCAAAGCACAGCGCGAAGCGGCCGACGCGCTCGGCGTCGCGCGCTGGCGCACGGTGCTCACCGTCGTCCTCCCGAGCGCGCTCGGCGGGATCGCCACCGCGACGGTGCTTGCCGTCGCCCGCGCCGCCGGCGAGACCGCGCCACTGCTGCTCGCCAGCTCGACCTTCGACGGCAGCAGCTACCACCTGAACCCGTTCGAAGCGCTGCCGAACGTCCCGATCCGGATCTTCCAGCTCTCCGAAGACCCGAATCCGGAAGCGGTCGCGGAAGCCTGGGGGCTTTCGCTGGTCCTGGTCACCCTGATCCTGATCGCCAGCCTCAGCGCCCGCGTCCTGCTCGCCCGCAGCAAACGAAAGATGGGAGGCTCGTGACCAGTTACGGAAACGGCAGTGACGCGCCGTCGCGACTGCGGCTGCGAACCGATGGCCCGCCCCCGGCGGGTCAGGTCCCGGGCGTCGCGCCGCCGCCCGAGGAGGCGGCGCAGCCGTCGGAGGCGTTGCTGCCGGAAGCGGTCTTCGACGCCCAGCAGGTCGCCGTCTTCTACGGCCCGAAGGAAGCGCTGACCGACGTCTCGCTGAAGATCCGCCGCGGCCAGATCACCGCCCTGATCGGCCCCTCGGGCTGCGGCAAGACGACCTTCCTGCGCAGCCTCAACCGGATGAACGACTCGGTTCCGGGCTTCCGGATCGGCGGCAAGATCCTCTACCACGGGTACGACATGTACGCCGGCAACGTCGACCGGGTCGAGGTGCGGCGGCGGATCGGGATGGTCTTCCAGAAACCGAACCCGTTCCCGAAGTCGATCTACGACAACATCGCCTGGGCGCCGCGCAACCTCGGCCTGCGCTCCGGCCTCGACGAGCGAGTCGAGAAAGCGCTGCGCGGGGCGGCGCTCTGGGACGAGGTCAAAGACCGGCTCAAGGACAGCGCCTTCGGCCTCTCCGGCGGCCAGCAGCAGCGCCTCTGCATCGCCCGCGCGATCGCGATCGAGCCCGACGTGCTGCTGCTCGACGAGCCCGCCTCGGCCCTCGACCCGATCGCGACCGGGGCGATCGAGGATCTGATGCACAGCCTCAAAGGCCGCTTCACGATCGTCATCGTCACCCACAACATGCAGCAGGCGGCCCGGGTCGCCGACCGCACCGCCTTCTTCAGCCTGCAGGCCGGCGGCGCCGGCGCCAAGCCGGTCGGGACCCTGATCGAGTTCGACGACACGCAGGCGATCTTCGGCCAGCCGCGGGACCCGCGCACCCGGGACTATGTCAGCGGCCGCTTCGGCTGACCCGAGACCGCGTCAGCCGCGGAGGATCGACTCGCCGGAGACCTGGCGCAGCAGAGTTTTGCCGCACTGCCAGCAGAAGGTGGCGCCGCTGGAGTGGGGGGCGCCGCAGTTGGCGCAGGAGCCGGCGGTGCCGGTCTGCTCCATGCGGACGATCCGTTCGACCTCGCTCAGTTCCGCGTCGGCGTCCTGCAGGGCGACGGCGCGGCGGACCAGCAGCTCGGTCTGCATGCGGTTGCGGATCGCCATCTCGTAGGCGAGCCCGCCAAGGTCCCACTGCAGCTCGGCGACGCGGGCCATCAGCTGGTCGCGGCGGCGGCTGAGGTCGACGTTCGACTCTTCGCGGGAAGGGGGCGCAGCCGGCCCAGGCGCAGGGGGCGTCGCGACCGGCTGCGGGTTCGCCGGCGCAGAGGAGGAGGGAGGCGCCGGCGAAGCGATCGGGGCCTGCCGTCGGCGGCGCCCCGGAAGTTTGTCGCGCAGGCTCATTCGCCGAAGAAGGTGCCGTCGAACTTGCCGCTTTTGCCGCAGCCGGCGGTGCCCTTTTCGCAGTCGTCGCCGACCCCGGTCGTGGGCGGCGCCAGCTTCACGTCGGCGTCGGGTTTGATGAATTCTTCGGCCCCCTTCGAGGTGCCGCTGCTGCCGGTGTCGATCTCGGGCTCTTTCTCTTTCCCTTTGTCGCCGCCTTTGGCCTTTTTGCCGGAGCCGCCCGAGCCCGACGCTTCGCCGGATTCTTCGCCCCCGCCGCCTCCGGCTTTGACCACGATCGGCGCCTGCTGGGCGACCGGCTGGGGGGCGTCCTCGCCGGACTGGCCGATCAGCACCCCGACCCCGATCGCGAGGATCAGGGTGGCGACGCCGGCGATCAGCGTGGTGCCGCTGGAGAAGCGCTGTTTGGGCGGGGCGGGCGGCGGCGCCGCGGCCGCGGCGGCCGGCGGCTGGTGCATCGCGTCCATGAACTTGACCGCGTCCATGAACGGCAGCCGCGGATCGCCGCGGCGGTTGCCGCAGCTCAGGCAGTAACGCTGGTCGGGGGCCATCCGCGCGTGGCAGTTGGGGCAGAGGTCGTTGTTGG
>Ga0081539_10002450_pt1 | contig 26176 bp, 17 predicted proteins | sample TabmetS4T2R2_FD_71023 | JGI IMG/M metagenome (GOLD analysis project Ga0081539, IMG submission 71023) | Tabebuia heterophylla rhizosphere microbial communities from the University of Puerto Rico - S4T2R2 | ecosystem: Host-associated > Plants > Roots > Rhizosphere ...
ATCATCACCCTCATGCTCAATAACGACCTCTCACAGATGAACTTCAAGTTCCTGGAAGGCGTGCGAGGAGCCTTGCACCTGGACCTGACGCATAACGGCAAGGCGCCGGAGCTTGAGGCCATGTACCTCAAGACCAACCAGTACCATGTGCAGCAGTTCACTTACCTGGTCAAACGGCTGAAAGAGATCGACGAAGGTGGAAGATCGCTGCTCGATAACTCAATTCTCATGCTTGCATCCAGCCTCTTCGATGGCGATGCCCATGGCGCGGACCAGTTACCGATCGTTCTGGCAGGCAAGGCCGGCGGCGCTCTGGAGACGGGCCGCATCCTGGACTATTACGAGAAGGGCAACGATAATCGCCGCGCTTGCAGCCTCTTCCTGTCGTTGATGGATCTGATGGACGTCCGCCTCGACCGTTTCGGCGATACCGATAAACGGCTGGCGGGACTCTGTGGGTAAAACTTGGTTTATGACATTATGACTGCTTCTCGCTGGCAGCCGCTCTGACTGCCAAGATATAGTATCTTTCTGGTTACTCAGTCGAAATTAAATGCAGCCGTTCCGTCTAACACGTGATGCGGCCGAACCCGGCCAATGTGTACCATACTTGTTCCGATGTCATTAGACGCCTTAAGTAAGTGAGGTGAGTATGCGAATCATTCTGGTGCTATTAGTCCTTATCAACCTGAGTAATGTTGTCTTAGGGCAAACAGGTAAAGACCAGCCTTCAAAGCCAAACTCACAAAGCCAATCAATCTCGAATGAAAAGATGGTTGATTTGCCTCTATCACGACGAAGGTCTAAACCCAAGATTACCTTGCAAGAAGCTCTGAAGCTTGCGGAGGGTTATCTCAAAAGGGAAAAGATTGATACGTCGTCCTACTACTTGTGTGAAGTCAGGATGATTCAGTATGGCGGCGAAAAGGACGTGAAAGAGCCCCATTGGTTCCTATGGTGGACGAATGATCGCGCAGTGATTGGTGATTACATCGAAATCCTTGTCTCGATGGATGGAAAAGTAGGAAGGTCTCCTTCGATGTAAGGCGCATCTAAGCACATTAGGCTTGAGCGAAAGGTAGAGGTAATGAAATGCATTAATAAGTGTTTCTCCGGTATCTAGAAGTGATTATCACTGCTTTAAAGCTGTCGTGCCCCCATCTTCTTTCCAAAGATCAGCATCGAATAATCTCGCCACGATGTAATTGCGTACAAAAATACACAATTGTACTGACGCGCGCCGGGACGATCTCTAGTATTTTGTCATTTGTGCATGGGAAATTTATCAAGTCAGATATGGATCAAATTTATCTGTAATTAAAAGTCTGAAGCAAACAGCGGAAGCCTCGGGCAGCGAGGTTTTCGTTTGCTTCAGATTTTTTTATGTTTCCTGCGCGCGAGTAATAAGATCGGGATGGATAATTTTTGTTCGTCAATAAACTTGGCTTTGATATGGGAAATTTAGTGACAAGATTGACTGGGAGATGTGATTCGATTGGCCAGGATCTACTGGCCTCGATTGTGGTTTTTCTAGTGGCGCTCCCACTCTGCATGGGGGTGGCGATCGCCTCGGGTGTGCCGCCGGCATTGGGGCTGATCACGGGAATCATCGGCGGGCTGGTGGTCGGGGCAATCTCGGGCAGTCCGTTGCAAGTGAGCGGGCCGGCTGCGGGGTTGACTGTTCTCGTGTATCAAACCGTGCAGCAACATGGATTGGCGAAATTCGGCGTTATCATCCTGCTGGCCGGCGTGATCCAGATTCTGGCGGGAATACTGAAGACCGGACAATGGTTCCGCGCCATCTCGCCGGCGGTGATTCAAGGGATGCTGGCAGGGATCGGGGTGTTGATTGTCGCCAGCCAGATCTTTGTGATGGTGGATGATCTGCCGCGCAGTTCGGGGGTGGAGAACCTCATCTCAATTCCCGAAGCGTTGCTCAAGAGCTTCATCCCGGCAGAGGGATCGAGCCATCACATGGCTGCCGCCATCGGCGTCCTGACAATCGGATCGATCGTAGCTTGGGGGCGCGCGCCGAAAAGACTGAAGGCCATTCCGGCGCCACTGGTCGCAGTCCTGGTCGCCACGCTCTGCTCCACTCTCTTACAGCTGCCGATCAAGACAGTCGAGGTGCCGGCCAATATTCTGAGTGTCGTTCAATTGCCGACTGCCGAGGCGTTGAGTGGCGCGTTCGATTGGTCGGTTCTGGGGGCGGCCCTGGCCGTGGCACTGATCGCCAGCGCCGAGACCCTTTTAAGCGCGACGGCAGTCGACCGGATGCATAGCGGCCCACGCACACAGTACAATCGCGAACTCTGCGCCCAGGGCGTCGGCAACCTGATCTGCGGGTTGGTCGGCAGCATTCCGATGACCGGTGTCATCGTGCGCAGCACCGCCAACGTCAAGGCGGGCGCCAAGACGCGTCTTTCGACCGTCATGCACGGCGGATGGCTTCTGGCCTGTGTCGCGCTACTGCCATTCTTGCTGAACAAAATCCCGACCGCGAGCCTGGCCGCGGTCCTGGTCTATACCGGCTTCAAACTCCTCGCTCCGCAAGCCGTGCGCCAACTCGCGCATTTCGGCAAGTCCGAAGTTGCGATCTATGCGGTGACCATCGTCGCCATTGTCGCCACCAACCTGCTCGAAGGCGTGCTCATCGGGTTGGGGCTCTCGCTCCTGAAGTTGATCTATAGCTTTTCGCATCTGGATATCTTCCGGCATCGAGAGAATGGCGCCGCAACGCTGGTCTTGAATGGGTCGGCCACTTTCATCCGGTTGCCGAAACTGGCGGCGGCGCTGGAGGCCATTCCGCCGGAGGTTGACCTGCAAGTCGATGTCAGCAGGCTGCTCCATATCGATCATGCCTGCCTCGACTTGCTCGCTGACCAGAAGAAACAGCGGACAGATGCCGGAGGTAAATTAGAGATCGAATGGGATGAACTCTACAGCAAATATCATTACCGGCCAGGAAGCAAAAAATCACCAGTCCGATCCAAGCGTATTGAGCCCTCTCTCGAGGCGGAAGGTTGAATGTACAAACCACCACTCCCGTTCGAGAGGGATTTGCAAGAATTGATCCTGACACTCGTTCAAAAAGGTCAAAGGTCGAGTAGTGCCCGGTAAAGTGTTCAGGAGATAAAGTATGTGCGAAAGAAACCTGAAGTGCTTAGTTGCCGGCCTCGCGGTCGTGATGGTGGCCGCCGCGATGGCAAGCCCGCAACCTCAAAGCGTTAATGGCCAAAGCTTCCGCTTCGATGCTGCGAAACTAAAGGATAGAGCACTATGGACCCAGGTCAACGAACAGCCCTACCGCATCTTATCAGCTATTGATCTTCTTTGCTCTGTGACGCGCGAGAGTTACGAATTGGCGCGAAAGCAGAATCCACACGTTGCTGCTTACATTACTGTTTACGTCAACCAGATCGGCCGCGCCGCGATGTTTTCAACCCAGCCAACGAAGACGAAGTTTCCTGTCGGTTCGATCATCGTCAAAGAAAAGCAACGATCACCGGAAGAAATGCATATACGTGGGATGTTACAACCTTCTAAAGAGAAGAGAGAGAAGGACTCTGAGAATCTCGGTCCATATTTCTACACGCTGATGATCAAGCGAGAGCCTGGTTATAACCCGGCGGCCGGTGATTGGGAGTTCGCCGTTGCGCCGGGTAAAGAGGCGCAGATCGAGGCTCGCGGGAAGCTGGAGAACTGCCGGGCCTGTCACGTAGAGAAACGGGATCAAGATTTCGTATTCCGGTCGTATCTCGGATCAAAATAATCAAATTGTCTTTCCACTTGGTTTTTCTCCGGATCGTTATTGCTCTTGGGATATAGTTTAGCCTAGCCTTTGGTCGAAAAGGGCAGGTCGGATTGTGAGCAGAGCAAAGAGCGAGGAAGAGATTTCGGTTGACGTACGCGGCCGGCGCCGTTTGCAGTGGCTCGGCGTATTGGGCGCCTGGTTCATATTCTCACTACTTACTACTATCCAGCGATATTTTATCACCAGGCCGGCCGCCGGCGGTCCCTGGTTTTTGAGCAGTCTGGCCTGGGCATTGGCGATCTGGGCGTTTTGGGCTGCGGCGACTCCCGCTATCTTTTGGTTGGGGCGTCGGGTGCCTTTGCGGCAAAGGAAGCTGTACCTGTCTTTGCCGGCGCACTTCTTCTTCGCGTGTTTGTTCGGGGCATTGCATCTGGCCTGTTGGGCTGGGATTGTTGGAGTCTACGAATTTATAAGCACCGGCACTCCCGGCAAGTTCACTCAGGAGTTTATCCGCCTCGCTCAAATCCTATTGTATGTGGAAGTGATCCTTTATTGGGCGATTCTCGGCGCCGGACTGGCGCGTCATGCCTTCAGGCAAGCGCAGGAGCGCGAGTTGAAAGCACAGGCGCTCGAGGCGCAATTGCAACAGGCGCAGTTATTGGCGTTGAAGCAGCAGTTGCATCCGCACTTCCTTTTCAACGCGCTGAACACGATCGCAATGCTCGCCCGCAACGGCGAGAACCAGCAAGTGGTCCAGATGATCGCAGAATTGGGAGAGATGCTCCGCTGGTCTATCGCTGAGAACGCGGCGCAGGAAGTCACATTGGCGGCGGAGTTGGAGACCGCGCGGCGTTATCTGGCTATTGAACAGTTCCGGCTCCCCGACCGGCTCCGCGTAGAGGTCTCTGTGCCGGAAGAGTTATTGAGCGCAGCGGTGCCGAATCTGATTTTGCAACCGCTGGTTGAGAATGCCGTGCGGCATGGCATCGCTAAATCTTCGTCAGCCAGCCTGGTCAGGATCAGCGCCGAGCGGCAAGCATCAACGCTGGAATTGCGCGTGGAAGATGATGGCGACGGTTTTCCGGCAGAATGGCAACCTGGTGTGGGATTGCGCAACACTCGCGCGCGTCTGATCCAGGCTTATGGCGCGCAAGCGGAATTGAACGTTACGCGGCGCGAGACGCGCGGAGCCGGCGTCCAGCTCCGGTTGCCATATCGCCAACCAAAGGCTGACATGTAATCCCTGAAACCTTTTTATAAATATCAGGGATCGGTGATCAAAGGTCAGAAAATTGATGGAAAAGATCAGAACAATCATCGTTGATGACGAGTTGCCCGCGCGGCAAGGCGTCCGCACCTTGCTTGCTGCCGATCCCGAGATAGAGATCATCGGCGAATGCGGCGACGGCGGGCAAGCGCTGAAAGAGATCTCCGCGCGGCAACCGGATCTGGTGTTGCTGGATATTCAGATGCCTGACCTCAACGGCTTTGAGGTCGTGGAGATGTTGGATCCGGCGCACATCCCCGCGCTCATCTTCGTCACGGCTTACGATCAGTATGCGTTGAAAGCGTTTGAGTTCAGCGCGCTCGATTACTTGCTCAAACCATTCACCGACGAACGCTTTCGCCAGGCACTCGCGCGCGCCAAAACGCAGCATCGCCAGCGCGAGTCCAGCGATCTGGACGTCCGGTTGCGGCAATTGCTGGAATCCTACAGGACCGGCGGTCAAGCGGGAAATGCCGCGACAGCGGCCATGCTGCAACGCTTTCCGGTTCGAAAGGCGGACACCGTGTATTTCGTGCCGGTGGATGAGGTCGATTGGCTGGAAGCAGACGGATACTGTACCAAGCTGCACAGTGGCAAGCACACACACCTGGTGCGCGGCAATCTGGGCAGCTTTGAAGCGCAGCTCGACCCCAAGAGATTTGTCCGCATTCAGCGCTCGGCTATTGTCAACCTGAGCCGCGTCCAATGTTTGAAGCATTGGTTTCACGGCGCCTGTCTGGTCCAATTGAAAGATGGAACCGAACTCAAAGTGAGCGGTGCCCAGCGGCGGCGGTTGGAACAGTTGCTTGAACAATTGGCCTAACCTTCCCACATCAGATTCGTTGCAAAATTCCTCGCCTTTGTCATGTTTCTTGCGCCATTCGTTGCTTTCTCGGCGCGTCTCCGGTTTCGCTCAGATTAAGCTTTTGCCATGAGAAAAAAACGAATCCTGGCAGCATGGTTCGGAATAATCATTTGGCTGGCGGTTGGCCAATGTGTGCCGGCGCAGACGCTCTATCAACCCGATCCGGCGGAGGTCAAAGCGCGCGTGGCAGAGGTGTTGAGCTTTTATCAGCTTGCCGGCAAAGTGACGCCGCAGGATGTCGATCAGCTTGTGAGGTTGGAGCTGAAGATTGAGACGCCGAGCGAAGCCATGCGCGACCGCGCGCAGGCTTATCTGGAACTTTATCGTTTGCTCTACCGGTTGAACGGCGTCGCGTCACCGCCCGAATCGATGAACAACAGCGCCCGCATCAGCGCGGGATTCATCGGCACTTTCCTCACGAGCGGCCCGGTCAAGCCTTTGGGCCGGGCCACCACGCCGTGGGGCCGGCTTGGACAAGTAGAGAAACGTGGGCGCGGCTCGATACCGATGATTTTGATCGCGCCCGTTGGCTTCGACTGGACGGTCTATCAAACTTTTATGGAGCGCAATGCCGACCGCTATACGATGTATGGCGTGACGCTCCCCGGCAGCGGCGGAACGCCCTTGCCTGACAATCCGAAATCATTCGACCCGGCGGCCACGCCGTGGTGGGAGAGCGCCAGGCAAGGCGTCCTGGCTTTGATCGAAGATCAAAAATTGAACAAACCGGTGATCGTCGGCCTGCAATCGAGCGCGTATCTGGCGGTGCGTTTGGCGTTGGATCAACCCGGCAAGGTGCGCGCGGCTGTCATGATTTGCGGTCTCACTCGCATGCGGCAGTCGTCGGAGGACGACCGCCCGATGACGCTGGCCGAGCGCCGTCAATCGATGGCGTTGCGCGTATCGGCGATGGTGACGGATCTGTGGCCGCGCGTGATGCTCGCCTCGCGAGAAGCGGGAGAGAAGCTGTTGCAGGTATTTTTGCGCGTCTATCCGCCCGGCTTGAGCCACCACCCTCAACGCAACAATGAACTATTTCTGATGGGCGCGCTCGATAGCTCGCTCTATGCGATGCATTACACCAACGAATTGGCGCTGGCCGATCTGGCGGAAGAGTTCGGGAAATTGACAGTGCCGGCGCTGGCGATTACCGCCGATCACGACGACGCTTCAACGATGCAAGGCACGCCCGACACCGCGCAATGGACGGAAGTGAAACTGCGTTACCCGTCGATACCGCTGACCATCAGCCGTTTCGAGAACTCTCGGACCTTCGTCACGGAAGATGCGCCGCAAGACCTCGATGCCGCGGTCGCCGCATTCCTGGCGGGCAATCCCATCGAGATCAAACGCGAACGGGCGGCCTCTGTTCGTCCCAGCCCGCGCGGCGGCGCGGCGCAACAGATCGGACTGGCGGAGGTTACCGTTGCATATGGACGGCCGCAGGTCAAAGGGCGCGAAATTTGGGGTCAGCTCGTCCCATGGAATCGCGTCTGGCGCACCGGCGCGAATGAGGCGACGACGATCACCTTCAGCCGCGATCTGCTGGTAGAAGGCCAGCGGATTGCGGCGGGAACATACAGCCTCTTCACGATTCCGTCAGAGAACGAATGGACGGTCATCTTCAATCGCGTGGCTCATCAATGGGGCGCATTCAATTACAACCCCGAATTCGACGCGTTGCGGGTCAAGATCAAAGCGCAGAGCGCCGAGCCGATGGAATGGCTCGATTTCAGCTTTGATCCAACCGGCGCGCGGTCCGCGAATCTCATTCTGCGCTGGGAGAAGCTGAAACTCTCACTGAGAATCGAAGACGCCACCTGAGCCCGATTTGTCCATTCTGAGACCGGCGCATCGCCGATCTCAGAATGGACAAAGTCGAGCTCAGAGCAGCGATTCTCAGTTTGGAGGAAAACAAAAGACTTGCATTGGGTTGCGGCACGCATAAATCCGTCGCCTCGTTTTGTCGACAGCCTCACGGGCTATGCATTGACATTCTAGGACTCTCTGCTTACCCTACACCTAGAATTTCTAAGTATGACCGGCAAGCGACACAGATTCGGAGGTGAAGTTTGACTCGACATTCTACACGCTGACTAAAACGGAGAGTAAACAACTCACCGCCGAAGAAGAGAGCTGGGATCGGCTCGCCCTGGCCATGGCGAGGGTCAGAAAAGCAGTCCGAGGAGGCTGATCATGGAATGGTTCAATACTCTCAGGTCGCGGCTGCGCGCCCTGTTTCGGCGCGAAAGCGTCTTGCGGGACATTGAAGAAGAATTGCGCGTCCACGTCGAGATGGAGACGGAGACGAATCTCAGGCGCGGGATGCCGCCAAACGAGGCGCGAGCCGCCGCTCTGAAGAGTGTCGGCAACATGGGCCGGAACACTGAACTCGGCTATGACATTCGCGGCGGGGGACGGTTAGAGACGCTCTGGCAAGACCTGCGCTTCGGCGCCCGAATGTTACTGAAACAACCGGGCTTCAGCTTGATTGCTTTATTGACGCTGGCGCTGGGCATTGGCGCGAACACGGCGATTTTCAGTGTCGTGAATGCGGTGTTGTTGCGTCCTTTGCCGTACCGCGAAGCCGAACGCATCGTCGCCATTCAGGAGCTCAGCAAAGAAGGTGAGCGTAAGCAGGTGACGCCGGCCAACTTTCTGGACTGGCGTGCGCAACAGACGACGTTTGCGAGCCTCGCGGCCATCTCAACGCGGCGGGCGAATCTGGCGCTAACCGCGGAAGCGGAGCGCATCGATCTGGCCGTTGTTTCGGCCAATTTCTTTGACGTTTTCGGTCTTCGCGCCGAGCGCGGGCGCTTGTTTGCGGCGGCTGATGAACAGGCCGGCCATGCACCCGTCGTCGTCGTCAGTCACAGTTTGTGGCAAAGCCGTTTCGGCGGCGCCAATGATCTAGTGGGCCGCGACGTCACGCTTGACGGCAAGAGTTACACCGTCGTCGGCATTGCGCCGCAGGGGTTTCGATATCCCGGCGAGACGGAGGCGTGGCTACCACCGCTGAGGCTTGCGCCGGAATCGAATGAGCGCATGGATGTGACGCAGGTTCGCGGATTTGGTTATCTGAGCGCGGTGGCGTTGCTCAAACCGGGCGTATCGCTCGCGCAAGCCGCCGGCGAAATGGAAACCATCACCGCGCGTTTGCGCCGGCAATATCCCGACACCAACAACCCACGTTTCAACCGCGTCGTTTCCCTGCGGAAGCATCTGGTCGGAGAGACCGATACGATGCTGTGGCTGCTGTTTGGCGCAGTCTGTTTCGTCTTGCTGATTGCCTGCGCCAACGTCGCGAATTTGTCGCTGGTGCGCGCCGCCGCGCGACAGAAAGAGATGGCGATTCGCGCGGCGCTCGGCGCATCGCGCGGACGTGTCATCGGGCAACTGTTGACTGAAAGTACGCTGCTGGCGCTGGCGGGCGGCGCGCTTGGATGGATGCTTGCCGTGTGGGGCGTAGAACTGATGACCAGGCTCTTGCCGCGGGATTTCCCCCGTCTGCGCGAAATCAGCCTCGACTGGCGCGTGCTTCTCTTTACGCTGTTGGCGTCTGTGTCGACGGGCATCCTGTTCGGACTGGCTCCGGCCTGGCAAAGCGCAAAGACAGATGTTCACGAAACCTTGAAAGAAAGCGCGCGAGGCGCGACGGGCGGTTGGCGGCAGCGTCGTTTGCGGCATCTGTTGATCGTCGCCGAAATTGCGTTGTCGCTGGTGTTGCTGGTCGGCGCAGGGTTGTTGTTGCGCAGCTTCGCGCATTTGCAGTCGGTCAGCGCGGGCTTTACGCCGCAACAGGTGTTGACGGCGCGGCTTTCGCCTGCGGGCGCGGCCTATCGCGCCGAGCCTGCATACATCAGCTATTTTCGGCGCGTCATCGAACGTATCCGCATCATCCCCGGTGTCGAGGCCGTGGGCGCGATCAATAAGCTGCCGCTCACCTGGGGGGATACGGCCGATTACAGAATTGAAGGGCGCCCGCTGCTCACACGTGACAAATGGTCCGAAGCGGAATATCGCGCCGTCAGCTCCGATTACTTCCGCGCGCTCAGCATTCCCATCGTGCAAGGACGCGCCTTCAATGAACACGACAACGAAGCGGCTCTGCCAGTGATGATCGTCAATCAGGCGCTCGCCCGCCGCGACTTTCCAGGCGAAAACCCGATCGGCAACCGCATCAACCTGGGCGCCACAGATCGCACGGGGCAGCCCGTCTGGTTCGAGATCGTCGGCGTCGCCGCCAACGTCAAAAGTCCGGAGTTAACCGAAGAATCGCAACCGGAGTTTTATCTTTCCGGCCTCCAAGACACTTTCCCCGAAATGTCGCTCGTCATCCGCGCGGCGGTCGAACCTGCGAGCCTTGCCTCAGCCGTACGGCAAGCCGCAGCGGAAGTGGACAAGACGCAGCCCGTCTCAAATCTCACAACGATGGAAGCCTTTGTGGGCGAAGCGTATGCTCGGCCTCGTTTCAATCTAGTCCTGCTCGGACTTTTTGGCGGCTTGGCGTTGCTGCTTTCGGCGGCGGGAATTTACGGCGTGATGGCTTACGGTGTCGCGCAACGCAAGACTGAACTCGGCCTTCGCCTGGCGCTCGGCGCGCAACCCCACGACGTGATGAATCTCATTCTCAGACAGGGCCTGCGGCTGATTTCCATCGGTCTTGTTTTGGGGCTTGTCTCGGCGCTGGCTCTGACTCGGTTGATGAAGAGCTTGCTCTTTGGTGTGAACGCCACGGACGCGGTGACGTTTGCCGTCGTTACGTTGTTATTGCTGGTCGTTGCCTTGTTGGCTTGCTTGATACCGGCACGGCGGGCCACGCGAGTAGACCTGCTGGCCGTATTGAGACAAGAATAAAGCTCCCTCAGCAAGAGTAAAATGTAAAACCGCTGCGGCGCAGAAGAGAATGGCAACGAGCAAAATAATGATTTGGATAGCGATTCTCTTAAACATTGATGCCTCCAGCGCAACGCCGAGATCACGGAATAGTAATTGACCGAAAGCCGCTATGATTGCTTGTTCTTCTCTATCTGGTTGCGTAAACGCTCCTCTTGCTCTCTCAGCTCGGGAGTGAACTCGGCGCCGAAGTCTTCCGCCTCGAAGATCGGGCGGATTTCGATCTCGGCCTCTCCCTCAAGCGGATTGGGGCAACGCTTGACCCATTCGATCGCCTCTTCCTTTGACTTCACTTGCCACAGCCAGAAACCGCAGATCAGCTCTTTCGTCTCGGGGAAAGGCCCGTCGATCACCGTTCTTTTCGCTCCCGAGAACTTGACGCGCGCGCCCTTCGAGCTGGGATGAAGCCCTTCACCCGCGAGCATAATGCCGGCCTTCACCAGTTCTTCGTTGTACTTGCCCATTTCGGTAAGCAGCTTCTCGCTCGGCATGACGCCCGCCTCGGTGTCTTTGTTGGCTTTGATCAAAATCATGAATCTCATTGTGATTTCTCCCTCTCATTTAAATTTAAGAGCCGGGTTTGCGGACTGAATTATCCGGTTCAACCCGTGCTCGGCAGTATGTCGAACGGTGTCGCGGGAAATCGACACCTCGGACAATCTTTTTGAATAGTATTTCGTGGGTTCGAATTATCGAGTTCAGGCTAAGGGTCATGCGGCCAATTTAGACAGATTGAGCAAGATCATTTTAATCATCACCCCCGATCCTTGGATTGTTTTCCGGAAAATTGGTTGAATTCGTCTCTTTGCATCACGTTAATAGAACAATTTGCACCCGAGATACGTTCTGAATACGTATTGATCCTAAAAGACGAAAGGAATCATCTTAGCATGCTGCAGGACATCAGGTTCGGATTAAAACTGCTCTGGAAGCAGAAAGCATTTAGCGTGGCTGCCCTCTTGACTCTGGCGCTTTGCATTGGGGCAAACACCGCTGTCTTCACGATCTTGAAGACAGTTGTCTTGAGCGGCCTTCCTTTTCCGGACGCGGACCGGCTGGTGACGATGTACAACCTCTATCCGGGCGTGGGCGTGACGGATCGAGGGGCGAACGGGGTGCCGGATTATCTCGACCGGCGCAAGCTGACTGATGTCTTTGAGGAGGTGGCGCTGATCGGGGACAGAGGGTACGACGTGGGATCCGACGGCGCCACGCGACGAATCGATGGAGAATATGTTACGCCTTCGTATTTTCGCGTGCTGAAGACTCCGGCCATTCTGGGCAGGACGTTTACCGAGGAAGAAGCAACCCAGGGGAAGGATCGCGTCGCCATCCTGAGCGAGGCCCTCTGGACTGAGATGTTCGCACGCGACCCGCAGGTGATCGGACGGGATCTCCGGTTGAGCGGCGTTCCCCATACTATTGTCGGCGTGATGCCCAATAATTTCAGCGCGTTGAACCGTGACCGCAAATTATGGGTACCGTTCGCATTTACGCCACAACAGATATCGGACGATGCTAGACACAATAACGGCTGGGGCATGATCGCCAGCCTCAAGCCCGGCGTGACAGTGGCCCAGGCAAGACAACAGTTAGATAAACTGAATAAGGAGAATCTGGAGCGGTACCCGAAATATAGAGACGTCTTGCAGAATGCGCGATTCCAGACCAAGGTCGCGGGAATGAAAGACGAGATGGTTCGCGATGTCAAAGACACACTCTATTTGCTGCAGGCCGCGGTTTTAGGTGTGCTGTTGATCGGATGCGTGAATTTGGCCAACCTCATGCTGGTGCGCACGAGCACGAGGCTCAAAGAGCTGTCGATCCGGTTCAGTTTGGGAGCAGGGAGGTGGCGGCTTTCGCGGCAACTGCTGACCGAGAGCGTGACCCTTTCAATATTGGGCGGATTGCTGGGGATCGGGATCGCATTGGCGAGCGTGCGGCTGCTTGCGTCGTTGGGCGCTGACGATCTGCCGCGTGGAGCGGACATCCGAATCGACACGGGAGTCCTGGCATTCACGATGTTGATGACGGTGGTGACGGGGCTGGCATTTGGCGCCGTGCCGCTGTTGCATTTGTTCAAACGCGATTTGAATGAGGTCTTCCGCGGCAATGAGCGCGGAGGAACGGCGGGGATGCACGCCTTATCGCTCCGGGCGGCGCTGGTGGTAGCTCAAGTCTCGCTGGCATTCGTCCTCTTGATCGGCTCCGGTCTGTTGACGCTAAGCTTTATGAGGCTGCTGACGGTCGATCCGGGATTCAAGGCGGAGAGTGTCGCGACGGCTCAGTTTTCGCTGCCATCGAGCCGTTATAAGGACGATGCGCAACAGCGTAGCTTTATCACCTCATTGCTCGATAAGGTGCGGGCGATTCCGGGAGTCAAATATTCGGGTATCACAACATTCCTGCCATTCACCGGCAACAATAACGCCAGCGCCATCAGAATTGTGGACCATCCGCTGGCGCCCGGTGAACTTCCTCCCGTGCCGGGTTGGAACACGATTGACAGCGGCTATCTGCAGGCGATGAGAATTCCGCTGATCGCCGGGCGAAATATTTCAGACAGTGACGGTCCGGACTCGATGCGCGTGGTGCTGATCGATCAGTTCATGGCGCACAAGTATTGGCCGAAAGGCGACGCGATCGGCGCGAAGCTTCAGGAATTCGAGGGCAATAACCAGTACACGATCGTCGGCATCGTGGGGAGCGTCAAGACTGGTGACCTGGCCGAACAGAATCCAGTGGGCCAGCTCTATTTCCATTACAAGCAGAACGTGCCGGACACGATGCACGTCGTTCTGCGCGGCGAAACCGATAGGATCGAATTGACCGGCGCTCTGAGGCGCGAACTGGCGCAGGTCGATCCGGAATTGGCGCTCTTTGATTCAAAGACGATGCCGGAACGGATGTCGAACTCGATCCTCAATCGGCGGGCGGCCATGGTCCTCTGCTTGATCTTCGCCGGATTGGCGCTGTTGCTGTCGGCAATCGGTATTTACGGCGTGCTCGCCTACAGCGTCGCACAGCGGACTCGCGAGATCGGCATTCGGATGGCGCTCGGAGCAGAGGCCGGAGATGTGCTGCGCATGGTTTTGGGGCAGGGGATAAAGGTGACGGCGATCGGCCTGGCGATCGGGGCGGCCGGCGCATTCTTTCTGACCCGGGCAATGTCGGCGCTACTTTTCCATGTGAAACCGCACGACCCGCTTGTCTTCTTGATAACCGGGGCATTGCTCGCCACAGTGGCGCTCATCGCTTCGCTCATCCCATCGCTGCGGGCTGTTTGGATTCAACCATCGATCGCTTTGCGTCAGGAATAGGCGCTCTGGCGAGCTAGCGCCTTGATCTTTTTCACCGCGCTGTTCAGCGATAAAACCGAGGGCTGACCTCTGATCCCCGGTCTCTGATATTTATAAAAAATACAGGGATCAGGGATCTGGAGGCAGGGGCAGGCGCCGAGTCGCGTCTCTCTCCAAAGTTTTGATCCTCGCAAACTAAAATTTCTTGACCCCTGACTTGATCCGATACGGCCCGCAATCACCGCATCATCCACACATCATAACCATCACAGTTTTCAGAGATCAGTCTTCAGTTTTAGTTGCAGCGTTTTCGGGCGTCACCGCGCGATCGGAACGGCTCTTCGGAATAGATATTGCTTGTATTCTTAATGGGTCAAAGCGTGAAACGAGCGGGAGCAGGGGAGAAGATTGCGCATGCCACAAAGAGCTATTGTCAAAGCGCGCGGCTCGACCCGCGGGCTAAAACATCAAGGAAAGATCCGTGCAAAATCGCCCGAGTCAATCCCCGGAGCGCGTGCGAGTTCGATGCCTGACAGAATCGAGCCGATGCTCGCGACACTGGTTGATAGCCCATTCAGCGATCCGCAGTGGCTTTTTGAGACGAAGTGGGACGGCGTGCGCGCTCTCTGTTATCTCAAAGAAGGCGGGTTTGAACTGGTCACGCGAAACGACAAGGAGGTTGCTTTCCGCTATCCGGAACTGGCGGGAATCGCGGATGCGATCGACGCCGGCGAAGTCATCTTGGATGGAGAGATCGTGACCTTTGACGAGAGCGGGAGATCGGTCTTCCAGTCGCTGCAATCGCGCATCGGATTGAAGAGCGATGCGGATATCGAGGCCGAATCACGCCGACACCCGGCCGTCTATTGCGTCTTCGATCTGCTCTACTGCGACGGCTACGACCTGCGTCCATCCCCGCTCATCGAGCGCAAGAAACTGTTGGCCAAGATCCTGCGGCCGTCTGATCACGTGAGATTGTCGGAACATGTCATGGGGGAAGGAGAACGCCGATTTCGCGAGGCCACGCGCCAACAGCTCGAAGGTCTCATCGCCAAGCAATCCACGAGTCCTTACCTGGAGGGCCGCAGCCGGTATTGGCTCAAGATCAAGACCGTGATGCGGCAAGAGGTGGTGATCGCCGGTTATACGGCGCCGCGCGGTGCCCGCAAATTGATCGGCGCGCTGGTCGTCGGCCTCTACGACGGCGATCAACTGCGGTACATCGGTCACGTCGGCGGCGGTTTCAACAGCGAGAGTTTGAAACAGGTCCATTCGCTGTTACAGCCGTTGAAGGCGAATAGAGCGCCTTTCGCTGAGCCCCCTCGCACGAACGAGCCGGTCCAGTGGGTCAAGCCGCGTTTGGTCTGCGAGGTGAAATTCGCCGGTTGGACCAACACCGGCATCATGCGCCAGCCGATCTTTGAGGGATTGCGCGACGACAAACGTCCTGAAGATTGCCGCCTGGAACAGGCACACGACACGACGCAAGAGAAGACAGAGGTGAACGAGAGCCAACAAACAGTAAGAGCAGAGGGGGCAAAGGTGTCACTTAAGCAATATCAGCAAAAACGAAATTTTCAACGAACCACGGAACCGAGAGGCAAGGTAGCGGGCGAACGCGGCAAACGGGTCTTCGTTATCCACGAACATCACGCCTCGGTCATGCATTTCGATCTGCGGTTGGAGATCGGCGGTGTTCTGAAATCGTGGTCAGTGCCCAAAGGCCCTTCGCTCGACCCGAGTGTGAAACGGTTGGCCGTCGAGGTCGAAGATCATCCGATTGAATACGCCAATTTCGACGGCACAATTCCCGAAGGCCAATACGGCGCGGGACGTTCGTTGATCTGGGATGAAGGCAAGGTCGAGGTCCACGAGCCGGACCCTTTGCATGCCTGGGAGGAAGGCCATCTCAGCTTTACGCTTTCAGGCAAGAAACTGAAGGGCGATTTCGCGCTCGTGCGCATGCGGCGCGGTAAAGGCAAACCGCAATGGCTGCTCATGAAAAAGAACGATGAGTATGCCGAGTCGGATTGGCGCCTCACACTCGTCGAGCCCGATGAACGATTCAATCCGGAAACGAACGGAAAGAGAGGAACTAAGGCCCGCCGTTCGTCCAAATCATCAGCGACGAGTGAGGCAAAAGAATCGAAGCGGCGCAAAGTGAGCGAACCCGAAGTATCGGAGACGATCTCTGCCGCGGCCTTCCTCAAGCGCGAGAAATTGGAAGGTGATCTCGGCCTCAAGATCGGCAAGCACGTCGTCGAGGTGACAAACCTCGATAAGGTCTATTGGCCGAAAGAGAAGATCACCAAAGGTGAGATGATCCGCTACTACTTGCGCATCGGCAAAACGATCATGCCTTATCTCAAAGACCGCCCGGCGATTCTCAAGCGGTACCCGAACGGCATCGAGGGCGAGGCATTCTATCAACACGATGTAACCTCGGCGCCGTCGTTCATCAAAACCGCACCGCTTGAAAACGAAAAGGGCCGCACGGTCAATTACATCATCTTCACTGACCTTGCGTCGTTGATCTATACGGTCAATCTGGGCGCGATCTCGCAGCATCCATGGCTGTCGCGCGCTGGCGACCTCGATCAACCCGATTTTGTCGTCTTCGATCTGGACCCCAAAGGCGCGCCGTTCAACAGCGTCCTGAAAGTAGCGCAATTGATGAAGAGATCTCTCGACGAGCTGAAGTTGAAAAGCTTCGTGAAGACTTCGGGATCGAGCGGCATTCACGTCTTCATCCCAATCAAACGAGGTTACACGTTCGAAGAGGCGATGGATTGGGCCGAGTTACTGGCCAAAGACGTGGCCTCTCGCAATCCCAAGATCGCGACGATCGAACGAAGATTGTCGGAGCGAGAGAAATCGCAGGTCTATCTCGATTGGCAGCAGAACGCGCGCGGCAAATCGATCGCCGCGCCGTACACCGTGCGGCCCAAACCGAAAGCGACCGTCTCCGCGCCCGTCAGTTGGGATGAGGTGGAGGCCGGATTCAAGCTCGCCGATTTCACCATCGAAACAATGCCGGAGAGAATTCAGGAGGCGGGGGATTTGTGGAAAGATTTGCTGCGAACGCGCCAAAGCTTGCCGGGGATCGGATGAGAAAACTGACCTCTGATCCCTGGCTTCTGATCCCTGATCCTTTTTAACAATCACAAGAACCGGGGATCAGAGGAGAAGAGTCGGAACCTTACCCGGTCCCTGATCACTCAACTAAAAATGCTGTTCGGCCATCGCACCTACTCATTACTTTGTAACCTAAATTTCCTGTTGGTCCAACTCGATCAACATCGGCCTGCTGTGGCGCTGGTTTGCAGCCAGCGCCTTACTTCTCCAAGCGAACACGGGTGGCAAACCAGCGCCACAGTTCTTTGGTTGCCGATGCATCATCTTGGGGCGCGATTATTCTGAGCTACTTGTGCCGCAAAATAGACAGGGGGGCTATCTAAGGCTAATGATGCAAGTAACTCAGAATAATCGCGAAGAGTAATCTCGTAGTTCATCAGTGATATCGATGAGTACGCTTCATTAGAAGAACATTCCAAATCCGTTATTAATATTCTGTTTGGGGTTAATAAAGTTCTCACTTTTAGCGGCTCCGAGCCCCAAAGACCTGATCTCACATAACTTTACGGTATACCTTCGGAATGGCACGCGAGCTGCAATAAGTCATAGTGAAATTTGAAGGAGAAAGGATAAAGAGGAGGCGAGTATATGAAAAAAGATATGTTAAAAAAAGGTATAGTTTCACTGGCTCTGGTGGGAAGCTTTATTGTCGGCGTAGGAGCTTTCAATAGCGCCGATGCGCAGGGTCGTCAACGGAGAATCGATCCGCGCACTAATCAGCCGGTCGAAAATACCGGCAATATTGACCGTAATAGAAACGGGATCGATGACCGATATGAAGTCAACGGGCAAGTTGACCTTAACCAGAACGGCATCCCCGATAACCAGGAGAACGGACGCTATCGGCGTGATCGGGGTTATTACGGTAACAACGGCTACTATGGCGACTATAGAAACAGAAGCTACAATAACGCCGATTTCCAACAGGGCTATCGTGATGGGTTGACACGCGGACGAGAGGACGCTCTTTCGCGTCGAGCGATGACACCCAATAATTCAAGCCACTATCGAAACGGTAATGTTTCTTATCGATCAGGATTCGAGCGAGGCTTTTATGAAGCTTACCAGCAGTATCGAGACCGCAGGTGGTAAGAGCCTTTAACTCGCATCCAAAAGAATAGTCGAAAGCAAGAGAGAAAAAGCCTACCGATGAAAATCGGTGGGCTTTTTTCTGTTTGTCGGCTGACGTGTGGCTTTGCCACACGAGATGTGTCATACTGGTGTGGCAATCACACAGGAGCGACTATGGAATCGAAAAAACTTGACCTGCTCCAGGGGACTCTGGATGTCATGGTACTGCAAACGCTCGCGACGATGGGCTCACTCCACGGTTATGGGATCGCCAGACGGATCGAGCAGATCAGCGGCAATCAGGTGATGCTAAATCAGGGGACGATCTATGCTTCGCTCGTCCGCTTGCAGCAACGCGGCTTGATCTCCGCCAAGTGGGGAACGTCCGAGAACAATCGGAAGGCGAAATTCTACTCAATCACCAGGCGTGGAACCAAACAGCTGACGGCCGATGCCGCGTACTGGCAGCGGTTGGCTGATGTCATGGGCCGCGTCTTCGCTTCATCCACAGAGGACTAAAATTCATGAATTCACTTCGGGAGTTGCTCGCGCGGGTCTACTCGTTCTTTCGCAAGCGGAACCTGGATCGCGAGTTCGATGCGGAGCTGTCGGCCCATCTGGAGATGGCCATCGAGGAGAACATCAAACGAGGCATGACTGCCGAGGAGGCTCGTCGCCGCGCCATGATCAGCCTGGGGGGAATGCAGGCGGCCAGGGAGCTGCATCGAGAGAGTCGGGGGCTGCCGCTGCTGGAAACGATCTTGCAGGATGTGCGCTATAGCCTACGAACGCTGCGGCGAGATACCGGGCTTGCCACCTTTGCCATTTTGATCGTCGGATTGGGCGTCGGCGCCAGCTCGACGGTCTTCAGCGTGGTCAACACTCTGCTCCTGCGGCCGTTGCCCTTCGAGGATCCCGATCGATTGGCCTGGGTTGCGAATAGCGTCGTGCCTGGTTTGTCCGGAGAGACCACCCAGGTCTCATATCTTCTGGATTTCCGAGCGCAGAGCCAGTCATTTACCGACGTCGCCGGATACTATGCTTTCTACAGCGCCGGCAACAGCAAGCTTACCGGCACCGGCGAACCGGAACGTCTGACCGGAGTGCCGGTCACGGAGAACTTCTTCCAGTTGTTGGGAATTCGGCCGCAACTGGGCAGATTATTCACCGCCGAAGAGTGCCGGGAGAACGGGCCGCAAGCCGTGCTGCTCAGTCATCGAATTTGGGAGAGGCGTTTTGCGTCGGATCCAGGCATCGTTGGCCGCACGCTCACGCTCAACGATACGCCTGTCACCATTGTGGGAGTCTTGCCGGCATCATTTGATTTTGCCACGGTCTTCGCTCCAAGCAGCCGCATTGATCTGTATTCGCCATTTCCGTTGAGCGAGCAAAAGAATCGTCAGGGAAACACGCTGGCCCTCATCGGGCGCCTGAAACCCGGCATGACGATCGATGCCGCGCAAGCAGAGATGAACCTGCTTACCGCGCGGATTCAGCGTGAACATCCCGAGCGAAACGCCTTTCGCCCGAAGGTCAGCGTGCTGCGTGAGCATGTCAGTGGGCAGCTCAGGCCGGCTCTGCTTGTCCTGGCCGGCGCCGTGGGGTTGGTCATGCTGATCGTTTGCGCGAATCTCTCCAACCTGCTTCTCGCCAGGACGGCGACGCGTGAGAAGGAGATCGCGATTCGGGCCGCGCTGGGAGCGAGCAGATACAGGTTGATCCGGCAGCTGTTGACCGAAAGCCTGGTGTTGTCGTGTGCCGGCGCGGCATTGGGACTGCTGCTCGCCATCGGCGGAACCAGAGTGCTCGCACATCTCGATACCATCCGCGTTCCACTGCTCGAGCAGATTCGAATTGATACCGGTGCTCTTGTCTTCACACTCTCGACCGCCGTCTTGACCGGCATCGTCTTCGGCCTGACCCCGGCCCTGCGAGTCTCCACCCTGACCTTGCATACCGCACTCAAGGAGAGCAGCCGCGGATCCTCCGGCGGCAAACGCCACGGCCGGATTCGCGGTGCGCTGGTTGTCTGTGAAATGGCTTTCGCGTGCGTGTTACTGATCGGCACGGGCTTGCTGGTGCGGAGCTTTCTGCGCGTTCTCGACGTCAATCTGGGGTTTCAACCACAAAACGCGGCGACGCTCCGGATCGATCCGGCGGCGGCGGTGCTGCGGATCGATCCAGGCTCACGGAACACCACGCAAACTCTCAGAAACTCTTACTTCGATGAGGCGCTGCGCCGCGTGAGCGCTGTGCCCGGCATCGAAGCGGCCGGCATCACCGATGCACTGCCGTTCGGCAGCAACCGGAGTTGGGGCGTAGGCGCGAAAGGGAAGGTCTATCAAGAAGGGGAGTACCCGGAAGCATTTGTCCGAGTTATCAGCGTTGGCTATCTGCGTACGATGGGAATTCAGCTGCGCGCAGGCCGTGATTTCACCGCCGCCGACGATCCGTCCAGCCCGCGCGTTATCATCATCAACGAAACATTGGCGCGCGCGCTGTGGCCGGGCGAAGATCCGCTCGGCAAAATCATGAATGCCGACGGCGAACGACAGGTGATTGGCGTCGTGCGAGACGTGCGGCACCTCTCCATCGAGGAGGCTTCGGGCGGCGAGATCTATTTGCCGATCAAACAGACGACCGACGCGATGTCGATCAACCTGGTGGTGCGGGGAACGCTCTCTCTCAATGGTCTTGCCTCCGGAGTTCGTGAGGCCCTCAAGAACCTCGATCCGAATCTACCAGCGAAAGAAATTCGACCGATCCAGGACTTTATTGACAGGTCTACTTCTCCCAGGCGGCTGATCGTGTTGCTGCTCGCCGGGTTTGCCGGATTCGCGTTGATTTTGGCGGCACTCGGAATCTACGGCGTCATCTCATATTCAGTGAACCAGCGAAAACAAGAGATGGGAATCCGCATGGCGCTCGGGGCGACGGCCGGAGATCTGCGGAAGCTCGTTTTGAGACAGACGCTGAAACTCGCCGCGCTCGGAATGATTCTCGGAATAGTGGCTGCGTGGCCACTTGCGCGAGCGCTCCAGGGGATGCTGTTTGGCATCACACCCTCGGATCCGGCGACGTTCACGGCAGCGTTGGCGCTCCTTTTAGCTGTTGCGGCGTTGGCGGGTTATCTTCCCGCGCGCCGAGCATCGCGATTGGATCCAGTAGAGGCTCTCCGCGCGGACTAAATAGTCTGTAACTTAAGTTATCTTGCGCCCTAAGTCACGTCTCTCAGATGATGCATCGGCAGCCAAAGAACTGTGGCGCTGGTTTGCAACCATCGCTCACTTGGAGGAGGAAGGCGCTGGTTGCAAACCAGCGCCACAACAGGCCGATGTTGATCGAGTTTTAGTGCCAGGAAACTTATTTGACACGCGGCCGTGCTGGTCGATCCCGATCGGCAAGACGGAATTAAGTTTCGATGGTCGCGATTAACCAATCGGTCACGGTTCGCACCAGCCATGAGCGGCGGGTACTAAACCCATGATCGCTCTCCGCGCTTCGGATCCACTGAATGTTGGAAAATCCGATGATTGAATCCGCGTAATGCGACGGCGGAAAAATACTGTCTCTGTCTGCGGTCACCAGCAGCAGCGGCCGCGGCGCAAATGCTCGCAAGGCATCTGTGAGAGGCTGCAGCTCTTTCCATTGCGCCTGCAACTCCCGGCCGGTAACTCCATTCAGCATCTCCGCGAATTCTTCCGCCATCTTCGCGGGGAACTGGAACGTTTGCGGTTCGATCAACGGGCTGATGCCGACAATCGCGCGAATCCGTGGGTCGGCGGCTGCATGGAGAATCGCCGGATATGACCCTGTGCTGGCGCCGAGCAGGACAATTCGGTCTTTGTCCACCGACGGTTGTTTCAGAACCCATTCCACCGCGGCGCCGGTATCGTCGGTCAAATTCGCAAGCGAGTACGCTCCGGCCGATCCCCAACAGCCGCGAAAATGAAAGTAGAGGCAATTCCAACCGAGGTCGCGCAGGCCATAGGCAATGTCGAGGTGCTTTTCGATACCCGGCAGACCATGAATCAAAACCGCTGTGGGGCGGGGTGTTTCTCCCGCTCCTTTGTAAAATCCGCCGAGCAACTTGCAGCCTTTTGAAGTGAAGGTAACGCCGTCCAGACCCGCTTCAAATCTGCTCATCTTTCTCTCCTGTTCCATCATAAGGATTAGCGATCAGAGTCTAAGCTCTCCTCTGACGGGAGAGTCAAGCAGTTGTCTGTCGCCGGTACTCTCGAGGGTTATTTGATCTTGATGACCAGAAACGTGGAGTCATCATCCTGTGCCCGGCCTGCGGCCCACTGATCACCCTTTGCCATAAGGTGATTGATGATCTCCTGAGCCGGGCGATGCACCGATTCGAGCAAGGCATCTTTCACTCGCTCCAGCTCGAACATCTCGCCCTGATCGTTGAATCGCTCGATCAAGCCGTCGGTGATCAGCACCACCACATCACCCGGACCGAGCCGGACCTCACATTGCCGGTATTGATAAGAGAGAATGCTGCCGAGCGGGACACCCCTCAGTGAGACCTCTTCAATCTCTTGGCTCGCCGCGCGGTAGATCAGAACGGGCGGCATGCCCGCGGCGCTCATGGTCATGGAATAACCGTTTACTTCAATCAGTGTCATCGCCATATAGAGCGATCGCAGATTCATGGCCTTGAGCGCCCGCGACCAGTTGTGGAATTTATCGGTAATGGCAAGGTTCGAGGCGGGATAATTGAAGAGGCTTTTAGTTGCGGCCACCACGGTTCCGGCCTTCAATCCGTGTCCGGTTGCGTCTCCGACGGCGATCGTCAACACGCCGGTCTCACTAACCTGGAAATCATAATAGTCTCCGCCCACATCGGTCGCCGTCTTCATCTGAGCGGCGATCTCAAGGTAGGGAAGTTGAGGCGCTCGTTTCGGCAGCATTGAAAGCTGTAATTGTCGCGCCTCTTCCAATTCTTTCGCGCGCAGTTCGTTCTCTGCCTGTACTTCCTGAAGGCGTCTGGCCTCATCAATCATCTTTTCGACCAGGTAGGCATTCTCGATCGCCAGCACCGTCGGACCCGCGACGTTCATCAACAATTGCTTATCTTCCCGCGAATAGGGCAGATCGCCGAGTCTCGGCCCGAGGGCGATCAATCCGTAGGTCTCTTTTTCCGAGGCCAGTGGCTGTAACAGCACGATCCCATCTTGTTCCAATTGTCCCAACTCAAGGTCGTCAAGAAACAGGCGATGATCGGCGTGATGCTTTCGGAGAGCCTCTAAAATCCGCTGTTCGAGTTGATGATCGCTCGGAGAGCGGGTGAGTGAATGAGCATTGATGAACGCTCCCGATGAACGGTCACGAAGATAGATCATGACTTTTTCCGTCTGCAGGGCGTTCTGAATCTTGGCCGCCGCCGATTCCAGAATTTGGGAAAGCTCTTTTGCGGTGCGCAATGACCGGCCGAGTTCGCCGATGATCTGCTGGGCGTCATAGGACTGGCGGAAGAACCGTTTATCGATCCTGGGCGCCACAACCCGCAGATAGAAAGCGCGCGAGAGTTGCCAAACGATGATCGAGATAATACCGGAAAGAACGCCGACTGTGCGGCCGCTCTGGGGCTTTAGATAATAGAAGAAGGCATCCATGACGAAGAACATGATCACGCTGACGATGCCGATCATGAGCAAGATCGAGCCGCGTGAGACCAGCAGGTAGCGCAGACTGCGGCGGATGATGAGGCTGATGGGAAGAACTTTGTGCCGGGCAATCGCATAGACAAATGAGATTGGGATCAGCGGAAGAGTGAAGACCGATGCCAGACGGATCCACGTTTGTACGGTCTGTAGAAAGTTGTCGTTCCGGTCTAAATCTCCGATCAGAAGAAGGAAGAGATTGAAAGCTCCGATCCCAGTCCCGACGATCATCACCCGCAGCCTTCGGCGCACCAGGGGACTTGCCGCCCGATAACTTAAGATCATGGCGATCAATCCGCCGGCGACGTAAACGGTCGAGATCGGATTGCGGATAAAACGGAATAACAAGAGACCGGAAGTGGATAACAATTTCTCCGCATCATTACCCAGAACCAGAATAACGGTGGTTGGGATAATGAGGATAAAGTAGGGATAGTAGAGATATCGATCAAAACGCGGAATGCTCCGTAACAACGGCGATCGTTCGGGAAAGACCAGAAAGAAATGGACAAAGGCCGGAAAGAACAGTCCTCCGAGCACGTGCGCGGGAATATAGATTGCCCTCAACAGTATGGAAGAAGGGGAGAATCCGCCCATCAATCCGGTTAAGCTGATGAGCATTACCGACAACAACCAAACTTGTTTCTCTCCCGGCCTGAGCACAAGAAGAACCGTTCCGCACGAGAGAAAAAAGAGGATCGTCAGGAATATCGGATTGAAGCGGAATGGTCCGTAAGAAGCAAAGGATACTGTTTGGAGCCGGAACTCGCGCAATTCGCCTGCGCGCCGCACCAGCATGGTATAACGAGTTCCGGGTGGAACCGTGCGATTGAAGCTCAGAATTCGCCGGTCCTCTTTGGCGTTGACGCCGTTGATCGCAATGATCTCATCATTGACCTGCAAGACGCTCGCCGGTCCTTCAGGCTGGACGTAATTGATTTTGAAATTACCCGTGGCGTCCGAATCGCCATACCATCCGTCATAGCTTCCCTGCGGAAAGAGCCATTCGGTCGAGATGCGCATGACGAAATTGGCCGACATCAGCGCGATGAGCAGCCCGCCAAATAAAATCCGCATCCGGTTATAGTTTTCAGTCTTCAGTCTTCGGTCTTCGGTCTTCGGTCTTCAGTCTTCAGCGATACATAACTGAAGACTGAAGATGGAAGATTGTTAATTGATCGAAAATCTACTTCGACACGCCGCTCAGATAGCGCGTGACCACCTGTTCGAGATACTCGACGCCTCGTTGTGGACGATCGCCGATCAGGTGCTCGACCAAGCGCCCCTCCGGCGAGAAGACGAACAATTGCGGAATCGGCGGCAAGCCGGTCTCATCCTGGGTCCCCTTAAAAAAAGCCGACGAGACCGAGGCGATCTCTTTCTCGTTCGAGATCGAGCCCGGCTTCGTAGTCGTTGGGACGCCCATCGACCTCGGAGCGGCGGCGGAATTGCAAGCGAGAGAGAAGATCGAGGCGCCCAACAAAATGATGATGAGATTCAGTTTATTCATCGAAACCTCCCAAGAAGGATGAAGGATAAAGGATGGAGGCGGAGGATGAAAGGATGAAGGCGGAGGATGAAGGATGAAGGTGGGAAGAGGAAGAAAAGGATCTTTGAACTGACCCCAGATCCCTGACTCCTGATACCTTTTATATAAATATCAGGGGCCAGAGGTCAGGGATCTGGGGTCAGAAGATTGCGCGGGCCTGTGTCAGGCTGTGTAATAAGCGCTGGCAAGTTCGCCGGCAAACTCTTCGAAGGTGGTAGGCGTAGTATTCTCTGGCGTTCGGTTCACGGTGATCTTGCGTTCGTTGAAAGCAGACGTCAGCTCGAGATATAAGCCGGCAAAGCTCTCGGAGAGACCCGCCTGGACGAGCGCCCCGACCATGTCGGCAGGCGGCAACTGGACATATGTCAGATCGGGTTTGCCGATGCGCTCGGCAATGATGCGTGTCGCCTCGACGTAGGAGAGGTCTCGTTGGCCGAGTAGTTCACTCACGGCGGTGCCTTTCCAGTCACGCTTCCTCAAGGCTGCGGCTGCGGCCTCGGCAATATCGCGGGCAGCGATCATCGGGATGGCCAGATCTGGAATAACGGAATCCGCGATGATCCCATCCTGTTTGATGAGGCCGAGCTGATCGTAAAAGTTTTCAAAGAAGGAGACCGACCGAAGGAAGAGCACATTGATGCCCTTGAGTTTCTTGAGGCGTTCTTCCT
>Ga0081539_10002451_pt1 | contig 26173 bp, 18 predicted proteins | sample TabmetS4T2R2_FD_71023 | JGI IMG/M metagenome (GOLD analysis project Ga0081539, IMG submission 71023) | Tabebuia heterophylla rhizosphere microbial communities from the University of Puerto Rico - S4T2R2 | ecosystem: Host-associated > Plants > Roots > Rhizosphere ...
CGCGCTTGGTAATCTCCAGCGCTTTGTAAAGTTCTCGCTGCCAACGGCACAGCCGGTTGATCTCTTTGTGGGCCAGCATCAACGCCTCGACCATGATCTCTTCCGAGACTTCGCTGGCGCCGGCTTCGACCATCACGATCGCTTCTTCCGTTCCCGCCACGATCAGGTTGAGGCGTGACTCGCGCACCTCGTCGTAGGTCGGGTTGACGATGTAGCGGCCTTCGATGAGTCCGATGCGCACGCCGGCGATCGGATTCAGGAACGGGATGTCTGACAGGTAAAGCGCGCAAGACGCGCCGGTGATCGCGATCACGTCCGGATTGTTGTCCGGGTCGGCGGAAATGACGCTGGCGATAACCTGGGTTTCGTTTCGGTAACCTTCGGCGAAGAGTGGACGGCAGGGCCGGTCGATGAGCCGGCTGGTCAGAACTTCTTTTTCGTTCGGCCGGCCTTCGCGCCGGAAGTAATTGCCGGGGATTCGGCCCGCGGCGTAGTTTGATTCGCGGTATTCAACTGTTAACGGGAAAAAATCAACGCCTTCACGCGGCGTGGAGGCACTAACGGCAGCGACGAGTAGCATTGTGTCGCCGTAACGGATTACCACCGATCCGTCGGCTTGTTTCGCAACCCGACCGGATTCGACGGTCAACTCCTTGTCGCCCAGTTTGATTGATTCTTTCAGGTATTTCTTTTCTGGCATATTGTTCGTCTCCTTGGGACATTCACACCTGAACCCGGGTCCAGGTCGCGGGCGTCTCATCCGCCCGCTGTTTCGCACAAGCCCTGGGGCTTGGAAATTTGTAAACCGCCAACGTGAAGCGGGAGGGTTAAAGTACAAAGGCGGCACGAGCCTCTGAAACCGTGAAGCTCGCGCCGCCTAATGCTCAAAAGCTGGGCCGTACACGTCTGCTTGTTCCAGTCAATCGCCGTCACGTTCGGCACTGCCACAAGCTCTTCGAAAGACGTGGGCTTGATAAACAGAGACTCGAAGATCTCTCGCTCTGGTTGTTTGAAAATCCGCTACCGGCGCAGGCCCAGACGATTCACTATTTCATGATAGCGTTCAATGTCCGTGCGCTTTAGGTAATCCAGCAGACTCCGTCGCTGTTGGACCATTTTCAGCAAGCCGCGCCGCGAGTGGTTGTCCTTTTTGTGGGTCTTGAAATGCTCGGTCAGGTCGTTAATTCTCTTACTCAGCAGTGCCACCTGTACCTGAGGCGAACCCGTGTCGGCCTCGTGGGTACGGAAGTCAGACACAATCTGCTCTTTGGTTTCTTTTGCTAACGCCACTTTGCTTAAATGGCCCTCCTCGACCGCAGTAAACTCCGCTAAAAGCGGTAACCGCTAAACTTAAAAAGCAGGGTCAATGTAACATGCGTGGTAGGGAGTGTCCAGTTTGCGATGAAAATTGGTTTGTAATTGCGTCTCTAATCCCCGTTTACAGCCGTGGTACTATGCCCCCAAATGACAAAAAATAGAATCGTGATTCTTGGGGGTGGTTTTGGGGGACTGTTCACCGCCCTTGAACTCGCCGGCTCGCTCGACGTGACGCTCGTCACCGACAGCGACCATTTCGTCTTCACGCCGATGCTTTACGAGTATTTTAGCGGCGAAGTCGAGGCCTGGCACATCGGGCCGCGCTACGACGAATTGCTCGAGAACAACGTAAAACTCGTCGTCGCGCCGGCCATTTCGGTCGATGTCGACTCCCGGACCGTCACCCTCGAAAACCGCGAGCCGCTGAACTACGACGTGCTGGTGCTGGCCGTTGGCGGCGTCACAAACTACGCCGGCGTCCCCGGCGCCCAGGAGTTTTCGCTTCCCTTCCGCAAGATCGAACACGCCGACACACTCCGCCACGTCATGGTCGCCGCGCTGGATCGCATTCCACCCGAGACGCCGCCGCAGGACGTGCGGCGCGAACTGACGTTTGCGCTCGTCGGCGCCGGCGCGAGCGGCTGCGAACTCTCGACCAAAATGGCCGACCTCCTGGTCGATGCGTTCAAACGCCGGGCACTGCACGGCGAACCGCGGGTGATGCTGCTCGAAATGGGCGACAAAGTCGTTCCTGGCATGGGCGACGAGATTCGCGGGCTCGTCGAGGAGGCGCTGCTCGAATCACGCGTCGAGGTGCACACGTTGACGCGCGTGGTAAGTCTGACGCGCGACAGCGTCACCTTCGAACACGCGGGACAGCAGGAACAGATCCACACCGCGGGCGTCGTCTGGCTCGGCGGTGTGCGCATGAATCCCCTCGTCGAACACCTCGACGTCGAAAAGAACCGGCGCGGACTGCTTGTCGTCAAACCGACGTTCCAACTCTCACAACACGACAACGTCTTTGCACTCGGCGACATCGCTTTCTATCCGGACGCGGCGCCGACGCTTCAAGGCACAGCCCAACTCGCATATCAGCAGGCCGGTGTCGTCGGCCACAACGTGAAGGCGCTCCTCGAAGGAAAAGAGCTGCGCTCGAGACATTTCGAAGAGCTCGGTGAAGCGATCAGTCTCGGCACGGAACGCGCCGCAGTGCTCACCGGCGGCAAAGCTTTCGGCGGCGCCCTCGCGCGACAGGCACGTTTCGCGCTTTACACCGGTCGCCTCCCCACCTGGCACCATCGACTGCGCGTCGGCGCCAGTTGGTTCTTCGGCGGCACTCAACCCCGTCCGCTCCTGCCGCTCGGGTTCGAACGGTAGTTTTTTGTTCACCCAGCCGTGACTTCGTCTGCTAACGGTACAGCCGAACCGTTTCCTCAATAGCCCGGCGTGGAAAAAGACGGACTTCACTGAGGGAACGCTCGTTGCTCCTAATTCCCCGAGGACTATCATCTCCCCCTCAAATCCCGTGAAGGAGAGATTCCAATGATCTCGTGGCTGCGTCTTTTGCTCTTCAGTTTATTACTTGCTGCGCTCGCGCTCGGAAGCGGTTGCACTGTCGAACCCGGCAACTCCAACGCGCCAATTAGCAAGGCAACACCGGCCGGCTCACCAGCTCCGTCGCCGACCACTTCAGCGTCGCCAACGCAACAGGCTTCCGTCCAGGTCACACTGCCGCTGCTCGATGCGCTGTTGAGCGACGAAGCGTTTGTGCGCCAACTGAAAGAGAAGGTGAAACTCACAGACCAGCAGATCGACTCGCTCAAGCACGCATCGCAAGCCGAGATCGACCGCCTGCGCTCGGCGAACGCCGAAGACACAGACACCGACGGCACTGACGCTCCGACGCGCGCTGCCGAACAACTGCGCTCGATCGTCGGCGAAGACAAAGCAACGCAAGTCGCGTCGGTCGCGAATGATTTTTGGGCGAAGGGCGCGCCTGACGACACGACCAAAACAGCCGAACAGTTTCAAATGCTGCCCGGGCCGAACGCTGTCCCGACCGACACCCGCGTGGTCGTGAACATTCCCGCGTTTCGCATGGATCTCTTCAAAGACGGCTCGCTCGTGAAAACATACAAGGTCGGCATCGGCTATCCGGAGTTTCCGTTGCCGATGGGACTGCGCAAAGCCCAGACGGTCATTTTCAATCCGGCGTGGACACCGCCCGACTCGCCGTGGGTCGCGACCATGAAGAATGCGACCCCGGGCGAACGCATCGAGCCGGGCAGCAAAGACAATCCACTCGGGCCGATCAAGATTCCGATCGGTCTGCCGTCGCTGATTCACGGTGGCAAGTCGCCCGCGAGGATTGGCAAGTTTGCTTCGCACGGTTGCGTCGGTTTGACGACGGCGCAGATCAAAGATTTCACCATAATGCTGATGCAGGCCGCGAATAATGAGGTGTCGCAGGCGAAAATCGACGAGTATCTGGCAGACAAGACCAAGACGAAGAGTGTAAAGCTCGATAAGGTGATTCCGGTCGAACTGCGCTACGAAACGATCGTGGTCGAAGATGGGAAGCTGCACATCTACAAAGACGTCTACGCGCAGCACACGAACACGGAAGAGAACTTGCGCAAGGTTTTGGAGGCGCAGGGCGGCCGGCTGGAAGATTTGTCTGAAGACCAACGGCGGCAAGCGCTCGACGCGCTCAAGTCGCAGCCGAAGACCGGCGAGGTCGTGATCGACGTTCCGCAGTTAGCGCGAAAAGGTTATCCGGTTGCGGTGAATCTCGATGACGGAAAAGGCAAAGCACGGACGACACGGACTAAACGGACGTAAAAGCGGCACAATCCGTGATCTCCGTGTAATCCGCGTCCGCCGCTTCACCGTAATAAGGGCGGCCTTCGAGGATGGCGCTAAAGTACTCTTCAATTCGGTCGAGCACTTCTTCTACCGAATGCGAGTGATAGATCGAGGTGCGGAACAACGCGCCGCCCTGCAAACCGCGCGTAAACTGCCCCGCCAACTGCTTCATGCGATTGATCGCTGGCGTCTCCGGCATGTCTTCGCGCAGCATGTCGAAGTACTCGTGCAGGATCGCGCGCTTGTCGGAGAGCGTCGGCTCGAAGATCTCGCGGCCGTGCATCGCGTCTTCAATCTGCCGGAAGATCCACGGGTTCGCCATCGCCCCGCGCCCGATCAGCACGCCGTCGCAACCAGTCTCGCGAAACTTCGCAAACGCGCCTTCGATCGTCGTGATGTCACCGCTGCCTGACACCGGCACCTTCACGGCTTCTTTGATTTCACGCACCAAATCCCAGTTCGCCAGTCCGCGATAACCCTGCTCCTTCGTGCGACCGTGCAACGCGATGTGCTCGACCCCGCAATCTTCGGCGAGTTTCGCCGTCTCCACGGCATTGATCGTGTGATCGTAGAAACCCGCACGGATTTTCACCGTCAACGGAATCGTGATCACTTTCTTGATTTCTTTGAGAATCGTTTCGAGCCGGCTGTGGTCCTTCAGCAAACCAGACCCACCGCCATGCTTCACGACTTTCGGCGCAGGACAACCGCAATTCACGTCGAGTATGTCGGCGCCGACTTCCTGCGCCATCTCCGCCGCCATCGCCATGCGCTCCGGCTGCCCGCCGAAAATCTGCACTGCGAACGGCCGCTCGTCCTCGTAGAAACGCATCTGCCGTTTCGACTTCGGATTATTGCGCGTCAGACCCTCGACCGAAATGAACTCCGACACAGACAGGCCAACACCGCCGCGTCGCTTGAGCAGACGGCGGAATGACACGTCGGTGACGCCCGCCATCGGCGACAAAATCAGCGGCGGATTGATCTCGACGTCGCGAATTTTGAACGGCTTTGGGCCGGGGGTTAACACAGATGACACGGATCGACTTACGGTTTTTTCTGTTTCTTTGGCTCGCTCTTGTCGGCGCTCTTGGTGGTCGCCGTCGCCGGCTGGTTGAGCTTCAGCAGGGGCTGCACGGTCGCGAGATACGGTTCGTTGACCTTGATGAACGCTTCGTTGCGCAGGGTCTGTAAGTAAGCCTCGCGCTCTTTCGCCTGGCGTTCCATCAGCATTTGCTCGCGCACGCGATTGTCGTTGAACGTCGGGGCGGTGCCGCCGGGCGTCCTCAGATCGACGCGCAGAATCTGATAACCCTCGGAAGTTTTGATTGGGTCAGTTACGCCACCGACTTTCACGTCTTTCAAGGCGGCAATCAGATCTTCGCGGAGATTGGGAATATCAAACTCGCCGACGTAACCTTTGTCCTGCGGCGCGGTGCGCTGGCCATTCTTCTCGCGTTCCGAGTTCGCAGCAGCAAGCGCGCCAAAATCGGCGCCGGCACGGATTTGTGTGACCAACTCAGTCGCTCTCGCCTTGACCGCGGCTTCATCTTTCCCGGTGGTCATAAGAACGATCTCCGACAGCTTCACACTCTCGGGTTTGCGAAACTTGTCCTGGTGCGATTCATAGTATTTCTTGACTTCGTCAGTCGAAAAGCCGAGATAGATGCGGCGGTCGACTTCCTGCTGGAAGACCGCCTGCTTCATCATCTCGGCGCGCATCGTGCGCCGCACTTCGTCCGGGTCGAGGTTGTTCGCGCGCATCGCTTGATAGAGCTTGTCCATCGAGTTGTAACCCTGCTCCTGCGCGATTTGCAGCATGCGGCGATTCACTTCCGCTTCGATGTCGCTGGCGAGGTCGAGCTCTTTGCCTTTTTGCAGCAACAGCTTCTCGTTGATGAGCGTGGCGATCAGTTCGGCCTGGTGCTTGTTTACTTCGTCGATCGCCTGCTGCTCGGTCATGCCGTTTTGCTTCAGCGCGTCGATGCGTTCCTGCGTTTCCTTTTTGAGCATCGAGAGCGTGATGACGTCGTCGTTGACCTGGGCGATGACTTCGTCGACGACCTGCATTTCGCCTTCCTGCGCGAACGCATTGCCGCAGAAGACCAACAGGACGATTGCTATAGCTAAATACTTCAACTTCACTAGCGTACTCCTACTAAGAGGTGGATAGGGGAGATGAATAAAACCCGTGGATTCTAATCGCTGGCTCGAAGCCGTAGCAACACGTCGCGAGCCACTTCGAGCACATTGTCCTGCTCGTCTTCCGTCAAAACCAGCCGCAAAACACCGTTGGGCGTAAACGTCGCGCCCTCATGCGAACCAACGTATTGCGCCAGTTTTTCCGGCGAAACACGCGCCTTTTCACTAAACTTTATCGCCACGCCGTCGGGTGTGCGATCGATTGAAAGCAGTCCCAACTCCTCCGCCAAACGGCGCAAACGCGCGTACGCAAACAGTCGATCCAGTGACAACGGCACGCGCCCGTAACGGTCTTCCGTCTCGGTCCTGATCGCCGTCAGCGCCGCTTCATCGCGCGCGGAAGAGACGCGTTTGTAGGTGCGCAGCCGCTGACCCATATCGGAAATGTAATCTTCCGGAATCGCGACGTCGACGCCGAGATTCAACGCGACGCTGGTCTCGTCCTCAACCTCCTCGCCGCGCAACTCCAGGACGGTTCGTTCCAGCATCTGCGTGTAAAGATCGAACCCCAGCGCCTCCATGTGGCCCGATTGCTCGCCGCCCAAAAGGCTCCCGGCCCCGCGCAGCTCCAAATCGAGGGCCGCGATGCGAAACCCCGCTCCGAGATCCGAAAACTCACGAATTGCCGCTAAACGACGGCGAGCGATCGGTGAAAGTTCCTGCTCGCCAGGTATCAGAAGATATGCGTAAGCACGCCGGTTTGAACGCCCGACCCGCCCGCGCAGTTGATAAAGCTGAGAAAGACCGTAGTTATCGGCGCGGTTTATGATGATGGTGTTTGCGCGCGGGATGTCTATTCCGTTCTCGATGATGGTGGTCGCAACGAGAACGTCATATTTATAGTCGATGAAGTCGAGCATCACCCGCTCCATCTCTTTCTCGTTCATCTGCCCGTGGCCGATCGCGAGGCGCGCGTTTGGCACCATTCGCTGGACCAGGGCGGCGATTGTTTCGATCGTCTCGACCCGATTGTGGATGAAGAAGACCTGCCCACCGCGCGAGAGTTCTAGGTCGATGGCCGACTTGATCACGCTGTCGGAAAACTGCACGACCTGCGTTTGAATCGCGAGTCGATCGCGCGGCGGGGTCTCGATCAACGACATGTCGCGCATGCCGGTGAGCGACATATTGAGCGTGCGCGGAATCGGCGTCGCCGAAAGCGTCAATACGTCGACCTTCTTCTTCAGGTGCTTGAGCCGTTCCTTGTGCGCGACGCCGAAGCGTTGCTCTTCGTCCACGACCACGAGTCCAAGGTCCTTGAAGGTCACGTCTTTCGAAAGAATGCGGTGCGTGCCGATGATCACGTCGACCTCGCCCGACTCGACGCGCTTCACGACCTCCTTTTGTTCCTTCGTCGAACGAAAGCGCGACAAGAGCTCCACTTTCACGGGAAACGGCGCGAAGCGCGTGCGAAACGTGTCGTAGTGCTGATACGCGAGCACCGTCGTCGGCGTGAGGATCGCCGTCTGTTTCCCTTCCATCACCGCTTTGAACGCCGCGCGCATCGCGACTTCAGTCTTGCCGTAACCAACGTCGCCGCAAAGCAGGCGGTCCATCGGCACGGGTTCTTCCATGTCTTTCTTCACGTCTTCGATCGCGGTTTCCTGATCGGGTGTGAGCACGAACGGAAAGCCGTCTTCAAACTCCTGCTGCCACGGCGTGTCGCCGGCAAAGGCGTAGCCACCGACGAGTTTGCGCTCGGCGTAGAGACGCAGCAGTTCGTCGGCCATGTCGCGCATCGCGCGCTTGGCTTTGGCTTTCGTCTTTTGCCAGCCGAGGCCGCCGAGCCGATCGAGCTGCGGCTGATGGCCTTCCGCGCTCGAGTAGCGTTGGACGAGATCGAGCCGCTCGACCGGCACGTAAAGCTTCGCCTCGTCGGCGTAGTAAAGCAGCATGAACTCGCCGGTGCGCTGGCCCAGGTCGAGCGTTTGCAAACCACCGAAACGCGCGACGCCGTGATCGATGTGCACTACGTAATCGTTGGGTTTCAGATCCCGGAAATCCGATAAGAACGCCGCCGACTTTGAACGACGTTTCTTTCCTTCAGATTTCCCCCTGGTTTCGCTGGGGCCGCGCCGCTCGACAGTATCGGCCGTCTCGTCAAACACGTCTGACTCGACGTGAACGATCAGCCACGACTTCGGCAACTCAAAACCGCTGCTCAGCCGGCCGGTGGTGATCACGATCGGACGAGCGTCAGCAGCGTCGGAAGTCTCGCCGGTCAACGCGAGCCGGCTATCGACCTGGTACTCGCTGAGAATCTCGGAAATGCGTTCCGCGACGCCGAGACTCGGCATGACGAAAAGCACGGTCTTCGTTTCTTCCGCCGCACGCTTCACGTCCGCGATCAAATCGGTGATGCGGCCGTGGTAGCGCATGGCGGATTGCGCCTGGTATTCGATTTCAAAAGCCGTCTCGACAACCGGAAAGACGAACGCCGGACGGCGCGCATCGCGCTCGCGCCCGATCTGCGCTTTCGGCGCTTCCGCGTCCAGTTTGATGTTCAGGTCCGCTTCGGCGGCGGCGCGGCCAAGCGTCCTCAGTTCAACGCGCTGTCGTTGCTCGACCAGTTGGCGGAGTTCTTCGTCGCTGAGAAAAAGTTCTTCCGGACGGAGTGCGATATCGTCCGCCTGATCGATCTCGCGAAACCGCTCGGTGAGCCGTTCGTAAAACTCACTCAGGTACGATTCGATCCCGCTCGGTTCGTCGACAACCAGCACCGCGTCACCGAGATGATCGAACACGGTCGCGTTGCAGTCGGTGGAGATCGGAATCAGCCACTCCCAACCGGTGAACGCCTCGCCTTCATCCGCGAACACGGTGCGGTCCCGCAAAGAGCGCGTGAAGCGTTCATCGTTCCAACGCTCGCGCGCTGCTTCGCTCCAGAGTTGAAAGTCCAGCGCGGTGGCCCAGAACTCCCGCATCGGCGGCACTTCAACCACACGCAACTGGCCGGTCGAAAGCTGGTTCTCCGGATCGAACTCGCGCAGCGAATCAACCGTGTCGCCAAAGAACTCGATCCGCACCGGCGCTTCGCGACCTGGCGGCCAGATGTCGACGATGCCGCCGCGCAACGAGAACTCGCCAACGTTCGTCACCGGATCTTCGCGGACGTAACCCGTCGCCATCAGTTTCTCGATCAGTTCGTCGGGCGCGTGATCTTCGTCGCGTCTGAGCACGGTGCCCGCGCGGGCGATCGCCTCCGGGCGCACTGTCTTGCGAGCGAGGGCGCGCGCGGTGAGCAGCACGAAGCTCGGCGCCTGGCGTTGCAAACGCCAGAGCGCGAGCGCGCGCCGTTCGAGTGTTTGCGTGTGCGGCGAGGTGCCGGCGTACGGATCGGTTTCCGACGCCGGCAGGACGAGCACTTCGTTTTCGGAACTGTTTTGTCCCGCGAGTGCGCAATACCAGAAGCGCAGGTCTTGTTCCCACGGTTCGAGATCGCGCGTCGTTTGCGAAATGATCGCGAAGGTTTTGCCAGTGTCGCGTTGCAGGGCAGCAACGGCGAGGGCACGCGCCGAGCCAACCACCAATCCACTGATCGAGATCACGCGCGCGTTCGCCCGTACCTGGGTGAGGAGTTGTTGATACTCGCGTGTCTCGGTAACCTGCCGCAGCGCCTGCTGCAACGTGCTTGTTTGTTGAATCGAACTGCTCACTGCTTCATCCGCTCAATCAGGGAAGTTGTCGAAGCGCCGGGCACGAACGGCAACGAGATCACCTTGCCGCCCGCCGCTTCGACTTCTTCTCTTCCGTGAATCTCATCGAGCTGGTAATCGCCGCCTTTTACCAGCACATCCGGCAACAACTCGCGAATCAAGCTGCGCGGCGAGATATCGTCGAACACGACGACGTAATCCACCTGACGCAGCGCCGCCAGAATCTCCGCGCGCTCAGCTTGATCGAACACCGGCCGGTCGGGACCTTTCAACTCACGCACGCTGCGATCGCTGTTTATGGCCACGACGAGTGCGTCACCCAGCGCGCGCGCCTGCGCGAGATAACGCACGTGACCGACGTGCAACAGGTCGAATACTCCGTTAGTAAACACCAACCGCGCGCCCGCTGCACGCAGGCGCTCGCGCTCCTCGAGCATGTGGTCCGTGCTCAAGATCTTCTCTTTCATCCGTTTTCAAAATCTAGCATAATCAACACTTTTCCGCTCTCAGGCACACTATTCTGTCGAGGTCAGTTGAGTTGTCAGTTCCATTTATCGAAGAGAACGACCAAACGATCGCGCGCCGCGCGCATCTCGACGCGCTGCGCGAGCTCGTCGGCAACGTCTATCCAAACAGGTTCGAGCGCAGCGAAATCGTCGAAGCCGGCCACGAGGACACGATCTCCTCCGTCGCGGAAAAATATCGTGCGTTTGAACCAAAAGTAGCGGCCGGCGAGCGGCCGGCGAGTGAAGAACTTGAAGCCGCCAACCAGCACCTCAACCACTTCACCGTGCGACTCGCCGGACGCATCGCTTCACCGCCGCGGGTGATGGGCAAGGCCGCCTTCGTTCACCTGTCCGACGGCATCTCGCGGCTCCAGCTTTACATTCGCCGCGACGACGTCACCGGCGTGCACAACGACAAGCTCGGCGGCGACGTCGACGGTTGGAAGCTGTTTCAGCTCCTGGACCACGGCGACTTCATCGGGGTCGAAGGTTTTCTCTTCGTCACCAAAACCGGCGAACTGTCGGTGCACGTGCAGAAGCTGCAATTTCTCTCGAAGGCGCTGCTGCCGCTGCCAGACAAGATGCACGGCGTGCACGACCCGGAGATTCGCCAACGGCAGCGTTACGTCGACCTGATTGCCGGCAGTTTGAAACTGGAAAAAGACGATTCGCTCACGGCGCGCGAAGTGTTCGAACGGCGCGCCGCGGCGGTGAAAGAGCTGCGCCGCATCCTCGACGATCACGGGTACATCGAAGTCGAAACGCCGATGTTGACACCGCTGCCGACCGGCGCCGCCGCTCGTCCGTTCAAGACCCATCACAACGCGCTCGACATCGACCTCTACGCGCGCATCGCGCCGGAGTTGTATTTGAAGCGGCTGCTCGTCGGCGGGTTCGAAAAAGTCTACGAGCTCAATCGCAACTTTCGTAACGAGGGAATCTCGTGGCGTCACAATCCCGAGTTTACGATGCTCGAGTTTTACTGGGCCTACGCCGACGTGAACGCGATGATGGATTTCTGCGAGCAGATGTTGCGCGCGGTCGTGTTCAAGGTGCTGGGCCAGACGCATTTGTGGTTTGGCGATCAGGAGCTTGATTTTGGCGCACCGTTTCGGCGCGTCGGCATGAAGGAGAGTCTGCTGGAGCTGTCGCCGGGTGAAGTGATCGCCAACGAAAACGTGCTCGAGTTGTTTGAGGAACGGGTCGAGCACGGATTGATTCAACCGACGTTCATCACGAAATTCCCAAAGCCGATCTCGCCGTTGTCGAAGGCGTCGCCGAGCGATCCGGCGGTGGCGGAGCGCTTCGAGCTCTACATCGCGGGGATGGAAGTCGCGAATGGCTTTTCAGAGTTGAACGATCCGGTCGAGCAGGCCGAGCGTTTTCGCGAGCAGATGCAGCAGCGCGAGCGTGGCGACGAAGAAGCGATGTTGATGGACGAGGACTACATTCGCGCGCTGGCGTATGGCATGCCGCCCGCCGCCGGCAACGGCATCGGGATCGATCGCCTGACAATGCTACTCACAAACAAGCAGTCGATCCGCGACGTGATCATCTTCCCGCACCTGCGACCGGAACGTTGAACCACAGACGCACAGCTTACTGCGCTTTCGCGCGGAGTTCGGCGAGGCGTTCGTCGCACCAGGAAGGTTTCTGGCCCTGTTGCTGGACGATGGTTACGTAGCGCTCCATCGCTTCGAGCGCGCCTTTGAAATCGCCCTGCTTCTCGCGCACGCGGCTGAGGTCGAGCAGGAATTGATTGTTGGTCGGAACGTTCGCGTTCACGGCTTGCGAGAACGCGGTTTCGGCAAGCTTCAGCTCGCCCTTCAATTCATAAACACGCGCGAGGTGAAAATAACTCACCGGATAACGCGCGCCGTCGCGCTGCGACACGGCCTGCAACTGGGCCAGCGCTTCGTCGTAACGCTTCAAACTCAACAATGCATAACTGAGCTCGAGATTCGCCGGCGCGAAATACCCGCCCTGCCGGCTCAACAGGCGCTGGAAATTGTCGATCGCTTCCAGCATCTTGCCGCGTTCCGAAGCGCTGCGCGCGCGTTGCAGGTAATCAAAACTGATCTGGTCGAGACTGAGTCTGCCAGCGGGCCGCGACAGCGGACGCGCCGCAGGAGCAGACTTCGGCGCGGTTGCAGCCGTTGCCGGGTTTGCGGACGCTGGTTTGGCGGAATTTTCGACAACGATCAGGTCGTCATTGGCACCGCGCGCGAGCGCCTGGGCTGCGGCGCTGTGCTTCGGATCAACCGCCAACGCACGGCGCCACTCGCGCATCGCGAGATCGTCCTGCCCGCGGGCGGCATAAAGCCGGCCGAGATTGTAGCTGGCTTCGGCGTAGCGAAAATTTTCCAGCTTCAAGGCCGTGTTGAAAGCGTCGTAAGCCTCGTCCCAACGGCCTTCTCGCAGCAGCAGCACGCCGAGATTGTTGTACGCGCGCGAGTAGCCGCCGTTGCGCTGTTCGATGGCCCGCTTGTACGCGCGAATCGCCGCGTCTGATTCACCAAGACGCGCGAACGCGTTGCCGAGGTTGTAGAAACCGACCGGATCAAACCCATCCGCGTTGAGTATCTTGTGCAACTCGACCAGCGCTTCGGAGCGATGGCCCGTATCAACCAGCTCCTGCGCGGCTTTCAATTGCTGCTGGTTGTATTCGGCGCGAGTTTGGGCACTGGCGGATAACCCGCTCAACAGAACGACGAGGATTAGAGTTACAAGTACTTTCATAATTTTGAGTACGCGACGACGGTGCCGCCAAAACCGACGGCCCAGCCGTGCGCCTTGTCAGTAAAGAAAACTCGTTCCAACGGATGTGGCGTGCCGCTGCGTTCGGTAGTCCAGTGCCCGCCGCCGTCAGCGGTGTGAATAATCGTTCCTTCGGCGCCGACGGCCCAACCTTCCTGCGCGTCAACAAACTTCACGTCAAACAGATCGACGTCAACGCCTGATTCCTGTTTTTGCCAAGTGCGGCCCCCGTTCGTGGTGCAGTACACGGTCCCGGCGCTGCCGACGACCCAACCGGTTCGATTGTCGACGAAGGTCGTCGCCGTAAAACGAATCGACTTATCGATATTCGCCAGCGTCGACTGATACCACGTCTCGCCGCCGTCGGAAGTTTGAACGATCGTCGCGCCGGCGCCGACCACCCAACCGCGGTCGTCATCGACGAATGCGCCGCCGAGCAGTAAATGGCGCGTCGGCGAAGGTAGGCGGATCCACGTTTCGCCGGCATCGCGCGTCGCGAAGATCGCGCCCGCTTCGCCGAAGGTCCAACCGTGTCCGCCAGGACTGAACACTGCCCGCACGAGAACGGCGTCCACGCTCGCTACGTGTTGCTGTTCGGTTGCTCCTTTTAATTCTGCTCGCGCCACTTCGACGCGCGTCCATTTGTTGCCACCGTCGGTGGTCCTCATCAGATAGGCGCGCGGATCTTCCTTGGTTTTGAGCCGGTAGGGGTTGGCTTCGCAGACCAGCCAGCCATTTTGTTCGTCGCTGAAAAAAACGTCGCGAACGACGTCGTCAAACGAGGTGGAGATGACTCGCCAGGTCTTGCCGCCGTCCTCGGTGCTCAAGACCGTACCCTTTCCGCCGGCGGCCCAACCACGGTTTTGGTTGATGAAGTAAACGGAGTGAAGCCGGGTCATAGTGCCGGGTTTCTGTTTGGCCCACGTGCCTGTTTGCGCGACCGCAGCGGTCGCAACCAGGCACAATAAGCCACAACAGACAGCATTGAGGACCGGCTTCATCATGTTAAAGGCCGAGACCGAAGACGCGCGCAAACGTGAGAATGTTCGTAAAGCCCATCAACGTCTGGAACTTCTTCAGCCGGTTGCCGGGCACGATGATCTGATCGCCAGGCACGAGATAGGTGCTGTCAGGAGCGCGTCCTTTGTAGATCGCGGAGACGTTCACCGGTATCGTAGCCAACTGGCCGTCCGCCTGACGCCGCAGCACCCGCACGTTGCTCTTGTCGCCCGTATTCAAAACGCCGCCTGCTTCCGCCAACGCTTCGGTCACAGTCATGCGATGGCTCATCAGGCGAATGCCCGGCTGGCCGACGTCGCCGATCACGGCGTAGCGATACGAGGCCGCCTTGTCGAGCGACACGCTCACCTGCGGTTCGATGATGTACTCGTCGTATTTCTTCTTGATGATCTCGGCCACTTCGTCGACGGTCTTACCGTTGACGAAAATGCCCCCCGGAACCAACTGCAACGAGATACGGCCACTCGGCGGAATGATGATGTTCTTGCGCGAGTAGCGCTCCTGGTTGAAGACGTCTACTGAGATCACGTCTTCCGGTCCCAGCCGATACGTGCTGAAGAAGTTGTTGTAGTACGGGTTGACGGCCGCTTCTTCCGACATCTGCTCCTGACGATTAGCTTGCACGTCGTCGGGAACGTCGGCCGGATTGCGCGGCGTATCGTCAGGCTCGAGCCGGTCACCGCTGCGGACGACGGGCTTTTGCGGCTGCTTGTCTTTGTCCTGCCCGGTCGCTGTCGTACGCGGCCGCGCCTTTTGCGGATCGGGCTGCGTTTGAGCTGCGATACTTACGGTCGTTGCGACTAACACCAGCGCGATGCCAAGTGCGGTAAGTTTGTTTCCCTGCTTCATCTCAACACCTCCAAACCAGGACTCCTGGTCAAAACTCACTGGGCTCCCCGCCCGAACAGAATTATTTTCACTGTCTCAAACAAAATGATCGCGTCGAAGACGAGCCCGTGGTTCTTGATATAGAACAGGTCGTATTGCAGCTTCTGCCGCGCGTCTTCGATTGAGGCGCCATACGGGTACTTGATCTGCGCCCAGCCGGTCAGTCCGGGCGGGATCAGGTGGCGCTGCTCGTAATAGGGAATCTCCTGGGCCAACTGCGCGACGAAGTGCGGCCGTTCCGGACGCGGGCCGACGAAGTTCATCTCGCCTTTCAGGATGTTCCAGAACTGCGGAATCTCGTCGATGCGCACCTTGCGGATAATGCGGCCGACGCGGGTGGTGCGATCGTCGCCTTTGGCAGCCCAAACCGGTCCTTCTTTTTCGGCATCGACTTTCATCGAGCGAAACTTCATCAGCACGAACGTGCGGCCGTTCTTGCCGACGCGTTCCTGCTTGTAAAAGATTGGTCCACGCGAGTCGAGCTTGATCAGAATCGCCGTCACCAGAACGATCGGCAGCGACAGGATTGCAGCGATCAACGCCGCCAGCCGGTGAACGCCCGTGCGACCGAGCGAGGCAAATCTTCGCTGCCGTCCCGGTCCGGTAAAGATCAACCACGACGGACGAATCATGCTCAACGAGACGCGTCCGGTGATCCGTTCATAAAACGCGGCGCCTTCTTCAATCGAAACGCGTCCGGCCAAACTCAATTGCAGCAGTTTGTCGGTAGGAAACTGCCCGCGACGCTCACCCATCGCCACCACGATGCGATCGATATTGTGGTGCGCGACAACATCGCCGAGCTCTTCCGTCAATCCGATCACGCGCGGGTTGATCAAACTCTTACCGAGCAATTCCGAGTCGGTGCCGACAAAACCGACGACACGATAACCGGCGTCCGGCCGGTTCAGGACTTCACGCGCGACTTCGACCGCCGCATCACCTGAACCCACGATCAGAATTCGTTCGCCGAAGTCCGGATGGCCCAGAAACCAGTGAATCGACACGCGCCAGGCGACCATGAACGTGAGCGCGAGCGGCAAAGCGATGAGGGCGATGCTGCGGCCCAACATCAACGCCGGATAGAAGTAGAACGATAGTGCGAGGGCGATCCACGCCAGACCGAGTGCCTGCACCAGCCGCAACACTAATTCGCGGCGGTCGTGCATCGCCACGAAGTCGTAAAGATCGAAGAGGTAGAAACTTGCCAGGCAGAAGAAGGTAGCGACACCCGCTTTCCAGTAGCCATACTTGGTGACGAGTTCAAAATAGGCGCCGTCGGCGCCGACGCGCAGATAGACCGCACCGATGAGCGCGGCGTAGACGAGTGCCGCCTCACCGAAGAGCAGCAGCAACGTTCGGCCATTTAACCGGACGGCTCTCACTGGATGACGGCTACCTCCTGTTCACGAGAATTTTCGGGCAATGGTTTTCCGTTGCCGGATTTGATTTCACCATCACGTTTTGAGTAGCGATAGGCGTAATAGTAGTTAGACGCATCCGGTTGGTCTCCCGCCCGATTGAGCACCACGCCCAGCAAACGCTCGCGCGGAAGCTGTTCGAGCAGCTTGTCGACAACGGAGTAGCGCGTCTTGCCGGCGCGAACGACCAGCATCGCACCGTCAGCACGGCTCATCAGTACGTTTGCGTCCGTAAAGATGCCGAGTGGTGGCGCGTCGATAATGATGTAGTCAAACAGGCGACGTGCGTCCGTGAGCACGCGCGTGTAGGTTGGGCCGGAGAGAAGTTCCGCCACGTCGTCGCGCGGCTGGCCGCCGGGTAACAAGTAAAGACCGGCGGGATCGAGACGAACGATTGCGTCTTCGAGGCTGACGTGGCCGCCGAGCACTTCCGAAAGTCCGACGTTTGCGTCGATGCCGAAGTAATCGGTCGCACAAGGCCGGCGCAGATCGCTATCGATGACGAGCGCGCGCACGCCTTCGGTTTGGGCCAACAGCCAACCGAGATTCAACGCCGTGAGCGTCTTGCCTTCAGCGATGCCCGCGCTGGTGACCACGAACGCGCGCATTTGCAGGCGTTCGCCCGCCTGCAGGATGCGGGTGCGCAAGGCGCGAAACTGTTCGCAGTAAGCCGAACGCGGCTGGCTAATCGCAACGAGATGTGGTTCGACGCGCGACGGGGAAATGTCATAGCTGACAAAGCCTCCGGCGCGCGTCGTCCCGGCAGCGTCCAAAGTTGCCCCAGCATCACGCGAAGCAAATCCGGCGGGGAGTGCCGACCCGTCGGGTACATCCGTCGTGTGCGCAGAGGACGCTGAAGTTCGCGCCGCCTCTTTCGAGATGGCCATGATCGTGGAGCCGGCGAATAGCTGCTCCTCGACTTCTTTGGCGGAAGATGAACCGGCGATGCCGGAACCTTCGCTACGGCGCTCTGAATTTTTTGGTTGTTGTCGTTTAGCCGCAGTGTCCTCAGGAGAACTGGACTTTCTGATGGCGTCGAATACTCTTCCCATAGTCACCTCACAGTAAGCGATCCGCAGATCGCGGATTGCTTAGCTTTCCTTTTCCGCAGTTCCGGCGGCCCAGAGTTCAGCTTCGGCGGCCGGAGAGAAGATTTTCGTTGGCGCTTCGCGTTCGACGGCTGTCGGCATGCCGGTATTCTGGCGCGGCAACATGTCGAAGGTTTCCGCCACCTCCTCGATGATCGAGCGGCTGATTACCTGTTCGCCGGCCGCGTAACCCGCGAGCAACGCGTTGTCGCAAAGGTTGTTGATGTTGCGCGGAATGCCTTCGGAGCAACGAAAAATGTAATCAACTGCGGGCGGCGAAAAGATGTCGGTGCGTTCGGCGCCGGCCACCAGCAGTCTTGAAATGATGTAACGATCGGTCTCTTCGACGTTCGGCAGCGATTTGATCACGCAACGCAGCGCGATGCGCTGCTTGAGCTGGCGCAAGTCCGGATTGTTGAGCACTTCGCGCAGCTCGGGTTGTCCGGTCAGGACGATCTGCAACTGCTTCGCCGTGTTTGATTCGAAGTTTGACAACAAGCGAATCTCTTCCAGGACGGTGGGCGAAAGCCCCTGCGCCTCGTCGACGATCAGCACGGTGCGAAGGCCGCGTGAATGACGCGATTCGAGCGCCCGGCCCAACTCCAGCAACAACTCCGATTTCGTTTCCCACTTCTGCACGTCGAGGAGCGAAGCGACGTGCTGGTAGAACTCCGGCACCGACAACCGCGGATTGAAGATGTAAGCAACCAGGACCGTGCGGTCCAGGCGCTGCATCATCCAGCGCAGGATCGTCGTCTTTCCGGTGCCGACTTCGCCCGTCACCACGACCAATCCCTTGCCACTCTCGATGCCGTAGTGGAGATTGGCCATCACTTCCGTGTGCGACGGAGTGAAATAGATGAAGCGCGGGTCGGGGGTCAGCGCGAAAGGTAGTTCTTTTAAGCCGTAGAATTCTGCGTACACTCTTTTAACCTCCGGTGCAGTCCGTTATGCGTGTCCCGACGACTGCGACAGGAATTCGAAAACGTGAGTTAGTCTCAAAGCCAGGGCCAGGAGCGGAATGCTGACGATGGTGGCGATCATTCCGGCCACGAGCAGTAAGCGTCGCCGGCGTGGCAATGCGCGGGCTTCGTGCGGCGTCAGGAGTTCAGGCACCGCGATCAGCACGGGCAAGCCGGTGTAGTGACGCGCATCTTCGGTGCTTTGGATCGTAAGCAACATCGGAATCTCAAAGATGGCCGTCAACAACAATCCCAGCGCGAGCCCGGCGACGAGACCGATGCCGGCCAGCATAAAGCGCTTCGGCGCGACCGGCTTCGACGGCAGGTTGGCGGCGTCGACGACCTCGATGCCTTCGCTTTGCTGCTGCGTGGCGGCGTCTGCTCCCAGCGTGATCTTTTGCTGCTGCTGGAGCAGGAGGTCGTAGGCGGCTTTCTTGGTCTGGTATTCTCGGTCGAGCGCGCCGAGCGCGACGTCCGAACCGGGCACCTTGTTAATGCGTTCGGTGAAACCCGCGATCTGTTTGTCGTTGTCGGCAATGAGTCCCTGGTACCGCTTGATCTCGTTGTCGATAAACTTGATGTCGTTCTCCATCGACGCGGCCTGCAAATCCGGGCGGTTCTTTAGCTTCTTTTCCTTCTCCGCGATCCGCTCTTTCCAATCAGAAATCTGCTGGTCCATTTCTTTCTGGACAGACTCGATCTGAGCCTGTTTGGCGAGCACGTCAGGGTGCTTCGGTTTCAATTCGGTCAGCAGGTGCTGCAATTCGGCTTGGAGGTCGGCTTTCCGGCTCACGAGCTGCGCCCAGGCCTGCGTCGTCTTTGGATCCGTCAGGTTCTCGGCAGCGTCACCAATCGCCTGCTCGGTCTGCTTCTTGACGAGCGTTAGCGAACTCGAGAGCGTCGAACGCCGATCCTGAAGACGGCCCATCTCGGTGAGTAACACTTTCTGCTGTTCGCGGAGCCCGCCTAGTTGACTCAGCAGTGACTGGGCTTCCGAAGGCAAGCTGCCGAGATTCTCCTTCATGAACTGAAGGCGCTTCTGGTCGATCGCATCGAGCTCGTCCTTGGTTTGCTTGACCTGATTGTCGATGAACCCCTTGGCAGCGACAGTTGAATTGACTGTGTTGGCGGTTTGCACGCTGATGTACTTGCTGGCCAACTCGGCAGTAACCGCCTGCGTGACTTTCGGGTCGCGGTAACGGTATTTGATATCGAAACCATCCGTGATGTCGTTGCGGCTGGTGTTTACCTGGACGGCGATGTCTCGGCGCATCATCTCGATGACTGACTCCATCGGTTCGCCGCGATCGCGTTCACGTTTGTAGAGTTCGTACTTAAGGACCAGCGGCTCAAGTGAGCTGCGACTGGTGACGACCTGAGCGATGCTCGACAACTGGCGCGTGAGACTGTCTTCGGTGACGGTCGGAATGACGCTGTTCGGCAGAGTCGCCGGCTTCACCACGATCAGCGTGCTCGACTCGTAAACGTCGGGTAGCCGGTAAACCACCCAGGCCACCGCCGTAGCCACCGCGATGACGGGAAGAATAATCAGCCATTTCCGTCGCTTGAGGATCTTCAGATACTCACCGGGAGTTCGCTGCCGAAATTGAACGCTCATGTTTCTACTCCTCTTTCTTCAACCCTGGCTCTACTACAAAGTAGCGAGCGCTTTTTTCGCTTCGTCTGAATAAGGGAAGGGCATCTTCTCGCCGTAACGCAACGCGGCTTCGAGCGCGCGACGGGAACCTTCTTTGTCGCCCTTTTCTTTCAACACCATGCCGAGATGGTATTGATACGTGGCGCTGGGCGAGCGATTTTCTGTCCGGGCCGCGGCTTCGTCCAAAGTCACGGCTTTCTGCAACTGCTCGTAGGCCGCGGCATAAAGATTTTTCTTGTAGTAGACCCAGCCGAGAGTATCGACAAAGCCCGCGATGTTTGGATTTCGCTGCACGACTGCCTGGGCCAGGCGCACGGCCTCATCCGGATTGCCTTTGCCGTCGACGCCATAGAGCCACGCCAGATTGTTCGCGGCAATCGGTGCGTTCTGATCGATCTCCAGCGCCTTGCGGTAATTTTCGACCGCGGCATCGTAGTTCTGACGTCCGTACTCAAGCATGCCGATCAGGGTGTAAACGGCGGGGTTGTCGGGCCGGATCGCAAGGATCTTCTTGTACTCTGCAATGGCGCGATCCTGCTGCTTCGTGTTGATGAAGATGGCCGCGAGCGACGAATACGCCGCCAGGTAATTGGGATCAATCTCCAGGGTCCGCCGAAACTGCGCTTCCGCTGACTGAGAATCGCCTTGATAACCGTAGATCTGACCTTTCAAAAAATAGAGCCACGCGACGTTGGGGTAGGCGCTCAAAACCTGATCGATTCTGGCGTGGGCCTTATCGAATTCCTTACGACTGGCGTACTGGGTGATGATCCCGTTGAGTGCGGCGAAGTTGGTAGCGTCAACTTTGAGCGCGTTTTCGTAGGACGCCATCGCGTCGTCGGGTTTACCTTCCGCTGCAGACACGATCGCGAGGTTGTTGTAGACGCTCGGATCGTTGGGCCTGAACTGGCGAGCCGCTTCGAAGTCCTGACGAGCGGCGGCTGTGTTTTTCAGTTGCAGTTGGGCTGTGCCGCGCGCGAGATAAGTTTTTTCGTTAAGCTCCGTAATTAACTGCGGCGACTGATCGCGATCCGGCGCTGCTTTGCTTAAACGAGCAAGCAAGTCGTTCGCCAGCGTAACCACTGCTTTCGGATCGCCGGCCGCCAGGTTGACTTGCACCTGCGTCATTTTCGCGGGCAAATAATCGGGATAGTTCCTTTCAAGATCGGCGGCGTACGCGCGGGCTTGATCGAGCAGACCGAGAGTAAGATTGGCCTGAGACATGAAATACAGTCCCGGGCGGGAGGTTGGCTCCTGCTGCAACACTTCTTTGAGATCTTCGATCGCGGCTTTGAGCGAGTCGGGCTGGTTCTTCTGCATCTGCACGCGCGCCCGCAGCACGAGTGCCTGGCGGTCATGCTGGTCTTTCTTCAACATCTCATTGATCTGCTCACCAGCACCCTGCGTGTCGCCGCGCATTAACAGAAACTCAGTCAAACGGTAACGGCCCTGGAGAAAGTCCGGTGACTTGGCCAGCACGTCGCGATAGATTTTGATTGCGTCGTCGGGCCGATTGACCATCCAGTAAAAGTCACCGAGCACAAGCTGACTCTCCGGTTTGTTGCTATCGAGCGCAGCCAATGCCTTGTAGGCGTTCTCGGCTTTGTCGAGTTGTTTGCTGATGAGATAGAAGTTCGCCAGGACGAACCGAGCGTTGCGATCGTTCGGGCTCACTTCGACCGCCTTGCTTAACTCGGCTTCGGCTTCGCCCATGCGGTTCATTTGCACGAGAAACTTGCCGTACTCGGTATGCGCAAGCGGCGAGTTACCATTAACCTGGATCGCCTTTTTCAACTGTTGTTCCGCTTTGTCGCGTTCGTTATTGACAATGTAGAACCGGGCCATGCTGAGGTACGACTCGACCCGGTTCGGATCCAACTGGATCGCGTGATCCAGTTCCGCAAACGCTTTGTCTTTGTCTTTTTGGGCGAACAGAACGCCCGCCATCAGAATGTGGCCCTCGATGTTATTCGGGTCGCGCTCCAACGTTTCCTTCGCCAGGCGTTCCGCTTCGCTGACGATTTCGGGTCGGCCGTTACTGGCAGCGAGATAGTAGTTGCCGAGCTTGATACGCGCGTCGAGATTGGTCTTGTCGAGGTCCAACGTTTTCCGGAGTTCCTCGATCATTTCCGGGAAACGCTGGAGCCCTTCGTAGGCCTGCGCCAGTCCCCAGTGGGCGGCGGCGAGGTTGGCGTCGATCTGGATGGCGTTGCGAAACTCGAGCGACGCCTCCTGAAACTTCGACTGTTTCAGGTACTCGTCGCCCTGCTTGACGTGCTGAGCTTTGGCTTTTTCTGCGTTGGTACAGCCGCTCAAGCCGATGAGAGCAGCCAGGAGGAGACAAAGCAAAGACCTGTAATGGCGGAAACCGCGACACTCGTTTCTCATTCTATTTTTCTCCGTATTCGCGACTCCGGCGGGCAATGCCGGTGGCGCGTTACTTATTCCATCAATTAGTAAAATTTCAATCTCAGTCGTTTTTCCAGTTAATTGGGAACAAAATCTGAAAGTGCCGCCGCCGCCTTCGCCGACAGGTCCTTGGCCGATTCCAGCGCGGGCGCTTCCGAATCAGTGAACGGCACCGTCACGCGCACCATTGCGCCGTCCGAGCGTCGCAGGCGAACGCTATCGATGACCGTGTAGACCTTGCCCCAGTATTCGCTGGCGACGGCCCGGCCCCGGCCCTGGTACCAGTAGATCATCACGTTCTTATAGTTGCCGCTCTGGATTACATATTTGTTAGCAGTGAAACTGCTTCCGTCCGGCAGCGAAATGACGACGCGGTCCGGGCTGGTTAGCTGCCAGCCTGATCCCGGCAGGCAATTCAAAGGGCTGTGATACGAGGCGCCATCGCGCTGGGTAGCGTAGTAGCCGACGTAGAAATTGGCGACCTGGCCGTCGGATCTGCGAAAGTCTCGCAGCACGTAATCGCTCGCGCGCAGTACTTTCATCGTCGGCTCATCGATGATCTGGTCTGGTTTAGCCTTTTGCCACTGGCCGAGTTGTGCGGGAAAGTCTTTCAAGGGTTTTCGGTCTACGTGGGCCTCACCGAGATAAGCCCAGGTGTTGACGAAAACGCCGACCGCCAGAATGGCGACGAGGAGTACTGCGAAACGCAAAGTAGACGATTTGTTCATTCTGCCCCCTCTGCCGGCAACACACTGGGCGTAGTGGCGACGTTCGCGTGTTCGCGCGAACGCTTTTCCTGCACGTTGCTCAACTTCTGAACCGGCGCCGCGGGCTTGTTCTTATCCGGCCCGGACGGTTTGAAGCGGTCGACAATCCAGCCGACGGCAAACAGCAGCAGGAAAGCAACGACGTAGATGACCCAACCGGAAAACGTGTGGAAGAACCCGTCCGCCACGCCGGTGCCGTAGTAATGGGAGAGAATGCCCGTGCCGCTGACGCGCGCGGCGTTGGTCAAAATCGCAATTGGGACCGCGGAAAGCACGACAATCACGGTCCGCCAGAAACCGAAACTCCGTAACCAGCCAAACCGTCCCTTTGGCCCACCGGAATTGTTTGACTGCGGGAAAGTGAAATAAGCAAATACTACCGCCAGCGTCACGAGCGTCATCAGCGAACGAATTCCACTGCACGCTTCGACTACTTCCAGTTTCTTCGTGTCGAACGAATTGAGTGGTTTCAACTCGATGACGTTTCCCTGCCGCAGCACCGGAATCCCCAGCAGACTCATGGACCAGACGGCACAACGCGAAGCAAAGAGCTGGAGCGGGAAAGCGATTTTGTTGAAGATGATTGCGGGGATTGGAATCGCCAGTATGAGCAGAGCGAGCGGGACCAGGATGAGCCGGAGAAAACCCAGTCCGAAGAAATAGACGACCGTTCCGGCAATCAGCAGCACCAGCGACATGCGCTGTGTGTAAAGCTCGGCGCCGGCCACGCCCGTCCAGAGCGCGAAGAGCGCAAAGGCGACGGTCAACCCGCCGAGGAGCACCGATGGACGAGCGGGCTCGGACGCCAACTTATCGCGTTGCAGCCAGAGAATGTAAGCGATTATGACGGGAACAAGGAGACCGTGGGAGTAGTTCTCATCCGACCACCATTGACCGGCGAGCTTCACCAATACCGCGGCATAGGTGAAAAGGATGGCAACAAAGATGGCTAAGGCACGCCAATACTGCTTGGTGGCCGCGACACTCATACGAGGTTCCTTTTGTGATCTTCGCAAGAAAAGGGCAATTTCCCTTGCGAAAACGAGGGCGAGCCCGCACCGAACGCCCGAATTCCTTGATTGGGGAGACAGCTTATATCAGAACTGGGCCGGTGACAAACGCTTCCCTGACTCCGACACACTTTAGATAGAAATAACCAAAAGACTGACGGTTCCCGAAAAGAAGTTAAGGGTGGCCCATGCTGAGCCACCCTTCGCGGAGCTGCCGGCCGTTTCCCGCAAGGTCACTGAATCGTGACTTTCATCGTATTGCTCCTGACCGAGCCGGCAATAATCGTCAATTGAACTGTTCCGACTCCGGTTAATTCCGGCACGAGAACTACGTTGACCTGATCGAGTCCGGCCAGCGTGCCCTGCGCGCCGGCATACTCGACCGGCAGCATGAACACACGGCCGTCACCGGTGCGTGCTTCCACGGATACCGACTCGGCCAAATTCTGCAGCACGTTCCCTGAACCGAGGGGAATGTCGTTGCCGGGGTTCGTGTTGGCGATACCGGTGCTGATACCGGAGGTCCAGAGCGAAAGACGAGTGCGCAGATCGTAACTGAATAAGCCCGCGCCGAAAGTGGCAAACGGACCGGATTGAAAACCAACCGCATCCAAAGCCGCTCCCGTCCCGCTCGAATCGCCTGACCAGCCGAGGATTGTCGGGTTAAGTCCGGCTATCGCAGCCGTCGTGTGGAGGACAAAGCCTTCCCGGGACGTCACGACGATGTCCGCCAGCCCACCGGGCGTACCGTTTGGCACGGTGAAATTGATCTGCATCGGTGAAACCATCTGTAGTGGGACCGACTGACCGTTGACAGTGACGGTGACGTTGCCCAGTTCGTAAGTTGCTCCGCCGTTGCCGGCAAAAGCGGTTTGGGTTGAGAACGGCGCCGAAGCGGCCGTCAAAAGCCTTCCTACGTCCTTCGGGGACAGGATGAAGGCGGTTCCTGCGGCTGTACTCGCGACCGGTTGATTGATGCTGATGTCGACGCGCGCATTCACCTGACCGGCTTTATTCAGTGTCGCGCCCGCGATTGACTCCTGGACCATCAGGTCCTCGCAGAAGCTGAGGTAGGCATCAACTTTATTGAGACGGTCGCTGACTCCGGCATTCGCGGACGGCTGTTTCTCGAGCGCGGCGGCCGAACGAGCGAGGTAGAGCGCCGCGAACAGATACCTGTCGATTTGCGGGGCCGCGGTGAACATATTTCTTTCCGCGGTGAAATCGTTGTAGGTCTGTTGGAGATCAGTAGCAAAGGAATCAAGAGCGGCCGCCGACATGATGGCGTCGCCCGACATCACGTTCGAGCTAACCAGGTTGGTAGCGCTCTGTCTGTTGTTTCGAACACTCTTAAGGGCCTTGCTGATCTTGACTGTGATAGCGGTTGAAGTGGCCGTAATTCCGCGACTATCTCTGGCGGTTGCGGTCAAGTAATGAGTGCCGCTGGGCAGGTTGCTCGAGACGACGGTATAAGGTGCGGACGTCGCTGTTCCGAGTGCGACTGAACCATCGAAGAAGTCGACACGCGTAATGCTGGCGCCGATAGCTGACGGATTTGCCGTGATGGTGACGCCGGTACCAGCGCTGAAGGTTGAATTGTTTGTCGGATTGGTGATGCTTACGGTCACCAATGCCGGTGTCGGAG
>Ga0081539_10002452_pt1 | contig 26169 bp, 19 predicted proteins | sample TabmetS4T2R2_FD_71023 | JGI IMG/M metagenome (GOLD analysis project Ga0081539, IMG submission 71023) | Tabebuia heterophylla rhizosphere microbial communities from the University of Puerto Rico - S4T2R2 | ecosystem: Host-associated > Plants > Roots > Rhizosphere ...
AGCCACGGCCACAGTGGCTCGCACGCACTGCGCGTCGACGGCGGCGCCGGCTACTGCAACCACGTATTCGCGCGTCCGAAGCTCTCGGCGGCGCTGCCGAGCCCGCTCTACGTGCGCGTCTTCGTGCAGCTAGCGACGCCGCTCGGCGCCGGCCACACCACCTTCGGCGCGCTCCACGACATGCGCGAAGACAAAGACCTGCGGATCGGCGGCCAAAATCAAGTGCTGATCTGGAATCGCGAATCCGACGACGCGACGCTACCCGAACTCAGCCCGACCGGCGTCGGCCTGAGCAAAGCGCTCGAGCCCGAAACCTGGCACTGCTTGGAGTGGCTGATCGACGGCACGAAGCCCGAACTCCGCACCTGGCTCGACGGCGCAGCGGTGGATGGCCTGACCCTCGACGCCGAGCCGACCGTCGACGTCGAGCATTTCACCCACCAGATACAAGCCCGGGCAGACGCGCGATTCCATCGTGACGGGATCGACTTCATCAAGCGGAATGCCACCGGCGGTCACCTCCGCATAGCCGTAGCCGCGACTGTCGCGCACGTCGAGCGTGGTCTCCAGCAAAGCGTGGATGAGACGTCGCCGCTCTTCGCGAGTGACATGCGCGAGGGTGACCGCGGGATCGACACGCGCGGCCGCGATCCAGACGTCCGCCACGGCTGCGGGCAGACGAGTGGCGAGCACGGTGCCGATCTGCGCGCGAGGGCGATCCCGTTCCTGATCGAGCATCCACCGCTCCAACGACTCGAAGGATTCGTCCGGGCACACGTTGACGACAACATCCACCGCTTCACCGTGAAGCCGCGCTCGATGCCAGTGGCGCGACATGTTCAGCACCACGGGTCCGCTGGCGCCAAAATGGGTCCACAGCAGCGAGCCTGCGAGTCGCGTTCGCACGCGGCCGTCGACGCGCAGCGCCAGCACCACTCGATGGGACACGCCGGTCAACGCCGAATGGTGACCGTCATCGAGAACGAGCGGTGCGAGGGCCGGTGTCGTCGCCACGTAGCCATGACCCAATCGTCTGGCGAGCTCGTATCCGAAGCCGTCGCTGCCGGTCTTCGGCAGCGAGCGCCCGCCGGTGGCGAGCACCACGCGCGATGCGACGTAGCGGCGGCCGGCCGCGGTATGAATGGTGAAGCGGTCGTCGCGGCGCGTCAGATCGCGCACACGCTGATCGCGATCGATCGACGCGCCGGCGGCGGCGAGCGCCGACAGCAGCGCATCCAGTACGGTGCGCGATCGATTGGTGTCGGGAAACAGCTTGCCGTCTTCTTCCTCGTGCAGCGACACGCCAAGCTCGCGGAAGAATCGCGATGTGTCGGCCACCGGAAACGCACGCAAGACGCGCGCGACGATGCGTGGCGATCCGCCCCAGAAGTCGCGTTCGGTCACAACGGTATTGGTGACGTTGCAGCGAGAGCCACCGCTCACGAGGATCTTCGCGCCGACCTGACGAGCTCCGTCGAGACAGCGCACGCGCAGATGTGGTGCGCGGCGCGCCGCAAAGATAGCCGTCGCCAAACCGGCCGCTCCGGCGCCGATGACGGCGAGGTCGACTGTTTCGTCGGACGTGATTTTTGTACGGCTGGGGTCCGAGGGGCACACAAGATGCAATTTACAGCGGTGCGGACGCGGCGAGTCGAAAACCGCCGCCAGCGAACGAGACGAAAAAGGGAAATCGAGGAGGAGAGGCATGAAACGGGTGACATTGATCGCGACCGCGCTGCTCGTGGCGGTGCTGGCTGTGCTGACCTCACGAGTCATGGCGCAGGAAACCAACGTCCAGGAAGTGACGTACCTCACGTTCAGCAACACGGTTGAGATGCCGGGTGTGACGCTGCCCGCGGGGACGTACATGTTCCGGTTGGCCGACACACCGTCGCGCAACGTGGTCCAGGTGCTCGATCGCGAGGGCAAGGACATCAAGGGCCAGTGGCTCTTCGTGCAGGCCGAGCGGCCTCAGGTCACCGGCGACACGGTGATCATGTTCAAGGAGGCGCGCGAAGGCGCCACGCCGGCGGTTCAGTACTGGTACTTCCCCGGCGAGAAGATCGGCAAGGAGTTCATCTACCCGAAGGATCAGGCCACCAAGATCGCCGGACGCACCGGCGTCAAGGTGCGCACCGAGGCTGGTTACGTCGAGCCCGTCGAAGGGAGCAATGTCGTGAACGGCGCGGGAGTGCCAGCCGAGAACACCACCGCCGACAACACGCTTCGCGACGCGCCTGCCTCGTCGCAGCCGACCGCATCTGCGGGATCGCTGACGGGTAATCGCGGCGTCGATACGTCTGCTCGCGCCGAGGACACCACGGCGCGTCAGGAGCCGGCGGAGAACAATCAGTCAGTGGGCACGAGTGGGTCGAGCCAGTCGACCGCCGGCGCGGTCGGTACGAGCGGTCAGGCGGAATCGCAGACCGCGCGGGCAACCACGCTGCCGACGACCGCCAGCCCACTGCCGATCAGCGGCCTGATCGGTCTGCTGTCGCTGGTGGGAGCGCTCCGCGCGCGAGCGGCTCGCAGGTAAACTAGAACCCGGACCTGAAGGTCCGAGCTACCATCTGGAGCCCGGACCTTACAAGGTCCGGGCTAACTCTGGGACCCGGACCTGAGACGGTTCGGGCGACCAGCGGATCCAGGATCCGCAATCCGACGTTAAGAGAGTGTAGAGCGGGCCTTGGGGGCCCGCCTCCTTCGCGGAGAGGCCTGTGAAACTCGTTGGCGCGCTCCTGGTCGTCGCCTCGTGGACGGTGCTCGCCCCGCACGCGCAGGAGCCAACAACATCCTCACCACCGCAGGATCCGACAGCCGCCGCGACGCCGATCTTCAAGTCGCGCTCCGATCTCGTCGTCCTGCACGTGAACGTCTTCGACGGCCGATCCGACGCGGTTCCGAACCTTCCGCAGACGGCGTTTCAGGTATTCGAGGATGCCCGGCCGCAGGAGATCACCTTTTTCAGCGGCGCCGACGTGCCCGTGGCCGTCGGACTGGCGATCGACAACAGCACCAGCATGCTCACCCGCCGCAACATGGTGCTTGCAGGGACCAAGGCGTTCGCCTCGTCCAGCCATCCGGAAGACGAGGTGTTCACGGTCGTTTTCAACGAAAACGTGCGCACCGGACTTCCAGGCGACCTCCGGTTCACGCGCAGTGCGTCGATGATCGAAGCGTCATTGCGGCGATTCGTGCCCGGCGGGATGACCGCGCTGTATGACGCGGTGATCCAGGGGCTCGACCATCTGCAGGAGGCGACGCATCAGAAGCGCGTACTGGTGGTGCTCAGTGACGGGGGGGACAACGCCAGCCAGCACTCCAAGGAGGACATGCTGCATCGTGCACGACGCAGCGATGCGCTGATCTACGCGATCTACACCGGCGACCTCGCTTCGGATCGCGGCGACCGCGACGTGCTGAAGAAGCTGGCTTCGATTTCCGGCGGCGTCACGTATTCGCCTGGCTCGGAGGCGCAGGTCGTCGACGATTTCCGGGAGATCGCCGACAACATTCGCCGCGGCTACAGCATCGGCTACGTGCCGTCGAAGCCCGATGGCGAATACCATCGCGTCAAGGTCATGGTCCGGGCTCCGGGGTTCAAGAACCTGAGTGTGCGGGCACGAGATGGGTACACGGCGAGCGACACCAGCGCCGACTGACCGCTGGGGGCCGCTGCCGCCGCACGCCGACCGGCCACGGCGTGCGACGCTGCGATGGCTCGAGCGGATCCTCTTCCTGATCGCGTTCGCCTGTCTCGGCTATTACGCCTACGCGGTCGCCGAAGCGCGTTTGTATCAAGCCATGGAGAACCGCGAGCTGGACGCGATCCTCGCGAGCGCGCCTCCGCCAACGGCTCCGTCACCGCAACCCGCGACATCAGCACCCCGACCGCGTGCGCGACCGGCGCAGGGATCCATCATCGGCCGCATCGAGATTCCCCGTCTTGGTGTTTCGACCATCGTTCGCGCCGGCACCGACGCCCGTACGCTGCAGTTGGCTGTTGGTCACATTCCCGGAACGGCGCTGCCCGGTGAGAACGGCAACGTCGGGCTCGCCGGCCACCGCGACACGTTCTTCCGGCGTCTCCGCAACATCAGACCGGACGATGAGATCAGGGTGGTGACGCCGAACGGCACGTATGTGTACCGCGTCCAGCGGACCAACGTGGTGAAACCGCGCGACGTGTGGGTCCTCGATCCGACCGGTCAGCCGACGCTCACGCTGGTCACCTGTTATCCATTCACCTACATCGGGTCGGCTCCCCAGCGCTTCATCGTTCGCGCGTCACAGACAACCCCGACGCAGGCCGCGTCGCTCGAATAGCCCGCAGGCGCCCTTGCGCGTCCCCGCGCGTCGATATAATGGACGAAATAAATCCCTAACTGTCGAGACGCCGGCGCATGATCATCGCGGCCTTCAATCCCAAGGGAGGCGTGGGTAAGACGACAACTGCCGTCAATGTGGCAGCGTCACTGGCGCGCTCGGGCAGGTCGGTCCTGCTCGTCGATCTGGAGGCAGATTCGAACGCGTCGATCTCGCTTGGCGTCCCATCCGGGCACGCGACGCCATCGATTGCCGACGTGCTGCTGCATGAGCGGCGCGCCCCCGACGCCGTGCGCCGCGTCAACGGGGTCGACAACCTCCACCTGCTTCCCGCGTCCCGGGCGCTGGCGCACATCGACGAGCGGTTGCGGAATGTCCGCCAGCCGGAACGGCGCCTCGCAGACGTCATTCGTCCGCTGGTCACCGAATTCGACATCATCGTGCTCGACGCACCGACCGGTTATTCGACGATGGCGCTGAGCGTGCCGATGGCGGCGCAGCAGCTGATCGTGCCCATCCGCGCCGAGTACCTGTCGCTCGAGTCGCTTGCGCAGTTCCTTCGCTGGTATCGCGATCGGCGCGAGGCGCGGCGGGCGACCGCGCAACTGGCGGGCATTCTCCTGACGATGGTGGACTATCGGCGGCAGGCGACGCGCGAAATCGTGGAGATCATCCGCGTGCACAACGCGCGCGGCGTCTTTCGCACCGAGATCCCGCAGGACCAGCGGGTGCCGGAAGCGCCGTCGCACGGGCTGCCGCTGCTCGAATACGCCGGCGCCTCGCGGGCGGCGGCGGCGTACGATCGGTTCACGTCCGAGTTGATGAAGCGCATCGCGGCGCGGGGCTGAGGGTGCACGATCTTGCGCAATCGAGACGCCTGCTTTAGCATGAGTGCTTCGCGTCCACACTCACGCGCACGGATTGAATTCTTTACGTAACAATTGAATGATACCATCGTAGGCCGTCCGCGCGATGGAGGATGCCATGGTGACCCGACCTGCAGCGAAATCGAAACGGCTCGGCAAGACCGGTGACGACATCTTCGTTCCGCGCCCGGACGGCCCGGAGGCGCCGAAGAAGCGCGGGCGCCGGCCGTCGCACACCGAGCACTGGACCAAGGTCACCGTCGTGCTCTTCGACCGGCAGATCGTCTTCCTCGATCGTCTCGGCGCCGATATCCGCGCCGCCAGCGGCGTCGCCATCAGCCGCGCCCACGTGATTCGCGCGCTCATCGACGCGCTCAGCGAATCGGACCTCGATCTCACCGGCACCCGCTCGGAGGCCGACCTCAAGGCGATCCTCACGGCGCGCCTCGGACGGTATCGCGTCTAGCCGCATCACGGGCACAATATCGGGCGGTGATCACCGCCACCCCCGCAGCGCCCCGCACGACGCTGGCCGCCGACGTCGTCGGCGGTATGACGACGTTCTTCACGATGGCCTACATCGTGGTCGTCAATCCCGGCATCCTCTCCGCGTCGGGCACTGGCATGCCCTTCAGCGGCGTGCTCACGGCCACGGTCCTCGTGGCGGCGACGATGACGCTGCTGATGGGCGTGTACGCGCGACTGCCCTTCGCCGTCGCCCCCGGCATGGGCCTGAACGCGTTCTTCGCCTACACGATCGTCCTGCAGAACAAAGTCCCCTGGCAGGTGGCGCTCGGCATGGTGTTCTGGGCCGGTGTGCTCTTCCTGCTGGTCTCGACGACGCCGTTGCGCGAGCGGATCGCGATGGCGATTCCCGCGGCCATCAGAACGGGCGCGGCCGCAGGCATCGGTCTGTTGCTGACGCTGCTCGGGTTGCGCAACGGCGGCCTCATTCAAGCGGACCCGACAACGCTGTTGCGCGTCGGTCCACTCGGGTACCGGGCCACGTTCCTGCTGCTCGGACTGCTCACCGCCGTGGCGCTGATGCGGCGCCGTAATCCGCTGGCCTTTCTCGGCTCGATCGTCGTCGTGACGGGGATTGGCTGGGGGCTCGGCTATGCGCCCTTGCCCGCGCAGGTGGTCAGCGCGCCCGATTTCCAGTCGGTGTTTCTTCATCTCGATCCGCTGGGAGCACTGCGGCTCTCGCTGCTGCCATCGATTCTGGCGATCCTCTTCACCGACCTGTTCGATTCGCTGTCGACCTTCATTGGCGTCGCCGCCGCCGCCCGGCTGACCGACGCCGACGGCCGCCCAATCAACCTTCGGCGCGGACTGATCGTCGATGCGTGGGCGACGCTCGGCGCCGGGCTCGCTGGCACGTCGTCCGGCACCGCTTTCGTCGAGAGCGTTGCCGGAATCCGCATGGGCGGTCGCAGCGGTCGCGCATCAGTCGTGACGGCGCTCTGTTTCGTTCCCTGCTTTTTCGTGGCTCCCCTGGCGGCAGCGGTTCCCGACTTCGCGACGGCGGCGGTGCTGATCCTGGTGGGTCTGGCGATGTTTCAGACCGTCGGCACGCTCGACTTCCTGTCGCTCGAGGACAGCGTTCCCGCGTTCGTGACTATCGTGCTCATCCCGCTGACGCTGTCGATCACACAAGGCATCCTGTGGGGCTTCGTGCTGCACGCGCTCCTCTACACGATCGCCGGACGGGCGCGCGAGGTGTCGCCGGCGCTGTGGGCGCTGGCGGCGCTGTCTGCCGTCTTCGTCGCATTCGAACGTTGAGACCATTCATGGATTCCCACTCGAGCGATCCGACCGTCCTCTGGCGACTCAAGCGTGGTCGCTCCACCGCGCACGCGACCCTGTTTCCAGGCGGCGCACAAACCACCGTCACCTGGTATTTCGACGGCGTCATGGACCGCGCGGAGAATTACGACTCGCTCGACCTCGCGATGGCGCGCGCGGATGACATCAGAGGAGTCCTGCTGCGGGATGGGTGGGTAGAGGCCTGACGCTGGACCAACGCCCAATGGTGGTCGGCGGCGTTGGAAGTTGGAAGGTGCCTGATTAGCGGATCACACCACTCGCCACGGAAGACGGATTTCCCGGCCGCCGCATCCGCGGCCGGCAGGCGGCATGCCGCTGGTCCGGCAGCGAAATGGCGCCTCCCAAGGTCCTCGTGAGATGTGATGAATCATGAGCGCCGGCGGCCGGCGTGATAGAGCGAGCGGCCCAGCCATCACAAGCCCCACGTCCGGTCGCGTCAGGGGCTTGCGATGGCGGTTGCCGCTCGCTCCGTCGCCGCGCCCTGCGCGGCCACCGGTGTGGCGGGTCCGATAGCCGCCGGCCACCGGTGGCGATGCCACCGGCCTCAAGCCGGATCGGATCCCTGGTTCGCATGAGGCGACGATCGCTCGAACGTCGGCGCCTCCGCGCGCTCCGTGCGCTTCGTGTCTCCGTGTTTCGATGACCAGTGGTCGTCGGCCCCGCTAACCACTGGCGTTGGGAGTTGGATCGAGCGCCAGCAGGTGGAGCGTTGCGAGCCGGTTATGATTGAACCGTGCCCGTAGCCGCACGCCTCCACAAATCCGTCGGCGTTCGCGTCGGCAACGTCCAGGTGGGCGGGGGCGCGCCCATCGTCATCCAGTCGATGACGATGACCGACACGGCCGACGCCAAAGCGACTGCGAAGCAGTGCATCGAGCTGGCGGAAGCCGGCTCGGAAATGGTGCGCGTGACGGTCAACCTGCCGGAAGCTGCGGCGGCCGTCCCCGAGATCAAGCGGCGCATGCTCGATGCCGGCTGCGCGGCACCCCTGATCGGCGACTTCCACTACAACGGCCATCTGCTGCTCACGCGATTTCCCGATTGCGCCGCGGCGCTCGACAAGTACCGGATCAATCCGGGCAACGTCGGCACAGGCCGCCGCCGGGACGAACAGTTCGCCACCATCTGCAAGGTGGCGGTGGACAATGCCAAACCGGTGCGCATCGGGGTCAACGGCGGCTCCCTGAATCAGGAGCTCGTCGTCGCCAAGATGCAGGAGAACACCGACCGCAACCTCGGGCGCACGTCCGAAGAGATTCTCAACGAGTGCATGGTGATCTCGGCGCTCGACTCCACGGAGCTGGCGCTCGAAAGCGGCTTGCGCCGGCAGCAGATCATCATCTCCTGCAAGGTGTCGCGGCCGCGCGACCTGATCGCCATCTACCGCGACCTCGCGCGCCGGACCGAACAGCCGCTGCACCTGGGTCTGACCGAAGCGGGTATGGGGATGAAGGGCCTCGTGTGGTCCGCATCGGCGATGGCCGTCCTGCTCAACGAAGGGATCGGCGACACGATTCGTGTATCGCTGACACCAAGGCCTGGCGGCGACCGGCGCGAGGAGGTCTACGCCGCGTGCGAGCTGTTGCAGGCACTGGGCCTGCGCTCGTTTGCGCCGAGCGTGACGGCATGTCCCGGCTGCGGACGAACCACGAGCTCGACGTTCCAGGAACTGGCGGAACGAACCCAGGAATACATCCGCGAGCAGATGCCGGTCTGGAAGCAGCGATACGACGGCATCGAGACGCTGACACTCGCCGTCATGGGGTGCGTTGTCAACGGCCCTGGCGAATCGAAGGCGGCCAACATCGGCATCAGCCTGCCCGGCACGGGTGAGGCGCCGAACTGTCCCGTGTTCGTCGACGGCGAGCACGTGACGACGCTGCGCGGGACCTACGAGGAGCTCGCAACCGGATTCCGGACGCTGATCGACGACTATGTCGCAACCCGTTACCCACGGCGCTCTTAGATTGTGGATAGTGGATAGCCCGTTCGTGACGCGCTTTCGACATCGCGACGATTAGCTACGACCACTAACCACCATCCACCATCCAGCATGGATCCTCTGACTCGCCTGAACAGCCTGATCGCCGAAGTCATCGACCTGCAGCATGCGGCCTCGCTGCTCGAATGGGACGAACAGGTCTACATGCCGCCTGGCGGCGCGACGACCCATGGCGACATGGTGGCGACGATCCGGAAGGTGGCGCACGAGAAGTTCACGTCCGACCTCGTCGGCCGCGCGATCGCGGAAGCCAGACACAATGGCACCGCGGAAAGTGGCGATGCCGACGATGAACGGCTGGTCGCGGTCACGGCGCATGAATACGACAAGGCCTTGCGCGTACCGGCCGAATTCGTCGCGGAGCAGGCGCAGGCCGTGTCCGCCGCGCAGCACGCGTGGGCGGCGGCCCGACGGCAGTCGGACTTCAACGCTTTCAAGCCGTATCTGGAGCGAGTCGTCGAGCTCAAGCGACGCTACGTCGGGTTCTTCCCACCCGCGGCGCATCCATACGACGTCCTGCTCGACGATTTCGAACCCGGCATGACGACGGCCGAAGTGCACGAGCTGTTCGCGGTGCTGCGATCGCGTCAGGTCGAGCTCATCCGCGAGCTCACGGCGAGCGCGCAGGTAGACGACGACTTTCTGCATCAGCCCTACGCCGAAGCCGAGATGACGGAGTTCGCGCGCAGCGTGGTGACCGCGGTCGGCTTCGACTGGCAACGCGGACGGCAGGACCGATCGGTGCACCCGTTTGCCACCGGCATCGGACCGAACGATGTCCGCATCACGACCCGATTCGTCGAACGCGAGCCGCTGTCGCTGCTGTTCGGCCTCATTCACGAGACGGGACATGCCCTGTACGAGCAGGGGATCGCACCGGCGTTCGCCCGCTCGATGCTCGGCAACGCGGCGTCCCTGGGCGTGCACGAATCGCAAAGCCGGTTGTGGGAAAACCTCGTCGGGCGATCGCGTCCCTTCTGGGAGCACTTCTATCCGGCGCTCCGGAAGCAGTTCGCTGCGCAGCTGAGCGACGTCAGTCTCGATCGGTTCTATCGCGGCATCAACAGGGTGCAACCCACGTTGATTCGCGTGGAGTCGGACGAAGCCACCTACAACCTGCACATCATGCTGCGAGTGGAGATGGAGATCGGGCTGCTCGACGGAGCGATCCGTGTCGCCGATCTGCCCGACCTGTGGCGAACCCGGATGCAGGAGTATCTCGGGGTCATCCCTGAGACCGATGCCGCCGGGGTGTTACAGGACATCCACTGGTCGATTGGGGCATTCGGCTATTTCGCCACCTACACCTTGGGCAACGTCATCTCGGCGCAGTGGTGGGAGACCTATCTTCGCGAGCACCCGGATCGCGACGATCAGATCCGTCGCGGCGAGTTCGGATCGCTGCTCGCGTGGCTGCGCACCAACATCCACCAGCACGGGCGAAAGTACAAGGCGCAGGAACTGGTCGAGCGCGTTACCGGCTCCCGCATCAATCCGCAGCCGTACCTGGAATACCTGGAGCGGAAATATCGCCCGATCTACGGAATCGATCGCGCGGCGTCGTAACAGCCGCATCGGGTTTTGGCCGACCTTCACTCGCGCCGACCAGCGCAATCGCGCCAGTAATGATCGTCAGGCCGAGGATCAGCGACATCGAGACCGCTTCCCCACCGAGCGCCCACCCGAGCACAACCGCAACCGCGGGATTCACGTACGTGTGAGTGGCGACGAGCGTCGCCGGGAAACGATCCAGCAGCCAGTAGTAGGCCGTGAACGCGGCGATCGAGCCGAACACGACGAGGAACGCGAGCGATCCGATGGCGCGCACCGATGGCGTCTGCAGATGCGCGAGCTCGCCGATCCCAACCGACGTCGCAAGGAGCAACCCGGCTCCACACAGCAGGGTCGTCGCTGTGCGCAGCAACGGGTCGCGTGGAAGCGCTGCCCGCTGGCCATAGACCACGCCCGCGGCCCATGAAGCCGCGCCCAGAAGAATCGCCACGCTGCCGACGAGCAGCGACCGCGAATTCCCCTCGACGTCGACGCCGACCAGCACCGCGACGCCCACCAGCCCCAGCAACAGTCCCGCAACCGTTCGTCCGCGCAACCGGGTATGGGCCGTGAACGCCAGCAGAATGGCAATCCAGACGGGTTCCGTCGCGACCAGCAGCGCGGACACACCGGACGGAACGGTCTGCTCCGCCCAGTGCAGGGTGCCATGGCCAATCAGGAAGAACAGCACGCCGACGACGAGACTGTGACGCCACTCGAGGCGTGATGCCCGCAGTCCTTTGGCTCGCGCCCAGGAGAGCAACACAGCACCGGCGACGAGATGACGAAGACCCGCCGTGAGCAGCGGAGGGATCTCCGCCACGGCGTACTTGATCGCGAGGTAGGTGGAGCCCCAGATGATGAAGATGGCGGCGAACGCCAGCGTGGTCCGCACCGGCTGGCGGCGAGCGCCTGAATCCATCTTCAGAGATTACGGCAGCCTCCCATCACGCGACAGGCCGGCCGTACGCAAGCCGGAGCGCACGCTCATACCGATATTCCCCAGGTCGCCCGACGCGCCCTTCGGCCGCTCGACGGTGATGCGGAACTGGTGGCTCTGCTTCTCGTGACTCTTCGCGACCTGGGCACCGATTTCCGGGAGCAGAGTCGCGAGGCGGCTCGCCGCCGCGATGCCTTCGTATTTGCCGCCGGTCATCTGCGTGATCGCAAGGCCGACGTTGGTCTGAACCGACCCACCCGACGCCGTCCTCACGTTCGTCAGGAGGACGACGTGTACTGTGGCAGGCCGCTTCTGCAGCCGCTGCATCAACCGCTGAATGTCGCGCTCGAGCACATTGCTGTCACCGGACGACGTTCCAGCGATCACGATCACGGGAAAGTGATCCTTCTCGTCCTTCTCGATTCGCTGCGCGGCCTCGTTCAGCGACTCGACGAACCTTCCGGTGCCGCTGTCCGGCGTGAGGCGGCCCACCCCGTCGAGCATCTGGATCCGGTCAGTGGTGGGTCGCACGATGAAGCGTGCCTGCGGCGCCGTCGACAGCAGCGATACCTCGACGCCGGCCGGCATCGCCTCCAGGAACCCCTTCACGCCGTTGCGAAGATGCTGCAGATTCTCGGAACCCAGCCCGGCGCCGTTGTCGACGAGAAGCTGCACCTTCATCGGCCACTCGATCGGGTCGATCCGTGCCACCGGCGCCTCGACACCGTTTTCCACGACCTTCACGTCGGCCGGCTCGAGCGATTTGACCGGAGCGCCGCTGGCCGCCTCGACGATGCTGGCAAAGATCTGAAATTGCTGTTGTCCTTTGACCACCGCGACCGACAGCACAACGAGCAGCGCGGACAGGATCAGACGTGGCAGCCGCATGCAAGCCTCCGCAAAGTGAAACGGGTGGCGTAAACCTACACCAGAACGGCGCCGGCGCGATCACGCCTTTCGCCTGACGTAGTGTCCTGGCGTGCCGGCGACCGCGTGGGGCGTGACAACGCATTTGACGCCATCGCCGTCGATTTGGCTGCCGCGCCGCTTCGTTTGTTACCGCTGCTCTGCTACGAGCGAGTCGCCACGAAGACGAAGCCGCACAATGTCACGATCGACTGGCATCGTGGCCTTCGAATCGACAAGCTGACCGGTGGTGTCCCTGTCCACGTAAAGCGTGACCGCATCGGCAAACAGTCCGTCGAACACGCCGAGAAGACCCTCCGACTCATCGTCAATAGCCAGCAGACGGCTGCCGTGCGGGAAAGAACCGCCGATCGCCTGCAGATCTGCCACGACACGATGTGACAGATCGGCCGGCGTCACCCAGCGTTCGTTACGCGACCAATACACGGGTACGAGGGCGAACGCGAGCACGAGCAGCGTGATCACCACGCCGCGGACGCGCGCCGGTGCGCCACGATGAAACGCCTGGAGCACCATCGCTCCCGCCAGACAACTGCCGATCGAAGGAAACAGGGCATAGAGACTGGAGCGAATGGGCAGGAACAGGGTGAGCGCGAAACCACTGACCAGCCACAGCATCGACAGCTGCACGACCCGCCGCTCGCCGCTCGGCAACGCCGGACGCCTGCGCACGATCGCGAGCGTCAGGAGAATCGCCAGGATCACGAGGGTGCATGCGCGGTCGATGTATTCCGCGGCATTCCGCGCCACGTCGGCCGGCGCGAACGTGAAGCGGTAGTACTCCGGCGCATCCATCGGGCCGAATGCGCCGCTCCACGCACGCAGGACCACGTATAGGGCGACCGCGCCGACCGCGGGCAGCGTCCTTGTGCCCGCTTCGATCAGGACGGGCAGGCGTCGATCGTCGGACGAATACCATTTCCAACACATCAACACGACCGGCAGGACCACCGCTTCTTCTTTCGACAGCATCGCCAGCAGGCACCACACGGCGGCCCACCACTGCCGGCCGCGCAGAAACGCCGCGAGCGCCGCGAGCGCAAACACGCACAGCAACAATGCGGTGCGACCGCTGATCCAGAGCAGCGCCATATTGACGCCGTGAAAGTTCAATGCCCAGAGCGCGGCAGCCACCAGTGCAAACGACGGGGTGAGGCCGATGAGGGAGCCGAGGCGCACCATCAACCACATGCAGACGAGCAGCAATCCGAAGTTGGTGAGCGCGTAAGGGAACGGCCGCAGCCCGAACAGCGTGCGATTCACCGCGAAGCTGGCGGTGACGACCGGTCGATAGAACCCGACGTTCTCGGCAAAGATGCGCCGTACATCGGAAACGCGCTCGACGCGGGCCGCGCGAATCCATCTGAAGTCGTCACGGAGGAAGCCATGCCCGATATCGGGCAGATAAATCAGCGAGAGCGCGCCGATGACCAGGGCACTCGCGACGCGAGGCGTGCCACTCATTCCTCAGGCGGCTTTGCGAGGTTTGGAGTCTTTCGCCGAGCGGTGCTGCAGCAATGCCAGTACGGCCGCTTCATCCGGGCGCAGCTTCGAGCCGAGTCTTTTCACCACGGCACTCGCGCGCCGTCGCAGCGTCTCGATCATCGAACCGTCCATGTACGAATCGACGACCGCGGGATGAATGTACGACTTCCGGCACACAGCACGCGTGTTGCCGAGAACACCCGCCACAGCCTCGATGGCCTTCACCACGTTCTTCTTCGCTTTCGTCTCAGACTCGGCTCGTTCGAGCTCGCGCAGGGCAGTCAAGGCGAGCACCGTTCCCGACCAGGTACGGAAGTCCTTGGCCGTGAACTCCTCGCCGGTGATTTCCTTCAGGTACGCGTTCACGTCTCCCGAGGTGACGTCGCACCGCGCGCCATCCTCGTCGACGTACTGAAAAAGGTCCTGGCCTGGCAGGTCGCGGCACTGCTTGACGATGCGCGCGAGGCGGCGGTCGTCGACGTCGACAGAATGACGAATCCCGCTCTTGCCGCGAAATTCGAAGCGAAGCGTCGAACCCTTCACCATCACGTGCTTGTCCCGCAGCGTCGTCAGGCCGAACGACTTGTTCTGCTTCGCGTACTCCACATTGCCCACACGAATGAGGCTCTTCTCGAGCAGTTGCACGACCGTGGCGAGCACCTTCTCCCGCGGCAGGCCAGGACGCGCCAGATCGGCGGAGGTGCGCGCACGAATCGTCGGCAGTGCCGCCGCGAACGCCTGCAGCCGGTCGTACTTCGTTTCGTCGCGACAGCTTCGCCAGTGCGGATGATACCGATACTGCTTGCGCCCGCGCGCGTCGCGGCCGGTGGCCTGCAGATGCCCTCGCGGGTCAGGACAGATCCACACATCGGTCCAGGCCGGCGGCACGGCGAGCGCGCGGAGTCGCTTCACCTCCGCCACGTTGCGAATCACTTTGCCATCGACGCCGATGTACTTGAACCCGAGCGGTCCCATCTCACGCCGGATGCCGGGTCGATCATCGCAGACGTAGCGCAAGCCGGCGGACTGCGCCGACGCGATGGCTTCGCTCACGCGTGCCTTGCCCTTCGCCGACATGACCTGTCGGCCGGAACGCTTCGCGACAGCGGAAGACCGCGACGCCATACGTGGTACAGAGCAAAAGCAGCGCCCATATGAGCTCGACTATTCTCGACTTCCACACGGGAAATTCCAACTTCCAACCGTCGTTTGTCATACCCACAACACAGTGGGTTGGAGCCGCACGCCGGCCTGGCTTGGGCGTGCGGTACACTCCTGGTGCATGAAAGCCGTCAGCACCTTCGCCGCCGAACACACGGTGGCAACCGTATGTCCCCTTGATTGCCCCGATTCCTGCAGTCTCGACATCACGATCCAGGACGGACGTATCGCGGCCATCGACGGATCGGATCTCAACCCGGTGACGGCTGGTTACATCTGCGCGAAGGTGCGGCGATTCCCCGAGCGAGTCTACGGGCCCGACCGCGTGCTGTACCCGGCGCTGCGGAAGGGGCCAAAGGGATTCAGCACCTTCGAGCGCGTGTCGTGGGACGAGGCGCTGAACGTCGTCGCGCAGAAGCTGACGGAAGTTCGCGACACGTGGGGCGGCGAAGCGATCCTTCCGTACTCCTACGGCGGATCGAACGGCCTGCTGACCCAGGACACGAGCGACGCAACGCTCTTCCGCCGGCTCGGTGCCTCGCGGCTGGCGCGAACCGTCTGCGCGGCGGCAACGGGCGCGGCGAACATGGCGCTGTACGGAAAGATGCCGTCGATCGGGTATCAGGATTTTCCCGAGGCACGCCTGATCATCCTCTGGGGCGTGAACCCGTCGGCGTCCGGCATTCATCTGGTGCCGTATGTCCGCGAAGCGCAACGACGGGGCGCCTCGCTGGTGGTGATCGACCCGCGCACCACTCCGCTGGCGAAGCAGGCCGACGTCCATCTCGCGGTTCGCCCGGGCACCGATCTGCCGGTCGCACTCGCGATCCATCGCCACCTGTTCGAGAACGGTCACGCCGACAGCGCGTTTTTGTCCGAGCAGACACGGAATGCCGATCGACTGCGTGAGAAAGCGCTTCCGTGGACGTTCGAGAAGGCCGCGAAGGAAGCCGGCATCTCCGCCGAGAGTCTGCAACGCGTCGCGGAGCTGTATGCGACCTCGTCGCCCGCGCTCGTCCGCTGCGGGTGGGGACAGGAGCGCAACCGCAACGGCGGCAACTCGTCGCTCGCGATCCTGGCGCTGCCCGCGGTCGGCGGCAAGTTCGGCGTGCGTGGCGGCGGCTATGCGATGAGCAACACCGCGGCGTGGGGCATCACGCCGAACTGGATTCGCGCCGACGACCCGCCGACCCGCGTCGTGAACATGAACCAGCTCGGACGCGCGCTCACCGAGTATCGGGATCCCCCGGTGAAGGCGCTGTTCGTCTACAACTCGAACGCCGCCGCTACCAGTCCGAACCAGGCGCGCATTCTCGCCGGTCTGGAGCGGGACGACCTGTTCACCGTGGTCTTCGAGCAGGTGATGACCGATACGGCGCGATACGCCGACGTGATCCTGCCGGCGACGACCTTTCTCGAGGGCTACGACCTGGCGCGCGGCTACGGTCCGATTTCGCTCCGTCTCGGTAAGCCCGCGATCGAGCCTGTGGGAGAGGCACGCTCCAATGCCGACGTGTTCGACGACCTGATGCAGCGCCTCGGCATCGGCGAAGAATCGGACCCCCACGGTGAGCTCGAAGAGATGCTCGACGTGCTGCATCATCTGCCGGCGCCGCTCGGCGACGAGCTCCGCGACAGCGGAAGCGCCACGGCCCCCTATGACGGCCGACCCATTCAGTTCCAGACGGTGTGGCCGCGAACGCCCGATCGCAAGGTCGATCTCTTTCCGGAGTCTCTGGATCGCCAGGCACCTGCCGGCGCGTACGGCTATCAGCCCGATCCGGCGACTGCGGAGTATCCGCTCGCCCTCATCTCCCCAGCCAGCGAACGGACGATCAGCTCGACGCTCGCCGAGCTGCCGCGTCCGGAAGTGAAGCTGTTGATGCATCCCGACGACGCCGCCGAGCGTGGCCTCAGCGACGACGACAGCGTGCGCGTGTTCAACGAGCTGGGTGAGGTGAGGTGCAACCTGCAGGTTGGCACCTGGGTCCGGCCGGGAACGGTGTCGCTGCCCAAGGGTCTATGGCGACGGCACACGGCCAACGGCTATACGGCGAACGTGCTCGCGCCGGACACGCTGACCGATCTTGGTGGCGGCGCGTGCTTCAACGACGCGCGGGTACAGGTAGCGCGCGCCTGACGGGCTTCAGGCCCGAAGCCTGAAGGCGTCGTCCTTCAGCGATCGGCGGTCGGTTCATCCTCATTACGGGCATTGGCCGACTTGCGCGACTGCTCCACCGCAATCCACGTGACGGTGTCCCACGCGTTGTGGATGCCGATGAAGAGCAGCAACAGCGCGGTCGCGCCCACGCCGAAGAGCGCCGCTTCAGGGTAGCGAGGGAGCTCGAACGCGGCGGCGGTCAAACCGGCGTAGGCCACGAACGGCAGCACGGTGTGCCACAGCCAATCCTCGAAGACCGGCTTGTACCCGGTCTGACGACGGGCGCGGAAGAGCACGATCCCGCCGTAGACGACACCTGCCAGTCCGCATACGGCGAGCGAGACGCTTGGGTTCGATACCGTGCGCCAGGGCGCGCTGAGAATCGCCGAAATCAACAGCACCGCACAGAAATGGACGATGGTCGGCGTGCCGAACGCGTCGATCTCTCGGAGCGACCTCGCCGATCGCGCCTCCGCCACGAGCGCGATGACGACGAACTGCAAGCCGGTGAGCGCCGCGGCGGACGAGCCGACGATGACGTAGAAGCTTTCCCAGGCACGCAGGGGCGATGCGGTTTCCACGATGCACGAGGGTACCACGCGCCCGATCCGCGGACCATAACCGCCTCTGCCAAGGCTACGGCGGTCCGCCGAAGCTTCGCGCGAAGGCGGAAGGTCCGCGCCGCATCTGCCGACTGCCGACTGCCTACTGCCTACCGCCTACTGCCTACCGCCTGCTGCCGGCTGCCTGCTGCCGGCTGCCTGCTGCCGACTGATTAATAGGCGAAGAAGAAGATCAGATCGATCCCGCCGCGCTCCACACGCCGGAACTGGATCCGCTGCGTGCCGCCGGAGGTCTCCGCGGCCGTCGCCTGCAGGCGCAGGTAATCGCGCAGCTGGTACTCGAGAATGAACTCGGTCGCCTGCGCGTTGCCAAAGCCCTGACGGACGCGGAAGAACACGTTCTTGCCCACCTGCTGTCCGAGCATCACACTCGGGCCGGCGCCGTTCTCGCCCTGCGCCTGAATCTCGAACTCATTCAGGTTGAGCGCGTTGCCGATCGATCGCGCCAGACCGGAGGCGAGATATCCGCTCGCCAGGTCGCCCGCACGCTGCGCAAGCGACACCTGCTGCCCTTCGCCCAGCTCGTTGATCGGCTGGTTGAACACGATCAGCGAAAGGATGTCGGCTTCCTCGAGCGGTGGATTGCTGCGGAACGACAGCTCCGGCATCGTCATGGTGCCGCGCACGTTGATGAAGGCCTCGACGCCTTGAATGACACGGCGTGCCTGAAGGTCCAGGAGCGGATCGATCTCGTCGGTGCCGACGAATCGAATGCGGCCGTCGCGCATCAGCTCGAACCGCCGACCCTGGAACGTGTAGAAGCCGCGGATGGTGCGGATGTCGCCGCGCAGCCGCATCGTTCCGCCGGGCTCCTTCGTCACGTCCACGTCGCCGCCGACCGTGATCGCCATGTTCCCGAGGCTCGTGCCACCCTCGCCGGTGCGGATGTCCTGACCCTTCAACACGAGATCATCGGGAATCGAAACGTTCACGTTCAGCGCGACCGCATTGAAGACGCTCGGCTGCTCTTCCGGCGTGATTTCTGGCGCCTTGGTGTTTGCCGTCGTTTCTTTGGCGACGGCGGCAACGTTCGGTGCCGTATCCGCGCCGGAGTCGGGTTTCCGCGTGTCCGCGTCGGCAGGGATGTCCGCGTTGCTGCGCACGCGCTCGGCGGCGGTGTCGGCGTCCTCGAACGGCAGCTCGGTGGCCTCGGTCGCGTATGCCTTCTTCCCGAACTGCTGCAGCAGTTCGGCGACGTCGATCTGGCCGGTCTCGAGCGCAACCGTTCCTTCGAGGCGCGGCTTGATCAGCTCCCCTGTGAGGCGCAAATCCGTGTTCACTCGGACATCGCCCATCTTGTTGTCGATCACCTTGAAATCGTCAGAGGTGACCGTCACGTTCACGCCGCCGAGGCTGCGCTCGTGGACGGCGAGCTGGCCGCCGATTGTCAGCGGCTTGCCGTGATTGTCGAGGATCCGCATCTCGGTGATGGTCACGACATCCGGCTTGAGGTCGATGCGCGTGTCGAGTCCGGTATAGACGGTGCCGAGATCCGGGATCGCGAACGCGCCGTTGCGGACTTCGATGGCGCCGTCGAGGTGCGGGTCGTAGCCCGATCCGGTCACTTTGAAGTTCGCCTGCACCGTGCCCATCACGTTGGTGACGTAGGAGGTGAATCCCTGGACCAGCCCAAGGTCGATCGGGCTGCTCGCCACCTGGATATCGATTTCCTCGCCCGCCGCCGCGGCCTGGTGCTCGTGCCCGACTTCGGGCGGATTGGCGCGCAGCGCCGCGATCGGGGCATACCCCTTCGCCGTGAGCCACGCGTTCGGGTTCTGCTGCAGCTTGACGTCGAGCGTTACGCCAGACTGCGTGTAATCGACGTTGCCGCCAAGCGACTCGAATTTGAACTCACGAAACGCGCCCTGCGTCAGGGCGAACTCGCCGGCCACGTGCGGATCGCTCGTGGACCCGGTGATCGTCGCGTTCGCGTTCAAGCGGCCAACCACCTGGCCCGGTTGCCCGAGCGCCAGCTGATTGAGCTGCGCCACGTCGACGTTCTGCGCCTGCACCTTCAGTGCTTCGCTCGCTGAGCCGACGACGCCGTCCGCGGTGATGCGCTGGTCGCCGCTGACAAGCTGCAGGTTGTTCACCGCAATGCGGTCCTTGCCGTACTGAACGGCGGCTTCCGATCCCGGTGCCGTGCGCCATTCGATCTGCTGCGTCTTGATGGCGAGATCCGGCAGGTGGATCTCCTGATGATCGGGATGGAGGACGACGGTGCCACCGGCGTCGAGCTGCCGCTGCTCCTGCTTGGCAGTAGCGGCGAAGTACACCTTCGACTGGCCGTAGGTGACGTCGGCGAGCAGCTGATTGATCTTCTGACCACCAATCTGCAGGAACGTGGCCTCGTTGCTGGCGTGGACGGCCGCGCGCTGTGCGTCCAGCTGTGGAACGGTGACGTCGAACGTACTGGTGAGGCTGAGCGCATTGTTCTCGCCCTGCCCGAGGTTGCTTCCCTGCAACGTGCCGTTGACGTACAGCTCGTTGCCATTGCCGGTGATGTAGGCGTCCACGGTCGCACCGCCGGTCAATGGCTGATCGACCAGCTTGCCGACGCGTTCGAGCGATGGGGTCTCGATGTGCAGCGCCACGTTCGACGATCCGGTCTCGTTGAGCGCAATCGGTCCCTGACCGGTCACGTTGACGTCGGCACCTACGATCGACAGCTGGTCGAGGCGCCCTTCGCGATTGGCGTACTGTCCGTCGACGACCGCAGAGTCGATCTCCACGTCACCGATTTTCGAGTCGGTCAGGTCGACATGTCCCGACGCGTCAATCGAGTCCACGGTCACGCCCTCTGCATAGCCGCGGATCGTCGTCATGACGTCGACCGATCCGGTCAGCGTGCCGGCAACGCGCTCGTTGCCCGACACGGCAGCCGGATCGAGATTCGCGAACTGGCCGACCGCCGTCACGTGCGCGTCGCCGTTCGACAGGCTGGTGGAGAAATCGAGCCGCGGGAACGACGCGCCGAACATCTCGGAATCGACCACCGTCCCGCTCGCATCGAGCGTCAGCGGATACCGGCCGCCTCCCGATCCCTTCACGTCGAACATCGCGTTCACGCGGCTGCGATACCGGTCCGCGGTCAGGGCGGTGATGTTGAACCCACGTCCCACCTGCTGCAGATCGAGATTCGACACCTCGCCCTTGGCGGCGTAGCTGGGAGCGCCGTTGCCGACGCTGAACTCTGCCGTCGTTCCGCGCGCGATCGTCGCGCCGGCCAGGGTCGACGGCTCCATCAGCACCGTCCCGGAGAACACCGGGCCGCGGCCTTTGACCGTGTAGGCAAACTGCAGATTGCTGGCCACGCCCGGCACGTTCAGCTGCCGCGGCAGGTTGCGCAGGTCGACGTGCGCCGCCTGTCCGCGAAGATCGAGCGCCAGCGCTTGGCCGGTCTTCACCGTGCCGATCGCCGTCGCGTTTCCGCCGTAAGCCACCGCCTTGGCGTTGACTGTGATCGTCTCCCCATCGAGACGGCCGCTGGCGACTACGTTGCGCGCCTCGTATCCGACAACCTGCACGTGCCCGGCGTTGACGGCGTAGGTGCCTCGCAGCGGCACGCGGTCCGATGGCAACGTGAGGTCGAAACGCGCCTGTCCGGTGATGTCGCTCTTGACGGTCGGCGACTTCGCGATCGGGCCGACGTTCAGGTGATCGACGTTGGCGGTGCCGGTGATGCGGCGTTCCGGCTCCAGCGCATCCATCGTCACATCGGCGATGACGTTGCCGACGCTCTTTTCACGAGCGTTGACCTTGAGCGCCATGTGGTCGGCCGGACCGGTCGCGGTGAGCTCGAAGGCGGGTTGGAGGTCGTAGCCAGCCAGTGCCGGCACAATCCTGGCCAGCTCGTTGACCGCGAACTTGTCGGACGAGGCCGTGATGCTGACGACGGGCGTTTTCGAGTCGAGGTTCTTGATCGTTCCGTTGACGCGCAGCGACGTCTCTTCGGTCCGCAGCGCGACGTCGTTGAAGTCGATTTCCGTGTCGGACTTGCGGATCACGCCGGACAACGAGTTGATACCGAATTGCGGGTTCGCAGCACGGAGCGACACGTGATTGATGGCGATCGCGAGCTCGTTCTGGTTGCTCTTGACGCCGACCGACGCATCGATGCGATCGATCCGGTCCGGCATGTCGATCCCTGAAGTGCCGACCGGTTTCTCGTCGACATACAGCGTGGCGTCGGCGATGCCGATCTCGCCGATCTCGAGCGGCCGGCGATTGTTCGGATTGTCGGGCGTCCTCGCCTTGATCAGATTGGCGAGATTCCATCCCTCGGCCGTCCTTTCGAGATGCAGAATCGGCCGCTCGACCTTGATCGAGTCGAGCACCACGCCGCCGTTGAAGAACGAGAACGCGTTGTAGTCGAGGCCGACGTTCTTCACGTCGACCACGCTCTTCCCGTTCATCGTCACGTCGATGTCCTCGAGCTCGACGCCGAAGAACAGATTGCCGTCGAGCCGGCCGATGGACAGCCGTCCGTTCACATAGTCCTCGGCCTGACGCACGATGAACCCGCGCAGCCATTCCTTGAACCAGGTGGTCTGCGTGACGATCACCGCCATCGACGCCACGCCCACGATCAACGTGCAGACAAACGCGACGACTTGCAGCGAACGTCGTGCGAGTGACATATACGCCCCTGATGCCTTCTTCCTGATCCAGCCAGCCCTGAATCCTGACCTGATACCCGGCTCCTCAGAATGCCTGGCCGATGCTGAAATGCACGCGCCAGCGGCGCGCCTGCGGCTTGCCGTTCACGAGCAGGTTGTCGATCGGGTTCACCTGATAGCCAAGGTCGATGCGCGCCGGCCCGACCGGCGTGAGATAGCGGAGGCCCGGGCCTACGGCGTAGCGGAGATCGCCAAGATCGAAATGCCACGAATCGGCCCAGACGTTCCCGTAGTCGAGGAACGCCACGCCTCCGAAATTGCCCCACAGCGGCATGCGGATTTCCGACGACCCGTCGAGCATCGACAAGCCGCCGATCGGCAGTCCGGATCCGCTGAGCGGGCTGACCTCATACCGTCCCCAGCCGCGAATGCTTGTGGCGCCGCCGAGGAACAACCGCTTCTGAAACGGCACGTTCGCGTCGAGGCCGTCTTGCGGCCCGACGCCGCCGATGTTCACCTTGTTGGCGAACACGAACGTGTTGCCGATCGGCAGGTAATATCGCGCCTCGCCGTTGGCCGCAAAGTAGTTGTAGGACCCCCACATCAGGCGCCCCGCCTGCTCGAGGTGCGCGGTCATCATGTAGCCCTTGCGCGCGTCGAGGAGGCTGTTCGTCGTGTTCCGGTTGATGTCGAAGCCGATCGCGCCGACGGTGCCCTGCGTGATATCGCGCCGCGGATCGAGGCCGAGGGCGATCAGGCTGTTCCTGAATTGCAGGTCCTGCAAGGCCTCGAGGGTGATCCTGTCCCGTGTGTATTCGTTGATGAGCGACACGCTGAACGACGTCTGTTGATTCGCCTGATGCCGCAGATACAGCCGGCCGCCCAGCGTGTTCTGCGAGAACACCGGTTCCTGCGCCTGCCACGCCTGCCCTTCGAAGCGCAGCGACAGGTGCGGCGAAAAGACGTACGGCTCGGTGTATTCCATCCGCACGCCGCGATCGAGCGACGACCATCGGCCCTCGAAGCCTGTGTGACGGGCGCCGCCGAGGAAGTTCACGTGGTCCCATCGGAGACGCACGCGCGCCTTCTCCTCGCTGCCGTAGCCGATGCCGGTGGTCACCTTCTGGTGCTTGCCTTCGGCGACGGTCACGCGCACGGGCACTTCGGGACTCTCGACGTAGGCGTCTTCGAGCGATTCGATGTTGGCGAACTCGAACAGCTCCATCCCGTAGAGCCGGCGCTGGCTGTCGCGCATCTCCTTGCGCGTGAACGTCTCGCCCTGCTTGAACGTGAGCTGCCGTCGAACGACGTTCTCGCCAACCGACCGTTCGCCGCGAATGTCGATCACCCCGAAATGGGCCAGCGGGCCGGGCGTGGCTTCGAGAATGATGCGCTGTGACTTCGGCCCGACCTCCTCTGGACGCATCGCCACTTTCGCGTATGGATAGCCGTTGTCGCGCATCACGTTGAGCGCGCGCTCGCGAGTGGCGACGGCGAGCTGGCGATCGAGCGGCTGCTTTGCTTTCAGCGGAAGCGTCGCTTTCAGCTCGTCGACCTTTGCTGGGGACAGGACCTCAAAGCCGGTGACCTGAATATCGGCCACGCGGATCGGCTCGCCCTCGGTGATGTTGACCACCACCTTGACTTCGTTCTGCGCGTCATTGAGGTCGACGTCGAACGACGTCACCTTCGCGTCGGGGAAGCCGCGATCGCGATAGAACGCGTCGATGCGCTTCAAATCGGCGTCGAAGGCGCGACGGTCGAAGTAGCGCTTGCGTCCCCACGGCAGCTTCGAGCCCTGTTTGGTCTCGAGCGCGTCGGCCAGCGCTTTCTTGTCGACCTGCTGTACACCGTTGAATTTGAGGCTGGCGATCTTGATGTCGCCCTTCTCTCGGCAACCGGCCGCCAGGAGGGCAAGGCACAGGAGAAAAATGTGTAACCTGCTGCGCGCTCCAGTCATGGCGGCCTGTGCAGAAACACACAACGTGCCATATGGCGGAGACGCACAAGCGCAGAGCTGGATGGGGATGAAGATGCGAGTGGTCCGGCTAAAGCCGGACCCTACGTACGGAGCCCGTCGTGTCTGGCAAACGGCACTCGAAGCGTCCGGCACTCGTGGAGTCCGGCTTTCGCCGGACTCCACCGCGCAGCGACGTCAGCGAATTTCGCGCGTGGTCGTGGTGACGCGCGGGGCCGAAGCAACCGCCAGCATGATGCCGAAGCCGATGGCGACAACAGCGGCAATCGCGAGCCAGACCCCGGGAATTTCTTTGAGCACACCGGCCTGCCACAACGCGAGCACCGCACCGACGAGCAGGACGAAATAACCGACGAGATAGAGCTTCAAGAACTTCATGGTGTGTAGCGAAGCACGAACAGTGCCGGGGTAGGAACTATCGAGATGCACGCGGCGGGTCCACAAAGCAGGACCCGCCCTACAAACGTTTGTAGGGCGGGTCTTCTTCATCAGACCCGCTGTCGAGTTAACTGCCGTTTAGCGGACGACTTCCATGATCACGACGAGGTGCGCGCGGCGGTTCTGAGCGCGTCCCTGCGCGCTGCCGTTGTCCGCGATCGGTCGATCCTCGCCGTAGCTCACGGTCTGCATGCGGTTCTGCATGATCCCGCGATTCTGGAGGTAGTCACGCACGGAGTTCGCACGACGCTCGCCGAGTGCCAGGTTGTACTCGGTGGTGCCGATGCTGTCGCAATGTCCCTCGATCGTGATGCGGATGTTCGGGTTCGACATCAGCTTGCCGACCGCATCGTCGAGGATCTTCAGCGCGTCGGGCCGCAGGTTGAAGCGATCGAAGTCGAAGTGCACGTCCTCGAACGTAATCACGACGCGGCGAACGACCTGAATCGTCGTCGACGCCGTGGCCTGGTTCCCGATGTTGTCCTGTGCCGTCACGGTCACAGGCACGTTGCCTTCCTGTCCCGGCGCCGTCCACGTCACGTTCGGTCCGGTTGTCGCGCTGAACGTGCCCTGGGGAGCGGTCCACTGGTAGGTCACCGCACCACCTTCCGGATCCGTCGCCGTCGCCGACAGGCGCGACTGACCACCAGGCTCGACGATGCAGGGATCGCACATCACGCCGGCGCCGAAGACCGGAGCGCGATTGGGTGCCGCGACCGGGGCCGGCTGTGTCACGGTCACCGTGTTCGTCACGGTCGTGGTTTCCTTGATGATGTGCTGACGCTCACGTGCCGGCGTGACGCCAGGATGCCAGCCCACACGGAAGTCAAACCCCCACCCGTGATGTTCGATCTCGCGTCCGCCAATCACGCGCGTGTCGACACCCTGGGTGTAGTTGAACCCGCCGTGAACGAACAGCCCGTTCTTCGCCTGGAACACGCCGCCGACTTTGAAGTCGGACGGATCGTGAATGCGACTGAGAAGGGGCGCCACGCTACCGTCCTCGGCGAAGTACGGAGGATTGCGGACGGAGATGAACTGATCCTGGACGAACTCGCCGGTGAATTCGACGAGCGCGCGCACCCGCGATCGCGTCGGGAACGTTGCACCCAGGCCCCAGCCGATGCCATCGGAAATGTCGAACTCGTCGGGGTCGCCACGCAGCACGCCGCCTGCGGTCCCGGTCAGCTCCACCATCTTGGCGAGCTCACGACTGGCGACGAGATCCAGGTGTGCGTTGGTGGCGTTGGTGCCACCCCAGGGGG